>WNGD01000913.1_pt1 | contig 32334 bp, 38 predicted proteins | sample 5400671 | NCBI WGS metagenome assembly WNGD01 (sample SAMN13153369, study PRJNA577476) | soil metagenome | isolation source: 40 cm soil or saprolite under grassland replicate 2 | place: USA:California | collected 2016-06-15 | reverse complement strand
ACGGAGAGGTGTCCGAGTGGCCTAAGGAGCGCGACTGGAAATCGCGTACGTGCTGAAAGGTGCGTCGCGGGTTCAAATCCCGCCCTCTCCGCTCTGACCCCGAAGTGCTGGGGTCAGACCCCAGAAGGGGTCTGACCCCTCTCTGACCCAACCGGACGGCCGAGAAAGAGGTTCCCCCTTCAGGGGGAGGAAACCACCCCTCCCGGCACGAAAATGAGCTTGCCGGCTCCCCCCTCATACCCCCCGGCATCTGAAACCCGTCTGCGGCTATCCGAGGCGGGTTTCCCTTTGTAGGGGGTTAGGCTCGCGCCGTGGGGCCGGTCAACGTCTGGGACTACGAGCGGCTCGCGGAGGAGAAGCTCGACGCGTACGCGCACGCCTACTTCGCCGGCGGCGCCGGCGACGAGGTCACCCTGCGCGACAACGTCGCGGCGTTCGAGCGGCGGAAGCTGCGGCCGCGCGTGCTCGTCGACGTCGGTCAGGTCTCGACCTCGACGACGGTGCTGGGAACGGAGATCGCCCTGCCGGTCGTGATCGCCCCGCTTGCGATGCAGCGGCTGGCGCATCCCGACGGCGAGGAGGCGACTGCACGCGCCGCGGCGGCCGCAGGCACGATCATGTGCCTCTCGTCCGCGGCGACGTGCGCTCCCAAAGAGCTGACGCAGGGCCACCGTTGGTTCCAGGTCTACGTCTGGCGTCCGCGCACCAAGACGGAGGCGGCGATCGAGGAAGCTGTCGCGCACGGCTACTCGGCGCTCGTCCTCACCGTCGACGTGCCCTACATCGGCCGGCGCGAGCGCGACATCCGCGTCGACTTCAAGGTGCCGGAGAACTTGACTGTGCAGGGCGACCTCTTCGGCCAGGGCTTCGACGCGAGCGTGAGCTGGCGCGACCTCGAGTGGCTCGCCGGCTACGACCTGCCCGTCGTCGTCAAAGGGCTTCTCACCGCAGAGGACGCGGCGGTCGCGTGCGAGCACGGGGCGGCAGCGGTCGTCGTCTCGAACCACGGCGGCCGTCAGCTCGACGGTGTCTCCGCGACGCTCGACGTGCTCGAGGAGGTCGTCGACGCAGTCGACGGGCGGGCCGAGGTGCTCCTCGACGGCGGCGTCCGCCGCGGCGTCGACGTTCTGAAGGCGCTCGCGCTCGGGGCGCGCGCCGTCATGATCGGGCGCGCGATGCTGTGGGGGCTCGCGGTCGCCGGCGAGGAAGGCGTCACCGACGTGCTGCGCATGTTCCGGGAAGAGGTCGAGCTCGGCCTCGCGCTGCTCGGCTGCACGTCGCCCGCCGACGTCAGTCGTGCACACGTGCGATGAGGTCCCCGCGGCGCATCACCTTCACCGCCGTCCCTACGAGCCGCACCTCGTAGCCGGCGTCGCTCGGGAACAGCACCTTGTCGCCGGCCTCGACCCCGCCGGCGTCGCCGCCCACCGCGGTGACGACGCCGGTGCGGCAGTCCGTCTCGGCCGAGGCGGGAATGATCAGGCCGAGATTCGTCTCCGATTCCTCGTCGGACGGCTGGATCACGACGTAGTCGTCGAGTGGTTCCAGGGTGAGGTCGATGCGGCGCACGTTACAACCGCCCGGCCTCGATGATCCGCTCCAGGAACTGCTGCGTCCGCTGCTCCTTCGGTGTGCTCAGGATCTGCTCGGGCGGCCCTTGCTCCAGGATCACACCCGCGTCGAGGAAGCAGACGCGGTCGGCGATGTCGCGGGCGAAGCTCATCTCGTGCGTCGCGATCAGCATCGTCATCCCGGCGGCGGCGAGCTCGCGGATCACCTCCAGCACCTCTGCGACCAGCTCCGGGTCGAGGGCGCTCGTCACCTCGTCCAGCAGCATCAGATCGGGCTTCATCGCCAGCGCGCGGACGATCGCGACGCGCTGCTGCTGCCCGCCGGAGAGGCTGTCGGGATAGTCGTCCCACTTGTCGGCCAGGCCGAAGCGCTCGAGCAGGGTCATCGCCTGTGCCGCAGCGTCGGTTTGTGACATGCCCAGGGCAAGCCGCGGCGCGAGCGTCACGTTGCGCAGCACGCTCATGTGCGGGAAGAGGTTGTACGCCTGAAAGACGATCCCGATCCGACGGCGGATCCGGTTGACATCGACGCCGCGCGCCGTGATGTCCACGCCTTCGACGACGATGCGGCCGGCGTCGATCGGCTCGAGCAGGTTCACGCAGCGCAGCAGCGTCGACTTGCCGGATCCGGACGCGCCGATCAGGCAGACGACCTCGTGGTCGGCCAGAGCCAGGTCGACGCCGCGCAGCACCTCCAGGCGCCCGAACGACTTGTGGACGCCGTCGACGAGCAGCGCCTCGCTCACGCGCCGACCGCCTGGCGCCGGCGGCGGTCGCGCAGCACGAGCCAGTCCGTGAAGCGCGCCAGCGGGATCGTGAGCGCCACGAACAGCAGCGCGGCGGCGACGTACGACGTGTAGTTGAACGTCGCGGCGGCATCGATCTGCGACTGCTTGAACGCCTCGACCGAGCCGAGGAAGCCGACGAGCGCGGTGTCCTTCTGCAAGCCGATGAAGTCGTTCAGAAGCGGCGGGATCACACGGCGGACCGCCTGCGGGAGGACGACCGTCCTCAGCGCCTGCCAGTGCGTGAGGCCGAGCGACCGGGCTGCGGCCGTCTGGCTGTGATGCACCGACTCGATCCCGGCGCGATACACCTCCGACACGTACGCGGTGTAGACGAGCACGAGCGCGACGATCCCCCAGAAGGTCGTCGAGAGCGGGATGTGGTGCAGCCGCAGCGCCGGCGCGCCGAAGCCGAGCATCGCGATCACGAGGATCGTCGGCACGCCGCGGAAGAAGTCGGCGTACGCGATCCCGACCAGGCGCAGCGGCAGTGCCGCCGGGCCCGGCAGGCTCCTGATCACTGCGAGCAACAGCGCGAAGACGAGGATGAAGACCTCCGCGATGCAGAAGATCTTCACGTTGAGCAGGAAGGCGCGGGAGATCTCCGGCAGCGAGCCCTTGAACTGACCCCAGTCGAAGAACGTCCGGCGAACCTCGGGCCAACCGGGCGCGTGCGTGATCGCGAGCGCCAGCAGCGTGAAGAAGCCGACGGTGCTGACGACCGCGACGAGGATCGCACGACGGCCCTCGCCCCCGGACATCACGCTGCCGAGGATCCTCGAGCCGCGGTTCTCGTTCAGCGCGCTACTTCAGGACGGGCGCGCCGCCGACCTTCGAGAGCCACTTGTCCTGGATCTGCTTCAGCGTCCCGTCGGACTTCAGCTGCGCCAGCCCCTGGTTGACGCAGCGCACGAGCGAGTTCCCCTTCTGGAAGACCATGCCGAAGTGCTCGCCGGTCGTGCTCGTCGGGAACTGGCCGAGGATCTCGCTGTTCGGCACCTGCGCCGCGGTGACGTAGAACGCCGTCGGCAGGTCGACGACGAGCGCGTCGGTCTGGCCGTTCTTCAGCGCGGCGACCGCCGCGTCGTTGGTGTCGTAAACGGCGGGCTGCTTCGAGGGCTTGATGTGGTCCTTGATGTACTGGTAGCTCGTCGTGCCGATCTGGACGCCGAGCTTGTACGGCTTCAGGTCAGCGACGGACGTCGCGCTTGCGATCTTCGTCCCTTTCCGGACGACGATCGCCTGGTTGACGTCGTAGTACGAGTTGCTGAAGTCGACCACCTTCGCGCGCGCGGGCGTGTACGAGATCTCGTTGATGTCGAAGTCGAACTTCTTCGGCCCGGGCGCGAACGAGGTGTTGAAGGGCACGACGACCCACTTGACGTCGCCCTTCGCAAAGCCGAGCTTGCCGGCCACGCCGTATGCGACGGCGCTCTCGAACCCCTGGCCGGAGCGCGGGTCGCTCACCTTCCACGGCGACTTCTCGCTGCCGCCGAACCAGGGCGGGTAGGCCGGGTTGTCCGTGCCGACCGTCAGCTGCCCGGCGTTGACGAGGTTGAGGTCGGCCTTGGCGCAGGAGCTGCCCGAGGTCGTGGTGCCGCCGGCGGACTTGTTGCTCGAGCCGCCGCGGCCCGCGGCCGCGATCGCGAGCGCCGCAACGAGGGGTAGAGCGAACCATCGCCGCACGCGGGCGACACTACCACGCTGATACTTGGCTCCAATGCAGGTCTCGAATCCCGACAAGCTCTTCTTTCCCGAGGCCGGGCTGACGAAAGGGGACCTCGTCCAGTACTACCTCGACGTCGCCGACTGCGCGCTGCCGCACCTGCGGCGCCGCCCGTTCCACATGGTGCGCTACCCGAACGGGTTCAGGGGCGACTTCTTCCACCAGAAGCGGGTCCCGGCACACCCGGACTACGTGGGGGAGCAGTTCGTGCAGTTCCCGAGCGGCCACTCGACCGTCTTCGCGTTGATCGACAACAAGGCGGCGCTCGCCTGGGTGATCAACCTGGGCTGCATCGAGCTGCACACGTGGCACTCCCGCGCGCCCGAGATCGAGAAGCCGGACTACCTGCTCATCGACCTCGACCCGTCCAAGGACGGGCAGTGGCCGTATGTGCGCGAGATCGCGCTCGTCGTCCGCGAGGTGATGGAGGAGCTCGGGCTCGCGGCATATCCGAAGACCTCGGGCGCGACCGGCCTTCACATCCTGGCGCCGATCAAGCCCGAGCTCATGTATCCGGAGGTCCGCCGGTTCGCGAAGGCGCTCGCGGAGGAGGTCGAGCGGCGCGTCGGCGACCAGGAGGTCGCGACGACGACGTGGCGCGTCGCCGAGCGGCGCGGGGTCTTCGTCGACTTCGGGCAGAACTCGCGCGACAAGACGATCGCGTGCGCGTACTCGGTGCGGCCGACGCCCGACGCGCGCGTGTCGGCGCCGCTGGGGTGGGACGAGGTGGCCGGCGTCGATCCCGCGGCGTTCACGATTCCGACGATGCGGGACCGGATCGCCGCGGTCGGCGACCCGACGAAGGGCATGTGGCGGCGCAAGCGGTCGCTCGTGCCGCTGTTCAGGAAGCTCGGGCTAGACGCGCCCGGCTAGGAGGCTCTCGAAGGTCGGGTCGTTCTTCCGCCGCGGCGGCCGCACCTCGCGCCACGTGCACTGCTCGGGATCCTTGTCGTCACGGAAGCGCAGGAACCGCGACCCGTGGCGGAAACGATTCCCCTGCACCTTGTCGTAGCGCACCTCCGCGACCAGCTCGGGACGCACGGCCGACTCCGCGAGCTCACCCGTGCCCCAGCGGTTGGGCTCCGAGAAGCCGCGGTCGGGCGCGTCCTTGAGCAACGGCTCGATGCGCGCGAAGATCTCCTTGTGCTTGCTCGCCGCGACCGCGGCCGAGCCGACGTAGTCCATCTTCCCGCCCTTGCCGTACAGGCCGAGCAGCAGCGTCGCGATCCGCGTCGGCTTCTCCTTCCACCGCACGCCGACGATCACGCAGTCGGCGGTCTTGTACGGCTTCACCTTCAAGACGCCGTCGCGCGAGCCGGGCAGGTAGGGGAGGCCAAGCCGCTTCGCGATCACGCCGTCGAGGCCCGCCGCTTCGAAGCTGTTCAGCCATTCCTGCGCCTCGTCGGTGTCGGCGGTGGTCGGCGAGAGCCGGAATCCCTCGGCCGAACGCTCGAGCTCGGCTCGACGTTCTTCGAGCGGCTGCTCGTGCACAGGCTTGCCGCTCCAGAGCAGCAGGTCGAAGACGACGAAGTCGGCCGGGATCTCGGCCGCGAGCTTGCGCACGCGCGACTCGGCGGGATGCAGGCGCATCTGCATCGAGTCGAAGTCGAGGACGCCGTCGCGTGCGATCACGATCTCCCCGTCGAGCGCGGAATGCGGCGGCAGGAGCTCGCCGAGGGGACGCAGCTCCGGGAAGTAGCGCAGCAGCGGGCGGCCGTTCCGCGACCAGAGGGCGAGGTCGCCGCCGTCGTTCTCGAGCACGCCGCGGAAGCCGTCCCACTTCGGCTCGAACTGCCAGCCGTTCGAGTCCGGCAGCTCCTTGACAAGCTGCGCCTCCATCGGTGGGAAGGGCACGTTTGGTCCGGGCACCGCCGGGGACCCTACTTCGCGTGAGCGAGCTCGATGGGGTCTGGGCCGTCGACCGCGTGTCCGGCGCGCTGCCGCCGTTGCACGGCTGTGTCAAGCGGATCCGCGGCAGCAGCGGGACGACCGAATTTCCGCGCTTGCCGGGGATGCCGTTCGACGTGCGCGGCCTCGAGCTCCATTACCGGCCGCCGTTTGCGATGCTCGTCGACAAGCTCGAGGCGCAAGACGGCGGCTACTTCGGTCACGCGACGATGCTAGGCCGCGAGTTCGGCCAGTTCACCTTGAGGAGGCTCGATGTCATGGACCAGTTGAAAGCGCAGCTGATCAAACACATAGACGAGGCGCATGCGATGGAGCAGAACGTCCTTCGCATGCTCGACGGGATGATCGCCACCACCGACGACCCGGAGATCCTCGACGCCCTGGAGCATCACAAGCTGCAGACGCAGAACCACGCCGACCGCATGGCGGAGCGGCTCGAGGCGCACGACACCGCGCCGTCGACCGTGAAGCAGATCGGCGGCGTGCTCGGGGCGCTCGCCAAGATGCCGCTCGACTTCGTTCGCGGCGAGAAGGCGGGCCGCAACGCGCGCGACGCCTATGCGACGGAGCACCTCGAGATCGCGAGCTACGAGCTCCTGCGCCGCATCGCGCAGAGAGCGGGCGACGAGGTGACCGCGCAGGCCGCGCTGGAGATCATCGCCGAGGAACAGGCGATGGTCGCGCTGCTCGAGCAGAACTGGGACAAGTTCGCCGAGCTGTCGCTCCTCGAGGAGGGAGTCACCGTCTGAAAGGCTGGGGTCAGGTCTTGCATTCGGTCATCGCGACCAGGTGACTAAATGCAAGACCTGACCCCTTTGGTTCGCCCGGCTGTTCCTGGTCCGTTCAGCCAGGGGGCGAGAAAGCCCTCGATGTCCCGGCAGCCGCGCGGCTGCTCGAGGCGCCCCGAGACAGACCGTCCCTCGACGACGACCAGGGTCGGAACGGTCTGGATCTTGAAGCGCTCGAGCAGGTCGGGACGTTCCTCCTCGGCGACACGGACGACGTAGAACGTGGCGTGATTGCGGCGCCGTTGGAGCACCTGCGCCAGGAAGCCCTCGACGCGCCGGCAATGACCGGACGAGCTCGAGTGGAAGAACACCAGCCTCGGTTGCCGCTGCTCGAGAGCAGGTGTGGCCACCGCCATGTCGCACCTCCGTGGTTCTGAAGGGCGAGGACTTGGCCCTTGCTAGGAATCGTCGGATTCCTCCCCGAAAGCTGCGCATTCGTAACCCGACACGCCGAGCCTCTCGGGGGAACCTCCCGTTCCCCGAACCCCCTCCACAGGTCCGCTCCGCGGACGGGCGCTGCGCGCCTCCCCGAAAACTGCGCATTCGTAACCTCGAGCCCGCGGCACGGTGTCTAAGCTCACGCGATGAGGAGAGTCGCCGTCACCGGCCTGGGAGCCGTCACCCCGATCGGCAACAACGCACCCTCGACCTGGCGGGCGGCGGTCGCCGGGGAGAGCGGGATCGACTGGATCCGCTCCTTCGACACGACGGGGCTCCCGGTTCGCGTCGCCGCCGAGGTCAAGGACTTCGACCCGACCCAGGTCGCCTCGCCGAAGGAGGTGCGCAAGCTCGAGCGGAACGTCCTGCTCGCCCTCGGCGCGGCGGGCGAAGCGATGGGCGACGCCGGGCTGAACGGGTTCGATCCAGCGCGTGTCGGCGTCGTCTTCGGGACGGCGATCGGTGGTGTCAGCGGCATCCTCGAGCAGGAGCAGATCCTGCGCGAGCGCGGTCCCGACCGCGTGTCGCCGAACTTCCTGCCCAACGTGCTCGTCGACTCGGCGAGCGGCCAGCTCGCGATCTCGCTCGGCATCAAGGGCCTCAACTACGCGGTCGTCTCCGCGTGCGCGACCGGCTCGCATGCGATCGGCGAAGGGGCGGAGATCATCAAGCGCGGCGACGCCGACGCCGTGCTCGCCGGCGGGGGCGAGGCCTGCATGCACCCGCTGATCCTCGCCGGCTTCACGGCGATGCGCGGGCTCGCCGTCGAGGACGAGCACCCACCGCGCGCGTCCCGCCCCTTCGACGCCACGCGCGCCGGCTTCGTGATGGGCGAGGGCGCCGGCGTGCTCGTGCTGGAGGATCTCGACGCGGCGCAGGCGCGCGGCGCGCGCATCTACGCCGAGGTGCTCGGCTACGGCGGCTCGAACGACGCGCACCACATGGCGCAGCCGGAACCGGCGGCGACCGGCGTGGCGGACATGATGCGGGCCGCGTTGCGGCGCGCCCACGTCGAGCCCGAGCGCGTCGGGTACATCAACGCGCACGGAACCTCGACGCCGCTCGGCGACCTGGCCGAGACGAAGGCGATCAAGGACGTCTTCGGCGAGCACGCGTACGAGCTCGCCGTCTCGTCGACGAAGTCCGTGATGGGCCACACCTTCGGCGCGGCGGGGGCGATCGAGGGGATGATGTGCGTGCTCGCGATCCACGAGGGCGTCCTGCCGCCGACGATCAACTACCGCAATCCGGATCCAGACTGCGACCTCGACTACGTGCCGAACGAGGCTCGCGAGGCGCGCGTCGACGTCGCGCTCTCGAACGCGATGGGTCTCGGCGGGCACAACGGCTGCGTCCTGTTCGGGAGGGTCGACTGAGCTTCATCGTCGAGTCTGTAGTCGAGCAGTACGCCGAGCAGCACTCGTCGCCCGAGGGCGAGCTGTTCGCGCGGCTCGCCGCGGAGACGCGCGAGAAGTCGTCGGCGCCGCAGATGATGGTCGGGCTGATGGAGGGCCGTTTCCTGGGCGTGCTAGTGCGGTCGCTCCGGGCCGGGCGCGTGCTCGAGCTCGGCACGTTCACCGGCTATTCGTCGATCTCGATGGCGCTCGCGCTGCCGCCGGGCGGCCGCCTGATCAGCTGCGACGTGAACCCGGAGACGACCGAGATCGCGCGGCGCTACGCACAGGAAGCCGGGGTGGTCGACCGCATCGAATACCGCCTCGGGCCTGCGCTCGAGGCGGTCGGGGGCCTCGAGGGCGAGTTCGACCTTGTCTTCATCGACGCCGACAAGCCGAACTACGTCAACTACTACGAGGCGACGCTGCCGCTGCTTGCGCGCAGCGGGCTGATCGTCCTCGACAACACACTCTGGTCGGGACGCGTCGCCGACCCGAGCGAGGACGACGACAACGTGCGCGCCATCCGCGCCGTCAACGAGCGTGTGCTCGAGGATCCACGTGTCGACAACGTCCTGCTCACCGTCCGGGACGGGATGAATCTCGTCTGGTGGGCGTGAGATGATCGGCCCGTGAGCGAGTTCGCAGCACAGCAGCAGCGCGGGCCGGTCGGCAACACCCGTTCGATCGGCCTCTCGATCCTCTGGTTCATCCTGACGCTGACGATCTACGGCTTCGTCTGGACGTACAAGACGCAGGAGGAGGTCAAGCGCTACTCCGGCAACGGCGTCGGCGGCGTGCTCGGGCTCGTCATCTTCATCCTCATCTCGCCGGTGACGTTCTTCATCGTCCCGTCCGAGGTTCGGTACATGTACGAGGACCTGGACGGCCAGAAGAGCCCGGTCCGCGGGATCTACGGACTCTGGTTCCTGCTGCCGATCATCGGGCACATCGTCTGGTTCGTGCAGGTGCAGGGCGCGCTCAACCGCTACTGGGAGTCGAAGGGAGCGTCCCCTCCGTAGCGGTTCACGCTGGGTGGAACGTGCCGCCCTTGTAGACGAGCCCCTCGGAGTTCGCGCCGAGCTCGATCGACTCGACCTCCCCGACGAAGACGGTGTGGTCGCCGGCGTCGTGCTCGGACATTGTCCGGCACTCCAGCCAGCCGAGCGCTTCTTCGAGCAGCGGCCCGCGCGGGCCCTCGCGCACGTCCACGCCGACCCAGAGCGCGACGGGAGGGATGCCGCTGCGCGCAAAGTGCCGCGCGACGTCCCCCTGGGAGCCCGTCAGCAGGCTGACCGCCCAGCCGCCGGCGCGGCGGATCGGCTCGTGCGAGGAGGAGTCCTTGCCGATCGAGATGCCGACGAGCGGCGGCGTCAGCGACAGCGACACGAGCGAGCCGACCGTGAGGCCGAAGCGTTCGCCGTCGACCGTCGCCGTCACGACGGCGACCGGCGACGGGAAACGGCGCATCACTTCACGCAGCTCTTCGCCGGTCATGGCCCGATGATATGGACGTGACTCGCCGCGACCTCGTCGAGCTCGGTCTCGCCGGAGCGTTGGTGGGTGCCGCGGCGGGCGTCCACTTCGCCGGCGCGACGCCCGTGCTGTCGTTCGTCGTTGCCGCGGTGGCGATCGCGGTGCTCGCGCGGCTCGTCGGGAGCGCCACCGAGCAGCTCGGCAGCCGGCTCGGCTCGTCGATCGCGGGCGCGGTCCAGTCGGCGCTGGGCAATCTGCCCGAGCTGTTCATCGCGCTGTTCGCGTTGCACCAGGGTCTCATCGCCGTCGTGCAGTCCGCACTGGTCGGCTCGGTGATCGCGAACAGCGTGCTCGTACTCGGTCTCGCGTTCGTGTTCGGCGGCATCCGTCATGGCACGCAACGCTTCGACTCGCCGCGGGCGCGGATGATCGCGACGCTGACGACGGTCGCCGCCGCGATTCTCGCGATCCCGAGCCTCACGCATGCGTTCCACGCCCCCGTGGCGGCGCACGAGAAAGCACTGAGCCTGATCTGCGCAGGCGTCCTGCTCATTTTGTTCTTCGCCACCCTGCCCGGGCTCTTGGCCGGCGGGGAAGAGCAGGCCGTTGCACCGCCACGGTGGACGCTCCTGACGACCGTCGTGGTGCTCGGCGCCACGGGCGTCGCGGCCGCGTTCGTCAGCGACTGGTTCGTCGCGGCGCTGCGGCCGGCGACACACTCGCTGGGAATGAGCCAGGCGTTCGCCGGCCTGGTGGTCGTCGCGATTGCAGGCAACGCCGTCGAGAACGTCGTCGGCGTCCAGCTTGCCGCCCGCAACCGCCCCGACTTCGCGATCTCCGTGATCGTCAACTCGGCCCTGCAGGTCGCGCTGCTGCTCACGCCGCTGCTGGTCTTCGCGAGCCTGTTCTTCGCGACGACGCTCACCCTCGTGTTCCCGACGCTCCTCGCGATCGCGCTCCTGCTCGCCGCATGGATCATGGGCGTCGTCGTCTACGACGGCGAGAGCACGTGGGAGGAGGGCGCGATCCTCGTCGGTCTCTACGTCGTGGTGGCCGCGAGCTTCTGGTGGGGCGCTTAGAGCAGGAAGGCGATGGCCACCGCCACCAACGCGGCCGTCCCCAGACTGGCGATCTCGAATCGGTGCTGCACGAGCAGGTGATTGACCCTCGTGCCGGGTACCGCGAACGGGGGCAGCGAGGCGAATCCGAGCAGCACGATCGCCAGCGCCAGCAGCCCCACGAGGTACGGACGCACCGCGCGTGCGGTGTGCGCGAGGCTCGTGGCGAGAACCCCGGAGTGCGCGTTCTGCGCGTGCGGGGTGGCGATACCGCTGCTCTGCTGGCTCGCGGGCCGCTGTTGCGGAGGCCGCGCGGACCTTGCCGCGGTCCCGCGCGCCCCGCCGGCGCACACATTTGCGGCCCGGGCGGCCCGAAGCTCGGCGCCGGTCGGCGCAATGCCCGCCACGACGACGAGGGTGATCCGCCGCACGACTCGACCAGCCGTGGTACGGGCGGAGATGCGGTACGTCCCTGCCGGCAGTGTTCTGTGGTGGAGGCGCCCGGCGAAGCGGACCCGGTTCAGCCCGGCGTGTCCGAGGACGGTGAAGTGTCCGATCGCGCGGCAAACAGGCGCGAGCTCGTTCACCGTGAAGGTCACGCGTCCTCTCCGGGGGAGCACGAAAGTAAGCGTCGTCGTCCGAAGCCGCTTCGGGCCGGTCGAGGCAATCCACGTGTGCTGCGGCCCGCTTGGGGACGAGCTGCTGCCCGAGCTTGGTGCATCTGCCGATCCAGGGGAAGGGGACGAAGGCGGCGGCCCGCTCCCGGACGAACTACCCGCGGGCGTTGTCTGCGACGACGTCGACGTGCTGGGCAGTGATGGCGCGGTCGGCACGGGTGCCGGCACCGACGGAGTGGTGGTGGGCAGGCTCGGGAGTGTCACCGAACTCGTGGGAAGCGTCACGGAGACGGTGGGGAGCGGCGGTACAGGCACGGGATCGGCCACGGCGACCCCGGCGGCGAGGCCGGCGCCGGCCAGGATCACCAGCGCTGCGATTTCCCTCACATTCCAACAACCCAGATCGCGCCGAATCGGTTGCGCCGACTACCACGTTCGCCAAAATAGAGAGGCGTGGCGGCCGTCAAGCGCGATTACTACGACGTACTCGGGATTCCCCGCGATGCGGACGAGGAGTCAATCCGCCGCGCCTTTCACGCGCATGCCCGGGAGTGGCATCCCGAGGTGAGCGAGACCCCTGAGGCGGAGGAGCGGTTCCGCGAGCTCGCCGAGGCCTACACAGTGCTCTCGAAGCGCGAGGCGCGCCTCCTCTATGACCGCTACGGCTACCGCAGCCGCGGCAGCCAGGGCGTCGACGACGCGCTGTGGGAGACCCGTCCGGCGGAGGTCGTGCGCGGCGAGAACATCCGCACAGCCGTGGAGCTGCGGAGCTTCGAAGCCGAGGAAGGGACTCGCCGCGTCGTCAGCTTCCGCGCCGTCGTCCGCTGCACCGCGTGTATGGGTCGCGGGACGGTGGGCCTACCCGATCCGGAGTGCGAGCATTGCAACGGCACCGGTCGCAAGCGATCGACGCTACAGCTGTACTTCGCAGACCTGGAGAAGTTCGACGCCTGTCCCGTCTGCGTCGGCGAATCGTGCCAGCGCTGTGATGGAGAGGGCACGGTCGAGGCCGTGCGGCGCATCCGGTTGCTGATCCCGCCGGGCGTCCAGGACGAGGCCCAGCTGCGGGTCAGCGGCGAGGGCAACGACGCCGGGGCGGGCTCGACCCCCGGTGATCTCCTCGTGCGCGTCCACGTGCTGCCGCCGCCCAAGGATCCGCGTGTCGTGCGCTACGCCGCATTCGCGCTTCTCGTCGTCGCAATCGCGACGCTGGTGCTGTACGTCGTTCGTTGACGATCGTCGGCGGGCGGGAGAGCCCGTAGAACGACCGGACCCTCCCTAGGTCTCCAAACCGCAGTCCTTGACGCGGCAGCCGGGGGAGAGAGAGCCACCGCCTAGCGAAGGCCGCAGGCCCACCACGACCACCCTCTCGCGTTGCGGCTCGAAATACAAGACGTGCGCGGATATCGATATCGCTCCGCGGGTCGAGTGGATGATCTGCGCCTTATCGGAGGACGCGAATCGTGAGCCTGAGGTTCCCGCTTTTCCCGCAGCGGATGACGATCGGCCAGCGTCCTGGGTGCGTGCTCGCTGCGACCTTCCAGCGCCACGTGATCCGACCCCCCGTCTTCGGCCCGAGCTCTCTCGCTTTCGATGCGGTGTCGTCGAAGACGTCGATCGCGCAGCGCGCGGTCGGTGTCACTCTTACGGTGAGCTGTGCGTAGGTTCCTGCACGCACCGGCGTCGTCAGGGCCAGCCTGAGAACACCGGAGAAGTCCGAGCGTCTGAGCTGCTTCCCGGGGAAGATGTCGTGGTTTGTGACGAGGCCTTTGAGCAGCGCCGGCTCACCGATTGCGCCCACCACGCGCTGCGAGCAGGGGATCGCGGCCACTCCATACAGGTGCCTCTTGAGGATCACTGATCCGAGCGTGCCCTTGCGGATGAAGCTTGTTGTCACCAGCACCGGGACTGGAGCGCTTGGGCCCGGAGGGCACGCCGACGACGTCCAGGTTACGAGCGGCGTGCGCGGTGTCGCGGTGGCCGTCGCTCCTGCAGCCAGCGCTCCGAGTACGGAGACAGCGAGGAGAGTCCCAAGTTTCATGGCCCGCGTTGATCCTCATCGTCCGACACGGCAAGGTCAAGCACGTTCCGCGTCTGGCAGGGTCAGGTCTTGCATTCGGTCACGTGGCAGTTGCGGCTGGCGGCTGTGCTCCGAGCAAGGTGTGAGTAAATGCAAGACCTGACCCCGTGACCCGCCGTTAGTGGTTGAACGCGGACGGATGAACCACCATGCTCACCTCGATTCCGGCACAACCGGGCAGGTAGCTGCCGAGCGGTGGGAACCACGCCGACAGCAGCACCGAGCTCGAGTTTCCGGGCGGCGTCACTCGTAAGTGGCGGAAGGCCGGCGAGCACGTCCTCATGCCGGCCCTCGGCAGGTCGCTCCCTGAGAAGGCGGCCTCGGCCGTCTGCGCGTGTCGAAGCGTCAACACCGGAACCCCTTTCACGTACGGGCCGTACCAGGTCGACCGAGCGCGGGTTGCAACCGTTGTTTTCCCGGCTGCCGTTACCGCGGCCAGCCCGGGCCAGCCCGTCAAGCGGCACGGTGTCTGGCTGTGGTTCGTAAAGGCGATGAATCCGCCGGTGTGCGTCAGGCCGACGAACCAACGAGCCACGCGGACGGTCAGCTGAGCGGTTCTGCAGTTGCGAGTCGCGAGGGAGTCGCTCGAGGGCCCGCGCCCTGCCGCACTGGGAACAGCTAAAGCAGCTGCGATCGCTATCACGGACGCAGGCGGCATCCAGCGTCTCATGCCGTGCACTGTACGGCGGCGCCGCAGTCCGCAAACACCCGTCCGGAACGGCGGTCTGGCAGGGTCAGGTCTTGCATTCGGTCACGTGGCACGTGCGGGCGGCAGCTGTGCTCCAAGCAAGGTGTGAGTAAATGCAAGACCTGACCCCTGACCACGTACCGCGAGGGATCGCGCTGGGTCTCAGAGACCGGGGTCTGGGAGGGTCAGGTCTTGCATTCGGTCTCGTGGCAGTTGCGGCTGGCAGGTGTGCTTCCGAGTAAAGGTGTGAGTAAATGCAAGACCTGACCCCGTGGCTTGGAGGGCCTCGCTGGGTTGCGGGGCCCTCCTTGGTTATGCCCGGTATTGCGGCTTACTTGTGGTCGTTCGCGGAGGACGCGAGCGACACACGGTCGATCAAGAAGCCGCCGCCTACATCACTCGAGTTCATCACGCCGCCTGCGCGGAATAGCAGTTTGTCAACCGTCGGGACGTGATTGCCCTGCAGTTCCTGGCGTGGAAGAGAGATACGGTTCGGCGAGCGGCGGGGGTGGGATTTGAACCCACGGACCGCCTTGCGGCGGTCAGCGGTTTTCAAGACCGCCCCGTTCGACCGCTCCGGCACCCCGCCGTCGCGACAGCCTAGCCGGGCCTTTGCCGGGCGCCCGAGCGTCCATGTTGATTGCACGGTGTTCCGCACATCGGCGCCGAGGTTGACGAACTGCTGCGCAAGGCGACCGACGTCCTGATCGGCGCCGTGGGGCGCTAGACGCGCTTGCGGAAGAAGAGGCCGAGTAGCGACAGATAGACCGAACGCCGGCCACGGGTGTTCATGCTCAGCTTCGCGCCGCGCGGCCCGACGCTGAAGCCCAGCCCGCGTTTGCTGACATTCAAGCGCACGCCGGGCCCGATCCTCCGCGAACGGCGATAACCCCAGCTCATCGGTGAGTCAGGCGGTACCGCTGGACGTTCGCGTAGTAGCGAATGCAGCGGTAGCCGTACCTGCGGTACTGCGAGTCGTAGGCGTGCGTGCAGAACTCTCCGGCGCGGAGGCACTTCTCCCGACCGCCGATCACGGCGTGCGTAAAGCCGGAGCTGCAGGTCCTGAGGACGGCCGCGGGAGCCTGGGCGAGCGGCTGCGCGGGCGAGCTCGTCGCCGCCGAGGCAGCGGCGAGTGCTGTCGCCGCCAGAACCGCCAGCCGTGTCCATTTCAGCCGTGTCATGAGCAGGCGGAGGGTGCCAGGCAGAAGACGCGGCCGCAATGGGCCGTTCGGCCCATCTTGCGGGGTGATCAGGCCCGGGCGCGTTCGGCGCCGAGCTTGTGCGGCGCGCCGAACTCGTGCAGCGCGGCCGGTATCCCGACCGAGCCGTCTTCCTCCTGGAAGTTCTCCAGCAGCGCGATCATCGCGCGGCCCGTCACGGCCGTCCCGTTCAGCGTGTGCACCGGCTCGAGGTTCTTCGCGTCACGGCGAAAGCGGATCGCGAGCCGCCGCGCCTGGTAGTCGGTCGTGTTCGACGTCGACGTGATCTCGCGGTAGCGCTGCTGCCCCGGGAACCACGCTTCGATGTCGTACTTCTTCGCCGCGGATGCGCCGAGGTCGCCGGCGGCGATGTTGACGACCCGGTAGGGCAGCTCGAGCTCCTGCACGAGCTCCTCTTCGATCTCGAGCAGCCGGTCGTGTTCGTCGCGCGACCACTCCGGCTGTGTGAACACGAACATCTCCACCTTGTCGAACTGGTGGACGCGGAACATGCCGCGGGTGTCCTTGCCGGCGGCGCCGGCCTCGCGCCGGAAGCACGTCGAGTACCCGGCGTAGCGCATCGGCAGCGCGTCGGTGTCGAGGATCTCGCCGCCGTGCATGGCCGCGATCGGCACCTCCGACGTACCGACGAGGTAGAGCTCGTCGCGCTCGACCGCGTAGATGTTCGCCTCCTCCGTCGGGAAGAACCCGGTCCCGTACATCGCCTCGTCGCGCACGAGCACGGGCGGCAGCACGGGCGTGAAGCCACGCGCGACGAGCCGGTCGAGCGCGAACCGGTAGAGCGCCAGCTCCAGCAGCGCGACGTCGCCGACCCGGAAAGCGAAACGCGAGCCGGACACCTTCGCCGCGCGCTCGAGGTCGATCCAGCCGTAGACCTCGGCCAGCTCGAGATGGTCGCGCGCCGGAAAGTCGAACGACGGGGGATCGCCCCAGCGGCGGATCTCGACCGCGTCTTCCTCGGTGAACCCATCCGGTGTCGCCTCGTCGGGCGGGTTCGGGACCCGGTCGAGCAGCTCCTTGCGCCGCGCCTCGGCCGCCGCCAGCCGTTCCTCGAGCGCCTGCAGCTCCTGCTTCGTCCGCTCGAGCTCGGCGAGCTGCTCGGGGGAGGGCTTGCCCTTGAGCTTGCGCGACGCCCGCAGCTCCTCGACGCGCGGCTGCACCTCCCGCACCCCCGCATCGGCAGCCAGCAGCTCGTCGAACACGTCCGCCGCGCCCTTGCGCGCGAGGGCGGCGCGCAGCTCGTCGGGCTGCTCGCGAGCTTTCCGAAGGTCGATCACGGAGCCAAGAATGCCTCAAGCACCTGCGCCACGCCCTCCTCGTCCACGGATGGGCAGACGAAGTCGGCCAGCTCCCGCACGCGTTCGTGCGCGTTGGCGACCGCGACGCCGTAGCCCGCCCACTCGACGAGCTCGATGTCGTTCTCGCCGTCGCCGAACGCAACCGTTTGCTCGCGTGGGAAGCCGACGTGCTCCGCGACGAAGTCAAGGCCGGCCCCCTTGGTCACGTTCGGCGAGGCGAACTCGAGGAAGTACGGCAACGAGGTCGAGATGTAGAGGCGTCCGTCGAAGCGGTCGAGCATCGCCTGCTTGAGACGGTCGAGCACCTCGGGATCGTCGATCACCACCAGCTTCGTCGGCGGCTCTCGCAGCCAGACGAGCAGGTCGCCCACCGGATGCAGCTGCAGATGCTGGAAGTCGGCGTAGCGAAGCGCCTCGGGCGTGATCTCGGCCACGTAAAGCTCGTCGTCGACGTAGCAGTTGGGGCCGAACCCTTCCTCGTTCAGCGCCGCGATCGTCTCGCGCGCCAGCTCGAGCGGGATCGGCTCGTGCCGTAACCACCGCCCGCTGACCGGTTCCGCGACGACGGCGCCCTGGTAGCAGACGACCGGGTCGTCGAGCCCGGCCTCAAGCGCGTAGGGACGCGTCGCCTGGAACATCCGCCCGGTCACGAGCACGACATGGATTCCCGCCGCATGTGTCGCCTGGAGCGCGACGCGCGTCCGGTCGCGCAGGACGACGTCCTCGCCGATCAGCGTGCGGTCGAGGTCGCAGGCGATCGCCGCGACGTCCTGCGGAAAGTCCGAAGGGAGCTTCAGCCCTGCGGCTTGGTGAGGAAGTCGACGAGGTCTTTCAGATCGCCCGCGGGCAGCGTCTTGTACGACTTCGGCATGACGTTCTTCGGATAGCCCTTCTGCACGTACTTGTTCGGGTCGACGATCGAGTCGCGCACGAACGTCGCCAGCGGTTGCTTCGCCTGCTTCGCGTAGGTCGCGAGCTTGTCCAGGTCCGGGCCGATGTTGCCCTTCGCCTCCGGGCCCGCCGGCGTGTACGTGTGGCACGCGCCGCAGCCCTGGTTGATGAAGATCGCCTTGCCCGGAGCCTCCTGCTTCACGGTGCCGACGACCGTCTTGGGCGCCGGCGAGACGACGCCCTGGCTGCCACAGCCGGCAAGCGCGAGCGCCGCAAGCACGCCAACCGCGGTCAGGGCTCCCCGGCGCATGGGGCGCGAGTTTACTGACTCGAACCGGAGCAGAGCCAGGCAGCCGAGCGCGCCGAGCCCGACCACGTCGAGCGGCGAGTCGTTGACGAGGAGCGAGACAACGAGCGCGACGAGCATCGCGTCGACGGAGGCGCGGCGCGGCTTTCTCGTTCCTGTCCAGACAAGCAGGGCGACGAAAGCGAGGAAGAGGACGATCTTGTACGCGGCCTTCGTGGTGTAAGCCCACGAGAGATGGAGGCGATGGCCGAGGTCCCCGAACAGCGAGCCCGGGCCGCTGCCAACGGCGTGCGTCACGTGACTGGAGCCACCGAGTGCCGCGTCGATACCCACCAGCGCGAGGGCGAGCACGAGCACGGCGCCGCCGGCGAACGCGACGCGGCGCCAGGTCAGCGGGGCCCGTCCGAGGCGCAGGAAGAGCACCGCCAGCGCAGCGGCATACACGATCAGTCCGCCGCCGTCCGCCCCCGCCTTGCTCCACGCCAAGGTCACGAGCGCGAGCGCGCCCAGCGGGACGAGCCACGGGAGGCCCCCGACGACGACCGCGGCGATCACCGGCGGCAGCAGCAGCGTCTCGAGTTGGTTTCCGATCCCGTAGAAGCGACCGCCGCCGTCGGGACGGGCGCCGAGCACGGACAGCGAGTTCGTCGCCGGGGACAGCGCCAGCACGAGCAGGAAGGCGGCAAAGAAGAGCGCGACGGCGAACGGCAACACGCGCGGCCGCAACGACGCGAGGTAGGCGAGTGCGGCCGACACCAGCGCCACCCACAGCAGCACCTCCCAGAACCGTGTCGTGCCCGTCCACGAAAGCCACAGCCCGACCGTCACGGCCGCGGCGCCTGCGAGCACACTCGCCCGCGGCCGGAGGACGCTCAGCACGAAGACCGTCAGCACCACGATCGTGAGCGTCCAGCCGCGGTCGCGATGGACGCGCGTCAGCCGTGCGTCGAGCGACTGCAGGTCGCCGACCGTGTCGGCGTCCGGGGACGACCGGATCGGCGGCGAGCGCCCCTGCTGCAGGGCGACGAGGGTCGGCGCGATCGCGTCGATCGGCACGAGCCCGCGCAGGCGCGTCGCGTTCGACGTGAGGATGCCGCGGTAGCCGACGCCGGCGATCACCACGGAGTACCTCCGTGTGTTCGGGTGCGTGCCCGGCGGCGGCAGCTCGACGAAGACGGCGGGCGCGCTGCCGAGGTGGCGCGGGAGCTTGAAGCTGAGGTCGACCAGGATCTTTCCGCCCGGCTTCCCGCCGAGGAGGGCGTTCTCCACCTTGCCCCGTCTCAGCGAGGCGATCGCGCCCGCACGGCTGACCGTGCCCCCGGCCCCGGCGACGTAGAGGCCCTCGGCAAAGGGCCTGGGCAGCACGGCGCCCTGCGGCGGCAGGACGTAGATGACCGGCCGGGCGGCCTGCGCTGTTGAGCCTGCGTTAAGGAGCCCCGCAGCCGCGATCCCGCTGGCTACGATTCGTCTCGTCAACCTCGCCTCCAAGGAGAGCGATTCTCAATGAAACGCAAGTCCTACGGGCGCGACGCCGGTCTGTCGCGGCGAATGCTGCTGACCACCTCGCTGCTCGGCCTCCTCTACGTCGTCTTTGCCGTCGTGCTGTTCGAGATCCTCAACGTCGGCATCGTCTTCATGCTGGTGATCGTCGGGGCGCTGGCGTTCTTCCAGTACTTCACCTCCGACAAGCTCGCCCTGGCGGCGGCCGGGGCCAAGATCGTGGAGCGCGACCAGGCGCCGCAGCTGCACGACATGGTCGAGCGGCTCTGTGCGATGGCCGACCTGCCGAAGCCGCGGATCGCGCTCATCGACACCGACGTCCCGAACGCCTTTGCGACCGGGCGCAGCCCGAAGCATGCGGCGGTTGCGGTCACGCGCGGGCTCTGGCAGCGGCTCGAGCCGCAGGAGGTCGAGGGCGTGCTCGGGCACGAGCTCTCGCACATCGCGAACCGCGACGTGCTCGTCATGACCGTCGCGAGCTTCTTCGCGATGCTCGCCGGCTTGTTGACGCGCTTCGGCCTCTACTCGGGGATGTTCGGCGGCGGACGCAGCCGCGACAACAACTCCGTGCCCATCTGGCTGATCGTGCTGCTGGTGTCGGTCGTGACCTACTTCCTCAGCCAGATCCTGATCCTCGCCATCTCCCGTTACCGCGAGTTCGCGGCCGACCGCGGCTCGGCGTTGATCACGGGCGCGCCCGAGCATCTGATGAGCGCCCTGCAGAAGATCGCCAACGACATGTTCAGGATCCCGCAGCGAGACCTGCGCGAGGTGGAGGGGATGAACGCCTTCTTCATCATCCCGACGTCGGTGAAGAGCGCCACGAGCCAGCTCTTCATGACCCACCCGCCGCTCGAGAAGCGCCTCGCCGCGCTCTCCGAGATCGCCCGCGAGATGGGCCGACCCGTCGCCTAGTAGAACTTCAGGGGTCTGACCCCGCAGGGGTCAGACCCCAGCCTTTCGGACGGCTGGTTAGCCTTGCCTAGATGGGGCTGCGCGACGTCCTGCTCGGCAAGAAGAAGCTCGCCGGCCCGGCGCGCGAGCGGCTCTTCGCGCTCACGACCGCCGCGGTGACGCTCGACACCGAGCTCGGGCTGCGAACGGCGGGCTCCGGCGGCATCTGCTTCAAGCCGCTCTCGGCCGGCGACTTCGTGCGGGCCGAGAACGACCTCCAGCAGCTCCTGGACGGGATCGCGTCGGAATCGGGCTCGAAGCTCGAGCGCCGTGAAGACAAGTTCGGCTTCACCTGGATCGTCGTCCACGATCCGCAGCTCGAGGATCAGGTCGCGACGGTGCACGCGGTCGCGCAGGGGCTGGAGGAGCAGGGCTTCGGGCCGCAGCTGCTGGCGGCGGTGTTCAGGTTCGAGGGCGGCAAGCACCCGGTCTACTGGGTTTACGGCTACAAGCGCGGGGCGTTCTGGCCGTTCGTCCCCACCGGGGAGGGCCAGGAGCGGGACAACGCCGAGGAGCTGGAGCTCAAGGCCAAGCTCGAGCCGGAACTGCCGGTCGAGCAGGACCTGAGCCGCTGGTTCGGCGTCTTCGACGCACCGGTGTAAACCGAAAGGCAGGGGTCTGACCCCTGCTGGGGTCAGACCCCAGAGCTGCCGGTCGCCGTTGAACTGGAGGGGTCTGACCCCGGAGGGGTCAGACCCCAGCCGTTAAAAGCCGCAAATTGCGGCCTTCGCGTCATTCTGACTTCAGATAGTGCCATGGATGACCTTGACATGACATCACAGTGATGTCAAAGTGCCGTCCATGAACGTAGCGGCCTACGTCGAGGCGCTCCAGCAGGATCTGGCCAACGTCGCCGGCATCGGCGACGAGGCGATCTCCGAAGCCGCGCGCCGGATCAGCGCAGCCCTCGAGTCATCCCTCCGACTCAGGCTGATGGACGCCCTCGGCGAGGCCGCTGCGGAGCTCACGAACCAGCTACCCGACGGGCACGTGGACGTGCGCGTGAGCGGGGGCGAGCCGGAGCTGGTCTATGTCCCGGAGCCCGGGGCGCCTCCTCCCAGTGGGCTCGAAGACCTCACCGCACGAATCACGCTGCGACTCCCCGAGACGCTCAAGGCGATCGTGGACGCGGCCGCCCAGGAAGCGGGCGTGTCAGCGAACACGTGGCTCTTGCAGCAGATCACGCGCAGCGCCGATCCCAGCAGGCGGCACCGCCCCGGCGGTCGTCGCATGACCGGCTACGGCCAGAGCTGAAAGGAGCACACCATGCACGTCCTCCCACTCCCGTTCGGACTCGCCTTGGCGCTCATGCCGCGCCGCGAAGCGGACACCTTCCGCCGCAAGGAAGAGATTCGGCCGCACCTCCGAAACGCAATCCGGCCGCGCGACCAGATTCTCGGCGACATCCGCAACTTCCACATGACGCGCGGGCACATCTAATGCGCAGCGAGACCTTCCAGACGCCGGGCCCGGTGCGGCTGAACCTGGAGCTGCCGGCGGGCTCGATCGAGGTCGAGACGGCCGACACGCAGGAAACGCATGTCGACCTCGAGGCGATCAGCGACCGCGAGCAGGTCCGCGAGATGGTCGACGACGCTCGGATCGAGACCGTGCGCCGGGGCGACGGCCACGAGGTGATCGTCGAGGTACGAACGCGGCACGGAGTCTGGGTGTCGTTCAGCAAAGGGCCCGACCTCCGCCTCGGCTCGCCGGAGCTGCGCCTGCGTGTCACCTGCCCGGCCGGCGCCGAGCTCGATGTCCGCGCCAAGTCGGCCGACCTGAACGCACGCGGTGACTACGGCGCCGTCGACGTCAAGACCGCCTCCGGCGACGTCAGCGTCGAGCACGCGGCCGACGTGGAGATCAAGACCGCGAGCGGCGACTCGCAGTTCGACACCGTCGACGGCTCGCTCGACGTGAAGTCCGCGTCGGGAGACCTGCACGTCGGCTCGGTCGCGCGGAACTCCAACATCCAGCTGGTCTCGGGCGACGTCTACATCCGCGAGAACAACGACTCGATCAGCGCGAACACCGTCTCCGGCGACCAGCGCTACGAAGCGGTGCTGAAGGGACGGCTCGAGCTCCGTGCCATCTCCGGTGACGTCAGCGTCGGCATTCGCCGCGGCTCGCGCGTCTTCATCGACGCGAACACCGTCAGCGGCTCGACGAGCTCGGAGTTCGAGCTCTCCGACGCGCCGCAGGGGCCACCGCCGTCCGAGGACAGCCCGCTCGTCGAGGTGTTCGCGAAGACCGTCTCGGGGGACGTGCGCATCGAGCGGGCACCCGCACCGAAGCACAGCCCGGAGCTCACCGAGCGGGCATGAGGCTCTGGCCGACCGGAGGCCTCTGGCGGCATCCGGACTTCGTCAGGCTCTGGTCGGCCCAGACGGTCAGCCAGTTCGGGACGCAGTTCACCGTGCTGGCGCTGCCGCTGGCGGCGATCGACGTCCTCCACGCGAGCGCGTTCGAGGTCGCGGCGCTCACCACGGTCGAGTTCCTGCCGTTCCTGCTCGTGAGCCTGCCGGCAGGGGTCTGGGTCGACCGGTTGCCGCGGCGCCCGATGCTCGTGGTCGGCGACGTCACGCGCGCGGCGCTGCTCGGCTCGATCCCGGTCGTGTACGCGCTCGGGCACCTCACGATCTGGCAGCTGTACGGGGTCGCGTTCCTCGCGGGGATCGCGACGGTGTTCTTCGACGTCGCGTACCAGTCGTACCTGCCGTCGCTCGTCGAGCGGCAGCAGCTGATCGACGGCAACTCGAAGCTCGAGATCAGCCGCGCCGGCGCTCAGCTCGGCGGGCCGGGACTGGCCGGCGTCGTCGTCGACCTGCTGAAGGCGCCGGCGGCGATCGCGTTCGACGCCGTCAGCTTCGTCGGCTCGGCGCTGTTCATCTTCAGCATCCGCAAGGAGGAGCGGCCGGCGCCCCGCGACGACGCCACGCCGAGCCGGATGCGGGACGAGCTCCGCGAAGGCTTGCGGTACGTCCTCACGCACCCGTTCCTGAAGAACATCGCCGCCTGCACCGCGCTCTTCAACTTCTTCGGCAACCTCGGCTTTGCCGTCCTGCTCGTCTTCGCGCGGCGCAAGCTCGATCTGAGCCCGCTGGCGATCGGTCTCGCGCTCACGTTCAGCAACGTCGGGCCGATGCTCGCCGCCTTCAACGCGCACCGGATCTCGTCGCGGCTCGGCGTGGGGCGGACGATCATCGCGGCGTCGATGCTGGGCGGCCCGATGTTCCTGGTCGTGCCGTTCGCGCCGCACGGCAACGCCGCGCTGACGCTCCTGGTGCCGGCGTTCCTGGCCGGCGGGTTCTCGAACGTGATCTACAACGTCACGCAGGTCAGCCTGCGCCAGGCGATCACGCCGGAGCGGATCCAGGGCCGCATGAACTCGGTCATGCGCTTCATCGTCTGGGGCACGATCCCGCTCGGTTCCTTCCTGGGCGGGGTGCTGGCGAGCCAGATCGGCGTCAAGCAGACCCTGATCGTCGGCGGCATCGGCTGCTGTCTCACTTTCCTGCCGGTGCTGTTCTCGCCGGTGCGGGCAATTCGCGAGATGCCGGAGCCCGTCGACGAGGCCGCCGCCGTCCTCGCGCCGCTCGTCGTGGACGCCGCGGTCGTCCCGGCCGAGCATCCGGGCGGCTGATGCGCAAGCTGCTGCGCATTCGCGACGCCCGTGTCTTCCTGCTCGGCTGGGGGCTGTCGATGTTCGGGGACTCGGCGATGTTCCTCGTGCTCGGGATCTGGGCCAAGGACCTGACGCACAGCAACGCCGCGGCCGGGCTCGTCTTCTTCGTGCTCGCGCTGCCGTCGCTCTTCTCGCCGCTCGCCGGCCTCGTGGTCGACCGCATGCGCAAGCGGCCGCTGCTGATCGGGATCAACTGCTTCATGGGGACGGCGATCCTCGCGCTGCTCTTCGTGCACGACCGCGGCGAGCTCTGGCTGATCTATGTCGTCGCCGGGCTCTACGGCGCGAGCGGGAGCGCGCTCTACTCCGCCCGCTCGGCCTTCTTGACGATCATGCTGCCGCGCGAGCTCTTGGGCGATGCGAACGCGATCTTCGCGACGATCCGCGAGGGGCTGCGCCTCGTCTCGCCCTTGTTCGGCGCCGGTCTCTACGCGGCGTTCGGCGGCGGCGTCGTCGCGATCGCCGACGCGGCGTCGTTCGCAATCGTCGTCGTGGCGCTCACCTTCCTGCGCACGCCGGAGGTGCGCCCGGTCCGCGAGGAACACCACTTCGTCACCGAGCTCGTGGCCGGCGTCCGCCACATCTTCGCGACGCTGCCCTTGAAGCAGATCGTCCTCACCACGGGCGTCTGCCTGCTCGTCGTCGGCTTCGCCGAGACGCTGATCTTCGCCGTCGTCGACAGCGGCCTGCACCGGCAGCCGTCGTTCCTCGGCGTGCTCGAATCGGTGCAGGGAGCGGGCGCCATCCTCGGAGGCGTCAGCGCGGCCTGGGCCTTACGCCGTTTCGGCGACGTCCGGCTGGTCGGGATCGGCATGGCGCTCTTCGCCCTCGGTGATGGCACGTTCGCCACCCACAGCCTCGCGCTCATCTCCGTCGGCTTCGGCGTCGCGGGCTTCGGGCTCGCGTGGCTGATCGTCGGCTGGGCGACGTCGATTCAGGTGCGGACGCCCCAGCGGCTGCAGGGCCGCGTGGCGTCGGCGGCCGACACGATGATCAGCACTCCGCAGACGGTCTCGATCGCGCTCGGCGCGAGCCTGATCAGCGTCGTCGACTATCGCGTGCTCGTTGCGATCATGGCGGTGGTGCTCGTCGGCTGCGCCGCCTACTTGTTGACGCGCGGACCCGAACCTGTGGCGGCCGAGGCTCCCGCCCCGGCCTAGCGCCCTAGCTCTCGAGCTCCTTCTTCTCGCCGCCGGACCCCGAGCCGACCTCGGCCTTGAGCTGCTCGAGCTCGCTGTCGACCTGGGACTGAGAGGCCACCTGCGCGAGCTCGCGGTCGAGCTGCGTCTTGTCGGAGCCGAGCTCCTCCAGATCGCCGGAGGAAACGAGCTCGTCGATCGCGGACGCCCGCGCCTGCATCTGCTCGGTCTTGTCCTTGGCCCGCTGGATCGCGAGGCCGGTGTTCTCCATGTCGCGGCCGATTCCGGTGGCCGCCTCGCCGATCCGCACCTGCGCCTCGGCGGCGGAGTACTGCGCCTTGATCACTTCCTTCTGCGAGCGGAACTGCTCGATGCGCCCCTCGAGCTGCTTCTCGTTCGCGACGAGCTTCTCCTGCTGGTCGGCGAGCTGCTTCACCTGCGCGTCGAGATCCTGCAGCTGCTGCTGGATCCCGGACTTGCGTTCGAGCGCCTGGCGCGCGAGATCCTCGCGGCCGGCGGCGACGGCCTGGCGCGCCTGGGTGTCGAGCTTGACGACGTTCTGCTCCAGCTGCTGGGTCTGGATCTCCAGCCGCTTCTTGGCCGTCACGACGTCGGCGACGCCGCGCTTGACGTTCTGGAGCGACTCCAGCTGGCGCTCGTACGAGTAGTCGAGCGTCTCTTGCGGGTTCTCCGCGCGGTTCAGCAGCGCGCTGAACTTCGCCCTGATGATCTCGCCGGCTCGGGACAGCAGACCCATCTCTCGAATCCTCCTCGTCGCAGGTGTCCGGGTAGCGTACCGCCGTGCTCGTCGAGCGGAGCATGCATCCCGACTGGCTCTCGAACGCGTACCTCGTCGCCGACGAGGAGGGCGGGGCGGCCGTATTCGTCGACTCGGGCGCGGACGTCGCGCCGCTGCTGGCCGCCGCGGAGCGCTGGCGGGTGGAGCCGAGCTACGTGTTGCGGACGCACTCGCATCACGACCACGTCGTGCACGAGGCCGAGCTCGGCCTGCCGGTCCGCACGGACGCGGTCGACGTCGGCGGTCTGCGCGTCGAGGCGCTGCCGACGCCCGGTCATTCCGACGACATGGTGGCGTTCGTCGTCAACGGCGAGGCGGTCTTCACCGGCGACACGCTCTTCAAGGACTCCGTCGGCGGCGGGGATCTCGAGCATGTGCGGCGCTCGGTGATGGAGGTGCTGATGAAGCTGCCGCCCGAGACGCGCGTCCTGCCCGGGCACACCGACGAGACGACGATCGGGCGCGAGTGGGAGGAGAACCCGTTCGTGCGCGTCTGGCGCGGCGCGCAGCCGGAAGGCTCCGAGCGCGTGCACGTCGGCGGCGAGGAGGGGACGCTGATCGTCTGGTCGCCCGACTACGACGGCGGCGGCAAGGCGTGGGTCAGGTTCGACGACGGCCGCGACGCGATCGTCGGCGGCTCGCGCGTCGCACGCGGCTGAAAGGCAGGGGTCTGACCCCGGCAGGGGTCAGACCCCAGCTGTTCGATCCCTGACAGTACGAACTGCCGAAAGGCCCGCTGCGCGGCTTCTCGGTGCACGCTGAAGAGTCCGTGGACGGCTGCGACGTCTAGGAAATCGGCCGGTGGCTCGAATCCGCACAGAGCCCGGTAGCTGCCCCAACGCCACTCCGCCGGATCGTCACAGAGGTTGGCGCGGACCGGGTTGAGCGCGACGTACCGATGCGCCTCGAGCAACTGAGCGTCGTCCGTGATCGGCTTGGAGGCGAAACGTCCTGCGAAGAGATGGCCGCGGCGACCGTACTTCCAGTTGAACCACTGGGCGTACGACCCGCAGAGACGTCGCATGCCGGCCGAGAGCGTCGGCTGGACCGTGTAGACGATCAGGTGGAAGTGCGTTCCCATCAAGCAGTACGAATTGCAGCGCCATTCGTACCGCGCACAGACGTCACCGAGTTGCGCGAGGAAGTGGCGCCTGTCAGCCGGCTCGCGATAGATCGGCTCGTCGCCTCCGCCGAGCGCGGTGACGTGATGCATCGAGTCCGGTAGGTCGACGCGAAGCTTGCGGGGCATGCAGCAAAGGTAAGCCTGCGGATCGTCCGCCGCCCCTCGTCGGCCGCCGTTGTTGCAAAGTTGCGACAGGTCGAACTGCTGGGGTCAGACCCCAAAAGGGGTCTGACCCCGGAGGGGTCTGACCCCAGCCTTCGGTCTACAGGGGTCTGACCCCGGAGGGGTCTGACCCCAGCAGTTCGCTAGAAGCTACGCCGCGTCGTGGTCGACGAGGCCCTGCTCGAACGCGTAGCGCGCAGCCTCGGTCCGGTTCGAGACGCCGAGCTTGCGATAGATGTTCGTCAGGTGGAACTTGACGGTCTGCTCGGCGACCCAGAGCTCCTTCGAGATCGCCTCGTTCGATAGACCGCGCGCGACGGCGCGGACGATCACGAGCTCACGGTCGGTCAGGCCCGCGTCGCGGGCGGCGCGCTCGCCGGGATCCTCGGTCACGCCGGCAGTCGTGAAGACGTTCCCGTCGATCGCCTGGCGTAGTGCGCCGGCGAGATCGTCGGGGTCAATCGACTTGACGATGTAGGCGCAGGCGCCGCGCTTCAGCGCCGTCTGGATCAGCTCCGGATCCTGCGAGACAGACAGGATCGCGACCTTGATGTCTGGGAACTCCTTGCGGATCTTCGCCAGGCAGGTGAGGCCGTCCATCTGCGGCATGCGCAGGTCGAGCAGCACGAGCTCGGGCTTCAGCCGTCGGACCAAGGGCAGGACCTGGACGCCGTTGACGGCCTCGCCGACGACCTCGAAGCCGCCGGCTTTCTGCAGCGCCTGTTTCGTTCCTTCGACCATCAGCCGATGGTCGTCCGCAATGAGAACCCGCATGAACCAAAGGTAACACCGGCTTCGGCCCGAATACCGTCGCTCAAAAGGGTGATGAACGAGCGCAAGTTCCGGCCGAGAATGAGGTCTTCTTACTCGAACCCACGTATGGGACCTTCTGCTGCGGCCACCTCCACCTGCCAGGCTCTTTTCAACCGGGCGCCAAAGTGCCATGCTGTGACGCGGGGAAACAGCGGTAGGGGCTTAGCTTGAACTTGAATGGGGAGAAGGACGCTCGGGGGGCGCCCAACGTCGTCATCGGCGCAAACGACCTTGCGACGCTTGCCGGGATGCGGATCGCGCTCGAGGCCGACGGCATCGCCGTGAGTGCTGAGGTCCATTCCCTGCACGAGCTGGTCGAGGCGGTTGAGCGCTTCGAGCCCGACGTGTGCCTGGTCGACGTCGATCTCAGCGGCGGTGGGATCAAGGCGGCGGCCGAGGTGGCGGCCCGCGTGCCGGCGGTCGCGGTCGTCCTGCTCGCCGACGACTCCGGCGACGAGAAGTTCCTGGACGCGATGCGTGTGGGTGCGACGGGCTACGTCCCGAGGAGGATCACGCCCGCCCGGCTTCCCAGTGTGATCCGCGCCGTGCTCGACGGGGAGCCGGCGATTCCGCGCGCCCTCGTCACCCTGTTGATCAACCAGTACCGGTCGCGGCCGACGCGGCGGCAACTGCCCGCCGGTCAGGGGCGCGGCGTCGATCTGACCAGCCGCGAATGGCAGGTGCTGGACTGCATGCGCGAAGGCCTGTCGACGCGCGAGATCGCGGACCGGCTGATGATCTCCGAGGTCACCGTGCGCCGCCACATCGGCTCGGTGCTGAAGAAGCTCCGCGTTTCGAGCCGGGCAGACGCGATTCGGCTGCTCGAGAGCGCCTGACCGCTCGGGCGGCTCGACTAGCCCTAAAGCCAGGTCACAGCGGGCCGTCCCGGCGCGAGGATTTGCTCATGGGCTGGCTGCGGCCGAGGTACGTGACCGTGCTCGCGGCGATCGTCGCCGGTGGCTTCACGGACCTTGCGATCAAGGTCCCGTCGGTCCAGTTCGCGTACCAAAGCATCCCGGTGCACGCGATGCTCGAGGTGACGGCGAGCCTGATCGCCTTTCTCACGACCGTGCTCGTCTGGGGGAGGCTGAAGTGGCGGCAAGGCCTCGACGACCTGCTCCTCTTCGTCGCCCTCGGCCTGCTGTCGGTCACGAGCCTTCTGTTCGCCGTCATCCCGGCGGCGGTCTGGAGGGATCCGCATCCGTTTTCGACGTGGACGACGGTCGTCGCCGGCGGTCTGACCGCGGCGCTGCTCGCAGCCGCCGCCCTTGTGCGTCCGGTTCGTCTCCGCAACTACGAGCACGCCGGGCGGATAGCCGTCGTGGCGATGGGGATCGGCCTGGTCGTGATCGGAACGGTCGTCGGAGCATTCATGGACAGGTTGCCGATCGGTCTCGATCCGGCACGGTCGCCGCTCAACGTGCCCGGTCTGATCTCGGGGAACCTCGTCATCGTCGCGGCGCAGATGGCGATCGCGGTGCTGTTCATTGCTGCTGCGATTGGCTTCACGCGTCGCGCCGAGTCGTCGGGCGACGAATTTTTCCTCTGGCTGGGTGCCGGCGCGGTTTTCGCCGCGTTCGCACGCGTGAACTACTTCATCTTTCCTTCGCTCTACTCCGAGTGGGTGTACACCGGTGACCTACTGAGGCTCGGCTGGCACATCCTGCTCTTCATCGGCGCGGTGCGCGAGATCCAGGTGTACCAGCGTGTGTACGCGGAGGCGCGTGTGCTCGACGAGCGCAGGCGCATTGCGCGTGACCTTCACGACGGGCTCGCGCAGGAGCTCGCCTTCATCGCGAACAAGACGCGCGAGCTGGCAGGAGGCATGGCGTCACGCGTGGCCCTGCTCCAGGTTGCGTCCGCGGCTCAACGTGGCCTCGACGAATCGCGTCGCGCGATCGAGACGCTGAGCCGGAAGGACGACGAGCCGTTCGAGGTCGCACTCGTGCAAACCGTCGAAGAGGTTGCCGCTCGCCTGGGGACGAGAGTCCAGATCGAAGCGGAAGCAGCACCGGAGATGACGGCGGTTCAACGCGAGCAGTTGCTTCGGATCGTGCGGGAGGCCGTGACGAATGCGGGATGTCACGCGAGCGCCGACATGGTGCACGTGCAGTTCACAAACGGCGGGCCTCTGTACCTTCGCGTCGAGGACGACGGTGTCGGGTTCGACCCGGGGGATGTCGATTCGAAGGGATTCGGGCTGACGACGATGGAGGAGCGCGCTCGCGCGATCGGCGCCGAGTTTCGCGTCCGCTCCACCCGAGGCCGCGGGACGGCCGTCGAGGTGCGGCTTTGACTGACGGTTTGTTCCGCGTGCTGATTGCGGACGATCACCCGCCGACGCGCGCCGGCGTGCGTGCCGCACTTGAGCGAGATAACTTCGTCGTCTGCGGCGAGGCGGCCGATGCCCGTTCGGCGATCGAGGCTGCCCGGCGCGAGCGTCCAGATGTCTGTCTCCTTGACATCCACATGCCGGGCGACGGCATCCAGGCCGCCGAGACGATCGCCCGTGAGCTTCCCGAGGCCGCGGTCGTGATGCTCACGGTCTCGCGCACCGACGCTGACCTGTTCAACGCGCTTCGCGCCGGCGCTTCGGGCTATCTGCTCAAGGACATCGATCCGGTGCGGCTTCCGCTCGCACTGCGAGGTGTCCTCGAGGGAGAGGCCGCGTTGCCGCGCCGGCTGGTGGCCTTGTTGATCGAGGAGTTCAGGGAACGCAAACGAAGGCGGCGCGTTCCTCTTGTCGGTCGCCGTGGGGTGGAGCTGACCGACCGGGAGTGGGAGGTGCTCGAGTCGATGAAGCAGGGCCACAGCACCGAGGAGATCGCGGCCCGCCTCTTCATTTCCCCGGTCACGGTCCGCACCCACGTGTCGGCCATCCTGCGCAAGCTGCACGTGCCGACGCGAGAAGCCGCGCTCGAGCTACTCGAGCGATGAGAGAACTCAACGCAGAACCCGCCGTCCGGCGGATTGCTCAGCGCGTCGTGCGGCGCGAGACTCACTGAGTCCCCCCGTTCCCGGGACACGCGACTGACTGCTCAGTTGGGGCGCGCCCCTTCCCGCATCGACCGCCCTACCGCAAGGCAGTGATGCGGGAACCCGAGAGCCCGGCGACCACCTGCCGGGCTCCCGGGCCTTTTCCGCGTTCAAACGCATGAACGCAAGATGAGTCCTGCGGCCCATTGCCAGTGGGACCGGTAGCCGGACACACTGAGTCTGAAGCCGAGCTCTGCGGCAGCTCGGCCCTTCTGCGGACTCTGGGGAGAGTTTGTGAAACCGGACCTTCCGGCGGCGTCTCTTCGACTAGCGGTTAGTGGCCCTCGAGGGCTGCTGAAGGACGATTGGTTTAGCGGAATGCGGCTTTTCCTGCGGCAAAGACGAAGGGCTAGAGCGGTGAACCGGGCAATCGGGGCGCTGCTCGCGGCGGCGGCATGGTCCGAGCCCCCAACTGCCGTGGCAATCACAACCGACCGGCACGAGCCTGGCTCAGCCGCGCGAACGAACTGGGGAGCGCGCGGCTGGGCGAGGCCCGGGCGGTCGTAGAGAAGGGGTCAACTCATGCGGCGGCTCGACACAAAGACTGGGGCTGAGAGGGGAGCAACTGTGGCGTCGAAGGGGATCCAACTGACTTGGGGGAAGACGCTTTTCCTCATCGCTTCGCTGGGCGCCTTCGTGGCGTTCTTCGCGTTTGCGGGCGGCGCGTCCGCGATGAGGGAGACGGCGGCGACGACGCCGACGATCGTGAGTGATCAGGCGGACTACAAGCCCGGCTCCGTGGTTACCCTCACCGGCGCGAATTGGGGCGCGGGCGAGTCGGTTCAGATCGTCACAAACGACACCGCTGGTCAGACGTGGAGCCAGACGGACAACGTGACCGCTGACGCCAATGGCGACATCACTGATCAGGTGACGCT
>WNGD01000912.1_pt1 | contig 32353 bp, 24 predicted proteins | sample 5400671 | NCBI WGS metagenome assembly WNGD01 (sample SAMN13153369, study PRJNA577476) | soil metagenome | isolation source: 40 cm soil or saprolite under grassland replicate 2 | place: USA:California | collected 2016-06-15 | reverse complement strand
ACGCGCCCGCTCAAAGTCTCCCTGGGTTTCGTAGGCCAGCCCACGCGCACGGTACAAGCTTGCAGGAGGCGTGAGAGATAACTGACGAGCGGCATCGAGCGCCCGCGTGAAGTGAAGGGTGGCGGCCTGCGGTGCATAAAGAGCCTGCGCCTGTTCGCCGGCACGTTGGCCATACGCCAGCGCTTGCTCCCACACCCCTGCTTCAGCAAAATGGGAGGCGAGATCGGCCAGGTGCGCCTCGAGCGTCGAGGCGTAGAGACGCTCCAGCGTTTCGGCAATCGTGCGGTGCATGGCCTTCCGCTCGCGTACCAGGAGTCGCGCAGAGACGGCTTGCCGCGTCAGGGCGTGCCGGAAGGCAAACTGCTCGGCCGACTCCTCGACGATGAGTTGGGCTGCCATCAACTCCTTGATGAGTCGCAGGAGCTGCGCTTCGTCGTGTTGGGTGAGCTCTTGCAGGAGGGCAAAATCGAAGTGCCGTCCGGCCACGGCTGCCAGGTACAACACCTGCCTGGCTCCTTCACTCAGATGAGCGGTGCGAAGCTCGACGGCGTCCTGTATGCTGCGTGGGATGCGCAACTCGCGCAGCTCCTTGCGCTCCCAGCGACCATGCTCGTAAAAAATGTCTCCGACCTCGATGAGCGACTTGAGCAGTTCCTCGATGAAAAAGGGATTGCCCTCCGTAAGCGCGTACAGGGCATCCAGCAGTTCGCCTTGCATGAAGCGAGGCACCGTGAACACCGAGCGACGAAGCGCGAAGATCGCATAGAGCATGGCACTCACCTCACTGCGGGTGAGGGGGGCGAGGGCGAATTCCTGGGCGAGCCGTTCCCGGTCCAAGTGTGCCAGGAAATGGCTCAGGCTTGGTTGAACCTCGTCACTGCGGTAGGTCAGCAGGACAAGCAAGGGGGAGGCAGGACAGCGCCGCGCCAGGTAATGGAGAAAGTCCAGGCTGGTCTCGTCACTCCAATGCAGGTCCTCAACGATCAGCAGCGCCGGTTGTTTGGTTGTCGGATGTAGGAAGAGATGAGCCAGGGCGGCGAAGAGACGACGTTTCTCCTGCTCAGGATCAAGTGGGGGCAGCGAGGGGAGATCCGACGGCAGAGGGAGCAGGTCAGGAAGCAAGGGAGACAAAGCAGAGGCCAGCGAACCCATTTCCGTGGCCACGTGCTCTCGGGAAGAGGTGGCCACGTATGACCGCAATAGATCAAGCAGAGGAGCATAGGGACATGAACGATCCGTTGGGAAACACTGGCCCTGCACGAGGAGGAAGCCTTGAGCAGTCGCGTAGGTCTTCGTCTCGGCAGCCAAGCGAGATTTGCCGATCCCTGCCTCACCGCTAATCAGGACAACCTGCCCCTCACCTCGCTTCGCCTGGTCAACGAGCACATGAAGGGCTGTCAGATCCGCTGCACGGCCAATCAAGACTGGGCAAACGATTGGCTTGTTGTGGGAAAGCTCCACGGCCTTCACCACCTTTTGATAAAAATTATCACATGTACTCCTACAAATGCGTCTGTCTGATTATAGTCTTCTCATACATGCCTATTGATAATGATACAAGGTGCTATACTGAAACGCTTGTAATCGCTATCATGATAGAGGGGTCTCCCTCACTTTTGGGGATTGCTGAGTTTATAGTTCAGACTGGTTCCTTTTTTCATGCTCAAACACATCTCTCATTCCACATTATAGAAGAGCTTTCCCCAAATGTGAGGATGAGCCATGATAGAAGGCCACTCGCTACTGGGGAAAAGTGAGCCACTTTCCCAAAAATCCGCTATGCTTGAAACCATACAGGTTTTCAATTACTCAAGAGATAGTAGTCATTCTAACAGGAAAAAGCTGTGGATGGAAGAGTAATGCTACGGTGTTGAACTCAATAGCCCAGGTATGTTTCTCATTAGATCGGTGGCAAGAGGATGCATTTGGACGAGGGAAAGAAAGTGGAAGCATAGTTTGTCCGCGCAGTTTTGGAGGCAAAGTCTGTCCGCTGCTGCAAAACAATGGGAAAAGTCACATAGAGAGAGACGATGAGAGAATTGGGATGGCAGTAGTGACGTTCCTCCACAGGCGAGCAGACATGGAAGCAATAGTCTGTCTCCAACTGACAAACTATGGGGAAGTCACAGTGAGAGGGAAAGGAAGTGGAAGCAAGGGGTGACCGATGGGGCTTGAACCCACAACCGCTGGAGCCACAATCCAGAGCTCTGCCGATTGAGCTACGGTCACCACGCTTTGAACATGTCGTCAGTATAGACGAACCCTTGCGAGTTGTCAACAGCCTGAAAGCTCTGCTATTTCACTCCCTTCTCTCCTTTCTCGACCATCCTCTTTCTGCCTCTCCGCTCGTATCATCATTTTTGCCTCTTCAGAATTATTCAGAACCATACAGATTTGTTCAATGGCATAACCACTAGTTCACATTTCCCTAAGTATACTCCAACGCTAGCCCTTGTGGCAGGAGATGTACGGAGGTATTATGATCTTAATAGAGGTGAAGAATGAAGCAAAGTGTTATGATAAGTTAAGCATTATGCAAGTTCGTTTACAAAGTAATGCATGCGAAAGAGCAGCAAGTATATGCAAGAAGCATCACATCATGGTCAGCTTATAAAAGAGTATAGAGAGTCTATAGCGGCTCAGCATCATGCGCGTTCTTGCATGCGCTGAGCGGTCTTCATGATCCTGGAGATCACTCTCGCCAGTGAAAGGAGGGTCAGCGCCCTCTTTTCAAGGGAGAGGAGGATCACCAGTTGAAGCACGCGGTTCAACCGGAGGCACCCCTCAATGGGTGACCTGGTGAACTACAAAGGAGGCATGAGATGCCAGTAACAAGAGACACTGGTCAATTGATCCACTTGCTCCTGCTGGGAGCCATCGTTGGCATGATCGGTGGGATCCTGATGGTGATGATTACCATGCTCGCCACCGCCACCTACCTGCAAATGGGCTTCTTTACACCGCTGTACGCCATCGCAGCGCCGCTCATCGGACGGCAAACGTTGATGACCTCAATGATGGATGGCGTCTTCTACTTTGCCCTCGGCCCAGCACTGCTGGGGCTGGTGATCCACTTCATGTGGGCGGCGTTCTGGGGCATAATCTTTGGCTTGATTGCACGTGGGCTGCATCTGACGGGCGGCGTGGCCATCATCAGCGGGTTGGTCTACGGAGTGTTGGTCATGCTGGTCATGACCTTAATTGTGTTGCCCACCGTGGGGGCTCCCAATCTCTTGCAGATGGTGGGCTCGTTCACGCTTATCATGGCACATGCGCTATTCTATGGCCTGCCCCTGGGGCTGTGGCCAGTGGCGCAGCCGCAGTTCTTTACCGGTCTCACCCCCCGGCAAGTGGTATAGGGAGCTGCCTGGTGAGCCCGACTTGCGACTGACCGACGTAGACAGCGCTCATCGGATAGGAATAGCGGTTGATGGGGATGCGGCTACCCGCTCCTGGCAGCTTGCCTCTAGCTGCACCGGCAGCGAATCCCCCACCCAGCACCTGATCAGGTGTGCTGCCAGACCAGGCATGCCGCCTGATCGTGAAGGGGAAGCAGCGTCGCTTTCACGACGCTGCTGGCAAAAGTCACAAATAGTCAACTTCCTTACAACGTCGGAGTGACCACGATAGATTAAAATAGTGTTGCCAGAGGAAGTATTCTCATACCCGTGCCGTTCTATCATTGCTTCCAGAGACAATGCGTGTACCATCGTACGACCAACCGACCGCATTCACTTGCCCAGAATGCCCTTGACAACGACCAACTCCTGCCATACACTCCAAAGCAGGATGATTGTAGTGAATTACTGGCGGGTGAGAGGAAAAGGGTTACAACAACATGTCACACAGCATTCCAGAAGAGATAAGCAGCAACGAGGCTCATAACGTCGAGTCTGACCTTGCGCAACTTCCACAACTTCCCCCGGGCGTCTTTATTCCCGCTCCAGGCAAAACCCCTCGTCGTAAAACTCGCTGGCCTGATGCGATTGACGTCATTTTTGAGAAAGACCCGGCCTGCCGCAATGTTTTTGAGGCGCTGCTCTACCAGGGACTCTGGGCGATCTTCTACCACCGCATTGCCCATGCACTGTACAAAGCGCATATTCCTTTTCTACCGCGTTTGATCTCGCAATTTGCTCGTTTCATGACGAGCGGCATAGAGATTCACCCCGGAGCAAAGATTGGAAAACGCTTCTTCATCGACCATGGAGCAGGTATCGTGATCGGAGAAACGACGGAGATTGGCAACAATGTAATGTTGTATCACCAGGTGACATTGGGTGCGACAGGCTGGTGGAGACCAGGGCCAGGTCGGTTGCAGAAACGTCACCCGACAATCGAGGATGATGTTACTATTGGTGTAGGAGCAGCCATTTTAGGACCGATTACTATAGGCAAGGGCAGCAAGATAGGGGCAATGACGCTGGTACTCGAATCGGTTCCCCCAAATTCAGTGGTGGCCTCCAAGCCTGCTGAACTACTGGTGAAAGGCGGTGAGCCATTACTGAAACACCAGGAACTGACACAGGGTTGGAGTGGCGAGATGGATTACCAGATTTAGATCTAATAGGTCAAGATCGTACTAATCACCATATCCCAGAAGTGTTCCACATCTAGAGCGAACCCTACAAGTGCATTTGGCTCTTTACCAAGCTTGCCATAGACATCGCACACCGTCCGGCCAGATGTCCACTCGCCACGTGTTTCAATTGCGACATGCATCATATGCGTGCGCAAAATACCTGGATCTACTACAGCAGCGACAGCGCAGGGATCATGCACAGGTGCAGATGGAAAGCCGAAAACCGTGTGATGGGTGTCCGCAAAGAAGACAAGCAAGTCAGCAGCAAAGGTAGCGACTGGGCGCTGCGTGTCGCGTAAACGAGCTATTATGTCTCCAGTTGCCAGGGCCTGGTGCGTTACCTCCAATGGAACCATTGTGATTGGCCTGCCACAACCAAAGACAATTGCTGCAGCCTCAGGATCGGTATGGATGTTAAATTCGGCTGCGGGTGTCACATTACCGAGGCCAATTGCTCCCCCCATCAAAGAAATAGCCTTGATTTTGGGAATGATTGAAGGTTGCTGGCGTATGGCGGCGGCAATATTTGTCAACGGGCCGGTGGGAACAAGTGTAATATCTCCATCCGAGTTCATCAGGAGCTCAATGAGCAAATCGACTGCATGCTGCGGAGCCAGTTCAATGGTTGGCTCAGTGATGTGTGTGCCATCCATGCCCGATTCGCCGTGTATATCTGGCGCATGCTTTGCCAGACGTACCAGAGGCCTATCCATGCCCCGGGCTATAGGAACATTTCGAATATCGGCCAGCGAGCAGACTTTGAGGGCGTTGCGCGTGGTCTTCTCAAGAGATTGATTGCCGGCAACTGTGGTAATGGCAAGCAGGTCAATCTCAGGATGATGAGCAGCCAAAAGTATAGCGATGGCATCGTCGTGGCCAGGGTCACAGTCGAGGATAATTTTGTGTTTCATTGATTACGCCTTCATGATCATAGGGCTGTCCCTACAATTATCCCCCTATTGAGTTAACTCTTGCAATCTCCTCATTCCTAACTAGACTAGCATGCAAAGCGTACTTATTCAAGTATAGAATACCTGCGTACCTATTTTCGTTATCCTAATTACTCATCTTACAGCACAAGTAGTAGCAAGGAGTGAGCATGTTTTTGTTAAGTACAAACAAACCATTTCATTAGGAGCGATAGTGTGCTACCATAGAAGTAAAGTGGGGGAGTAGTGTAGTGCCTGTGAAGGTCAGAGAACTCAAAGCAAGATTGCGCAATGAACATCCAATATGATCCCATTGACCATATTTACGTGGTCACGGTTCCAGAGCTTCCAGGATGCAGGACGCATGGGAAAACATATGAAGAGGCCGTACGGCAAGGACGAGATGCCATTGCAAGCTGGATTGATGATGCCCGGGCTTCAGGGGATCCTATTCCCCCACCAAGGGTAATGATAAGATCGTGATTGATACTGATGTGAAGGGGTACTCATTGACAACACACAACAATCTGATCATCGGGCAATCCGGTGGAGCGACCGCCGTAATTAATGCCAGCCTTGTTGGTGCTGTCGAGGCGGCACTGCCAACTGAGCGTATCGATGGCATCTACGGGATGCTGCACGGCATTGAAGGTTTACTGAAAGAAGACTTGATCGACCTGCGGTACCAACCTCCCTCTTTATGGCCCCGTCTGCTACACACACCATCGGCGGCTCTTGGTACATGCCGCTATAAGCTGGAAGATGAAGACCCTGAGCGAGTTATCACCATTCTACGGCGGTACAATATCCGCTATTTGCTCTATATCGGCGGCAATGATTCTGCTGATACTACCCATCGCCTGGCAAAGGCCGCACAGCATGCCGGCTATGATTTGCGCGCCATTAGCGTGCCTAAAACTATTGATAACGACCTTCCTTTCACCGATCACAGTCCAGGCTATGGAAGCGCAGCGCGTTTCATCGCATTAGCAACGATGGACTCAGCTATGAATACCATCTCCATACCCTGGCATTACCCCTTTAAAGTCATAGAAACTATGGGACGTGACGCGGGCTGGTTGGCAGCCTCTTCGGCGCTTGGGAAACGCGATTATATCGATCCACCGCACATTATTCTTATACCGGAGCAAACATTCCAGGCGGAACGTTTTCTTGAACTGGTCGAGGAGATCTATCGCGAACTAGGGTATGTGATTGTTGTCGCAGCCGAAACAATTCGCGGCGAGCATGGGCAGGCACTTGGCACATCAGGCCAGGTTGGAACAGATGCATTTCACCATCCATTATTGAGCGGAGCAGCACAATATCTTGTAGAATTAGTAATGCAACATTTGAAGCTACGCGCACGTTTCGATAAACCTGGGGACCTGCAACGCATGGCCTCATCCTGCATTTCGAGCACAGATCGCGAAGAGGCCTACCTGGTAGGGAAAATGGGTACATATGCGCTTTTAGACGGCGAGAGTGATAAAATGATCACATTAATCCGTCATAGCGAACCGACCTATCATTGCACTACCGGACTGGTGGAACTTGCAAAGGTTGCAAATGTGCAACACCTGATTCCGGACGAGTACCTTGATGAGAGCAAACCCATGGTAACACAAGCATTTTACGATTATGCGATGCCGCTGATCGGTGATCCTTTGCCAGAACGTACGCAGCTGGAAATGATAAGGATTAAACGAGATGAGTAAACTGAAACGGGCTATTCTTATCGTTCTTGACGGAGTTGGCGCGGGCGCGAATCCTGATGCCCATGCCTATGGAGATGATGGAGCCAACTCCCTGGAACATTGTGCGCAGGCTATCGGAGGACTGGAGCTACCTAACCTGGGCCGTATCGGCCTGGGGAACATTACTCCCATCCAGGGTACGCCACCAACTGATCATGCCCTGGGATGCTATGGCCGCATGGCCGCGGCAGCGATAGGAAAAGACAGTACAACGGGGCACTGGGAGATGATGGGGGTTGTCTTACACAAACCATTACCTACCTATCCCCATGGGTTCCCTCCCGATCTTGTAGAGCAGTTCGAGAAGGCAATCGGGCGCAAGGTGTTAGGCAATAAGCCGGCTTCCGGCACTGAAATCATCAAGGAACTGGGCGAAGAACATGTACGTACTGCCCGTCCCATCCTCTACACGTCCGCCGATAGTGTTTTCCAGGTTGCTGCCCACCAGGATGTGATCCCGCTAGAAGAGCTCTATCATATCTGCCAGATCGCCCGTGATATGCTCACTGGTGATAACGCAGTAGGACGTGTAATTGCCCGCCCATTCATCGGCACGCCGGGGAATTTCAAGCGCACCGAACACCGGCGCGACTTCTCGTTACCACCACTAGGAACCTCGCTGCTCGACGTGTTGAAAGATAGCGGCAAGGAGGTGATCGGCCTCGGCAAGATCGAAGATCTTTTTGCAGGGCGTGGTCTAACCCGGCGAGATCATACCGAAACGAATAAAGATGGTATGGTTGAGACACTGCGCTGGCTTGAGCAAGATTTTACCGGCTTGCTTTTTGTAAACCTGGTAGAATTTGATATGCTATGGGGCCACCGTCGAGACAGCCAGGGCTACGCCCAGGCTTTACGAGACGTAGACACCTGGTTTGCGAAAGTGCAGCAGGTCATGCGTCCGGGCGATGCGATCTTTTTCACTGCCGATCACGGTGTGGATCCCACGTATCGAGGTAGCGACCACACACGAGAACACGTGCCAGTGCTTGCATATGGCCAGCCTGTGCAGGCTGGAGTGAATCTGGGTGTACGCTCTACCTTTGCTGACCTGGGTCAAACACTGGCCCAGGCTTTTGAGGTCTCACCTCTCGCTGCCGGAACCAGCTTTGCGCAAGAGATAGGGTTAGCATGACCGAGACACAACGCAAAAATACCTATCCTGTATTACGTGGAGAGCGCATCTATTTGCGCCATCCCACGCTGCAAGACGCACGCTACGTTTTTCACTGGGAGCGCGACAATGAAGTATGGCGCTATGATCCTCATCGCCCGTTTTCGCAGAGTATAACCGAATTCCTGCCGATTTTTGAACGGAACTATGTGCAAGGGAATGGGCGTCAATTCTGGTTTATCATCGAGGAAGAACAGCATATCCCCATTGGCACAATCACGTATTTTAATGTTGACTACCGTGCGGGCCAGGCCGAGATTGGGTTAGGATTGGGCGATAAAAGCCGTTGGGGCAAAGGCTATGGGCCGGAGGCTATTCGTACACTGGTAAACTATCTCTTTTCCCTGCCGGGCTTTGTGCGAATTTACGCAGAAACAGCCCAGGCAAACCAACCTGCGCGGCGCTCATTTGCCAAAGCAGGCTTTGTCGAAGTTGGACAAATCTACGATCCCCGTAGTTTGGGTGAAGCCTGGATACTCTTAGAGATTTGGAAGAGGAGGACATAAAGAATGGATACATCAAACGTGACCTTTGATCCTGCCATTTTTAAAGCGTACGATGTTCGCGGCATCTACGGACAGGACCTGTCCGACGAGATTGTTTATCGCATCGGACGAGCGGCTGCGCAATATCTGAACGTGTCAGAGATTGCAGTGGGCCGAGATATGCGCCTTTCATCACCACAGCTGGCAGCTGCTATGATTGAAGGCATTACCGACCAGGGAGTCAACGCAACTGACCTTGGCATGACGACCACTGACGAATTGTACTTCGCCGTGGGAAAATTCAATTATCCTGCGGGCGTGATGATTACCGCGTCGCATAACCCGGGTAAATACAATGGCATGAAGTTCTGTCGTGCTCAGGCTTTTCCCATTAGCCTGGAGTCGGGCCTGGCAGATATTCGCGACCTGGCAATAAGCGGTAATTTTGTTGAGCCTAAACAGAAAGGGCAGGTTAAACAGCGAGACGTTCTCGATGACTATGTTCAGCACGCCCTCTCGTTCATTGATGTGAGTAAGATTCGGCCGCTCAAAGTGGTGATCGACGCGGGCAACGGCATGGCAGGTATAATGATGCCACGCGTGTTCAAGCACCTTCCCTGCGAACTCGTCCCACTTTACTTTGAACTGGATGGAAACTTTCCCAACCATCCAGCCAGTCCAATCGAGCCTGAGAATATGGAGGATATACAAAAGAAGGTACGCGAGGTGGGCGCTGACCTCGGCGCGGCCTTTGATGGTGACGCAGACCGCATGTTCCCAGTCGATGAGCACGGCAACGTGGTGGATGGGTCGATGGTGACAGCAATTGTATCGAACAGCCTGCTGCACAAGTACCCAGGATCGACCATTCTGTACAACCTGATCGTGTCCACGAGTGTACCCGAGCTTATCAACAGGCTGGGCGGCAAGGCGGTGCGTACTCGCGTGGGACATTCTTATATCAAAGCCGAGATGCGCAAGCTCAATGCCATCTTTGGCGGGGAACACTCCGGCCATTTCTACTTCCGCGACAACTGGTACGCAGATTCAGGGCTGATCGCCTTATTAATTACGCTGGAACTTGTCTCCGTCGAGGGAAAACCACTTTCCGAGCTGCTCAAGCCGCTCGATAAAGGCGTGCGCAGCGGTGAGATTAATAGCAAGGTGAGCGATGTACAGGGTAAAATGCAAGCGCTGGAGGACCATTTTAGTAAAGGGGCGATTTCTGTCGATCACATGGACGGCATTACCGTAGATTATGGGGATTGGTGGTTCAATGTACGCCCATCAAATACTGAGCCACTTCTACGCCTCAATGTTGAGGCCAACAGCAGATCGTTGATGGAACAGAAGCGCGACGAACTACTGGCCTTTATACGCGAATAAGGGGAAAAAACAAGACCCGGATATTACAGATTTACACTATAGGTTTTCTGTCCAACCACAACCTGCAACAGGAACGCAATACTCAGCGTTTTTAAATCTGCAGGCGCTACATAGACTACATGTCCTCCGACACTTTGCGCACCAGCTTTAAAGCTATTGGGCAGAGTATTATCGATCGGTGGGTGGTTATAGCCGTCGAGAACGAGACGAATATAGTCAAAGCCAAAACCGGGGGATACATTCGCACCGTTGTTGTTATCGACGGTGAAATTGAGTATGTAGAACTGCTGCCCCGCTTTGCACTCAGTGCCTCGATAAGCATAGCGGATATCCACACTCGTCAGGTGATAGATGAGTGGGTTGCCTTTGAAGTAATAGGTGATCGTTAATGATTGGGGGGACGACCTTCCGACAAAGCGATTGGGATCAAAGGCTCCGCTGAAAGGTACGGTCACAAGCGTTTCACCAAGTGCTACGGAACCCAGCTGTAGCTTCAAGGCAGGAAGCCGTACGCCTCTAGCGACTGGAAAATCGACCCAACCAGTTTCATTAGCACCAGGCTTTGGGCCTGTAGAGAGATGAACATTACTTGGCGCTATGGGTTTTGAGTTTGGTACAAGTAGACGTGCAACATCATAGTAGATTACAGAAACCTGGTCAGTAGATTTATTGGTGATACGCATATTTAAACGTACTACGGCTGATCCTGCCTGTATCGTATCATCTGGAAAAGATATAGCATATTGGGCATTCAAGACTGTAAAATATAAATTTGCATAAGTTACGGTTCTTTTCACATTGAAAGTGGTAATAGCGGGTTGGGTGTTAGTCGTTCCCACAGGTATTTGTAAATTATTTAGCCAATTCGAAATGAAAGAGCTAACACCGCCAAGAATTATCAGCCCAATGATGAGTAGACCGCTGATCCACAACCAGAGGCGAGATGGCTTCGAGTTCTTTGGAGAAATTACAATCCTTCGGGCAGAAGTATCGTAATCCGAATCCATAATCGGTGAATTTATGGATGTTTTCTTTAACATAAGCCTTTCCCCTGCTATATGTAGAAATAAGAGACTATGCATTTCTTATATTTTATTTTAGCAAGCTGCGCCAATTCTTGACACCCTCTTTGGACACGTGTTAGCATACCATAGGCCAACACGCATTACTACCTGCTCGTAGCAAAGGGCGCCTATTTTTTCCTACTCTTTATTTATTTAAGACTAACATTAAGGAGCAAAAGTCCCGTGAAAATTCACGAATATCAGGCCAAGGACATCCTGGCACGCTATGGAATCCCGATACAGCCAGGGCGTGTAGCCTATACGCCAGAAGAGGCAGAGGAAATTGCCCGGGAATTAGGTGGACCAGTAGTGATAAAAGCCCAGGTCTATGTAGGTGGACGTGGCAAGGCGGGTGGCATTCAATTCGGCGATACTCCTGAACAGGCTCGTGCTGCCGCGGCGAAAGTATTAGGCATGGATATCAAAGGGTTAACCGTAGAAAAGGTGCTTGTTGTCTCGAAACTGGAGATCAAAGAGGAATACTACCTCGGCATTATTCTCGACCGCAAATCACAGGCTCCCGTGGTGATGGTCTCTAAAGCGGGTGGTATCGACATCGAAGAAGTGGCCGCTACCACACCCGAAAAGATCATTAAGCAGCCCATCGACATGCGCTGGGGTCTGCGTCCATTTGAGGCCCGCACTATCCTGGCACGCGCCGAGCTACCTCACCAGGTGATTGGAAAAGGCGGGGCAATCCTCACAGCATTGGCCAAAGCTTTTATTGAGAGCGATGCAAGCCTGGCTGAAATCAATCCACTCGCGCTGACCGCCAATGGACAGGTACAGGCAGCAGATGCCAAAATTCTGATCGACGACAATGGGCTGTTCCGCCAGAGGGAATATGCTTCCTGGGCGGAGTCAGAAGAATCAAACCCACTGGAATTTGAGGCCAAGCAGGAAGGCTTGACGTACGTCAAGTTGGACGGCGACGTGGGCATTATTGGCAATGGCGCGGGACTGGTCATGACCACACTGGACATGGTTGCACGAGTCGGTGGCAGGCCGGCTAACTTTCTCGATATTGGCGGGGGAGCGAAGGCAGAAGTCATGCGTAAGGCACTGACATTTGTAGCGCGTGATCCACAGGTCAAGGGCATCCTGGTCAATATCTTTGGTGGTATCACACGTGGTGAAGAGGTGGCAAAGGGCGTAATTATGGCGCAGGCCGAACTCCCCAAAGGCATGCCCATCGTCGTTCGCCTCTCCGGGACTGGTGCTGAAGAGGGGAAGGTGATGCTGAAGGATGCTGGACTCGATTGGGGTAAAGATATGCGTGAGGCGGCTCAAAAGATTGTCGCTGCAATTGAATCGCTGTAAAAGAGGACCAGAGCATGAGTATTTTGCTTGACGATACAACGCGGGTCATCGTGCAAGGTATTACCGGGCGCGAGGGACAGTTTCATACCCGTAATATGAAGGCGGCAGGTACGAACCTTGTTGGCGGCGTGACACCTGGCAAAGGCGGCACGATGATCGAAGATTTGCCCGTTTTCGATACCGTCGAAGAGGCAAAAAGCGCCACAGGAGCCAATGCATCCTGTATCTTCGTCCCGCCGGCTGGCGCCGCCGATGCCATTATGGAAGCCGCAAGCGCTGGTATTGAACTCATTGTTTGTATAACTGAAGGCATACCAGTTATCGAAATGACACGCGCCATGCTGGTAGTGCATGAGCATGAAGCCCGCCTGGTCGGTCCAAACTGCCCGGGCATGTGCACGCCTGGCCATGGCAAAATCGGCATCATCCCTTACCAGATATTCATGCCGGGACCGGTGGGCTTCATTTCTCGCTCTGGCACGCTGACCTACGAAGTTGTCGCTTTACTAACCGAGGCGGGAATTGGTCAGTCTACCTGTATAGGCATTGGAGGCGACCCTATCATAGGCTCCACGTTTGTTGATTATTTGAAGCTATTTGAAGCGGACCCGCAGACAAAGGCCATAGTGATGTGTGGCGAGATCGGAGGAAGTGATGAGGAAGACGCCGCCGAGTATATTAAGACGATGAGCAAACCCGTTGTTGCCTTTATTTCGGGACGCACAGCACCTCCGGGAAAGCGCATGGGGCATGCTGGCGCAATCATATCCGGCAATACCGGCACGGCACAGGGGAAAGTCGCGGCATTGCAAGCAGCGAAGGTTCCGGTTGCCGATACCATCTTCGATATTCCTGGTTTAGTGAAAGAGGTATTGACCCAGGTATGACAACCGCACTGATCTATGATCCTATCTTTTTAGAGCATATTACGCCTGAAAAGCATCCAGATAAACCTGAGCGTTTGCAAATGGCGATGGATGTTCTGCGAGCATTGAACTGGTTAGAACGCGATGGTCTTGTACAGCTTGCGCCACGCGCCGCTACAGAGGATGAGTTGGCTGCTGTGCATGAGCGCAACTACATCCAGAAGGTAAAGGCAGCAGCACGTAAAGCTGCCGAGGAGGAACGCGCGGGTGGACGCCAGACACGCTATTTTGCAACCGACACCTACGTCTCCGCACACTCATACGAGGCAGCTATCAAGGCGGCGGGCGCTCCCCTTACTGCGATCGAAGCCATTATGAAGGGAGAAGTTGACAATGCATACTGCCTGGTGCGCCCCCCTGGACATCACGCAGTAGCAGAATCGGCAATGGGCTTCTGCCTGTTCAACAATGTAGCAGTCGCGGCCCGCTATGCAATCGATCGGCACGGACTTGAGCGTGTGATGATCATCGATTACGACGTGCATCATGGGAACGCGACCCAAGAGATGTTTTATGAAGACCCACGAGTACTCTATTTTTCTATACATCAAGCGCCATTCTATCCTGGCACAGGTCTTTCGGATGAACGGGGCGAAGGGGAGGGCCTGGGTACAACCATAAATGTGCCATTACCGGCGACTACCGGATACGAGACATATGAACCCGTCTTCCGCCAGGTCATGGCTCCTGCCGCTGATCGCTTTGATCCACAGTTGATTTTTGTGTCCGCCGGCTTTGATGCTCATTGGAAAGACCCCCTGGGTGGTATGTATCTTTCAACGGCGGGCTTCGCAAAACTTACAGGCATCATCATAGAACTGGCCAAAGACCTGTGTCATGGTCGACTGGTATTTGTACAGGAAGGCGGCTACGATTTGCATGCCATGGCGGGATGCGTGGCAACCTGCGTAAATTTGCTTCTAGGTGACGATGCCGCGGTAGATAGCCTGGGACCTGCCCCAACGATCAAATATCGCATCAATTCTGATGTGCTTATTGCCGAGTTACGCCGCATCCACAAGTTGACAGGCTATCGTATGCGGAATGCACCGAAGCCCGATATTGAACGGCTACGACGCGAAATCAAAGGACCGGATATATAAACCATCCTCGGAGAAAGCATGCTTAAACCTGAACAAGTGCGACTACTCACAAGCGATGATCTGCCGTTCGTTCTGCGTTTGCTCAATACCTCTGAATACATTTACCAACGATTTAGCCAGGAAGAGTTGCCTACGCTCCTCAGGCATTATCCCACGGTAGGTATTTTCAATGGTTCTTCACTGCGTGGTTTTCTGTTAACGCAAATAGTAAATGCTCCATCAGCATGGATAGGCGGTTTTGGTGTGAGTTGGACGGAGAGTCGCTCTTATAGCGGAATACTAGACATGCTTTTGGAGCAGCTGACGAAGCACCTCATCACAAGAGGTGTACGTTCTCTCTATTACTCCGGAAACGACATGCAGAATGATTGGCTGCGCGATGTGCTTTTACTGCGGGATTTCGGTCTACATCGCCTGCTTTATGCCTATGACAAGTTCGACTACGATGTCCCTGCGATAGGAAACACACAAGTTAAGCTGCGGCCTGTTGAGAAAGGCGATATACCGGCTCTACTAGTCATCGAGGAAGCGTGCTTTGAGGACTTCTGGCGTTACGATGGCCTCTCTTTTGTAGATATTGCAGCAACCCATCCCTATTTTGTCGTAGCTGAACTGAATGGCAAAGTAGTAGGCTATCAATTTAATTCGTTGGACGGCGGCTATGGCTATCTTGTGCGGATTGCTGTTCATCCCTCGGTGAGCGGTCAAGGTGTGGGCGTACGGTTGATGAGCGAAGCAATAGAGTTCTTTAAAAAATCACATGTTCAGCGTATTATGCTCAATACGCAGGATGATAACTTACGAGCGCATCGCCTCTACGAATGGTTTGGATTTGTACGCATTCAGCAGGTGGGATTTGTATTGCGCAAACCCCTCTAATCAATCATTGCCACCCGTTCAAGCACCAGACATCTAGCAATTCCGTTTTATTCTTCACCTGCAGTGGTGGGAGCTTTGTCACACGTACATGCTGGCGCACTCGCGTGAACGTTGAATGATTCATCAGGATATTATTGTCCTTTGCTTCCTCCTGGAGACGGGAAGCCACATTGACGACATCTCCAATGGCCGTATAGTTTTGGATGCGTTCGCGCGAACCGATATTCCCCACCATCGCCTCGCCAGTATTCACTCCAATCCCAAATTTGATCGGAGGATCTTGTGGTCGCGAACGCTGGTGTTCCAATACCGCCAGGCGCATCTTCCAGGCCGCCCGCACCGCTCGCAACATATGATCCTCCTGGCGCAAAGGGGCATTGAAAATGGCCAGCAGGGCATCACCCCAAAATCCCGTCAGGGTCCCTTCCTCATCCCAGATCTCTTTGACCATAATTTCAAAATAGGTATTGAGCAAGTTCATCACTTCTTTGGAGGCCATTCCTTCGCTCAGACGCGTATACCCACGGATATCAGCAGAGATGACCGAAATTTCCTTGGTTTCCCCACCCAGATTCAAGGCATTCGGATTCTCGATGAGTTGTTGCACAACATTGGGATGGACGTAGCGGTCAAATATGCGGCGAATGGCCTTGGCTTTGGCCTCGGCACGCTTGAGTTCGGTCCGATCATCTATCACCAGCGCCATGCCTATCGGAGCGTTCTGTGTACTGTCGCGCAGTGAAGAAACGTAGAGGGTCAAGTTGACTATGCCCCGTCCCGCAATGTCACAGTCTTTCGTATTCGGGACAATCGTACCATGATCGTGTTGCTCAAACGCATTTTGCAGCAATTCGATCAAGCCAACCTGTGGCAACGACTGAAACACTTCCTGGTAGTGCTTGCCCACCGCCGAAATGGGATTCATTTGGAGGATCATCCCTGCCCTATCATTGAACTTGGTAATGAGACCTGCTGAGTCGGTGGTAATGACGCCATTGGCAATCGAGGCGAAGATGTTATCCATGTATTGCTTATCTTCCTCGACCTTGCGCAACGCCTGGGTGAGATCAGCGAACAGCCGGGCGTTATCAATGGCGATCGCGGCTTGATGGCAAAAGGCGAGCAGGAGATCGCGGTGCTTAGCGGTGAACAGGTTCGCGTTGATGCGGCTATCGACATACACCGCACCAATGCAGTTATCTCGTACCACCAGTGGGACACACATGATGGAGCGAATGCCATAGGCCATGATACTCTCCTGCTCCTTCAAGTCGATCTGTGCATCATCGGTGAGCACCGGTTCTCGTGTGCGGATCACGCGCTCAACGGTGCTTCGACTGATCTGGTACTGAAAGGCGCTCTGATCGATCGTTCGCTTTTCTTTATCCCGCGCGATCTTGAATTCATATTTCACGGAGACTGGATTGACCAGGACGATGAAGCCACGTTCGGCTTTGACGACATCGATCACCTCATCCATGACCATGCGCAGCACTTTATCGAACTCGAGCGTGGAGTTCAGTATGCGTGCTATCTCGTAGAGAGTTTCCAGTTCGTTACGTTGGCGTTGGAGGTTGTGGATACTTGTATTGAGAGCCTCACGTTCACGCTCGAAACTGCTCGTAGGAGATGAAAGCGGTCGAGAGGATGAGGTATGAGGAAAAGCCTGAGATTCCTGCGCCTGTGCTAATTGTTCTTGCAAAGAGAGTACTAGACGCTGTGCGGCCTGGCTAAGTCGACCTAATTCCAGATCGGCAGTGCGACTTACACGCAGAGAGTCACTAAGTAGTTGTACGCGGTGGTCACCTGCCTGGCCTGCATAGGTCCCTTCGACGGCTACTTCTAACTTGCGCGTATGTTCGTGAAGCATGCGCGAGATGCGCATCAGGGCGTCGCCAAATGAGCGTAAATCGTTATTCGTTTTCGATGCCGGATCGGGCGTTACTGTCACATTATCCTCCATACTAGAGAGTCTGTCACATATCTACCCATTTCTATTCCCCTTCGGGAACGCCACTATCCAGAAACAGACGCAATGGATGAGCAAGTCCCCTTTGATAAAGACGCTCATGCCCATCCATTATAGCATATGAAATGTTGTGTGAGACACAGCAGCCATCTTCCTGCCTAGAGCGTGGAAATCACCAGGACAATTTATACACCCTGCTCTTCCAAGTAGGTAGTGAAGGACACCGGGGTAAACCCAAAATCGCGTTCGACACTCTTCAGGTCGGTAGTGTTATCAAACGTGAAAAGCATCATCGCAGCTTTCGTTAATGGAGGTTTGGGTAAAACAGCCTCCATTACTGCCGCACCGACACCCACCAGCAGCGTGGGAGCTGGTGCTTTAAGGCGTTTTTTGTGCATTGCCTGTAACAATGCATCGATTATCTGGGTATAGGAGAAGTATTCGGGTCCACCAATCGTATAGGTTTTGTTCTTTGTGCGTTCAGGTTCTTCCAAAACTCTGACGATTACGGTGACGACATCTTCAATGTAGATCGGCTGAAACATGACCTTTCCACCACCAACCAGTGGCACAACAGGGGCGGTACGGATGAGATCCGTCAATCCTTTGATGAAAGGGGCATTCTTGCCGAATAACACAGATGGTTGAATGATTGTCCAGTCCAGACCACTCTCTTTGAGCATTTTTTCGGCCATGTAGCGTCCTTGCATATAGCTTCCGGGTTTATCAGGTTTGGTGCCAAGACCACTAATTTCAATAATACGTTTAACGCCCGCTTTTTTTGCCGCCTTAATCAGATTGGCAGTACCCTGAACATTGGTCTCTTCGTAGTTATTGCCTGCCGATTGCTTGAGATCGCCTCTGATGAAGGCTGCATGTACGATGGTATCGACACCTTGGACGGCGGTATCCAGAGTAGCCGAGGATATTGTATCACCAAGCACAAATTCTACATTATCGACTGCTAGTATGCTTGCTGCACGGTTTATATTACGCACCAGGCAACGCGGTAGTTCGCCCTGAGCAACCAGGCGAGATACAAGATGACGACCAATATAGCCTGTCGCGCCAGTAATAAGTATCATGGATTCCTCCCTCTAGTATGTAACTGTTATGAAAGAGACGTTGTAAAAGATATTTTCAGAGTAATACGCTTCGCTAATCATTATGAAGTCTTTTACCTAGCGCAACGACTCAATGGGAAGCAAGATTCTCACGGTCACGCCCTCACCGGGTGAGCTTTTGATGGTCAGGCTGCCCCCGGCAATAGCAAGTAGCGCACTATGGGTGAGTAAACCACCCCCTGTACCGGTGGTAGACCTACTGGCTGAAGCGAAGCCCACACCATCATCAGCCACGATGACTTCCAGGTAAGGGTTCTCACTGCTGTACGAAGCCTTGAGGGTAAGACGTAGACGGCGGTGGATATCGGATCCACGAGCATGACGTGCCGCATTACGCAGAGCCTCTTGCACAGCGGCAAAGATCAATTCAGCAATCGCGGGCGGTGTCACCTCTTCAATAGTGGCTGCAGTTTCGTCAGATACACACCACTCAACCTCATCAAACGCGTTTTGAAAATCTTGCTCCAACATGGTACAAATAGCATGCATCATGCCATCACGCTCTAAGCGATGAGGCGCTCCCGGTGCGGTGGTACGCATCATGGTCGCGAGACGCCGGTGCGCATCACTGATCATCTCAATAGCTTCATTCAATACCTGTTCGCGACAAATAACTGAGGGTTCCAGACGCACAGGAAGATGTTGTTCAGTATCAGGGAGTGATCGCAGTATTTCTAATCGCAAGAGGGCAAGGTGCATCTGGGGGAGGATTTCGTCGTGTAGCACTCTCCGCTGCTGGGCTCCAAGTAACTTCACATCCACAATCCGACGGCGCAGAAGCCCGGCCACAGCTTGCATTGCTTCATGATCGCCAAGTGTATCGAGTATACGCTGTCCGCAAGCATGCGCTAGATTCATATCCTCATCTGTAAATGCTCCCTCGTCCTCGCGAGGGCCAAGATAGAGAGCAGCTACGAGGCCACGTTCATCGTAAATGGGTAGCACCCAGCAAATCATGGGCTGACCATGCAAGGTTATCTGTACACGTTTAGGGGCCTCAACCCCAATATTACCTCTATTTTTGGGCGCAATGAGTTTGCTGCCAAGTATGGCCTCTACGGGCCACTGATAGCTGAAATTGCGTCTGAGCGTGCCAGCCGTAATAGTTAGGTATGCAAACTGTATGGCTAAAACGTCATGGCAGAGATGAAAAAAGAGGTTTTCCAGATCTTGTTCTGTCTTCCGCAGATCGGTATTCAACCAATGGCGAAGACTGGTACTGCGCACAAACGGCCCTAGAAGAGCAATATAGCGATCATGGGCAGTATAGCTGCTCCAGGTAAAGAGAGCGTACGCTACAGCAGCAAGAGATGTTATCAACAACAACCCTCCCAGGTTACTATGTGTAAAAGTAACAAGCAGGGCAATGAAGATGGCTACGGCAGTCGCAACGATGACAATACCGCGCCACTGCTCAAAGAAGCCACGCCGTGCTAAAGAACGTTCGATCAGGATACCATGCCTGACAATTGAATAGCCAATAAGCAGAATGACGAGTGCTACTGCCCCTGTAGCGCTCAGGTCAAGGATTATCAAATTGATAGGAAACACATCAACAAGGGAGGTTCCTGGAGGAATAGAAACGCTGGGGGGAGAGGGCACGATGTAATGCTGGCCGTATTGCACCCAGTTTACTATGGACTGAATCACCAGTATACCAAGTGTCGTTGTGAGGGCTGCCATGAGGATCGCTGCCAATAATAACCCAGGCCGTGCCAGGTGCCAGGACAGGTAGGGTTCTTCCAACAGTTCAACATCAGTAGGATCATCCCAAAATGCATCCACCAGCGCCTTTCGCAGGGAGTAAGTTTGTTGTTGATTTTCTGTCAGCGTATAGCCATTTCTCAGGCAGCCCGGTATACCGAGAGCTGCGACCAAGAGTACGTGAAGAAGTCGATTTATCCGACCAGCCGTAAACCAGGGACCTATAGCACAAAAGGTAACGTAGCACAGGAACAACACGGGTAAGAATACAAGTGGTGATAACCCCCCGGTGCCTATATCATTCCAGGCATGGCTATAAGTGATGAGCCTTAACGTCCCAACAAAAGAGAAGGTTGATTGATTGAGAACCAGCAGCAATAAGACGGCACAGCCGAGTATCCCACTCAGAAACAACAAGAATGGGCGGCGTTTGCGCCAACCTTCGTTGATGAGTGCAGCATAATACAAACCAATAGCAAACCAGATGTATGGCACACCTAATGCAGGAAACCAGATTAGATGCCATAAAAATTCCTGCGAGACCAGACCTGAAGACTGGGTAAGTGGATTGGAGATCAACAGCGCATGAATAAAGAAAAACAATGCCGAAAGACCCAGGCCAACAACACCGAGACGAGCTATGCCGCTTTTGCGATCACCGTTGAGCCATACCGTGATAGCAAGCCAGAGAAAGGAGACAAGGTTAAAGATTGAGAGAGCTAGAGCTATTGTTTGGAGCACATTCGCGGGCTCGAGAAACGTGTGGAGAGACATTTTAATCCTCTTTGTACCTGTTGCGACGCATGATGCGTTTGCGCGATCCATCCTCTCTCATAGAGGCTCCAGGCAGTGACCACGCATCCGCTGCAGGCGCTGAGGAGCTTTCATCGTCCATTTGCGCCTCAAGATACAGCGGCACCCATTCTCCCCGGCGATCCTGGACAAGCGCGACGCCATCCCCATCCCAGATGATCATGCGATTAAGCGAATAGATCAAGGTTGCCCTGGCCCGTGCAACTTTATCATCCACCGCTGTTTCACTCAGGCCCCAGGACGCGTAGATGCGTCCATTTGTGCGGCTCACTGCTCGCTTATCATGTAGATTAAGGCGAGCGGCTATCTGTTCATTAGTCATGCCTTGTGCCACCAGTTCGGCCACACGGAGTTCGTTGGGCTCCAATAGAGCACGAGGGGACTGCTCATCAAGGTCGCGCACTTCCTGCACGCGGTCCTCAATCTCAGGATCGACCAGGCTTCGTCCGTTGACAGCATCTCGCAGTAGAGGTACGAGCATACTGGGTAGCAGGTAATTGCTCTTGCGTACGTAGGCATAGTGGGTCAGGATGCCCGAGGCGCGAAATTCGCGGTAATATTCATCATCATCCTGAATAGAGTAAAAGACGACAGGCATTCGCGGCCGTTCACGTCGAATGGCTACAGCGGCTCCCACCCCGCTAATGGCCTTTCTCCCAGCCTGCGCATCCTGTAGCTGCACATCCATTAAAATAACATCGATATCGAGTTCAAGCGCCCGTGAGATGGCTTCCTGTCCGGTTGATGCTTCACCAAGTACCTGCACAATACCGGTAGCTTCTAACCCTTCGCGCAACGCTTTTCGTAGCGGCCCATGATCGTCGACTAGTAAGACTTTTATTTTTGGCATAAGATTACACGCCTTCCATTGACATCAGTGAAGTACAGTTAAGTATATCAGGTTCATGAGAAAGTATACAGGTTTCAAGGCATAGGGAACAGGTCTCAGAATTATTCTTCACCCTGAACATCGAACACTTCTTTGCATTCAGATAAGAAAGATGCGGCAACAGCGTTTCTGAATGCATATGAGTATAATAGCGGTGCTATTTTCAAGCGAATCTCCTAGTCTATTCTTTGCTTGACCCCCTGCGGCTTTATGGGCTATAGTTTTGAAATAAAGCAAGGCCCACAGTTACTTTTTCAGGTGAGGTATATGTCAATAGAACGTACGAGCAGTATCCACTTTGGATTAGTACTCCACAATCACCAGCCAGTCGGCAATTTTCCGTGGGTCTTTCAACAGGTCTATGAGGAATCCTATCTTCCCATGCTCGAGGCGTTGGAACTACACCCCAAAGTTCGCCTCTCGTTACACTATACAGGTTCACTTCTTGATTGGCTTGATGAAGCTCATCCAGAATTCCTGGAACGTATTGCAAGATTGGTCCGGCACAATCAGATAGAGATCGTCAGCGGCGGCTATTATGAACCAATACTCCCATCCATTCCCGATAGCGACAAAATTGCGCAAATTCACCGGCTCTCAGAGCATCTCTACCGTGATTTTGGCGTGCAGCCGAGCGGAATGTGGATCGCAGAACGAGTCTGGGAACCGAGCCTACCACGCTATATACGCGAAGCAGGTATCGAATGGACTATTCTGGACGATGTGCACTTTAAGAGCGCAGGGCTGGAAGACAAAGATCTCTACGGTTACTATGCCACTGAAGATCAGAGCAGCGTATTGAAGATCTACGCCACCAGTAAGGCACTACGTTATACCATTCCCTGGCGTCCTGTCACCAAAACTCTTGAAACATTGCGTGCCCTGGCAACCCCTGATGGAAAACGCATCGCTGTGATGGGTGATGATGGTGAGAAGTTTGGCAGTTGGCCTGGCACAAAGGAATATTGCTGGGGTTCAACAAAGCAACGGGGGTGGATAGATGAATTTTTCACAGCGCTTGATCAGAACAGCGATTGGCTACATACGATTCCGTTGGGAGAATATAGCCGCAACTATCCCGCATTAGGTCGTATCTACATTCCCACTTCATCGTATATCGAGATGACAGAATGGGCCTTGCCTCCACAGAAATCCTACTTGTTTGGAACTCTTGTGCATCAACTTGAGGAAGAGCATCATGAGAACATCCTTCAATTCATGCGTGGAGGCTTCTGGCGGAACTTTTTAGTACGTTATCCCGAGGTCAACAACCAGCACAAGAAAATGTTGCGCGTGCATGATGCTGTCTATGCTGCAGGTGCGACAGAAGATGCGGGAGTTGTGCAGTTGTGGAAAGGGCAGGCCAACGATACGTACTGGCATGGCCTGTTTGGTGGTATCTACATGAGTCACGTGCGTTCCGCTATCTATCATCACCTCATCAAGGCCGAGAATGCTGCTGACCGCATACGTTTTGGTAATGGACACTGGCAACGCTATGAATTCACTGACTTTGACCGAGACAGTCAGAATGAATTGCTTATCGAAAGCGATCAGCAGAATCTTTATGTAGACCCTCAGCGCGGTGGTACACTTTTTGAATGGGATTTGCGGCGCAGCATGCACAATCTGCTGTCGGTAACGGCACGCCACGAGGAGGGATATCACCAGACTCTGCGCACTTATGAACGGGAACGCCGCCGGAGCCTGGCAACAGCAGCGCAGGATACTGCACAGATAGTCAGGGGAGAGAGTGCACAACCGGCCTCACCTCATACTACAGTTCGCACAAAAGAGCCCAATCTTGACCAATACCTCGTCGTCGACCGCTACCGCCGCCACAGCTTGATCGATCATTTCCTTCCTGCGGGCACTAGATTGCGAGACTTTGCCGAGTTACACTTTGAGGAAATGGGCAATTTTGTCGAACTTCCCTACAGTACCGAGGTTCAGCAAGATAGCCTTGGTATTTGCGTCACCCTAACACGCGATGGATACGTGCGTCGACCGGGTGCATTGGGGCTGCTCCCGCTGCACCTGAGCAAGACACTCTACATTCCACTTGCGGAAGAGAAACTGGCAGTGCGCTACGTGATCGAAAACAAGGGGCAAACACGCTTACAAACGCGCTTTGCCAGTGAGTGGAATATTCACCTGCTTGGCGGTGGTGGTAACGACCAGGCATACTATCAAATAGAAGGCCACAACTTAGACAACAAGCGCTTTGACAGTATAGGCGAGGTATCACAGGTAGGCAATTTCCACATTGGAAATTACTGGATACAGCAGGATATAGGCTTTACTTTGGGTGAGGCAGCAACCCTCTGGCGTTTCTCAATCGAGACGGTGACCGGTTCGGAGGCGGGCTTTGAGCGCAACCACCAGGGGAGTTGCCTCACCCTTATCTGGCCTTTGCTCCTGGAAGCTGGTCAGAGCTGGAGTGTAGAGATTCAATGTAACTTCCGATAGCATGAGTGCGCATGTCTACGGTAACCGCTTGAAAAGTGTAGCGCCTTAGTCCGTTGTAAGGTTGCTTCTTCCCATGTACCATCATAGTATGAAGCATGTCACTTCCTTGAGTGAAAGGATAGCCGTAAATGAAGCGAGTGCTGGCTCTCCAGTTTATCTCGGATGATCCACTAGGATACCTTGGCGAGATCATGCAAGAACACGAGATCTTGTGCGAAGTTATCAAGGTCGAAGAGGCGCCTGTTCCTGATCCGGCAGAGTATGATGCTTTCATCGCCATGGGCGGACCACAGCATGTTGGTGAGAACGATAAGTATCCATACCTAGTTGGGTCAGAGTCCTCGATTCGCAGAGCAGTCGAGAAGGATATTCCTTACCTTGGACTTTGCCTGGGAGGTCAGTTGCTGGCACATGCGCTGGGCGCACCCGTCAAACGACAAGCTGGGGCTTCAATTGGCTTCTATGAAGTGCAACTTACAGAAGAGGGCAAAGCCGATCCTCTCTTTCGTGGCCTACCTGGCTATCAACAGGTTATTCTCTGGCATGAAGACACGTTTGACATTCCAAATGATGCTGTACAACTTGCTACTAACGTGCGCACGGAAAATCAGGCCTTTCGTTTTGGACGTCGTGCATATGGAACCCAATACCACATCGAACTTACTCCTGCCATGCTCGATGTCTGGATGCACCATCCGGATTTTAAACAGGAAATAGTCAAAATGCTGGGGGAGGGAACAGCAGACAAATTTGTGAGCGACAGATCCAGGCTCTACCCGCTTTATCGCGAACACGCACGCATCATGTTCGAGAACTTCCTGAGAATCGGGGGATTAATCTCTTGATCTGATGAAAAATGATTCTTAAAATCGCTTTTTGAATGGAATATCGATCACTCTAAAAGCTTCGTGAGCCTCTCAACGAGCAATGTTTCGATATACGGAGTGACACCCCAGTATTGTTTTAGGTTGAGATATTCCTGAATATATTTGAGCTTATCTCGTTGTGTTCGCTTCACTGCCCGAATCATCAAGTTTTTGTCAGTATGTTCGGCTGCTACAAATTCGACTACGTCGGTCTGATAACCCATAAGGCGCAGGACAAGTGCCCGAAATGTGTCTGTAAGTATATCGCCCAGGCGCTCCTTGAGAATGCCATCACGAAAAATAGGGGTAAAAGGCTTCACCGCCTGCAGTTGCTGGTTTAGATGATGATGACAGCAAGGAGCGCACATAATCAGGCGCGATTGAGACACAATACCCTGGAGAATCGCCTCGTCGGTTGCAGTGTCACAGGCATGCAGCGCCAACACAATGTCTGGTGGCTCCAGAGGTACGTAATCGATAATGGCTGATTTTTGAAAACAGGCGTTAGAGAAACCTAACTGTTCGCTCTGCAGATTGTCTTTCTGTATCAAGGTCTCGTTGGTATCAATCCCTATGAGACGAGCCGGGATGCCACGCACATTGTTCAGGTAATGATAGGTCGCAAAGGCCAGATAAGCCGATCCACAGCCACAGTCGAGTATGTTAATGGGAGTTCTCTCAAAATGCTCCAGTTCGCCAGTATGTTCAAACAGCTTCAGGAACTCGTTGATCTGAGAAAATTTTCCTTGCATGCTGGGTCGAACTCGCCCTTGCATATCCATGATACCCGTTGCCTGCAGAAAGGAATCGGGCTTATCCGCTTGCAAAAGCAGTTTCTTCCTAAGATCATGGGCAAGGTGCGATTCGCGGTTAGCCACTGGAGCTTTTGTGTGATGAAGAATGGCCTTCCCCTTGTTTGTGATCTGCACATGTACAACTTCAGTCATTGATTGCGCAACAATGGAACTGAAAGGAAGAGCCAGTATTTCATCAAGCTTCTCGCTGGCTTCGGAACCACGGTAGTTCTTGGTGATGTCTTGTTTCTGGTTGAAATAGGAGAATTGTAGGTGAAGCTCATTTTTGATCAGCACAGGACGCACGAGCACTTGACGCCAGGGTACACTGGTATTCCGAATACGTCCCTTCATGGTCAACCGAACGAAGGTTTGCTCCTCCAGCACAAGGTGTTTTATCTGCTCTTTATAATCTACAGCCATTCTGTATTCAACCTCAATAATAGTCTATCTCAACTTACAGGTCAGCGTCCAGAGCAAGGATCACCTAAGTGACACAACTAATGAGAAACCTCATCTTCTGATGTTTTTGATAGTTTTTGTTGCGCAATTCTCTTTTCTTTTCTTATATATTTCTGCTATACTTGCTCAAACATACATTTCTCATCTGATCTTGAGCGGAACATGATTCAGTTCAGGCGGGTGAGTATGCAGATTGCGTTATTGTCGTGATATATATAGAATATTCAGCATTGTACCAAAAACACGTGATCTCAAGGAGCAATCGACATCGATGTCGCAATATAGATCAAGCCGGCTTAATCGACGTAGAAGTACTTCTCATGAGAACCCAGGTGAGAGCGTGAGAACCTTGCGATCACTCAAGCCAGGCGGCATCATCTCCGATGATAGCTTACCTTTCAAGATTGTCGGCTACACTGTCCCCTGCGAACGACACCCACAACGAAACGAGGATTGCTTTCTGATAGAACAGTATAGCGGCATGGTGGCGGTTTTCGATGGAGTAGGTGGAAGCGCTGCTGGAGAAATTGCATCGCAGGCTGCAAAGCGTGCAACACTTCAAGGTTGGAAAGGAGCGCTCCGGCAAATCCATAAAGGGCATAATGTACGACGATACCTCGAAGATCGTGATAAGGTTGATTTTTTTACATTGCTGCAACATCTTATTGAACATGCCGACGAACAGATACGTACCAACGGGGTAAGAGAAGCCGGCACAGATGACCTTGCTACTACTGTGGCTATTGCGGCCCTCTGCCAGCAGGGTGAGAATAATGAGTATTGTATGAACTATGCTCACGTTGGCGATAGTAGAGTGTACTTGCTGAAGGAGAATGAACCACTCAAACGCTTGACTAATGATGACGGTCTACTTGGTAAGCTAGTAGAAAATCAGATCGTCAATGAAACCGATGCCCATCGCATCGACCAGGCAATACATACAGATGAACTTACGGATGCAGAATTAAGCTACTTTCGACTCCGGGGGGGGATTACACAGGCGTTAGGTGGCCCTTTCCCTCCAGACATTCATATCGACCAGGTGCACGTCTCCATTGGCGATCGTATTCTACTCTGCACGGACGGAATACATGATAACCTTACGGACTTTGAAATTGAAGAAATATTGAGAAAAGCACCTCGTAATGCTGCTGCGCGACTACTTGTAGAGCATTCTCTCCTCCGTTCACGCGAAGAACGCCACATCAATATACGAGCAAAGCCCGATGATATGAGCGCGATTGTGATGACCCGTCGCTACTAGCAACAATTGCGAAGCCGCAGCAGTCCAAAAGTACCAGTCAAATTCACGATTTTGCACGTTTATATTACTCGTGTGCTACACTCGTACACAAGCTATTTTATTTTGAGAGCATGAGGGAACTTAATAATGTGCCCCCTTTAGAGGAGTTGTTCGCTTTGAACCGGACATTCTGGTGTCTGATGAGCATGTTGCTGGTCTTACTGCTTTCAGCGTGTCAGGTTGGACAAAGTAGCCATTTAACGCCAGTGCAACCAATCACAGCTGATAGCCTGAACATCGTCCAGCATCCAACACCTACAGCAGCAATTTCGATACCAAGGCAGGAAGCAACCCCGACACCATCCCCCCGTACAATTCCTACTGGCGCTCCACCTAGTACCGTCCCTGGTTCAGGTAAAGGGCCTGCGCCTTATGGCCAACCTCCACCACTCACAGCAGAAGAAATTCAACTGACGCAGCAGCTCTTCGGTTTGATCAATCACGATAGAGCTGTCCGTGGGCTATACCCTTTCACCTGGAATGCTACACTGGCAGGAGGCGCACGGCTGCACAGTTGGAACATGGTTCATTGTGGCTTCAGCCATACCTGCCCAGATGGATTAAATCAATGCGTACGCATTGCCAATGAAGGATTCGCGGGGTTTACGGATTGTGGCGAGAACATAGGGCTGGCAGGTCCATCCACGCCTCCCTGGAATAATGTGTATGCAGTACAAGAGAGCATGATGAACGAGGGATCAACGGGCTGGCATTTCATCCACCTGACCAGTACAACGCTGCACCGCATTGGCGTTGGTATCTACGTAAATTCCAATGGCTGGGTATGGTTCACTGAGGATATGGTGAGCTAGGGGAGCTGGCTGCAGGTTCCCGCAATGCCCTCGCAAGGTATCCCTACCATACTGTGAATCACGTCTCAGGCTGCTGGACAGCACTCGCAACACAAGCCTCCTCTGAATTGAGCATCTTCTCAATCCAACGGTTCAGACCAGAATCACTCTCTTGTGTGTTGTGTCCCAGGACGTTTCCATGTATACTGTTCTTATCGTAGAATATTCTCATCCGCCTTGCACCAGCATGAGAGGGCAATCATAGAGGCAGTTCGATGGTAACATCCAAGAAAGTACAAAGGGGCAAGCTGTGCAAGCTTTCGCACTCGACTGGCCCGCAGCCGGTACCATAGGTTAGCCGGGGAGCATCAGTATGAGGATTAGCGGAATAATAGGATGAAACAACGTGTAACACAAAATTTAGCATCGAGAGTGGTGCTTGTGGTCGGAGTCCTCCTGGCAGGAGTAGTTATCACCATGAGGTTGTTTGCACATAATGTAAAAGATGAGTTGGGGATGTACACAGATGACCCGGCCACGGATTATGAGTCTGCCACAGCGCGCTTTGCCAGGGTGCAGGCTGAGGAAGAGGCGGATGGGACACTCAACCCTGTTTGTTGTTCACAATTGCTGACGCATGGGCACAAGGTGGAGCATGCTATCATCCTTATGCATGGGATGACCAACTGCCCCCAACAATTTGTCGAACTCGCTCCATTGTTCTTCGAGCAAGGTTATAATGTCCTCATCCCGCGCATGCCCTGCAATGGATTGGCTGACTGCGATACAGATGAGCTCAAGAACCTGACTGCGGTAGAATTACTGAACTGTTGCAACACCATGGTGGATATTGCGCATGGATTGGGTGAGCACATCACCTTCGCCGGGTTATCGGTAGGCGGGACGATGGCCGCCTGGGTGGCACAATTTCGTGCGGATGTCGACAAGGCGGTACTGATTGCACCCGCCTTTACGATCAGTCGAGGTCTGGGTGTGGGGATCAGCCGGTTCGCAATGTACCTATTTCTGATCATACCCAACATCATGACCCAGCGGTTCAAACCCTTTAAGGATGGCCCTTCCCATAATTATCGTGGCTTTGCTACACGCGGTTTAGGACAGATGATGCGCCTGGGGTTCTCAGCCTACGACGCCGCTAAGAGGACGAAACCAGCGGCACAATCGATACTGGTGATCACCAATGCTGCTGATCCCGCCGTGGATAATAATATCACCAGGAAGCTGGTTAAGCGCTGGCAAGCCAACGGGATGGAGCGCATTGAGACGTACGAGTTCGTTGCGCAATATAAGCTCATCCATGATGTGATTGACCCGCAACAGCAGCACCAGCAAACCGCTCTGGTCTATCCGATCTTACTTGATCTGATCATCGGCAAACTTAAAGTGTGAATGAGGGAAGACGTGATGAACGAGCCTACGAGGACCACTGGACCGGTGAGTCGGCCAACCCTGCCGGATACATCTAGCTGGCCGAGTCCACCTCCAGATGCAAACATGGCCTGGATTCCCGGCGGCACCTTTCTCATGGGGTCTGACCACCATTACCCTGAGGAAGGACCAACCCATTACGTCACTGTGAGCGGTTTCTGGATGGACCAATACACTGTGACAAACGCCCAGTTTCAGCGTTTTGTGGAAGAGACCGACTATGTGACGGTCGCAGAGCGTTCACTCAACCCTGAAGACTATCCCGGCGCATTACCCGAACTGCTTGTACCAGGGTCAGCTGTGTTTCAAAAAACATCACACCGCGTCGACCTGCGCAACCCGGGCAACTGGTGGGAATATGTACCCGGCGCCAACTGGCAAAACCCTGAAGGGCCGAAGAGTTCGCTCAAAGGGCGCTGGGATCATCCGGTGGTGCATATCGCCTACGAAGATGCTGAGGCCTACGCTGCCTGGGTAGGCAAGTCGTTGCCGACGGAGGCGCAGTGGGAGTGCGCCGCGCGTGGAGGATTGGAGGGGGCGATCTATACCTGGGGCAACGACTTCGCGCTTGACGGTAAGATGATGGCCAACACGTGGCAGGGAGAGTTCCCCTGGCAGAATCTGTTAACCGACGGCTATGAAAGAACGGCGCCCGTGGGGTCCTTTCCTCCCAATGGCTACAGCTTGTATGATATGGCGGGCAATGTATGGGAATGGACGACGGATTGGTTCCAGGAGCATCACTCAGCAAATGCGACGAAAGCATGCTGTATCCCTGTGAACCCGAGAGGGGGGCCAATGGAGCAGAGTTTTGACCCGGCGCAGCCGGAGGTACGGATTCCCAGGAAGGTGCTCAAGGGCGGATCCTTTCTCTGCGCACCCAATTATTGCCTGCGCTATCGTCCGGCCGCACGTATACCCGAGACCGTGGATACCTCAACATGCCATATTGGCTTCCGCTGTGTGATCAATGTCGCTCCTTAGTGTATAAACTGGCGTTGCTCCCAGAAACCGAAGAGTGGATGTGGCACGGTAAAGTTTGAGGTCGTTGAAGGCGAAGCTGGTCCTACTGCCCATAATGTTCAGCAGATCGGGTAACACGCGCCATGACTTCACTTTTCTGTGTGGGAATTGAACCAGGACGAACGGAGGACAATCTTCGAAGAGCGTTCACACCCCAATACTACTGGTCTGAAATTCGTAGCTGAGCATCTGAACGCTTCTTCCAGTCCCGAAAGAGTCGAAGCAACTCCTGTTTCGTCGCAGGAAAGGCGGATTCCTTCGCTATATAACACAACATGTCAACAGTGAGTCGAACCTGCTCAATATAGTTTTCGCAACCGGAGCACTCAACGACATGCTCTTCAAGCCGTTTGCGCATCTCTGGTAGCAGGGTGTTCTCCAGATACTCAGTGACCAGTTCCACGACTTCCTGGCAGGTGAGCGCATCATCGATCCTCATACTCTCGGCCTCTTCTTCCTCAAAGGACTATTCAAGCATCCCACGAGCCTTCAAGAGGCGGGGTGGAAAGGCGCCTTCCTTTCACTATATAAAAAGAAAGTTCTAGTTTCATCTGCCATCCATCTTTCGATGTTGAGCGTCAATCCGGTGGTCAAAGGACCAATAGCCTTCGCATTCACAGTGGCCCCTCATGGCAAGCTCATTAGCGTTGAGCTACTGTTTGTACTTATGGCAGCGTGAGCACGATCTAAGTTGTCTTCCTGAGCTTCCCCTCAGCGGGCATACATGGGGCGCTGACGTTCATGAACACGCTGCGATAGTGCGAGACGTGGAACAGTTTGCCCGTCAGCACATCACGCTCACCACTAGCCAGGAGGCGAAACGCCCCTACAGCCAGCACAGCACCAATGGGTGGAGCCACCCAGTAGAGCCAGTGGTGATGCCAGGACCAGGCCACCAGGGCAGGCCCAAAACTTCGTGCTGGATTCAGGCTGGTGCCAGAAATGGGCGCTTCCAGCCACACCATCCCCGGAGTAGTGTATCCCCTGTGGATAGTCTTCCTGGCAGAGGTGAGCTTGACGTTTCTGCTGGTGCTCTCCCTTTTTCTGTTTGTGAGTAGCCCTCGTCTGATGCGCTGGACACCGCTGATGGTC
>WNGD01001941.1_pt1 | contig 32371 bp, 24 predicted proteins | sample 5400671 | NCBI WGS metagenome assembly WNGD01 (sample SAMN13153369, study PRJNA577476) | soil metagenome | isolation source: 40 cm soil or saprolite under grassland replicate 2 | place: USA:California | collected 2016-06-15 | reverse complement strand
CCTCAACACGACGCGTCTGGACCATCTTCTTAATGTCACCGTCTGGGCGATGGCCGTAGCTCCCACCGCGACCACCGTGCTTTTCGTCACTTACGGCGCCCACGCCCGGCTTGCCCTCGGCCGGGCTGCGTTGATCGCTCTCAACTTTCTTGACCCCACCGGCTTCATGGAGTGGTTTCGGGATTGAACCGCACCCGCTTTACCTACACGGCACTCATGGCTGAGGACAGTCGACAAATCCATACACACATTGGCAGCCACTCGCCAACCTAGGTCCACTTGCTGGCCAGGAAGTTACAAAATGGTCAAATTCTGTGCCATGCGGGCGCAGGTTCGGAGTTCAGCCTTCAGGCTGCACAGGTCAGTGCAGGCTAAAGCCTGAACTCCATGCCTGCTTCAGTCAGGTTTGGAGTTCGAGTTCAGGCTGCAGGTTCGTAGAGATCTATACGGAGGGCGGCTTCAATCGATGAGACGCAGCTCCACGATCGTGTTCGGCCGGACAGTCACCAGAGCGGACTCGCCTGCGCGCCGAAAATACTTGACGTTCCAGCGATCGGTGAGCTGTTTCGATTCCCGTTCCGGCAGCGGCGCACCGGCCGATCGCGCCTCGAGCTTACCGCCGCCGGCCACCCGGAATTCCAGCGTGACGCTGTTGTTGTAGATGGCGGGATCCAGACTGTGGTACACGGCGAAGCGCTCCCATCCATCTTTTGACTTGATCGGGCGCACGACCGTGTTCTCGCTCACAACTTGATAGGCGTACAAAGGCCCCATGGGCACGTACCAGACGTCGGGGCGACCACCCAGGTAAGCCAGGTGCTGCTCGAAGAACTTGTCGGGTCCATAGTCCAACCACTGCGGGTGGGACATGAAGTGATAGATGCCGCCACCGAACGTCTTGTTGATAGAGTTTCCAGAGCCGGCCTCCCCTTTGTAGACTTCGTCGAATTTCGCATTGAGGTCCGTCAGATCGGTTCGCCCCGCCGGCGCAACCCCGCCCTTCTTCTGCACGACCTGGGTGAACCCGGCGTTGTACGGGTCTCGCGCCCACGTCTGCAGATCGGGAACCAGAATGCCTCCTCGTCTCTCGTCCGGGTAATTGCGCGCCACCAGGTACCCTGCCTGCATTAAGCGCCGATGCACGAACTCGTAGTCGGCGCAATTGCCGCACGGATAAACCCATGTCCACACGTAGGGTTGTTCGGTCTTTCCGAGGATGTCATCGCGCGACCCCACGATTTCATCCTGGCTGTAGGCCTCGCGGCAGAACGATTCGGGGTCGGGCCACTGGCACTGGTGCCGCCGCGAATGCGACGCGACCTCGTGCCCGCTCGATATCGCCTCCCGGAGTCGTTCCCATAGCCGGGAAATCGGCTCCCGCTGCGTGCTGACCGCTATCGTCGCCTTGATCCCGTACTTGTCGAGTGCGTCGATGGCTCTGGGAACGAAGTCGCTCGAATCGTCCAGCGTTCCGGTCACGACGGCCCTCGCTTTGTCGAGAAACCGCGTCATTCCGAGATATCGAATCTTGGGATTGCTCCCGGCCTCCCTCAGATCGCCGGCAGTAACGCCAAGCCGATTCAGAGGGTCGCCCGGCAGGACGCCGACCGGCGCGTGATCGGAATCGCCCAGAGAGCCGTCCGGGTGTGCCTGGCCGGCAGGAGTTCTCGGCCCGAACATTGGCTGGGCCAGCACGAGTGCCGAAACACCAACCAGCAGCTTGCGCGTCACACTCGCGTTCATCGCAGTTTGCCCGTGCCGGGCCTCCAAGAAAGTGAGGACCCTGCTCGAAAAGTGTGCGGAATTTGCCAATAAATTCTTAGTCCTCCGCCCCTGCCGGGGCGGGTCTTTGGCTGGCGCCGTCTCCAGGGGTTCGCAAAGAGCGCTCACCCCTGGCTAAGCTCCCTCCGCTCCGGAGCGGAAGACCTGGGCTACCGAAACGCTTTCTCGAGCTTGAGCGCCGCGGCGAGCGCCGCCTGAAACCCGGCGTCTTCCCCAGCGATGGAGAGCTCGCGGATGAGAAGCGTGGCCTCGTCCATCGAGTCTCTGGGGACGGTGTGCACCAGGACCGAAGCCGGCGTGTGCGACGTGGCCGACATGCAGGAGGATCCCTTTTCCTGCGTGACGCTGAAGGTAACGCCACTGCGAGTGCGGAGTCTCACCGACTGAATGTCTGCGGTCTGAGCGGCGCCGGCGGAGCTCCCGGTCAGCCGCACCACGACGTCGCCCGAGGCGCTCTGCCAGCGAGAGAGCCATTCGTCGCCATTGCGCTCCGCGGAAACTTGCTTCCAGTTCAGGCGGGCGGCGAGCCAGCCTATGAGCAGCAAGGTGCGCGTCGGCACGTTTCCCGGCCTGGCTACCGCGCGGCAGATCTCGATCTCAGAGATCTCCCACACATGGCGCCGATTCGACGGAACATCGAAGAACTGCGCTATCAAATCCCGCCATGCCGTGAGGCGCGACCAGTTGAGGTCCCGGATGGAAATCCCAGCCGGAGGATTGCGCAGCAGCTCGAGAAGGCGCTCGCGGTTTTCGAGATCTTCCTTGGAAGCATGAGAGTCCACGATCAACAGGTCCGAAAAATGCGCGATTCGGTTCACCAGCTCCTGGTCCAGTGATTTGAAGGATCTCCAATAAACAAAGGCAGGCAGATCCGGGACGAGCAGGGAAACCAGGGTATTTGGAAGATCTCCTGCGGCCTTGCCGCGCGCCGCGATGGCAATGGCTTCGCAGCAGACCTGAGGGCCCCCGGCGACCGGCGAGAAGCACTGGGCGCTCAGCCACGCCCGCATGCCCGCGTTGACGCCGCCAGGGTTTTCGCCGTTTTCTTCGCGGTAGGCGATGATGGATCGACAGGGATGAAACTCCGATACCTTGGCAAGGACCGAGGCAAGGGAGACGGCCTCCTTTTCATCGAGGGCGATCGCAACAAGGTTGCAGGAACACGCGCGCATCACCGCTCCCTCACCTTCCCTCTCAGACGCGGATTTCCACAGGGAGGTCAGTTCCTGTTCTATCTGAGCCACGTCCACGGGGACCGGGACACCCAGATTTGCTACGGCCTCAGTCATGATTTGAAACCTCAAATTCATTAAAGGCGCCGCCAGCGCCGGTTCTCGCGCGCCAGGAGCGCATCCGCTTCCGCAGGGCCCCAGGACCCGGAAGCGTATGTTGGAATCGGGCCCCCATCGGTCGAGGACCAGCGATCCAGGAACGGCTGCACCAGGGACCAGGCCAGCTCCACGGAATCGATACGGTCGAAGAGCGTGGGATCGCCGACCATGCAATCCAGCAGGAGCCTCTCGTAAGCGCTCGAAAGGTGCGGACCAAAAGTGCTGCCGTAGCGAAAATCCATGCTCACCGGCCGGATATTCATCGACTGTCCCGGCAACTTGGCTTCGAACTTGAGAGTGATCCCTTCGTCCGGCTGAATGCGAAGGGCCAGCACATTCGACTCCACCTGGTCAGTGGGCGCCTGCCGGAAAATCAAATGCGGCGTGCGCCGGAAGAGAATAGCGATTTCGGTCGCGCGCTTGGCAAGGTTTTTTCCCGTACGCACATAGAATGGGACGCCGGCCCAGCGCCAATTGTCGATCGTGAACCGGATGGCCGCAAACGTCTCGGTGGTCGAGTCCGGCGACACCCCTTGTTCTTCGCGGTACGCAGGCATCTCGCGCCCCCCCACGAAGCCGCGGCCGTACTGGCCGCGCACCGCCACCCGGCCCACTTCCTCCGGAGTACAGGGCCGGATCGACCGCAGCACCTTGGCCTTCTCGTCGCGCACGGAGTTGGGGGCAAAGTCCGGCGGGGGTTCCATTGCGACCAGGGTCAGCAGCTGCATCATGTGATTCTGGATCATGTCGCGGAGCGCGCCCGCTTCCTCGTAGTAGGCGCCGCGTGTGCCGACTCCGATGTTTTCCGCCGCGGTAATCTGGACGTGATCGACGTACTGCCTGTTCCAGATCGGTTCGAAGATCCCGTTGGCGAAGCGAAAGACCAGGAGGTTCTGGACCGTTTCCTTTCCCAGGTAATGGTCGATGCGGTAGACCTGATCTTCTCGAAAGACGGCGCTGACCTCGCGGTTGAGCGCTCGCGCAGACGCCAAATCGCGTCCGAAAGGCTTTTCGATGATCGCCCTCACCCAGCCCGAATCCTCCCGCGCCATGCCGGCACTGCCCAGATTGCGAATGATGTCCACATAATCGCTCGGAGCAGTAGCGAGGTAGAAGATGCGGTTGCCTCCCGTGCCCCTGCGGGTATCGTATGCGGCGAGGACCTCCTTGAGCCGGGCGTACATTGCCGCGTCATGAAAGTTTGCCGGCAGGTAGTAGATTCCCTGGGAAAACGGTTCCCATGTCTCGGGGTCGGAAGGCGCGGCTTCCTCCGCTTTGTCAACCCACTCCCTCAGCCGTGAACGATACTCCTCGTCTTTCATGGGAGAGCGCGAGATCCCGAGAATGGTGAAGCCGCCCGGGATCATGCGCTTTCGGGAAAGATTGTAGAGCGCGGGCACCAGCTTCCGGCGCGTGAGGTCTCCGGAGCCGCCGAAAATAACCATGGCGCAAGGCTCCGGGCTGCGATTCATCCTCCTGCCGTGTCTCAGTGGGTTCTCTTCCATAATCGTGATTGAGATTGGCTATTGACGAATGACATTAGGCAGGTCACCTACCAGTCACTCGTCATTCGTCACTGGCCGAGGCGTTCCATGATTCTCTGCGCGACGCTTTCCGCCGTAAACCCGAAGTTCTTCATGATCGTCTCGTAGGGGGCCGAAGCTCCATAGCGGTTGAGCCCAATGATAAGGCCGTCTTCGCCCACCCAGCGTTCCCACCCGAACGGGGTCGCCGCCTCGACCGCCACGCGCAGTCTCGCAGAGCGCGGAATGACCGACGCGCGATATTCCGCGCTCCCGGCGGAGAAAAACTCCCAGCAGGGCATGCTGACCACGCGCGTCTGTATGCCCTTGAATTGAAGCAGGTCTCTGGCTGCCAGCGCCACGCTCACCTCGGAGCCAGAGGCAATGAGCACGACATCCGGCTTTCCGCCGTCTGCCTCAGCCAGAATGTAGGCGCCCTGATGCAAGCCTTCGGCCGAAGCGAACTTAGTCCTGTCAATGACGGGAAGTTTCTGGCGCGTGAGCGCCAGCGCGACGGGCCCGCTCGCGTATCGTAGTGCCGCCCGCCAGGCTTCGGCGGTTTCAGGCCCATCTGCCGGACGAATGAAGACCAGTCCCGGTATGGCCCGGAGCGTGGCTGTGTGCTCTACCGGTTGATGTGTCGGTCCGTCTTCCCCCAGCCCCACGCTGTCGTGAGTCCAAACGTAAATGACGCGTGTTTTCATTATCGCGGCGAGCCGGACGCTGGGGCGCATGTAGTCGGAGAATATCAAGAAGGTCGCGCCAAAAGGGATCAGCACCTTGCTGAGAGAGATTCCATTGAGAATCGCTCCCATCCCGTGTTCACGCACCCCGAAGTGAAAATTTCGTCCCGCATAGTTTCCTGCTTGAAAGTCGCCGAAGGGTTTGATGTAGGTGTTCGTCGAGGGCGCGAGGTCCGCTGAACCGCCGAGTAAGCCGGGGGCGTGAGGAAAGATCGCGCTCAAGACTTTGCCCGACGCCTCGCGCGTCGCCATAGGTTTCGCGTCGGTGGCGAAGGTTGGGATGCGCTCTTCCCATCCTTCATTGAGCCCGCCGTTGACCAGTGCCTGCCACTCGCGATAGCGGTCGCCGTGCGCGTCCGCGTACCTCGCCATCAGCCGGTTCCACTGGGCCTCGATCTTCTCCCCTCTCTTGACGGATTCCCGGAAGACCTCGAGCGCTTCCGGGGGGATGTAAAATTGCGCGTCTTCCGGCCAGCCCAGGTTCTTTTTCGTCAGACGGACTTCCTCTTCGCCGAGCGGGGCCCCGTGGGCTTCTGCCGTATCCTGCTTGTTCGGGCTGCCGTACGCGATATGGGTGTGGACGTTGATGAACGACGGCCGATCCGTCACCGATTGCGCTTTGCGAATAGACTCCTCAATCGCGTCCAGGTCATAACCCGAGATCTCCTGGACGTGCCAGCCGTAGGCCTCGAAGCGCCCGTTCGGGTTTTCGGTGAATGCCAGTTCTGTGCTCCCTTCGATCGTGATGCGATTATTATCATAAAAATAGACGATGTTTCCGAGCTTTAGATGTCCGGCGAGAGAAGCTGCTTCGGAGGACACCCCCTCCATGAGATCGCCGTCCGAGACAACGGCGTAGACTCGGTAGTCGAATACAGGGAAGTCGGGCGCATTGAAACGCGCGGCGAGATGGCGGCCTGCGATGGCCATTCCGACGCCGTTGCCGAAGCCCTGCCCCAGCGGCCCCGTAGTCGTTTCGACACCCGGAGTGTGGCGATACTCCGGATGACCCGGCGTCTTGCTGTTCCATTGACGGAACTGCTTTAGTTCCTCAAGGGGCAGGTCATAACCAGTGAGGTGCAGGAGGGAGTAGAGCAACATCGAGCCATGCCCCGCGCTGAGGACGAAGCGGTCCCGGTTGTGCCATTGCGGATTGTGCGGATTGTGCCGCAGGAATCGGGTCCAGAGCACATAGGCCACGGCCGCCATTCCCATGGGCATTCCCGGATGTCCCGACTTTGCCTTTTGAACCGCGTCCATGGAGAGCGTCCGGATGGTGTTGATGCAGAGCTCGTCAAGTTTTACTTCAGTTGCCATTTCCTGTTTCCCCTCAACTCTGCCAGGCTGCATGATTCTTCAAATCTCCTGTGAGAATTTTGGCCCCTCCAAATCGCCGACAGGGAATTATACAGTGCTTCCTGGCGCTTGCCAGCACAGCGGCAGATTTCAATCACCCTGGGGAACGGATTAACGGCAAAAAGACCTGCCACGAATTTCACGAATTGGACGAATTTTTCTGTTTTCGTCTAATTCGTGAAATTCGTGGCGAAGCTTTAGGGATGTCTATTTCTTCAACTCCACCTCAACAACATGGACCGTTGTCTGGCCAAGATTTCGAATGCTGTGGGTCACACCTGCGTCGCGCCAGCCGGCATCCCCGTCCTTGAATTCAATGGTTTCCGCTTTCCCCTGCTCCGTAAAACGAAGCTTCCCGCCCTTCACGATCACACCCACGTGCGGGTACTGATGCGTGTGCGGAGCGTAATCGATACCGGGCTCGATGAACACCTCCCGCACCCGCACGCGGTCGTTTTCGAGCAGAGCTTTTCGCTTTTCTTCCGGCCTTTGCGCCGACACCACGGCCACGATTAGCGCAAGCACTATCGATCCCGCCGTCACTCTCCTTCGCATGATCCCTCCCTTTCTGCTACCGCGAAGATACAAAGACGCGAAGAATCGCCAAGATGCGACGGTCATTTTAGCTGCGAAAACGGGAGCGCGCTCATGAGCTGGTTCGAGATGATCGAGACCAGCTCTCGGTCCACATTACCCGGTGCCGTCGACAGCTTCTTCCAGTCAGGGTCGTTCGCAAACCTCGACCACGCCTCCGCGCGAGCCTCCCAAGCCGGATAGTACACCATGTAGGTGAGGTTCGGCATGCGCGAGCCAAAAACCGTGGAGCCAAAGAAGACGGGATTAATGCCGACGCGGCGGAAGATGTCGATCTCTCCGCCATCGAACATGGCCACCTTTTTCTCATGGCCCGTAGTGTTGCGGGACTCGTAGGTCCGCAACTCAAAGACATTCGTCTTCCCTGCTTCGACCTTGGGAATCTCGATCCCCGGAAACGTCCTGAAGCCGCGCAACAGGGACGATTCCTTGCGTTCGTAGGCAAGCTCCCACTTCTCTTCAAAGGCTGTGAGGTCTTTCGCCCACTTCCCGTCCTGGGCCAGCTTCGTCTTCGTCTCTTGCACAGCGGCCATCGAAGTGTAGGGCACTACGACGAGAAACGACGGACTATCGGGTCCGACCATGGGCTGAAACACTCCCACCGGCTTGATTCCGGAGCGGTTATAAGCCGGCAAGACGCTGTCGTCAAGGAAACTGCGCATCCGCTGCACATCGATATCGCGGCGACACCGGAACCACTCGAGGGTAACGTACCCTTCGCCGGCGGCTGCCTGTGCCGGTATGTGTGCGCCTGCCGCCAGGCCTGCCAGAATTCCAGATCGAATGAGATCGCGCCGTTGCATCCTCCCTCCTGTTTGTCTAGATGTGTCCTTGCTTGTCATCCGCCAGGTTTGGAGCTTCAGCTTGGAGTTCAGGTTTGGAGTTCAGCCTTTAGGCTGTACTCCAAACCTAAGCCACAGACAGGCTAAAGCCTGAACTCCGAACGTCAGCGGTGCAACTAGAAGTGAGAGTCAAATTTTTCGGCGCTACCGTCAGGTGATCGTTTTTCGTGAAAATTCGTGGAATTCGTGGCGGTTTTACTGGCTACGAATTCCACGAATTAACACGAATTAAATTCTCCAGAGCCGATGAGAAATTTAAAGACCTTATGAATTGACGCCCACTTGTAATTACGCCCGAACGCCAGCGCAGGATATCAAATCAACGCTGAATCTGATATCTTGATTTGAGCTGGCCAGTAATCCGTCGGTTAGTGAGAAGCTGTGAAAAAATCGTAGCGCCCCGCTCGGCGGGGCAGAAGGCGCATTGAAATATGTGCCGGCGAGACGCCGGCGCTACAATTTTTTCACACGTTCTGACGGATACCACTGAGGACCGGATGCGATGAGGCCTTACGATCGTGCGCTCCCCTTGCGCAAACTTCAGCACTCGCTGACCGAGATTATGGAAATCACTGCCGCACTCGTTCCGGACCAGGCGGCGATCCTCTACGAAGAAGAGTCGATCAGCTTCCGGATGGTTCTGGAACGAATGAAGCGGGTCGCTACTTATCTTGGCGGCAAGGGGATACAGCGAGGGGACCGCGTAGCGCTCCTGCTGGACAACCGCCCCGAATTTGCCTACGCCGCGGGCGGGATCCTGATGGCCGGCGCTGTCATCGTCGCCATGAATGTGATGTATCTGGAGGACGAGATTCGCTACATCCTCCAGAACTCCGGCGCGCGGAGTGTGTTTGCCCTGGATGCGCTGGTGCCTCGCATCCTGTCCGTGCAAAAGGATCTTCCCGCCCTGGAGAACGTGGTCGTCATAGGCTCCGGCCTGGAAGGCTGCACTCCCTTCACTTCGGTGCTGGCGCTCCCTCCCCGGGAGAACATCGCGCATCCGTCCGGCAACGATCTGGCGCTTGTGCAGTACACTTCGGGCACCACCGGCCGGCCCAAAGGAGCGATGCTCACCCATAGGAATGTCATTTCCTGCCTGGATATGATGGCCAACGCGAAACGAGCGCGACTTGAGGAGAAGGATGTCGTTCTGATGGTTCTCCCGCTCTTTCACTGTTACGGCCTGATTCTCGGGCTGTTCGGTTGCATGACCTACGGCGTCACCACGGTGCTGGTCCGTCGCTTTGACCCCGTCGAGGTTTTTCGTCTCATCGAGAAACATCGCGTGAAGGTGTTCTTTGGAGCGCCCCCGATGTATGTGGCTTTCGTGAACACTCCGGGGCTCGAGAAGTTCGACGTATCCTCGCTTGAGCGGTGCGCTTCCGGAGCGGCGCCCTTGCCGGTGCCCGTGCTCGAAAAGTTCCGGCAGTTGACCGGTGTCGAGATCATGGAAGGCTATGGCCTCACGGAAAGCGCCCCCACCATCAGCACCAACGGCAACGCCGAGGTCATCCGTCCGGGCACGGTGGGCAAACCGCTTGACGGCGTTGAAGTGCGCATCGTGGATGACCAGGAGCGCGATGTTCCAGCCGGAGAAGCGGGAGAGTTGCTGGCGCGCGGCGATAACATTTTCGCCGGGTATTGGAACAATCCCGAAGCGACTCGAGAGGCCATCCGCGACGGCTGGTTTCACACGGGCGATATGGCGCGCATGGACGAGGACGGCTACATCACGATTGTGGACCGGAAAAAAGACATGATCCTGGTAAGCGGGTTCAATGTCTACCCTGTTGAAGTGGAGAATGTCCTGTTCCGGCACCCCAAGGTTGCGGACGCCGCGGTAATCGCCGTGCCTCATCCTTACCAGGGGGAGTCGGTCATGGCCGTAGTGGTTCCCCGTACCGGCGAGACGCCTAATGAGCAGGAAATCATCCAGTTTGTGAAAGAGCATCTGGCCGCGTTTAAGGTGCCCAAGCGGGTGGTTTTCGTCGCAAGCTTGCCCAGGAACCGCACCGGTAAAGTGCTGAGGCAATCGCTGCGCGAACAGTTCGGCCGCATCCAGGGTTGAGGCGCTATGGGACACGGATTTTCACGGATTCACTATCAGTAAGACCCGTGTAACTCCGTGTCCTGTAAAGTGTCCGTAAGGATTTCGGGAGGGGTAACGGAACAATGCGAAAGTTTGGAACAGTGCCCGCCGGAGCCTTCGTCCTTTGCATCCTCGCCGCTTCACTGACCCGGGCAGCCAACTGGCCTCAATGGCGCGGCTCGGCAGGGACTGGCGTATCGACGGAGACGCGCCTGCCGGCGGACTGGAGCAGCGAGAAGAACATCCGCTGGAAAACCCCGATTCCCGGGCGCGGCCACTCGTCGCCCATCGTGTGGGGGAACCGGATCTTCCTCACCACGGACATCGAGGGAGAGGTCGTGCCGGGGGCGAAGGCGGTCAGACACATCATGCAAGGGACCGATTTCAAGCACCCCGACAGCGCCGGCGCCGACCGCAAGCACATCCTCAAGCTTATCTGCCTGGACCGTGATACGGGAAAGATCCTGTGGGAAAGGACGGCGTATGAGGGGACGGTCTACGACGACCGGCACCGGAAGGGGAGCTACGCATCTTCCACTCCGGCCACCGACGGAGCCCACGTCTATGCCTGGTTCGGCTCCGAGGGTCTCTACTGCTATGACTTCAGCGGGAAACTGATTTGGAAAAGCTCCTTGGGGCCTGTTCCGCAGATGGGGATGGGGACGGGCACTTCCCCGGTGCTCTATCAAAACCTGGTCATCCTGCAGTGCGATGAGGACAACGGCGAGAAGTCGTTCATCGCCGCGCTGAACAAGGAAACAGGAGAGGAAATGTGGAAGGCTGCACGCAACGTGCAGGCCTCTTGGGCCACCCCTCTGATCGTCCCCGGTCCCAAGCTCGCCGAGCTGATCTCGAGCGGCAACGAATGGATTGTTTCCTACGACCCCGCGACCGGGAAGGAGTTGTGGAGAACGAAGGGGCTTGAAAGCAACGCAATCCCGAGCCCCGTTGCGGGGCAAGGACTGGTTTTCGTTTCGGCAGGCTTCCCTGCCAAGCGCACCTTCGCAATCCGCTTGGGAGCTTCCGGCGATCTTACCGGCAGTCCTGATATCGCCTGGAGGTACGAGCGCGGGACAGCCTACGTGCCGTCAGGAATCCTCTACGGCAATTACCTCTACTTGACGACCGATCGAGGGATCCTCACCTGTCTCGACGCCCGTACCGGCGCGGTTCAGTATGAGAATGGACGCGTTCCGGTGCCCGCCACATTCACCGCGTCGCCTGTCGCCTGCGACGGCAAGATTCTGCTCACGAGCGAGGATGGCGACACATTCGTCATCAAGGCGGGACCGAGCCACGAGGTTCTGCGCACCAACTCGATCGAAGAGCCGGTTTATGCCTCGCCCGCGATTTCGCAGGGGATGCTTTTTATTCGCGGCGAGAAGAATCTCTACGGCATCGGCACTTCAAGTCCCAATTGAGCCCCAAAGATCTCTGAAGGGAATGCACCTATGGCGGCACCACGCAGCGTGACCCTCATTGTAGCGGCTCTCCTGGCCGTTGGAGCTTTATCCGCCGGTTCGCAGCCGGACTTCAGCGGCACCTGGATCCTGGACAAGGACCACAGCGTCTTTGCGTCTTAGCGGTGAATGCAGTTCTTTTACCACGAAGACGCGAGGGATCGAAGAATTGCAAAGGATCAGGGTTCTTCGGCGGCGATGTAATGCGTTGTGACGAGACTCCAATAATCCGGGTACAGGCTCTTATCGTAGTCCTGAAGGAAGTCCGAGACCTTCTGAAGCAACGTCGTCAGTCTGTGACCTGGAATCCGGGCCGGATGCGGCTCGCGCATGTTAGGAAAAGCTCGAATAAAAAGGCTCTTCTCGGTGATGGGGAGTTTCCGAACGTTTTCCACAAACGCGGCAAAGGTTCCATTGGCGAACAGGTACTGCTCTACATTGGAAGTGTAGAAGGCACTGACCGTATAGCCGTTCTTCTTCAGGTAATCGGCAACCGCGGCCAGCGCTTTGGTTCCCGAAAAGTTCCCAACCACAGGAATGATCCGGTTGCGGCGCTGGAGATCGCGGACGAAAGCATAGTCTTCATCCGTGACGAGGAAGTTCCCCGGCCTGCCGTGCAGATCCGACTCCAGGACCAATTCCTTCAAGCTAGGGAATCCAGCCCACTGCGGGCCACCCCAGTTGCCGGTCCCGGAGCGATATTGGATGTCCAGACCCTCTTGACGAAAGGCGGTGAAAACATACTCCAGGGATTGCTGGTCGTGCGAGGACAGGGGAAACTGGAGGTCGTTCTGGATGAGCTTGCGAATGCTCGCAAGATTGGCGGTGAAATACTCTTCAGAGGCCGGCGAGGCGCTGAGATAGGCCAGAATTTTATCGATTGGAGCCCCACGTCCAGGAACGTCTTCCCCGGTGAGGGGCCTGCTCACCAGCCGCGACAGGAATTCGGCGCGGTTTTCCGAAAGCTGAAAGATGGCCTTCAGCATCAGATGCTGAATCATCGCCTGGCGCCGGATGTCGACGATAAATGCGATGCGCGGACGCATCTTCGCGATGTAGGTGAAGTTCTGCTCGGGACCCACGCCGATGTATGCGCCGCCACTTCCGCCCATGACTCGCAGTTTATCCAGAATGTGAAGATACGAGGTTTCGTTGGAAACGAAATTGTCGGAACGGAAGAAGCCATCCTCTTCGGAGAATTCGCGAACGATCCTGGAGAACCCCGCAGCCGAGATGTCCTCTGTCTGAACCTGCTCGATGCGGGCCTCTTGCCAGGCCTGCGTGGCAGGTCCGATGCCCAGCGCGAGAGCGATGGCGAGCACCCAAAGAACATGGTGGAACGATGACGCCCCTTTTCTGAGGAAGAAGACGGGAGTTTTGAAACTGCCCATATTGGAAATGCTGCCTTATGGGACTGGGGCCCGTCAACAGCAATCCTTGCAAGGATCAGCCTGTCAGCGCCCTGAAGAACCTTGGGAAAGAATTGACGCCGGAAAGACCCGCCACGAATTACACGAATTCTGTTTGCGTCTTTGCGTCTTCGTGGTAAGCAAAACGCCCGTGGAATTTACAAGAGTTTGGCTTCGGTGATAGACTCCGCGGCCTATGCAGGCGATAGTCTTTCTCGGTTCCGGGCGCTGGGCTTTACAGGAGGTGGCAGAGCCGCGGCGGACTCAACCCGATGACGTGCTGCTCGAAGTGGAGCGTACCGGCATTTGCGGCACGGACCTGCATATTCTCTCCGATCCTCCGAAGCATCCTGCTACCCCCGGGAGCATTCTGGGGCACGAGTATGTCGCCCGCGTGCTCGAATGCGGCGCCAATGCTAAAGGTTTGAGCGCGCGTGACCGCGTAGTCGTGGACCCGAATATTCCTTGCGGCGCCTGTGACTTTTGCCGGCAGGGCCGCGCTAACATGTGCCAGAAGATGGGCACTCTGGGCATATTTCAGAACGGCGGCCTGGCGCGCTACAACGTCGCCCCCGCACGATCGTTGCATAAAATTGCCTTGGAAGTGCCGCCGGAGCGTGCGGTCCTTGCCGAGCCGCTCACCTGCATCTACTCGGCATTCGAGAAGGCCCCGGCCCACCCAGGCGACAGCATCGTCGTGCTCGGCGCAGGTCCCATAGGACTGATGTTCGTACTGTTGTATCGCAAGATGGGCGCGGGGACGATAGTGTCCGTTGAGCCGAGGGAACTCCGCCGCCGCGTCGCATCGGACCTGGGCGCCGATGTCGCGATCGACTTTCACTCCGATTCCCTGATCCCGGAGGTTCGAAAGATTCTGCCTTCAGGCGCCGACATCGTCATCGACTCCGTAGGGACGCTCATCGCGGCTGCAGTCGAACTGGTCCGGCCGGGCGGCACCGTGGTGCTCTTTGGCATGGTTCATGGACTTACACAGACTGTTTCGCAATACGACCTCACCCGAAAGGAACTGACCATCGTCGGGTCTTTTATCCAGCGCAATGCCTTTCCGAAAGTGACCCGGCTTCTTCAACAAAAGGACTTTCCGGTCGAGAAAGTCGTTTCCCACTGCCTCCCGCTTACCGGGATGGGTGAAGCATTGGAGGCCATGCGCCAAGGTATCGCCCTCAAAGTCATCCTCAACCCGGCCAGCTAGATCAAGAAGAATCCAAGCTTTATTCACCACGGAGACACGGAATACACGGAGATCCACGGAGAACTTTGATGCCTCTGTGAAATCTCCGTGCCCTCCGTGTCTCCGTGGTGAAACAGGCGCAAGGGCGCAAAGAAGTCAGTAGTAGAACTTGAGAGCGAACTGGATGATGCGCGCGTTGCCCGCCAGCAGAATTCTTCCGAAACCGCTGTTCTCCGCCCGCACGTCCGGAGGCTGAAAGTTCGCCCGATTGAAAGCATTGAAGAACTCGGTGCGGAACTGGAAATAGCGCTTCTCCGCCAGGTGGAAGTTCTTGGCGAGGGTCCAATCGATGCTCGCGAAACCAGGCCCGCGCATGATGCCGACGCCCGAGTTTCCAAAGGCCTGCGGAGCGGGACTGAAGCCCGTGGTGAACGCCGACTTGTTGAACCATTCCTGCACGGTCTGCTGGGCATCCGGCAGTACAGGATCCTGGCCGGGAACGCGGTTGGGACGGGCCCGGCGCTCGCCGCCGAGGTTGAGCACCGTGCCGCCGCCCAAGGTAGCCGTCAGGCCCAGCCCGCTTTGAAAGCTGTGAATGCCGTTCACCTGCCACCCGCCCAGAAGCATCTCGGTGAAGGTGTTCCAGTTCTGGCCCCACTTCCGGCTGCGCCCGAAGGGGAGCTCGTAGATGTAGCTCGCCACAAACCGATGCTTGACGTCGAACTCGGCCAGCCCTCGCTCCGCCTTCAGGTTGTAGGAGTTTTGAGGCTCGCGGAACGTACCTGTATCCAGACCCGCACCGCCGCCGCTGGTCGAGATATGATCCGGCGCTTCGGTCAGCGCTTTGCCCCAGGTGTAACTGAAGAGCGACGACAGTCCCGCCGAGAAGCGTTTTTCGAGGCGGACCTGCATTGCGTTGTAGTTCGACAGCACCCGGTTTTCCATCCACTGAATATCGCCGTACGCAAGATACGGTCTTGGTCCCGCGGACTCTGATCCGTTCGGATTCTCGATGACGGGCCGTGGGTTGATGTTGCGGAACCCGTTCAGCTTGGTCCCCTTGTTCCCCACATACGCCACGTCGAGAACCCAGTCGGACACAAACTGGTACTGAATGCCAAAGTTGTACTGCTGGATGTACGGGCTGCGCTGGTTCGCATCCTGCGCTCTTCGTTGTATTGTGGGCACCAGGGAGTTGGGATCCAGCAGTCCCGAAGGATAGCCGTCGTTCAACTGGAAGACGGCTGCGGAAGCCACGGCGGCGGAACCTGTGACACTGGTATTTCTCAAATTGTCGACCAGGAAGGGCGGATTGAACCCGAGCAGGCCCTCACGCCCCTGACGCACCGTGTGTGTGTAAAACACACCGTAGGCGCCGCGGAGCACCAGTCTCGGCATCAGAGCGTAGGCAAAACCGAAGCGCGGCGCCCAGTTGTTGCGGTCGGGATGAATCAAGGCCCGCTCGAAAATTCCGCCGTCCTTGGCAAATATCATCGTCCCGGTCGCCGGGTCGAAGTTGGCAAAGCGATTTTCCTTTTCCCGCGGCGGCGTGGCGTATTCGTAGCGGATTCCCATGTTCAGTGTCAGTTTTGCTGTTGCCTTAAAGTCATCCTGCAGGAAATAAAAGTACATGTTCTGACCCTGGTCCATGACCGTGAAGCTGGTCAGAGCCAGCTCGGTCGGCAGGCCCAGGAGGAGATCCCCTACGGAGCGCCCCGTGAACCGATTGTCGAAGTTTATCCGGCCGATCGTCGCGTTCAGGTCGTTGATCCTGGTCTGAACGTGGAGGAGCTCCGTTCCAAACCGGAAGAAGTGCCGGCCGCGAGTCAGGCTCAGCGTCGCGCGCGGGTTCCAGACGCGAGGCGTCTGGAACTGAGGCGTCGACGTGTGGCGGCCGACGGCATCAAACCCCTGCAGGTTGATTTTGGGAATGCCGCCAAGAATCGCCGGATCATTGGGGACGTTTTTCAGACCAATTTCGGCAGGGCCGTCGACGCCGAAGTTCGGCGGGAACGTGAAGTAGTTGCCGCGCGCCCAACCAAAGCGGAAGTCACCCACAAAGGTGGGCGAAACGGTCCAGGTCAGACCCAAAGCCAGACCCTGGGAGCGGTTCAGATTAGCTCCGAAGGCATCGTTGAAAGAACCTTCCGCCAGCCCCGGGAAAGGCGCAGGGCGAAACGTATTGGTATCGACAAAACTGTAGCGGCCGAAGTAATTGAGCTTCGACGAAATCTGATCATCGACGCGCACGTCAAACTGATCCTGGCGCGTGCGCGTGATGGGTGTGGAAGCGTAGATGTTGGTCCCCGTCACATTGGGGTCCGGAATCAAGGCCGCTATTTTGGCGCCCACAGGGTCCCAGCGGCTTGGCGGGATCACCCACTGGCCCGCGGAATTCTGGCCGAATTGCGGCCGTCCGGCCGCAAAAGGATCGAAAACAGCGACACCGAAAAGCCCCTCCTTTTCCTGTGCCGTGGGGAGAATGCGCGTCCGAGGGACCCCTTCCCGCTCGCGCAGCCCTTCATAGTCCGCGAACCAGAAAAGCCGGTTCTTGACGAAAGGCCCGCCGACCGCGGCGCCGAACTGGTTCCGCTTGCGCACGGGCTTGGGCTGGCCAAGCGCGTTGTTGAAGAAGTTGCTCGCGTCCAGGACGTCGTTGCGGAGAAACTCGTAGAGGCTGCCGTGAACGTCATTGGTCCCGGACTTTATCGTGGCATTGACTACCGCCCCGGAGCTGCGCCCGAACTCGGCCGAATAGGCATTGGTCTGAATCTTGAACTCTTGCAGCGCTTCCACGGAGGGTTGCACCAACTGGACATTCTCGCCCCGGAAAGAGTTGGAGTAGGAGATATTATCCACGCCGTCGAGAAGGAACACGTTGTTGAAGGTCCGGTTGCCGTTGACGTTAAGAACCCCCTTGAAATTGACCGCCGCAAGACGCGGCGTGCCCGGGAGGACGCCGGGTGAGAGCAGGGCCAGCTGGTTATAGTCGCGGCCATTCAGCGGCAGGTCGACGATCTTCTTCTGGTCGATGACCGAGCCGCGCGACGAGGAGTCTGTTTCCAAGAGGGCCGCCGCGGCGCTCACCTGCACCGTTTCGCTCAGATTTCCCACGTCGAGAGTAATGTCGATGCGGGCCACCTGGTTGACCTGGAGGACAATCCCCTCCTGGACGAATTTCTTGAAGCCTGTGAGCTCCGCCGCAACCGAGTACGCTCCCGGATTCAGGGCCGGGACGACATAGTTGCCCGTTTCATTGCTGATTGTCGAATACGACGTGTTCCTCTCTATACTGGTAACCGTTATAGCGACGGCCGGAAGAACGGCCCTGCTGCTGTCGCGGACGGTTCCTGTCAGGGTCGCCGTCGATGTCTGCCCCGGCGCATCGAGCGGAAACAACGCGGCAAACACGAAGGTCAAAAGCCCTGTGAAGATGCGCATCAACCCGTTCGGTCGACGAAACATACGATTTCCTCCCGTTCCGATTTCGGATTTCGGATTTCGGATTTGAAAACCATCGGACAACCTTCCAACCGGCAATCTGTGCAAAACGCTCGGTTCCTGTTTATTTACCGCCAGGGACAGGCGGCACACGCTGAGTGCCGGTCCTTCGGACCTCGGTCGCAGGCGTCCTGTCAACCCGCCCTGACGGGCGGCTATTCACTGCCGGGCCTTCGGCCCTGGGAAGGCTCGACTTCAGTCGCGCCGGTGCCCAAACAGGGCCACCCTACAGTTGGGCCTCGGCGGGCGTCGATCGGAGGGCGCGATAGCACCGGTCCGCAAGCTCTACCGAGCGGTATCCGTCATCCGCGGTAACGGCCGTCGCTTCCTCTCCGAGTACGGCCGATATGAAGTTCGCATCGATCGCGGCGTAGCCCCATTTTTGCTCCATCTTCAGGGCATGGAAGTCCTGCACGGAAGCCGCCTTGTTGAGACCGTGCGTAATGGAAACGCGCTCCATTTCGGCGGTCTCCACCGTAAAATACCTGCCGTAGATTTCGATTCTCTCAAACGGGAAGGCCCATGTGGAATGCGCGCAGGAAGCAAAGGTGAGCGAGAGGCCGGACTCAAAGCGCAGGAGCAAAGAAAAATTGTCCGGCTCCGCATAGGTCCGAGCCGCTCCGGCAGCCGTCAGATCCGTGACCTCGCCCAGGAGCCAGCGCGCCATGTCGAAAAGGTGAATCGGCGTTTCATAGAGATAGCCGCCCGTGACTGCCGCATTTTCCACCCAGGGCGGCGACTCAAGTTCTCCCCGGTTCATCTTGAACTGCGCAAGCGTCGGCTCGTGTCTCCCTCCGGCCAGAAACTCTTTCACGAGCATGTATGCGGGGGCAAACCGCCGATTGTGCCCGACAGCGAAAACTGACATCGTCGAGCGGCAGAGCTCCAGGAGCTTGCCGGCGTCTTCGAGGGACGTGGCGAAGGGTTTTTCACAGAATACGTGTTTGCCACGCTCCAGGGCGCGGGCCGATGCGGCGGCGTGCGTGGTGTTGGGTAACGTAACGTAGACGGCATCGACCTGATCCATGAGCTGCTCCTCAGATTCCGCGGCTCGGCATTCCAGCTCTCTGGCTGCTTCTTCCTTGCGCTGTGCGTCGATGTCGAATACGGCCGACAGAATAACTCGAGGATCGCCTCGCAGAATTCTGCCGTGCGTTTTGCCCATGTATCCTGCGCCAAGAATCCCCGCCTTAACCGTCATGTTTCGCTCCAGTAATTGCGGATTTCGGATTGCGGATTTGAAATCGACCGGAGAATCTCCCAACCCACAATCCGCTATCTACTGAAGTATCTTCAATCCGCAATCCGCAATCTACACCAGGGCCTTTCCAGTCCGGGCCTCGAAGAGGCGGACCGAACTTGGGGGCACTCTCACACCGAGGACATCTCCGATTTCTGCCTTGAAATGAGCTTCCGCTCGCACCGTGATCAGAGCATCCTCGCACTTCAGGAACACAAAGGTCTCGTTGCCCATTTCCTCCGTGACATAGACGATCCCCAGCAAGGCCCCATCTTCCTGCGGCGAGGTCAGAGAGGCGCACTCGGGTCTGAAGCCCAGGACCAACGTCTCCGCGCTTGCGGCCGCCGGGAGTTGGTCCGGCGTCAGAGAAAGCAAGCCTCCGTTGAGGCGAAAAGACGCGCCTTCCATCCGGCCCTGGATGAAGTTCATCGCAGGACTACCGACGAATCCCGCTACAAACATGTTCGCCGGGCGCTGGTAGAGCTCCATGGGAGTCCCAACCTGCTGCAGTTTCCCCTCCCGCATGACAGCGACGCGGTGGGCAAGGGTCATCGCCTCCGCCTGATCGTGCGTGACGTACAGTGTAGTAATCCGCAACCCACGCTGCAATCTCTTCAGCTCCCCTCTCATCTGCAGCCGCAGACGCGCGTCCAGATTTGAGAGGGGCTCGTCCATGAGAAAAGCGGCGGGCCTGCGGATGACCGCGCGCGCCAGCGCCACCCTCTGCCGCTCTCCTCCCGAGAGCTCGCGCGGGCGCCGATCGAGCAGCCGGCCGATTTCGAGCGTCTCCGCCACCTCACTGACCTGCCGTGCCATTTCGTCGCGTTTCACACCGCGAATCCGCAGAGGGTAACCGATGTTTTGAGCTGCGGTCATGTGGGGATAGAGCGCGTAGTTCTGAAAAACCATCGCAACGTTCCGGTGACGCGAGGGCACGCCGTTGACACAGCGGGAGGCGATGTAGATCGTTCCTTCCGAGATGTCTTCCAAACCTGCCAGCATTCTCAGGGTCGTGGTTTTGCCGCAACCCGAAGGGCCCAGCAGGACCATCATTTCACCGTCCTCAATTTCCAGATTCAGGCGGTCCACCACGGCCAGGTCCCGGAAGATCTTGGTGGCGTTTTCGAAGCGTATGCTCATCCCTTCACGGCTCCGAAGGAAAGCCCTCGCACCAGATAGCGCTGAACCATAAGGGCGAAGATGAACATGGGGGTCATGGCAACGACGCCCGCAGCGCTCATGACTCCCCAGCGGATCTCGTACTGTGTGACCTGGTTGGCTATGCCGACAGGGAGCGTAAGGGCGCTGTCCGTCTGGGTCAGGATAAGGGCAAAGAGGAATTCGTTCCAGGACACGATCATGCAAAAGATCGCCGTCGCCGCGATTCCTGGGGCCACGAGCGGCAGAACGATCCTCAGGAAGGCCCCGAGATGCGTGTCTCCGTCCACCAACGCAGACTCCTCGAGCTCCCGGGGAAGCTCGTCAAAAAACCCCTTCATCATCCACACGACAAAAGGCAGGTTGAAGACCGAATACGCCAGGACAAGCGCCAGCCGCGTGTCCAGCAGGTCCAGGGCTCTCATGATAAGAAACAACGGCACGATCGAAACTATGGGAGGAAACATTCGCGTGGAGAGAATCCAGAGCGACAGGTGATGATTGAGCCGAAACGGCAGTCGAAACCGCGACAGACTGTAAGCGCCCATGGTCCCCGCAACCAACGAAAGCAAAGCCGATCCTCCACACGCAAGCGCGCTGTTGAACGCCAACGTTTCGAAGGACGAATCGAAGATGATGGCCCGATAGTAATCCAGTGTGAGGCGCTTCGTCCACCACACGGGGGGCATCGAAAACTGATCCGCCTGCGTCTTCAACGAAGTCAGAACCAGCCAGTACATAGGGAACAGAAAAAACACGGCAAAAAGCATCAGGAGGGCATACTTCAGGAATGACGAGTAACGAGTGACGAATGACGAATCATATTGTCCTTTGAGCTCTCTCATTTTACTCGTCACTCGTCATTCGAGAGCGTTCGGCTTCAAAAATCGCAGGTAAAGACGGCACAGGACCATTGTGACCGCGAGGAGCACGATCGACAGCACGGCCGCGTAACCAAAGTCATAGAAGCGAAAAGCGGTCTTGTAGATATACAGGCTCACAGTTTCGGTGGCGAACCCGGGACCTCCCTGGGTGAGGATGAATATCTGGTCGAAGATGCGGAGCAAATCCATGGTTCGCAATAAAAGCGCGACGAGAATTGCTGGGATCAATAACGGAAGTGTAATGTGAAAAAACGTTTGCCAGGCATTCGCCCCATCGATTCTGGCCGCTTCATAAGGCTCTTGAGGAATTGCTTGTAAACCAGCGAGTAATATTAGAAAAACAAACGGCGTCCATTCCCATACGTCCACCAGAATAACCGCGGGTAAGGCCAGCGAAGGATCTGCCAGCCAGGTCCAGCGCCGGGTATCCAGACCGAACAGGCGCAGGATTCCATTGAGCACGCCGAAGTTGGGGTTGTAGATCAGACGCCATGTCACGCCCGTAGTTGCGGAGACCGACAAAAACATCGCCCGCAGGCGTCAGGCGATGGAAGCTCACGTGAAGGACAAAGATCAATGGGTAGACTGTCAGCGCCAGCAGCATGACTACCGACGGAGCGAGGAACCAGTAAGGAAAGAGTCTCTCCTTACGATAGCCGGCGGCATTAGCGACTCGATGTCTCATTTCAAATTGCGGATTGCGGATTGCGGATTGAAAAACTGCAAATTTACCCCCAAATCCGCAATCCGAAATCCGCAATCCGAAATCTCATTTGCTCTGGTTCCATCGGTCCAGTATTTGCTCCATTTCGCGATTCGCCGCGCCCAGAGCCTCACGCGGCGAGTAAGAACCCGAGTTGGCTTGAGACAGATAGATGCCGAACCGGATAGGCTCGAAAGCGACCGATCAGGTCCTTGTCCTCGAAGACGCTTTTGCGGGTCGGCGGATTACCCATCAGCGCCGACCGCCGCATTTGTTCCCTGCTCGTAACCCACAGAAGGAATTCGAATGCCTGGCGTGCCTTGCTGGAACGGCGAGGAATCCCGAGGAGCCAGTTGCCGATGGCCGAGGCGCCCGGCCTCTTCTGTGCGGGGACCGGCAAGAAGTCGATCTTACCGACGACCCTGGAGCGCGAGGGGTCGTCGAAAGCGGGTATCCAGGCAGGCCAGTTGATCGCCGTCAAGGCTGTTCCCTGAAGGAGGTGTGCTCCTACTTCATCCGCATTGAAGTTTATGTACCCCGGGGGGGCGATTTCGGCCAGTTTCAGCATGAACTCAAGCGCCTCGATCGATTCGCGACTATCGACGTTCGGCCTGCCGTTTCCGTCGAACATCTCGGCCCCAAAGGCCCAGAAGAGCGGCATGAAATCGGTTACGATCGCGTTCCCCTGCGCCGCCCGCATTACGTAGCCGTACATCTGCTCCCTGCTGCCGATTGTTTTCCCGTGCCGGTAGACCTCGTCCCAGGTTCGTGGAGCGGGCAGGCCGTGCTTCTCAAACAGATCCCGGCGGTAGAAGAAGAGTTGGGTGTTGCCCACGTACGGAAGCGCATACTGCGCTCCATTTCCGTAGGGGTGGCGGCACAGGGCCATGGACGTCCCGACGAAATCCTCGTCGGGTCCCGGCAAGCCTTTCTCTCGGAACAGCGGCGCCAGATCCAAAAGGCCGCCCATCTCCGCAAAACGAGGAAACCACGGGTCGTCGATCATCACGAGATCGTAATTGGACGAAGGGCTGCTTAGCGATATGAGGAGCTTTTCGAAAAGGGACTGGTACGGATACTCGATGACTTGAAGGGGCACGCCCTTCTGTTTCTGATATTCGCGCGCTGCCGCATTCAGTCCGCTCGCCTCTACTCCCGCATTTACCGCAAGGAGCACCGCGTCAGACGTCCTGGACCTGTGACATGCCCATGGTCCGAGCGTGCTCAGGGACAGGGCGACAATGAAGAGAGCGCGCGAGCTCGCGCAATTTTTTCCCAGCGCTGCGGGTCGCACAAGCTGAAAAAGCGTGGCCACGAATTTCACGAATTACACGAAAACAGCCTAGCCGACGATGGATTCGATTTCGAGAGATTTCTTACCCATCACGACGGGCATGACCTAGAATGAAAGCGTTTCGTGTCAATTCGTGAAATTCGTGGCAGGCATTTTCAAGTATTTTGAGCGGCTTGACAACGTTTGGCGCGCGAATTAAGGTCTCCATGCACGTTGGAGCATTGGGGTGAACTCGATCAGGATCGCTCTGAACGCCGATACGACACCGCTTTCCGTCTCGGATACGCTCGTGTTCAAGTCTCACAGGCAGCGGACTAGAGAAGCCTTTGGGGCCGGTTACACGGCGGTAAACGTCGATGAGGAGGAAGGCCTAACCGTAGAAGGTGCCCGCGCCGTTCTCGATGAATACGGAATTGGCGTCGCTTCCGGTTTTTTCCACGGGCCCTTTTATAACCCTCAAGAAGAAGAGCGGATCTATGAGGCCGCGGTCCGGAAGGCGAAGTTTGCCCATGGGCTCGGCCAGCAGTGCATCTTCGTCAGCGCCCTGGTGTCTTCTCCGGAGAGGTACGCGATTGCGGGCCAAGTCCGTCCGGGAGAGCCTGTATCTTTGGATAAGGGCCAATTCGCGCAAATGGCGCGCCTCCTGGAGCGGATCGGCCGGCTTTGGAAGGATCAAGGAATAGACCTCTGTTTTCACCCGCACGTCGCCACGTACGTGGAAGCCCCCCATGAGATCGAACATCTGATGGAAATCACCGATCCTGAATTGGTGCGATTCGGTCCCGACACCGGGCACATCTTTTTTGGCGGGGGGGACCCGATCGATTTCGTGAGGCGTTACTTTTCGCGCCTCGCAGGACTACATTTGAAAGATATCAAGGCGGATATATTGGCGAAGGTTCGTGAAGAGAAACTAAGCTACCGCCAGGCGTGCGCTCTGGGCATCTGGACGGAGCTGGGAACCGGGGACATCGATTTCCCTTCCCTCTTCGGTTTCCTCCGGCGGATGCAGTGGTCCGGATGGGCGATTGTGGAAACGGACCATACGACGCTGCAGAATGCGCTTCAGAGCTCCAGGGCCTCGCGCCGGTACCTGCAGGAAGTGATCAAGATCTGAGGGGGAAGCGGCCATGACAGTCGGACTGTTGAGAGTTGCGAAACGTTCGGCCTTGTCACCGGGTTACACGCAGGTCCTTTCGATGGATCAGGAGCCTGAGATTGGTATGAGCCTGGGCATCTGGAACCTCGCACCCGGCCAGGGGGCGACAGCGGGCTCTTCCGAAGCGGAGACGGCTGTGCTGGCCCTCTCCGGGACCGGAACACTTTCCTCTCCCAGTATTGCTCTCCAGTTCTCGCGGCCGGAGTGGATCGAAACGCCCCCCACAGTGATTCACTGCTGCGCCGGAGAGTCCGTGCAGGCGCGTAACGACGGAGATACTCCGGTCGAATTGATCGTGGTGCAGACGCGCAACCGCCGGCCTTTTTCGCCTCGACACTATCGCCCTGAAAATATTCAGATCGAGCACAGGGGCAAGGGTATCCTCCAGGAAACCTGCCATCGCATCGTGCGTCTGGTATTTGACGACAACAATGGGCCGCCGGAAAGCAATCTCGTCTTGGGAGAAGTGGTCAACTTCGCCGGCCGGTGGAGCTCGTATCCTCCCCACTCCCATCCCCAGCCGGAGATCTATTATTACCGGTTCGAGCCTCCCAGCGGATACGGGTACGGCGAGCTCGGTGACGACGTGTTCAAGATCCGGAGCGGGGATCTCCTGACCATCGCAGGGGGACGGTCCCATTGTCAGGTAAGCGCTCCCGGTTACAACATGTATTACCTCTGGGCAGTCCGGCATCTGGAAGGAAATCGATACAAAGGCTTTACGTTCGATCCGGAACACGCCTGGACGCTGAGCCAAAAGACTAAGTGAGCCTCCCGACAAATGACAAATGGCAAATGAGCAATGACAAATAGAAGCCAGAAATCCCGACGGCGAACTGCGATTTGTCATTTTTCATTGGTCATTTGTCATTTTTGCGAGACTCCGTGTCTCCGTGGTGAAACAGTGGAGTATCTTTGAAGGAGCAAGTTATGAAACAGGAACTCGAGACTCCTGCCGCAATCCCTGAAGCGCGGTCCGCACAGGTGCAGCGCATGACCGGTGGTCAGGCCGTGGTTCGATACCTGATTCACGAAGGTGTCACGCATATTCTGGGAATTTTCGGGCATGGCAACGTTCAACTCGGCGAAGCCATTGCCCAGGAACGAGGCAGGATTCGATACATTCTGGTCAAGAACGAGCAGAGCGCGGTTCATGCTGCCGCAGCGTATGCGAAGCTTACGGGCAAGCCTCTGGCGGTGACCACTTCCGTGGGGCCGGGGGCCACGAACATGGCGACCGGCGCGGCGGCCGCCAGGATCAACCGTCTTCCTGTCCTGCTGCTGCCGGGTGAGGTCTTCGCCGATGGCGTGGGTCCGGTGCTGCAGCAGCTGGAATCTTTCAAGGACGAAACCGTGAACTCTGCCTTGAAACCCGTCAGCAAATACTGGACACGCGTGACGCGAGTCGAGCAGCTCCGTCGCAAAATGCGGGAAGCGTTTGACGCGATGCTGGAGGCGGGCGACGAAGGGCCGGGGGTGCTGTGCCTTCCAATGGACGTTCAAGCGGAAGCGGCTGATTTCGACATCTCGCTCTACTTTGCGCCCGTAGACAGGGCTTACCCGCGCATTTGCGAAGCGCCGGAGAAGATTGCCGGAGCGGTGGAGCGCCTCGTGGCATCACGCCGGCCGGTCATCATCGCGGGGGGCGGTGTCCTTCGAAGCGGCGCCCAACGAGAATTGGTCCGATTTGCCGAGCGCATCGGAGCCCCGGTCGTCTGCACACAATCGGGCATCGGAGCCATCCTCTGGGATCACCCGCTCCACCTGTACAGCGCCGGCCCTACGGGGACTTCCTGCGGGACCGAAATGGTGCAGAAGGCGGATCTCGTCATCGGCGTCGGCACCCGTTACAGCGACTTCACTACGAGTAATGATACTCTGTGGATGTCCCGGCCTGATTTTATCAACGTCAACATCTGCCACTTCGATGTCTCCAAGCAGCGCAGTTATAAGCTTTGGGGAGACGCGAAGCGCACGCTCACGGCTTTGCTCGATCACCTGGAGCGGCGGTCGGCCGCGCTTTCCGTCAAAGGCACCGGATCCGCTTATACCAATGACAGCGGTTACTTCAGGGAAATCCAGGATTCACTGGCGAAATGGATGAAGACGGCCGATAGCTGGCTGTCGCGCGACAGAGTGCCCGTCGATCAGACCGCAGCCATCGATGTCATCAACCGTCACGCAGGCGATCGGTCCGTCGTCATCAATGCCGCCGGAAGCCTCCCCGGTGACCTGCACCGGCTGTGGAAAAACAAAGACCCGGAGGGCAAGGGGTATCTTATGGAGTACGGATACTCCACCATGGGATTCGAAATCGCCGCAGGACTGGGAGCCAGACTGGCCATGCCCGAGCGGGAGATTATTGTCTTTGTCGGCGATTCCTCGTTCCTCATGGCCAGCCAGGAACTGGTGACCGCAGTCCAGCAGCGTCTGCCTTTCACGGTGGTCGTGTTCGATAACCGCGGAAATCAGAGCATCCGGCACCTCCAGCAGGGGAGCGGCTTCGAAGATTTTTCCATGGAATTCGACTTTGCGGACCGCCCGCAGGCGGAGTACGTTCCCATCGACTACGAGATGATCGCCCGAGGCATGGGATGCCGCGCGCTGCGGGCCAACAGCCGCGCCACCTTGCAGAAAGCGCTCGAAGAGGCGCGCACGCACAAAGACCGGCCTACAGTCATTCATCTCCAATGCGAGAAGGACGACCTGATGGGCGGCTACGGCGGATGGTGGGACGTACCACAGCCGGAGGTGGATGCCCACGGCAACTTCAGAGAGCGGCGAAGCCTCTACCTCGAACAAAAGAAAAAACAAGTCATCCGTTGATTGACGAATGACGATTGACGATTGGGGATCCGGAGGTCCTTCAATCGTCAGTGGTAAATCCTCGATCGTAAATCTCAACAGCCCTTAATTAACGATTGACGATTGGACTTCCCGAGGTTTTCAATCGTCAATCGTGAAATCGTCAATCTCAATCGCCTTGGCCACTCAAAACAAGCTACGAGTCGCTGTCGTCGGGCTGGGCAGAATGGGACGCCTTCATCTCAACCACCTGCTGGAGCTTTCCCAGCGCGTTGACCTGGTCGCTGTGGCCGACTCCCTTCCGGAGAATCTCCAAGAGATAAGCACTCGCTGGGGCCTGCCGGGATATGAGGACCTCGCGCTGATGCTCGATAAGGAAAGACCGGGGGCCCTGGTGATCGCGACGCCTCCGGCGAGTCATGCCGTCCTGATCCAGCAGGCGGCGCCCAGGGGAATTCACATCTTTTGCGAGAAACCGCTTGCGTTGACGCGTGAGGAGGCGCTCGTGACTGCCCGCGCTGTCGCCGATCACGGGGTTCTCTTCCAGCTCGGCTTTCAACGCCGCTTCGATCGCGCCTACCGGAATGCGCATGACAAGATTCGCCAAGGGCAGATCGGAACTCTGCTTACATTCAAAGCCGTCGCGCGCGACGCCTGGCAGCCGAACCTTGAATATGCCCGTCTGGAAGTGAGCGGCGGGCTGCTGCTCGATATGGCGATCCATGATTTTGACCTGGCCCGCTGGCTGGTGGGGAGCGAAGTGACGCGCGTTTCCACCGAAGGAAACAACCTGCTGTATCCTCAACTGACAAGCGTCGGCGACATCGACAACGCCGTGGTCAATTTGAGCTTTGAGTCGGGGGTCATCGGAAACATCGAGGCCAGCCGGACAGGGACTTACGGCTACGATATTCGGACAGAGGTCGTGGGAACGCGCGGGGCCCTTTATGTCGGCCCGATTGAAGACCACTCCCTTGTAACGGCAAACAGCGAAGGATTCCGGCGCAGCGCCGTCAATGGATTCGAAGAACGGTTCCGGGAATCATACAAGCGCGAAATCGGCGAATTTGTCGACTGCGTTCTGGAGCGGCGCGCTCCGGAATGCGGCATTCGGGACGGAATCCTTTCGCTCGAGATCGCGCTCGCCGCGCGCGAATCGCTGCGCACCGGCTCCCCGGTCGCCGTGCGCAAGGGAGATGGGTGAGTTTGTACTAGCCCTTCCGGCTAGTACCCCCTCAGGCTAGTACAAGAAAACAGAGGGAAAGCTCGGCAAACCACTGAGACGATGACGATACGAAACGTAATGGTTAGACATGAAAACGAACGAGGAAAAGTGAAAGACATGATCAAGAAAGCCTTCATCCTGGCGATTTGGATTTGCGCGCCAACCCATACTGCAGTTGCCAAAGACTTCTTCTTAGTGAAATACGCCAAGAGCATGAAGGACAAGGTCTTTGTTGTAAAAGCCTCCAAAGTTCCGTACCCGGCGGGGCGCAGTCTTCGGAGCGAAGGCTCTATTCTCGACTATTACCTCACCAAGGGTCAGTTGAGCGAGCAGCCGAACCGAGAGAGACGATACCCTGTCTCTGGAAACCGTTACGAGCTGCGCGATGCAAGGTACGCAAAGACGCAGGACATGCTGGAGGTGAAGTTCAACTCCGGGCACCAGGCGGAGATCAAGCTTCATTTTCCGAATGCGAGCGGTTTATCAAAGTCGGATTTTGCCAACTTGATGGCGACCATTTTCTTAACAGATCCGGAGGACACGGCCGGCATGATGGATAACTTCAAGGAGCTAATCAAAGACTACTTCGAGAGAAGACGCAAAACTTGCTACTAGCTTTTGAAGCAACCAGGCATGGAGTTCAGGCTTTAGCCTGCTCAAAGTCAGTGCAGCCTGAAGGCTGAACTCCGAACCTCACCTTGAAATACATCACAGCGTGGCATGGAGTTCAGGCTTTAGCCTGCTCAAAGTCAGTGCAGCCTGAAGGCTGAACTCCAAACCTGACTACCTTGAAATACATCACAGCGTGGCATGGAGTTCAGGCTTTAGCCTGCTCAAAGTCAGTGCAGCCTTGAAGGCTGAACTCCAAACCTGACTACCTTGAAAATACATCACAGCGTGGCATGGAGTTCGGGCTTCAGCCTGACCCAGAATCAGTGCAGCCTGAAGGCTGAACTCCAAACCTGACTACCTGGAAATACATCACAGCGCGGCATGGAGTTCAGGCTTTAGCCTGCTCAAAGTCAGTGCAGCCTGAAGGCTGAACTCCAAACCAAAGAAGCCGGTTGGTGGTAGGCCGGTTCCCTGCCGACGGTATCTACCTACCACCGATCCCAAAACCGCGCGGACAAGAATTTGCAATAAACTCAAGGGTATCAGCTAGATCAAGAAAATGTATCATCGTTCAGCTCAATTGGCCTGAAGATTGCGTTGCGGGGTTGTAGGGGTGTAATTAGAATGCAAGTCACGTTGGGTTCTTGTTGGAGTCATGTCTCGGTTCAGTCTCCGGAGCGGCAGCGTGCCAAGCCCGCCACGTCGCGGTACTGAACGAAAACGCAAGACCTTGCCAGAAGCGCAAGGATTCAGGCTTTAGTACATGATTTCATAAATTACGGTAACGTATTCCGCCCCAGTGGGGCGAAAGGAAGCCGGGGGTGAACGAAGCGAACCCCCGGACAGAAGCGGAGCAACGACACGCACCCGGCAAGGGTTGCCGGAGTTCCTCGCGCCCCAGCCGCCAGCCGGGGCGCATTCGTTTATTGCAATATTCCGGGGGTTCACTTTCGCTCACCCCCGGCTAAGCTCCCAGCGCCTTTGCCGGGCATGGAGAAGCGGAGCTTGGCGGAGTAAATCTGCAAACTATATAAATGCTTCGATCCGAGTCTTATAATCGAGGCCCGGGCCTAGATAGAAAAGGGAGGGTTGGAAATGATCAGACCTTCGAGCGTTGGGATATGGCTTCTGAGTTGTCTTGTAGTTACGAATACTGCGATGGCCAAGACTACTTCGTATGAGACGGCTTTCGACCTGAAGGTTCTCGGCTTCAGCATTGGCCAGGTGATCGTAAGCTTCGAAGACAGGATCAGCGCGGGGAAGACCACGGTCGATGCATCGATCACGAGCCCCTCCGGTTCGGTGTTTCCTCAAGGGGTCTCCGCCTTTTCACTTCCTGTGCTTCCTCCCTGGATAAGCGTCCCAGTTTACATCACCATTAAAACGGCTGTCGGCTTTAGAGGTCCCGCAAAGGTGGGACTGCACCTGGAGGCCTTGGATTACAACCCAAGTCTCCCCCTTCGCCTCTTCGTCTCGGACGGTACTTTGGGAAGCGAATTCAAAGACATAACGGCGTACTACGGACCCGGCAGCATGTATACCAGCGGCTATCGCGACGCCTTCTCGGAGTTCGTAATCGCCTGGGACGGTCGAGCTTCAGGTGATGTGGTAAACACCAAGTTCACTGACATCAATAACTATCTCACCACCAACCGCAACCTGATCGCTCCCGATCGTTACCAGAAGCTCCAGGTTCGCTTGGAAGAGGCTAACCAGGCCTACCAGCAGAACAATGTTCCAGAGTCGCTCAAGGACCTCGAAGCGTTCATTAGTTCGGTTAGAAGGGCGATCGCGTTGAACGAAATGCCGGCCACGTTCAACGATCCGCTGAATCCGAACCCCAACGTTGCTGGAGGTCTCATAATGCGGTCAGAAACGACCGAGTTCAGCTTGGGACTCCTGAAATAGATTTTGCATCCGGCAACCAAGGAGGATATACGCAGTACCTTACGGAAGGGTGGAAACACAGCAACTGAAATCCGAGATGTTCGACGGACCTATGGAGGACAGTCCTCTGGGAGATTGACCATTGGCAGCGATGCCGGGAAGCCTGAGATAAAAGGGTTACCCCCCCTGGACAAAAAGACCCATGAAGCTTCTGGCAGGCGGATGCTCACTAATTCCAAGCGGCTCCGAATACCGGGCCGAGGGCGCTCGCCGGTTTCGCGTCCCGATATCAAAGGATATGGGCTCGCGCGATATCATTCAGACAATCAGCCTTTACGATTCCGGAAGGGCCCCGTCACGACGGAATCCATTCGCGGAAGAAGTACTTTATGTCGTGGGGGGATTCGGAGCGTGCCGCATAGACGAGTTTGCCTACCCGCTGAGACCGGGAACCGCAGTTTACATACCTCCGGGCGCCGTTTATCAAATTCTGAATACGCGAGAAGAGCCCCTGGAAATCGTGAGCGTCGCCTGTCCGGAAGATCCGATCGTGCACATAGATTTCCCGCTGCCAACACTGTCACGGTCGACCCCGCCGAAGCGCTCGGCGCTCGAGCAGATTTCAGAACCTACCCCCCTTTCCAAGCGCACCTTCAAAGTCCTGCTCGATCGGGAACAGGGCTGTAAGCGCGTGACCCAGTTCATTGGCGTAATACCGCCGGGACGCGCGCCGATGCACCACCATACGTACGAAGAGGCGATCTACATCCTTGAAGGGGAAGGACGCTTGTGGACCGACGAAGGTGATGCCAGGTTCGCTCCGGGCACGAGCATCTACTTGCCGCGCGGCGCCAGTCACTCCCTCGAAAACGAGGGCAAAGCCAACGTTCGGATACTCGGTGTGTTCCATCCCGCGGAACCCCCCGCGACTCGGTATGAGGACTGATCCTGCCGTTTTCCTCCAGCCCACGAGGTCGTTTGTACCAGGTTTGGAGTTCAGCCTTCAGGGCCGCATTGCGGGGAAAACGCATGCAAAGCCTGAAACTCCGAACAACCGAGACACCACCCATAAATGAAAAGTGGCGAATGACCGAGGACCAAAAGCTGGCCACGAATTTCACGAATTACACGAAACAGGCTGGCGGCTCCGCGGAGTCCTTTTTGCATCACGCTCACTAACCGTTTACGCGGTTTGTGATCCCCCCCGAAAAAAATTCGTGTAATTCGTGAAAATTCGTGGCAAGTTTTTCTGTCGTCAATTCTTTTCCAGAGGTTCCTCCCAAGATTGAGGCGACACCGCCAGGCGTATTGTTTCCCTGTGCCTGCCGGAATAGAATTCGCTCATGTCCGACTCTGGCCGTTCAGAATCCCGTTTTGATCCGATGAATTTGCCGCCAGGGCAAATCCTGGGTTCCCGCTACAGAATCATAGAACTGATTGGGGCTGGCGGCATGGGCGTGGTTTATCGGGCACGTGACATGGAACTGAATGTTGACGTTGCCCTGAAGCTGCTGCGGTCTGATTTCCCGGGGGATGAAAAAACCGTTGAACGAATGAAAAACGAGCTTCTCCTGGCGCGTCA
>WNGD01000907.1_pt1 | contig 32476 bp, 27 predicted proteins | sample 5400671 | NCBI WGS metagenome assembly WNGD01 (sample SAMN13153369, study PRJNA577476) | soil metagenome | isolation source: 40 cm soil or saprolite under grassland replicate 2 | place: USA:California | collected 2016-06-15 | reverse complement strand
CAACAACATCTTCTTTACGCCAGGCAACAAGGGGTTGCTGTTCATTACTTCGCTCTTTGTCGATAGCTATGGCCTGGGCTATCTGAGCCTGGACGACCCGGCAGCAGGGCGGCCGGTGGTGATCACGGACATTCAGCACAGCGGAATGGGCGAACTGGTCAATCTGAAGCACTTGCGTGACAGGCGCTATGCGCTGGAATACAACATCGATGGCTGTTCGTGGCTGTATGAAGGCACATTTGACGAGGCCAGCTTGAGGATGAAGCTGGAGTGTGTGCTGTGCGGCAGGGGCAAGCTGGCAAATGGCAAGCTGGAAGCTTTCTCCTATGAGAAGGAAACCGACCGCTTCGCGCTCTCCTTCTCAACGGCCATCTCGCCTTCGCAGATCTACACTATCGAAGGCGAGCAGCGCCAGATCGTGCGTCAGCATACTCGCGAGCGTGTGTTAGGTCTGCCGCAGGAATGGCTCTCGCCCGGCGAGGATGCCTCTTTTACCTCGTTCGACGGACTGCGCATTTCGGCGCGACTCTATCTGCCAGCCCCCGCGCTCCGCTTTGAGGGGCCGCGCCCGCTTGTCTACTATATTCATGGCGGACCACAGGGCCAGGAGCGACCCGACTTCACCTGGTTTTCGATGCCCCTGATTCAGTTTTTGACACTGAATGGCTTCGCGGTCTTTGTGCCCAATGTGCGCGGAAGCACCGGCTATGGGCTGAGATATACCAAGTGGGTAGATCATGACTTTGGCGGCAAGGACCGGCTGGACCATGTACATGCTATGACCCAGGTACTACCGCAGGTCAAGCGTGTCGATGTGAAGCGGGCTGGTGTGGTCGGGCGCTCCTATGGTGGCTATATGACGCTCACGCTGGCAGCGCGCCACCCGGAACTCTGGTCGGCAGCGGTGGATATGTTTGGACCCTATGATTTGATTACCTTCAGCCAGCGCATTCCCGAAAGCTGGAAGCCCTATTTTGAACTGGTGATTGGCCACCCGGAACGCGACCGGGAGTTTCTCACTGACCGTTCGCCGCGCACTTACATGCAGCAGATCAGGTGCCCGCTGCTGGTGATTCAGGGGAAGAACGATCCGCGTGTCATTGAGCGCGAGTCACGCGATGTCGTTGAGCAGCTCCAGGCAGCGGGAAAGCAGGTCGACTATCTGGTCTTCGAGGACGAAGGCCATGATGTACTCAAGTACGCCAACCGCGTCACCTGCTATACCGCCATCACCGAGTTTTTCAAAAAGTATCTTTAGATGGAGGAAACCTCGCCACGACCTATTAGGCCTTCGCCAATTTTGATGCAAACTGAGTCGTGTACGTGAACATCATATGTTGTTGAGAGATGATGGAGAACAGGTGCTCTTTATAGACGCTATGCGCAGGAGGAAGCATGACACGTAAGGGCTGGCTCCTGTTCATTGCGATGTCGGTGATCTGGGGCATTCCTTATCTGTTCATTAAGATCGCGGTAGGAGAACTTGATCCAACTGTGGTAGTATTCGCTCGCGTCGGGATAGCCGCTGCCGTACTGCTCCCTGTGGCGGCCCAACGCAAGGTGTTGCGGCAAGTGCGTGAGCGATGGCTCGTGGTTGCCGCGCTTGCCTGTGTGCAGATTGTTGGGCCGTTTCTGCTGATCAGCTATGGCGAACAGCACATCGCCTCCTCGCTCACCAGCTTGCTTATCGCCGCCGATCCCCTGCTCGTGGTACTCTTCGCACTTCGCTTCGATCCGAGTGAGCGGGTAAGTCGGTTGCGCCTGGTCGGGCTACTGATCGGCATGGCAGGTGTGATCACCTTGCTGGGCCTCGACGTGGGCGGAGATCAGCAAAGGTTGCTCGGGGCCGTTTTTGTCCTGCTCGCTGCTACGGGCTACGCTGTCAGTGCCTTGCTTATCAAGCGACCGACTATCGCTGCCCTGCCCAACCTGGGAGTGGTCACCCTCATGTGTATCACCGCGACCATCGTGCTGTCGCCTCTGGCCCTGACACGACTACCCAGCAAGCTACCCGACTTTGAGGTGATAGTGAGCCTGCTCGTGCTCGGCCTGATCTGCACGGCGCTGGCCTATCTGGTCTTCTTCGCCTTGGTGGGTGAGATCGGAGCCAGTCGTGGCACCGTTATCACCTACGTCAACCCGGCCATCTCCGTCCTCCTCGGTGTTACCTTGCTCGGTGAGCCTCTCAACGCAGCGATCATTGTGGGCTTCCTGTTCATTATCCTTGGATCCTGGCTGTCCACTGGCGGTGTCCTCCCACCACCTCTGAGGCAACCTTTCCGGATCCGTCGACAGGAACAACCCAGCAGCAATGTGGGCGTGAGCAGACAAGACATTTCCCATTCACAGGGGTAGCTGGAAAGGTCTACGTCCTTGCTGGTGATTGACGAGACCAGCCGATCTCGGCTGCACTTGAACATTCATATCTCCTGTCTTCTCTTTCAATACACTGATGTGTCTTTTCTGTTTCCTTTCAGCGGCACTCTTGCTTTCTTCTTCAAAGTAATATATAGTACTTGATAGTCTCTTTTAGTTTTTTTGATGATATATAGTATTTCATAGCACGAAAGAGAAGGCCTCCATGGAACAATTAATGACTTCTGAGGAAGTAGCGGAGCTTCTGCACGTCGATCCGGTCACGATCCGCCGACTGGTCAATAAAGGCGAACTCGCCGCCTATCGCATCGGTGCTGACTACCGCTTCGCGCCATCTGATGTTGAGTCGTATCTCCAGCGGCAGCGTATTTCTGCTCGCACAGGGGAAAGGCAAGACACTAAGCAGAAGACTCCACTTGATCCGCTTGGTCCATTTGTACGAAACGTACTTCAAGGAAAACGCACGACCCCCTTAGAGCTTGTTAGCCGATTCGACGGGTTAACGATTCGGCATCTCTTGACGCTGGCCCAGGAAGAAGCCCGGCGCTTCCAGCACAATTACATTGGGACAGAGCATCTCCTCCTAGGTTTACTGCGCGAAGAGCAGGGAGTTGCTGCTCAAGTGTTGAACAACTTGGGCATTGAGCTGAATCAGGTAGGCCACGCTGTTGAAAGGATCATTGCGCATGGTGACCACATCGTTCTCGGTGAGATCGGGCTGACTCCACGAGCGAAAAAGGTGATTGAGCTTTCCATAGATGAAGCTCGTCGGCTCAATCATCACTATGTTGGCTCCGAGCACCTCCTCTTAGGACTCATCCTTGAAGGCGAAGGAATCGCAGCTGATGTCTTAGAGAGCCTGGGAGTCCAACTGGAGCAGGTGCGCACAGAGACAATGCAGGTGCTGCGTCAGCGTCAACAAGAGGGAGCCTCTACCGTTCGGGCTATCCCTCCGGAGGCAACAACACTGCTTGCGGAGGGAGAGCAAGGGCGTACCTGTATCCGCTGCGGTGCATCCTATCCTACCTACTTCCGCTATTGCTTCAACTGTGGACAGCAGTTCATCGAGGAAGAATGAGGCAAAAAGAAGTAGTGTTGGATATATAGATTAAGGAGCATATCATCATGATTTTCGTTGATGGCCGCTTGCGCCGCCTGGCGCAAGTTCTGATTCGCTACTCTCTAAATGTCCAGCCCGGCAATCTGGTCGCTATTCAGGGAGGAATTGAGGCTATTCCACTGCTACGTGAGGTGTACCGCGAGACGTTGCGAGCTGGAGGGCATCCAGAGCTCAACCTGGATATGGAAGATACACGCGAAATCTACCTGAAAGAAGCCAATGAGGATCAACTGAACTTTGTTTCACCCATCACACAACTGATCACTGAACGATTTGATTGCTTGCTCTATGTGGACGCCGAAACAAATACGCGGCGCCTCTCAAGAGTTGATCCACAGCGTGCCGCAAAGCTCCGCAAGGCTTATAATGCTGTAGATACGCTCTGGTCAGAACGGGCAGCACAGGGGCTGATGCGCTGGTGCTATACGCAATATCCAACCAATGCCTATGCGCAAAATGCGCATATGTCTTTAGAAGACTATTGGGAATTTGTATGCAATGCCTGTATGCTCAACGAGCCAGACCCGGTAGCATGTTGGCAAGAGATGGCTGCAAAGCAGAAAACACTGACTGACTGGCTACAGGGACATAAAGAGGTACACATTCTGGCAGAAGACACCGACCTGACACTTTCGATTGAGGGCCGGCAGTTTCTGACCTGCGATGGGCATATCAACCTTCCTGATGGTGAGATCTACTGTGGTCCCATCGAAAGCAGCCCCCAGGGAAGCATACGGTTTATGTTGTCTACCAGCTATGATGGGCATGCTGTAGATGACATCCGATTACGATTTGAAGAGGGTCGTGTAGTCGAAGCGCATGCCGCATCAAGTGAAGACTATCTGCTCAGCATGCTCAATATTGACGAAGGGGCAAGACGCATCGGTGAATTTGCCTTTGGTATGAATTATGGCATACGAGAAACTACGCGCAACATTCTCTATGATGAGAAAATTGGCGGTACAATTCATATCGCTATGGGTCGCAGCTACCCAGAGTCTGGCGGACTAAATGTATCTGCGCTTCACTGGGATATGATATGTGACTTACGCCAGCAGGGTGAGGTATGGGTCGATGGGGAGTTATTTTTGAAAAATGGGAAGTATGTGCTGCTTGAACGCTAACATAGCACATGACAGTATTACTCCATCTGGTGTATAATGCCTGCGAAGGGCATATAGTCCATGCTAAATTATGACGCAGCTCATTTTCTAAGTCGCCTCGTTGCCGAATAATATTCGTGAAAACGATAAAGGAGAAATCCTCTATGTTGATGGAAACGCTTCCGACAGGTACACTCCTGCACGGGCGCTATCGGATTGAGCGTGTTCTGGGCAGCGGCGGTTTTGGACATGTGTACTTGTCGCTAGACCTTCAAACGAATCAGCAGTATGCTATTAAAGAATACCTGGTAGCAGGGGCAAGCGGGAAAGCACAGCTCGAACATGAGGCGCGCGTCCTTAGTCAATTGCACCATCCAAGCTTGCCAGCTTTCCAGGTAGCATTTGATGAGCGCGGACATCATTACGTCGTATTGAGCTATATCGATGGCAGAGATCTCACCGATATTATCCGTATCGTGCGCTTGCGCAATGAAGTTGTGCCGCTCTCACGTATTATAAGCTGGATCATTTCGATTTGTGATGCTGTTACCTTCCTGCATAGCCAGAATCCACCCATCATCCATCGTGACATTAAACCTGATAACATCCGTATCACCTCTGATGGAACAGCCGTTCTGGTAGACCTTGGGAATGCGAAAGCGGCGGCGGATGGAGCACGCACACTTTTTTTCATCCGGCATCAAGGTACACCTGGCTATGCTCCACTAGAACAGTACCCTGGTGGCAGTGGCACTGATATACGTTCAGATGTCTTTGCCTTGGGTGGAACTCTCTATTTCGCGCTTACTACTCACGAGCCTCCAAGTGTATCGGTTCGTACCCAGTCAGTTCAACAAGGCCTGCCAGATATGCCTTCCTTACAAGAGCAGCTTGCACATAACCCACCTGAAACGAGTGCAGAGTCTGGCAGTGGTCGGCAATTTCGACTGGGCATCTCAAAACCAGCGAAGCCTGCACCTCGCCATTCAAGACACCTGGCACAGTTGGGCACACTTCCACCTGAACTACTCGATCAGCTCAATGCTATAATCAAGCGAGCGATGGCAATGAAACCCATCGATCGATACAAATCAGTTGCAGATTTAAGCAAAGACCTCAAAATGGTGCTGGCGTCGTTGCCAGCTTCAACATTACCTGCTACAGGATCTTCACATCCTGTAGACCAACATAGCACACAGCCAGATTTGCCGCTACTTTTTGAAGCCATGCAAAATGCGCAGGCAACTACAGACCAGGCACCGCCAGATATATCTGCCACCTCACCTCCATCACCGCCAGCGCCAGGCTTGCGCTGCTCACGCTGTAATGCTGAATTGCTCCGGCAGGCTTCATTTTGTCCCCGGTGTGGCAGTCCGCTTGCAATGACGTCCATGACAGACACCACAACAACTCCACCGCCAGCACCCCTGTCTATTGCTCCCAGCACTGCGAAGCCCGATGCTTCGCCCGGACCTACACTGCTTATTACACCGCAATTACCTGAAGCATCACCTAAACCAAAACAAGTTCCGATAGCTTCACCAAAACCAATGGCTCCACAAGATAAAGTATTTTCACCTGTGCCTCCTCGCGTTCCATCAAAGCCGTTCATACATTCCTCTCTCCCTACGCCGGCAGGCATTCAAAAAGCCACAAATCCGCCATCCCCGGCGTCAAATATGCAATCAACGAATATCGCTGATCTCAGTGATACTCGTAAGATACTCGCTCTTCTAGTTATTGTCTTAGTTGTAGTTCTGCTGCTCGCTCTCCTTCTCTTTGTTCTGCCTAAAGCCGGGCGTCATTCATCCAGCAGGAGCAGCGATCAGCGCTATGCCTTTGTGACACAGGTATGTACTTATGAGCGAAACGTCTCTCTCTGCATTACTTCCACCACTCCGTCTACTCGTGCTGGGCTATGGACACGTCGCTCAGGCATTCCTCCCACTGCTGGCATCACGAGTCGAATGGCTTGGTCGTGAGTTATGCATACGTCCGGTGATCACTGGCATTGGATCACGTAGCCGGGGCCTCTTTATCCATCCTGAGGGGATAAATGCTGATACGTTGGCACACCAGCAGGATCCTTTCGGTTGGTTCAGCAGTAGAGGAATCAATGTGGATACCGTCGAGGCATTCATTCAAGCAGGAAAAAGCGCAAGAGCATCCCTATTCATTGAGCTTACTACACTCAATCCACATAATGGCCAACCCGCCTTGAGGCATATTCACAAAGCTCTGGAAGCGGGTATGGATGTGATTACAGCGAATAAAGGGCCGGTGGCCTATGCACAGTTAGAGCTTCAGTCCCTGGCACGACGGCATGATGTGCAGTTTCGTTTCGAATCGACGGTATTGGATGGATTCCCATTGATTAACCTGGCGGAATTTACCCTCCCCGCCGTCGGCATACGATCATTCCAGGCTGTATTGAATTCAACCAGTGGTCTCGTCTTAAGTATGATTGAGCAAGGATACTCACGAGATGAGGCAATCCACAAAGCACAGCAAATCGGTGTGGCGGAAGTTGATCCCTGGTATGATCTAGATGGCTGGGATGCTGCGTTGAAGACAACGATCCTGGCAAATACGCTTCTTGAGGGCCAGCTCACTCCAAATATGGTCGAGCGCGAAGGCATTCGCAAACTCACGGCAGATGAAATTTGCGCAGCAGCTCTGGCAGGTTCACCTTTCCGCTTGGTGAGTCAAGCAAATTGTAAATATGGCTTAGTGATTGCTGAAGTGCGACCTCGTCGCATCAGCTCAGACAACGTCTTGCATGTAGGGATAGGTACAACAGGCGTGATCTCGCTCGAAACCGAAGCAATGGGTATAATTACATTAGTAGAGCATCAACCTGGCGTTAATCAAACGGCTTATGGCATACTCAACGATCTGATTACGGTCCAGCGGCAGCGTAGTAGGATGTAACCAGCAAAGGAAAGATCAATGATGAGGAGAGGTTATGGTTCCAGAAGTTGATGTGATAGGCGTAGGAGGAGCAGGAGGTTTCCTGGCCTCCTCACTTTACCGGGGAGGTTTACGCCCCCGCGTTATTTCTCGCGGTGCAGCGTTGCGGCAACTACGCGAGGTTGGTCTGACCATCATTTCAGACAACAAACGAAATATCTACTCACCCATAAACTGTTCAGCACTTGACGATGTGCGTGAGTTTGCCCCTATCCTGCTGCTTACCACTAAATCTTATGATATACCTGCACTATTGGAGGAGATAGTCTCACGCGTTAAGGCAGAAACACTTGTCATTACCATACAGAATGGTTTTGCTGCATACGATACCGTATCTAGCGCAATTGGACTGGAGAGAGCCATTATGGGTGTGCTGTATGTGGGTGCACGCATTGTCTCACCCGGGGTAATAGATATAAAGCCAGGAGTAGCGCAACTATTTCTTCCCGCGAAACACCGCATTGTACTAGATTCCCTGGTAAATGCATTGGAAGCTGGAGGTGTTGAAGCCGCCCTGGTAGAGGATATTGAGCGTCGTATGTGGTTGAAACAGCTTTTTCTGGTGCCATTTGCTATTATCAATGCTCAGATGCGCCAGCCTATTGGTAAAATTTGTGAAGACGAAAATGCCCGTAGACGGTGGGGAGAGATCGCAATCGAGATTGCGCGCATAGCTCAGGCCTGTGGGGTTCCTATGCCTGCTGACCCCGCGGCTGCAAGTCTGGCCATAGCGGAACGTTTTGATCCACAAGCTGATTCCTCATTTGCACGCGACATATGGGCAAATCGACCTCACGAAGCCGAGGCGCTTTTCGGTCCTCTGTTAAGTCGAGCCAGTGAACACGATCTGCCAAGCCCCTTATTGCACCAGGCATATAGATATTATGTAAAGTAAATGCGCAGAATTTGCGTTCTTTAACCCCGGCCTAAGATGCCAGTAAAGCTTGTAGTAAAGGTCTGGCACGATAAAAGTAGGTTTTCGCTGTTGCTTCAGGCATGTGGAGTGTTCTACCAATCTCCGAAAAGCTCAGTTGAGCCATATAACGTAGAAGAACAACCGAGCGAAATTTTTGAGGCAAACGCTGAATGGCTTTTTGCAGTGACTCTTGGAGTTCGTGTTGCTCAACTACCTCCTCTGGTTGCGGATGGGGGTCTGGCATAACCATTAAAATTGGCATCTCCTCTTCATCATCCATCGATTCCAATTCAGAGAAGTTTACAGTATGCTTACGCCTGAGTTCATCCAGGCAGCGGTTTCGCGCTACTTGGAATAACCAGCTTTTCAGTGATTTTCCCGTGTCCAGCATCGGGAGCGACATATACAATTTAAGGAACACGTGTTGCAAAATGTCGCAAGCCTGGTCATAATCGCCGAAAAAGCGATAGATAAAGTTAAAGAGTGATGAACTGTAACGCTGGTACAATAGCTCAAAAGAACATTCATCCTCAACCTTGCTCTCCAAAACCAGCACTCTATCAGGATATTTTGGCGATGACGTTCTTGTACGTTCTTTTACCTTCATGCCTTACTGTCTCACTTTCTTTCTTTTCCATAAGAAGCTTACCTTGTTCCAGTATATATTTCAAGATATTTTAATAGGTATAGGCTATTAAAATCAATTTCTAAGTTAAAACTAACGTAAATTAAAATAAATAAATTCTCTATTAGAAATACCTATCTTAATCTGAGGAAATTTTAAGGAAACAGCTCATTCTGACGGAGAGCAGGGAATAGCGGCAGCGCAAGGCCTCAACCCAGCGTTAATCATCCTGGATTGGATGCTGCCCGAAGTGGATGGGCTCGAAGTCTGTCGCCGTCTTCGGGCCAATCCTACGACAAAAGATATTTCTGTCCTGATGCTTACTGCAAAAGTCGAGGTACAAAACCGCGTGGTAGGTTTAGAGACAAGTGCAGGCGATTAGCTGGCTAAGCCGTTTTGTTTTGAAGAACTAGCAGCGCGTATCCATGCCGTTATCCGTCGACAGAGCCGCAGCAAAGCTGAGGAAGGCTCAACCGGCCAGATACTACAAATAGGCGATTTACAGCTCAATACGGCGACACATGAAGTGATGCTAGGAGAACAATCCTGAAACTTCAGGGTTGTTCGTGCTGACAAAGTGAGCTGGAGTTCCCAAGATTGAGAGAGACCTGATTCCAGTGATCGTCATAGACGCACTAGGCGTTTGCGTGGTTAGATGACGTTGCACCAATAGCCCAAGGGGGCGCGACAAAATCATGGTAGCCATTGTTGCCAGGATTACATTATTGAATGTGCCATATGGTCGGCGCAATCTGGCTACTGTCATGGCCGAAAGTCCTGTCAGCAGGGCACTCACAACCAGATTCGTGCCACAACGCTCAGTAATCGCTAACTCAGGCGAGGTTGTACGTAGCAATGTCAACGCTTCCTGTGCTGTTGAGAGAATCGCCTCAGTTGGCACATCGCCATACACGAAAAAGCCAGCCGCAAAAGAGTTGCCCGAAAGGCGTACATCAGGGTATTTCCTACCCAACAATACAATGGTAGCATGTTCCAGTGCATGATTTTGCCTGACAGCACCTCCTATCAGCATTTGCTGCGCTACCTGCACAAAGGGATTAATGGAACTCATCCGAGTGATCCTTTCCTGATATGTATCTGTTATAGTTTGTTATGGTACCTCATGGGGATACGGTGTAACTACAAAACTAGTATATCATGTTAAATACAACGATCTCGTCACCAAAGTTGATAACGTCACCATCGTTCAAAGAGACGGCCTGGTTTGGCTGAAGCCGCATATTATTGACTAGCGTGCCGTTAGCGCTTTGCATATCTGCCAGGAACCAGCGACCCCCTTCAAACCATAGTCGTGCATGACGCCTTGAAACAGTGCGGCCAGAAATGATCAGGTCGTTTCCGTTCGTGCGGCCAATCGTGGTGACTATCTGGTGAAACAGGTATGAGCGACCTGCCATTTGCCCATTCTGAATGGTAAGCCGGGCCAGTACTGGTCGACCATGCGGCCCAATATAACGATCTGCTGCAGCCCACTTATCCGACAATTCATAACCACATGAGGTACAGAACAAGCGATCACTTTGATTAGCTGCCCCACAGCGAAAACACGGCACTGTTACCAGTGAGGGTCTTGCATTGGGCATTAATGGCTGAGAGCCTGATGGAAGTGATTGGGAGACATGGCCTACTCCAGCACTTAGATTGGATAACGGCCCCGAAAAAGCTCCCTGCTGATCTGCTGCTGATCCTACTGGCTGAAAGCCTGTGCGCCATCTTGGTAGGGTAAGTTGTGAAGCTGTCATCGCCCTGGTTAAGGCTTCAATCAACGCATCTGTCGTCTGATAACGATCCGCAGGAGCTTTCGCAGTCATCTTCAGCAGCACCTGCTCAAGCGGTTGAGGCACCCCCACAGTTCGCAGGTTCTCGATGGGAAGCGGGTCATTCAGATGTTTGACGGTGATAGAAAGCGGACTATCAGCGGTAAAGGGTACATGACCGGTCAAAGCATGATACAAGACAATACCTAATGAGTAGATGTCGCTACGCCGGTCTACTGGTTGCCCAGTCCCCTGTTCAGGTGACATATATTGCGGTGTACCAATGCCGGTTCCCACTCGCGTAAGATTGGTAGTTCCTTCAAGAATTTTGGCAATGCCAAAGTCAGAAAGCAGCAGATGACCATCCTTGCGCAACAACATATTAGCAGGTTTCACATCCCTGTGAATAATGCCATGGCCATGTGCGCACCCTAGCCCTTCGGCAGCCTGGATTACAAAATCCACAGCCTCCGGAACGGCCAGAGAACGCTGTTTCAGGCGGTCTTTGAGCGTTCCGCCTTCGACGTATTCCATAACGATATAAGTGATATTATCTTGCTCACCAAATTCGTGGATTGGCACAATGTTGGCATGCTGTAGCTTCGCAACAGAGCGCGCCTCTTGTGTGAAACGTTTCAGGAATACTGGATCTCGTGTATGATAGGCGGGCAAAACCTTGACGGCAACGTAGCGATCAAGCGTTGGCTGATAGGCTTTAAAGACTGTCGCCATACCCCCAGCGCCAATGCGCTCAACAATACGAAATTGGCCGAGTGATTTGCCAACAAGAGAATTTAAGTCGTCGTTATTATCCAATCCCATTGTAAGCCGACTCCCTTTGTACCCGCCAACTGGTAGGGTATTTCCTCGCTTCTCAAGGAGTTCCAGCACCATGGCAAAGGATACGCAGTTTTTGGGCAATCAAGCACAAGGTATTTGTTCCTGGTTTCTTTTGAGAACAAGTCCTCGTGGTCGCCATGCTCTCTTTCCCGGGAGAGTACATTCGGGTGTTTTGTCTACTAGATTATACAGGTTGAATCCCCTAATGTCGAGAGAGTAATCTTCCCGGTTTTTACCCCTCCAATAGAAGCGTTTCCGGATCTTCTACCAGTTCCTTCACCCTTACAAGAAACTGCACGGCTTCCATACCATCGACGATACGATGATCATAGGAGAGCGCCACATACATCATAGGGCGAATCACTATCTGACCATTGACAACAACTGGACGCTGTTCAATCTTATGCATACCTAAAATGCCTACTTGGGGTGCATTCAAAATCGGGGTGGAGAGCAGCGAGCCAAATACTCCTCCATTAGTGATAGTGAATGTGCCTCCTTGTAACTCTGTAAGCGCTAGTTTATTCTCTCGTGCCCGTTTCGCAAGGTCCGCAATCTCACGTTCGATTTCGGCAAAAGTCTTGCGATCGGCATCACGTAGAACAGGTACAACCAGGCCCTCTTCCACGCCAACGGCAATCCCGATATCGTAGTAGTATTTCAAGACCATCTCATTACCCTGAATCTCAGCATTCAGGTGTGGAAAGGCTTTGAGCGCACCCACTACAGCTTTGGTGAAAAACGACATGAAGCCAAGCGAGACACCATAACGCTCTCTGAAGGACTCTTTGCGTCGGTTGCGGATTTCCATGACCGCGCTCATATCGATCTCGTTAAATGTCGTAAGCATAGCAGCAGTGTGCTGTGCCTCGACTAAACGCTGAGCGATAGTCTGTCGACGCCGCGAAAGCCGTACACGCTCTTCACGGCCACGTGGCTCAACTTGAATAGACGGTTTGGGAGCCGCCGGAACGGGAGGAACTTCTCTTGTAGGTGTTTCTACAGCAGGGGTTGAAGGGACGCTACCAGCCGTTTGCGTTGATGGTGTTGTAACAGTGGTTGACTGACCCGGCACCTGTTGCGTTGTTGCCTTCTCCATGTAACTGATTACGTCATCCCTGGTCACGCGACCATGAGGGCTGCTACCCTTTACTTGCGACAGGTCAACGTGATATTCGGCAGCGATACGCTGCGCTAGCGGAGAGGCAGGGCGCTGTCCATCAGCCGTTGTGGGTACCGGTTGCGGTTGTCCAGCGGGTGGTTGTTGCACAGCAGGAGTTTCTGGTGTGGCGCCCGTGCTTACCTCTACACCCTCTTCTATGAATCCCAGCACATCACCAATGGCAACGACATCGCCCTCTCGCTTGACAATTTTTTGCAGCACACCGCTTTGCTCAGCACTGACTTCGACATTGACCTTCTCGGTTTCCAGTTCCACGAGCGCATCACCCTTATTTACTGCATCGCCCTCGTGTTTAAGCCAGGTCGCAATGACTGCATCGACTATTGATTCGCCCAATGGCGGGACATGTATTTCAACCGGCATGTTTGCCTCCAACTTGTTTAACTGATGTGTGTAGCGCCCCCTCTATAATTCGCTCCTGTTCAATTTGAAAGAGGTCCGAGAAGCCCGTGGCAGGGCTTGAGCGCGCAGGACGAGCAATCGCAGTTAATTCAATGCCTGAGCCGAGAATGGATGGAAGTTGAGAAGACGTATAACTCCAGGCGCCCATATTAATTGGCTCCTCTTGAACCCAGACCACCTCACGTGCTTCAGGATAGTTAGCAAGCGCTTTCTTCAATGCTTCTGCTGGGAAAGGATAGAGCAACTCTACTCGCACTATAGCCACATCCTGCGCCTGTGCGCGAAGCTCGTGGGCAAACAAATCGATAGCAATTTTTCCTGTGCAAAGCACAACACGCCGCACAGTATCGGTATGGGTAAGAGTTGGGCCGTCATTCAAGATGGGCTGGAAGCTATCTTCCACTAACTCCTGTAGATTGGCTGCCGCCAGCGGATGGCGAAGCAGGCTTTTTGGAGTCATAATCACTAGGGGCAGCGGATATGTCTTCAGACTAAATGCCTGCAGCCGCAATAGGTGGAAGTACTGAGCGGCAGTAGTACAGTTTGCCACGCGCCAGTTGTCCTGGGCCGCAAGTTCCAGGTAACGCTCTAAACGTGCGCTTGAATGTTCCGGACCTTGCCCCTCGTAGCCATGCGGCAACAATAACACGAGAGACGACTGTTGCTTCCATTTCGTGTGGGCCGAGGCTATAAACTGGTCGATAATGGGCTGAGCAACGTTCGCAAAATCCCCATATTGCGCCTCCCACAACACCAGGGTATCCGTCGCATGTACGCTATAACCATACTCAAAGCCAAGCACGGCGCTTTCAGTCAACGGACTATTGAAGATTGAAAATGTTGCCCGCGCCTGAGAAAGATGCTGTAATGGTATATAGAGTTCACCTGTGTGCTGATCATGAAGCACTGCATGCCGGTGGCTAAATGTGCCTCGTTCAGTATCCTGCCCAGTCAGGCGGATTGGCGTGCTATCAGCAAGTATAGATGCAAAAGCAAGTGCCTCTGCCTGTCCCCAGTCAACACCCCCTTCTGATCCCAGTGTCGTCGCACGACGTTGCAATAAACGCGCCAGTTTGGGATTGGGCGAAAAACCTTCAGGCCATGAGAGCAGTTCAGTATTGAACTCAATTAACGTTTGGGCGGAAACATGTGGAGGTTGTTCAGCTTCGCCATAATGCCCATTCTGGCCGTCCGAATCTTCTTGCTCAAAAGGTTGCAAACTGGCGTCTGCTTCACGTTTAGCCTCTTCTAAGACCTTAAAAGCCTGCTTCTGCATGGCATCGATATCTTCATGTGAAACGATGCCCTTTTCTTGCAAGCGACGTGCGTACAGTTCCCGTACTGTCGGATGGGCGCGAATGATCTCATAAATTCGTGGTTGAGTAAAAGCCGGTTCGTCTCCCTCATTATGACCCCAGCGACGATAGCCCACCAAGTCAATCAATACATCTTTATGAAACTGGTCACGGTAGGCATGACCTATGCGCACCGCCATAAGAGTTGCTTCAGGATCATCAGCGTTGACATGGATAATGGGGATTTCAAAACCTTTCGCCAGGTCACTTGCAAAGTACGTAGAGCGATAATCCTCTGGCTCGGTCGTAAAACCAAGCTGATTATTCACAATGATATGAATGGTGCCTCCTACACTGTAGCCATGTAGGTTCCACAGGTTCAAGGTCTCGGAGACTATGCCTTCGCCAGGGAAAGCTGCATCTCCATGAATAAGGATAGGCAATGTTTTATCTACATCCTGTTGAGGGCTGCCGCGATGATCGCGTGTTTCCTGTGAGGCGCGGGTCATGCCCTCGACGACGGGGTTAACAAACTCCAGGTGACTTGGATTAGGAGAAAGCGTGATCTTCAGGTCTACGGTCGCTCCTTCTCCTACAATATTTTCAGCACCCAGGTGATATTTAACATCACCAATGTAGCCCAGGCCAAAGCTGTCAGTCAGGAGAACTCCCTCCTCGTGTTCCATATGCCCAAATTCGCTCAGGGTAGCAGCATAGAGCTTCTCAAGCACATGTGCGAGCACATTCAGGCGCCCACGGTGTGCCATCCCTATAATTACCTCGCAGGTGCTAGATTCGATCGCTGCCTGGATGATGTCGTCCAACATCGGCACCAGCACGTCCGTCCCTTCAAGTGAGAAGCGCTTTTGACCAGGAAACGTCTGGTGCAGATAGCGTTCAAACACCTCTACTTGTGTCAGGCGTCTCAATAAGGCGCGTTGAGTATCTGGATCCGACGATTGACGATATAACTGTAAACCTACAGCATCGCGCAACCATTGGCGTTCAACCGAGCTTTTCACCTGGTCAAACTCATAACTTATCGTACCAGAATACATGGCACGCACTCTGGTAATAGCCTCCAAGGCGTTACGCGCACCCTCGGCAGAATGTCCTCCAACAACAAGCGGAGGAAGCTGTGCCAGGTCTTCATCGCTAATGCCATGTGTTTCGGTTAGAAGAGCAGGGTCGCCAAGGGGTTCACTACCCAGAGGGTCCAGATGGGCGCCGAGGTGCCCGCGAGAACGTATAGCATGTGCAAGAGCGGAAGCGGCAACAATTTTGGCAACTGGTAGAGGTGCTACTTCAAGGGCTACTCCTTGCTCTGCCGCTAATTGAGCGTCAGGAGACCACGTATCAAAAATGGCACGAGTGGCGTTATCAACAGATGCCGGATTTTGGCGGTAGCGATCATATAATTCAAGAACGTAACCTGCATTGGGTCCATAGAATGCTTTGAGATCGTACATAATTTAGTCCCTATTTAGAGAGTTTTTTCCTACGTTGTATTTTACCATGTGGTGTGGTATTATTGCGATGCAACGGCAATGACGGAGCGAGTAGGTCGCTCATGGGTAACATTGACCCTCTTGTCCTAGAGAGTCCGAGCAGGTGTAAGCGGATACAAGACGCGGACTGAAAATCACTCCTGAGCCGCCAACTTAACAACACGCAGAGTAGGTCTGGCCGGAACCTTCCCGTTACCATGAGGGAGATCTGAAATCTGGATAAGGGCTTGCTTGCCTTGCCCCTACAGATTGCTGAATGCGAATGAGCGAGCCTGCGTAATTAGACAATGCGGCTAATCAGGGTGGTACCACGGGAGTTCCTCTCGTCCCTGCGGTGGACGAGGGGTTTTTTTATTGGATAGTAAATATGTATCGAGGAGCATGCCAGCACGATGAAGACAAAGCTGCTCTACCATCAGAACAGTTATATGTTTGAATGCACTGCGAAAGTTGTCGCAGTCGAAGGTGACGAGGTGGCACTTGACGCTACAGTGTTTTTCCCAGGCGGAGGAGGCCAGATGCCCGATCATGGCACGATTTCGTGGCATAATCGCCAAAATGAAGGCAATGTAATTGCCTTGAACAAGCGCGACGATGTTGTCTGGCATACGCTTGATTGTCTTCCGCCACCAGTAGGAACGGAGGTCGTTGGTACCATTGATTGGGACTTCCGTTATCACATGATGCGTACCCATACAGCGTTGCATATCCTGTGCGGCATAATTTTTAGAGAGTTTGGCGTGCAAGTAACTGGAGGACAGATGTATCCTGACAGGGCCAGAATGGACTTTGCCATGGACGATCTGAGCAAGGAGCGCATTGCCTATATTGAAGAGAAAATTAATGAAGCTGTTAAGGCAGACTATCCCATCCGCATCTATACTCTACCACGTGAGAAGGCATTCACAATACCTGATCTGATCCGTACGAAAATAAACCTTCTTCCTCCAGAGATTGAAGAAGTACGTATTGTCGAAATAGTTGGACTCGACCTGCAAGCCGACGGCGGGACTCATGTCCATCACACAAAAGAAGTCGGCGGCATTAAAATTACGAAGACGGAGAACAAAGGCAAGATTAACAAACGACTAGAGATTCGGTTAGAGGACTAACAAAATAAGCAACCTGATTAAGAGGAGACCATTCGTGCCAGCAAAAACAAGCATATTCCGACCGGTGAGGGCTGCAGACCAGGTTGACTATCCAGCACTGGAACAATCCATCCAAAAATGGTGGGACGAACGAGATGTTTTACAGCAATATCTGCATCGCAATGACCATAGTGACAGGCAGTTTTCTTTCCTGGATGGGCCCATTACTGCAAATAACCCGATGGGCGTTCATCATGCCTGGGGCAGGACGTATAAAGACATCTACCAGCGCTATAAAACGATGCAGGGTTACAAACAACGCTATCAGAACGGATTCGACTGCCAGGGCTTATGGGTGGAGGTCGAAGTCGAGAAGGAACTGGGCTTCAAGTCTAAGCTCGATATCGAAGCCTTTGGTATCGCTGAATTTGTGCAGCTGTGTAAAGAGCGTGTTTTCAAATTTGCCAGGCGCATGACCGAACAATCAATTCGCCTGGGTTACTGGATGGATTGGGGCAATGACTACTACACGCTCTCGGACGAGAACAACTATACCATCTGGTTCTTCCTTAAGAAGTGCTATGAAAGAGGCCTGATCTACAAAGGGCATGATGTAATGACCTGGTGTCCGCGTTGCGCAACTGGCATCTCTAACATGGAGACATTATCGGAGAACTACCAGGAAACCAGCCATCTTAGCCTGTATGTACGCTTTCCCTTAGTGAATCGGCCAGGAGAGTACTTGCTGGTATGGACGACCACGCCGTGGACACTGGCCGCCAATGTTGCCGCGGCAGTGCATCCAGATCTACCGTATGTGAAAATAGTCCAGGACGGCGAGTACTATTACCTCGCCGAGGCACTCTTGCCCATGTTGAAAGCCCTCAAGGGGCGCGACAAGGGAGACTATCATGTGGTGGAAACGCTAAAGGGTAGTGACCTGCTCGGCTGGCAGTATCGTGGCCCATTTGACGAACTTCCAGTGCAACAGGGCATCGTTCATACGGTCATTCCATGGAAAGAGGTGAGCGCCACCGAGGGTACTGGTATTGTCCATATCGCTCCAGGCTGCGGTCGTGAAGACTTTGCTCTCTCCAAAGAATTTAGCCTGCCTGTTGTCGCACCTGTAGACGAATTTGGTGTCTACATAGAGGGCTACGACTGGCTGACAGGGCAAACCGCTGCCGGCGTAGGCCAGCAAATCGCGGAGAACCTTGCCCAAAAAGGCATGCTCTATCGCACACAGAACTATAAACACCGCTATCCTGTCTGCTGGCGTTGTAAGACTGAGTTGATCTTCCGCCTGGTTGATGAATGGTACATCTCCATGGATCAATTGCGCTACGAAATCATGGATATCGTGCACCAGGTCACCTGGATCCCGGCTTTTGGTCTTGAGCGCGAGCTGGACTGGCTGCGCAATATGGACGACTGGATGATCTCTAAAAAACGCTATTGGGGATTGGCTTTGCCCATCTACGATTGCCCCCAATGTGGTACATTTGAGGTTATTGGCAGCGAACACGAGCTGAAGGAACGCGCTGTAACAGGTTGGGAAGAGTTTGAAGGCCATACGCCGCACCGTCCATGGGTAGATACCGTAAAAATTCGCTGTAAAAACTGCGACGCAGAGGTTTCGCGCATCAAAGATGTCGGTAACCCCTGGCTGGACGCGGGCATAGTACCCTTTTCAACACTCCACTACCGCTCGAATCGGAAGTACTGGAAACAATGGTTTCCCGCTGACTTTGTAACCGAGTCCTTCCCAGGCCAGTTTAAAAACTGGTTCTACTCGCTACTGGTCATGAGCACCGTATTGGAGAACAAGGCACCGTTCAAAACACTCTTTGGCTACGGCACACTTATGGGCGAAGATGGCACGCCTATGCACAAATCCAAGGGCAATCTCGTCGTCTTTGATGAGGCGGCTGAGCGGGTCGGTTCAGATACTATGCGCTGGCTCTTTGCCAGTCATGTCCCTGAGCAGAATCTCAACTTCCCACGTATCCCTACAGATGAGGACATGGAGAGGTCTGCACAGACAGGCATTCCAGTGCGCTTAAGTGAGAAATGGATGCTGGTGCGCAGGGCGCTGGACAAGCTATGGAACGTATACGGTTTCTTTGTGACCTATGCAAATATTGATGCCTTTGATCCTACACAACACCAGTTACCTGTAGCACAGCGCAGTGAGCTGGATCGCTGGATTCTTTCTGAGTTGCAGCAAACAATTCGAGAAGTCACCAGAGGTTTGGACCAATACGACAGCTCGAAGCCAGCAACAGTAATGCAGGAGTTCCTGGAGGACTTATCGAACTGGTACCTGCGACGCAGCCGTGAGCGGTTCTGGAAGACTGGCATGGACAACGACAAGGTTGCAGCATATCTGACATTGTACGAGTGCCTGACCACACTGGTCACGCTGCTGGCTCCTTTCATGCCGTTCACGATGGAGGAGATCTATCAAAACCTGGTGCGCAACGTCGGTGGGAAGGCTCCTCTCAGCATCCACCTCTGCGATTGGCCGAAGGTGAATGAGGGACTGCTCGACGAAAAGTTGACGAACGAAACGCATCTAATCATGCGCGTAGTTGGCCTTGGTCGAGCTGCCCGCGAGAAGGTGCAGATCAAGGTACGCCAACCACTGAACGCAATATATGTGCGTGTGCCGAATCGAGACGAAGAAGAGGCGCTGGTTCGCCTCTCAGAACAGGTGCTTGAGGAGTTGAATATTAAGCAGCTACACCTTATGAGTGACGACAGCACTATGTTGGCCTACGCGCTGAAACCTCAAGTAAAGGTGCTTGGCCCTAAATATGGCCCATTGGTACAGAAAATCCTGGGGGCTTTCAAGTCTCTCGATGCTCATGGAGCGCACGAAGTGGCAAAGATACTGAACGAGACAGGTAAGCTGAATTTCACTATCGATGGTCAGCAAGTCGAGCTTACTTCCGATGAGATTGAGGTGGTTGCAACTGCACTTCCAGGATTTGTAACGGCTGAGGAGCGTGGTTATGTCGTGGCCCTGGAAACCACAATTACACCTGAATTGCGTGAGGAAGGCCTGGTACGCGACTTGACGCACTATGTGCAAGATATGCGTAAAAGGGCTGGATTCAACATCGAGGATCATATCACTCTGGCACTTTATACAGATGAAGATCTGGCCTCAATACTACGCCGCCACGAAGAGACATTGCGGTCAGAGACACTCGCCGATAGTTTGCAGATCCAGGTAGATCAACCACCATCATCCACGCCAGATGAAGCGTATCGCGAGAAGATCTCACCACATGAGCTCAAAAAGTTAGAAGGCTACACTGTCGAGGTGGTTTTAGGTAAGGTGTAGGAACTTCGTTCAAAAGCGATCATGATAGGCTCAAATTGGTATACGCCTGTGAAAGGTCCTGCCCAGGGGGGATGATATTCTGAGCTACCAGGAACTCCTCCATCGATTGCCACGTCGCGCTATCGTTATATCCCAGCGTGATCTTTCCATCACCTTGCCAGATGGGGATCGTAGCCTTCAAGACGCTCATTGCATTGGCCGTGTCCATACCTTGAACATAGCTCTTGCTAACCTGCACAGCCTCTGCCGGGTTCGCAATCACATCTTTCAAGCCCTTGATCGTTGCCTGCACAAAACCACGCACTACATCAGGCTGATTTTGCAGCGTACTTTTGGTGGTGATGATACCGTTAGAGACCAGGGGCTGATAATCAGAAACATCGAAGGTACGAACCTGTAAGCCTTGCTTGCGCAACTGCAGCGGCTCATTATTCGAGTAGCCCACAACCGCGTCAACGCGGTGCGTAAGCAGAGCTTGTACCTGTGTGAAACCAATAGACTCGGCGTGTACATCAGAGAGTGTCAGGTGCACGTGATACAGCAAAGCCAGTAACCCGATATGTGTCGCACCGGAAGGTATGGGTTCACCAATTGTATGGCCTTTGATGTCGGCCAATGTACGAATCGACGAGTTAGCTGGAACAATCAGGCTTACGGGATAACGCTGGTAAATCGTTGCCACGTTGACCACTGGAAGATTTTTGCTGCGGGCCACCAGTTCTTCATCGCCACTGGCAAAGACAAAGTTGTCGTGGCCCAATACCATCGAGCCAATCAGATCATTTACAAAGCCATGGTGGAAGGTCACGTTTAGGCCGGCAGCCTGGTAATAGCCTTTACTCTGCGCTACGTAGAATGGGGCAAACTGTATATTGGGGATATAGCCCAAACCGATGGAAACATTTTTTAGTGTCGTATTAGAGGAGCCTGTGCTTTTTGAGCTTGAAGCTCCTCCACAAGCTGACAGTATCAAAGACAGCATGACAAAGAGCAATGAAATGGATAGCAAGAAAGATTGATGATGACGACTTTGCATATGTAAACTCTCCATTCGGATGTGTCGTTGCACGTGATGTATCGGTGATGTTAGTAGATAGTTTTGGCCAGCTTAACCAGAAACCAGGATGAGCTATAGTAGAGGGCGGCCAATCCGGCAAGGATGATTAGCGTCGCAAACAATAACGGCGCATTAAACTGATCCTTTGCCAGGAACACCAGGGCCCCCAGTCCCTGACCACTATTGCTGACGAATTCCCCTACGAGTGCGCCCGTGATTGAAAGAGTCAGACCTGTACGTATCGCTGCAAGGATGGCCGGTAAGGCAAGGGGAAACTCGATATAGGCCAGCATCGACCAGCCAGAGGCTCCCTCGACACGTGCTGCATCGATCAGGGTACGATCAATCATCTGCACCCCCAGGGCCGTAGTAATCACCATGGGGAAAAGCACTACCAGCATGCAAAGAACGGTGATAGGAACCAGTCCATAGCCCAGCCAGAGCACAAGTACTGGTGCGATCACAATCGCTGGAATAGCCTGACCCGCCGCGAGGTAGGGTTGTACAGCAGCAGCGAACAGGCGTGATTTCGCCAGGCCATAACCCAGCGGCAATGCCACGACTACCGCAAGCAAAAATCCCAGCAAACTCTCCTGAATCGTCACCAGGGCGTTACTCAGGAACAGGCCTGATTTGAGGCCATCTGATAGGGCGGTGAAGACATCTCGAGGAGCAGGCAATATGAAGCTAGGCACACTGCCTGTGGCTGTAGTTATATACCAGCTCACCAATAAGACTATAGCTAACACAATAGGAGGAGCCAGCAGCAGTACACGCTGGGTTACATTTAGCGTTGCACGCCCACGTTTAGGGCTGATTTCTGGTGACAGGCTCCTGGTAGTATCGCCAGGCACTGATTCTTGCAGCTCCAGCAATACTTCTTCATCAGTAGTTGTTGTTACGCTCATTGACTTCCCTCGGTCAAAGCTATATTGACGAGCATTCCTGAAAAGACACAGGAATACCATCAATTCAACTTACCTGGGAGGCTTTTGAGGGAGACACAAGGAGAGCAATACGGATAGCCACTCGTAGAGAGACTATCAACCCTGTCGCCAGAGAGCGACAAGGTATATTGACCCGCACATTTGCTTAACCTTCTCCCATCCGGACTGTAACCGTCGGCTTCGGACTCACACCGAATCTGTCACATAGCTTGCTCACACGTCTACGAGACGCGGGCTTGCTACAGACTCGCGGGCTGCGTGAGTATCATCAGACACTCACGTTACCGCCGGTCGGGAATTACACCCTGCCCCGAAGGTCTCTATGTAATAAGTATGGCACATACTATGAAGTAAATGCAAGGGTTGTTAAGTCGTTACTACCGATTTTCAATCCGGTGAAATTCCTCAGCAAATGACACACCATACTTGGCACCAACATCAGCACTACGTGTACGCACCATCTTTTCTATCTCCTCTGTTCGACCTATGAACTGGCTTGTATGGCAGAGCAGCGCTTCGATCTTTTTGTTCATTGTGTCTGAGATATCCACGAAGTAATTGACAACGGGTGCTCCTGTGATGTAAATTTCCACTATTTTGTGAGGCAGCAGGCCCTCTTCTAACAACTCCGGGAAGTCCCACGGGTTCTGTGTCATGGGATAAATCGCCGCAAGGCTTGCCTGGCCAGAAGCCAGGTGATCTGCATGAAAGCGGCCAATGAAAAGAGTTGGTGTCCAGGTTCTATCAGGTGACTGGCAAATCACCCGGGAGGGTCGATACCTGCGTAGGAGACGCACCAGGTCTCGCCGTAGCTCAATCGAGGGCTGCAATTGACCATCAGGATAGTCGAGGAAAAAGACATCTTTCAGACCAAGAGCGGCTCCCGCTTCCCTCTGCTCGCTTTTCCTGGTGTCCGAGACCTTGCGCCTCGCTGCTGGGCCGACATCGGTGGCATCATCGGGGCCGCCACCAGTGGCGTCTGTACAAATGACATAGTAGACTTCCCATCCATCGCGCACCCAGGTGGCAACAGTTCCGGCTGCGCCGAACTCCGCATCATCAGGGTGGGCCACGATAACCATTGCAACCTTATTCTGCTCTTGTCTCTGTTCGCTCACAACTTCCTTCTTTTCTAGGAGAATAAATATATACTTCGTTCATAGAAAGCGACTCCTGCACGGGTGGTGCAGGAGTGCTGCATTAGCCATACTATACTTGACTATGTCATTACTTCTCCGTTAGCACAAGCAGAAGTCCACCAAGCAAACCAAGGTTCTTTAAGAACTGCGTCTGCTGGTTCTTGCGACTGGCAGTGGCTTCTTCCTTCCAAAATGAGTGGCCAACAAGCGTCGTTGGTACTAAGCACCCTAGCAGAATTATCGCCGCCAACTTGGGCACAATTCCCAAACCAAGTAATGTGCCACCGATTACCATTGCTGCCCCATTGAGTTCCACAGCCTGCTTTGGCTCCGGCAATCCAGCTTCAGCTACCTTATTGACTTGTCCTCCTCCTGGCTCTATGAAAGCCTGGGCGCCACTGACAATGAAGATGCCCGACAGAAGTATGTGACCAAGTGATCGAATCATTGACATAAACTCGCTCCTTTCAAATATCCCGATATTATTGAATAGGGAACTATGTCCTCACTTCTAAATGTAATGCGATTTTGGACATGCACAAGTTTCACCGAGCCAACAGCAATCTTGCGAATTAAGCTGTAGCCGTGTAACCATTAACATGCCGGGTTTCCCGGTTAGTTTAAAGACACGATCCATTCGGCCAGCCAATGTCTTTTTCTGTGTTCACGCAACCGAATGATTGCGTGGTCTCGATAGATATGTATCCCGAACGATGCCACTAAATCCGGCTCATCTGAGCGAAATATGAATCCTTGACGAGCCTCTCCCAGGTTTGCACCCTTATGGTATCCAGTATACCAGGGCGACATCAGGTTGACATAAGTCACTGGATGCCCTCCCAACTCCTCAGTATAGACAAGATTTGGTGCGCCCCAACCTGAATGAGTATGTCCGCTCAGGTACAGACCAACTTTCTTGTACTCTGCAAAAATAGCTCGTACTTCGGTAGAATTTTGCAGAAAGAAGAAAGGATCCAGCGAATGATAATCGAGGGTGCGTTCAGGATCACGATCTAAAACGGTATTGTATAACGGACAATGACAGAAGATAACAGAGATATGTCCAGGGTGTTTAGCCAGCGCTGTTTGCAAGAAGGACAATGACTCCTGCGTCAAATACGGTTCTGGATAGCCAACCGGATCGAGCATAATACAGAGAACTTCCCCCTCTACCCAGTAATAGTGCGTAGGCCTTCCCCAAAACGCCATATAGTCCTGGATGAGATGATCCGGGGTTTCCTCGTCTTCAGCATACAACTCGTGATTGCCAATACCCGGGTAAAATGGCACCTTCCCAAGTTGGGCTGTGAGTTGTATCTTCGCTAACTGGTAGTTCTCTGGTGCACTCACCTCGACAATATCGCCTGGAGACACACAAAAGGCAGGTGCTTCCTCTTCTGCCCAGAGCGTCCGAAGATCCTGAAACATAGAGGTCAGGCGTTGTGTATGGAATGCCTGCCACTGGTCAATACTACAATAATGTAAGTCGCCTAATGCCCAGAAGTAAAGTAACTCTCCACCGCTGGCTTTTATTGACTCCAACGATTGTATTTCGGCCATACTCGGATCGAACCTCCTACAGATACGTCTTTTGTAATTATAAATCATTTCACCTTAACCCCTCATTTGGGATGAGGCCCTCAATACTTCATTATTTGCAGTATTAAAATGCACACCGTATAATAGCAATGTCAGGAGGCATCGAGTGAGTACAGAACTACGTATCATCCCAGTCACAGGCATAGATGAGATTACCCCAGGCAGCGACCTGGGTCTTGTCATCTATGAGGCATTACAAGCACAAGAATTGGCGCTTCAGCAGGGTGATATACTCGTTGTAACACAAAAGATTGTCTCCAAGGCAGAAGGCAATATAGTCAATCTCGACAGGATATGCCCATCTGAGTTCGCTCGCTCATTGGCTCTTGAAAGCAAGAAGGATGCGTCCTATATCGAACTTGTGCTGCGCGAGAGCCGCCGCATTGTGCGCATGGATCATGGTGTCTTGATTGCCGAGACAAAGCATGGCTTTATCTGTGCCAATGCAGGAGTAGATGAATCGAATGTCACCGGATCGCGAGAAGTCACACTACTGCCGCTTGATCCTGATCGCTCGGCCCAGCAATTGCGCGCGCGCCTGCAAGAACTTTCAGGAGAAGGTGCCTCCTTTGATATAGCGATTATTATTTCTGACACCTGGGGGCGCCCATGGCGCAATGGACAGGTTAACATGGCAATAGGCCTGGCGGGGATGGATGCGCTTGTGGACTATCGTGGACAACTTGACCCTTATGGGTATGAACTGCGTGCCAGCGTGCTTGCCGTGGCAGACGAGCTAGCATCAGCAGCAGAATTAGCGATGGGGAAAATCCATCGCATACCTGTGGCGCTGATCCATGGATATAACTATATTCCGGCCAATGGGAGCGCAAGGACTCTCTTACGCGATCCTACGACCGACATGTTCCGTTAACACGCTCCTTCAAAGGAGTAACTATAAAAAGGTGATTGGTTGACGTGACAATACATTCTGAGCATCGACCACCAACGCTGCCAACCCGCACGGATACACTGGCAAGGCTCCTGCGCAGTAGGCGCAGCGTGCGAAATTATCAAGCGCGTCCTGTCTCACGCGAACTGGTCGAACAAATATTAGAAGCCGCGCGGTGGGCACCGTCGCCACATGGCAGGCAGCCCTGGCGCTTCGTCGTTTTGACCAGGCAGGAAGTGAAGTTACAGCTCGCCGAACACATGGGCGATACCTGGCGACAAAATCTAGAAATGGATGGGCAGGACGCCGAAATTGTGAATGTACGCCTGGAGAAGTCGCGACAGCGCATCCTGAATGCTCCCGTGATCATCATTCCATGCCTGTACCTCGAAGACCTGGATCACTATCCTGATGAACGAAGGCAGGCAAATGAAACGATAATGGCCATCCAGAGCATTGGCGCTGCGATCCAGAACATGCTGCTGATGGCCTATGATCTTGGGCTGGATAGCGGCTGGATGTGCGCTCCACTCTTCTGTCCTGAAATAGTCTGTGAGGTACTTGAACTAGATACGTGCCTTATTCCGCAGGCGCTCATCACTGTTGGATATGCAGTCGCTGACCCACAACGTCGTGAGCGTTTACCCTTGAGTAGCCTAGTAGTTCGCTTCGATTAGAGGTTATATAGAGGTTCTTATGATTGTTGTGCTAGCCGGTGGAGTAGGGGCCGCGCGTTTTCTACAGGGATTGGTGCAGGTTGTTCCTCAGGAACGACTTACCGTGATTGTAAATACTGGAGATGATCGGGATTTTTATGGCCTGCATGTATCGCCCGACCTGGATATCGTAATGTACACGCTTGCCGGAGTAGTTGATGAGGCACATGGTTGGGGCATTCGTAACGATACGTACTACACCATGCAGCAGTTAACACGTTACGGCAATGAAGATTGGTTCATGCTGGGAGATCGCGATCTCGCCACTCATATTCACCGCACGGACTTGCTGCGTCAGGGCAAGACACTCAGCGAAGTAACAGAGGAACTGCGCAGGCACTTTGGCCTTGAAATGCGCATCTTGCCTATGACTGATCAACCAGTAGCAACGCATATCCAGACACCTGTAGGACTCCTCCATTTTCAGGAATATATGGTCAAACGACGCTGTATCGATGAAGTACAGGATGTTGTTTTTGTTGGTGCAAATGAGTCACGACCTGTGCCAGGGGTTCTCGATGCCATTAAAGAGGCCAGGGCTATTTTGATTGCCCCCAGCAATCCCATTGTCAGCATCGGCAGCATCTTAGCTGTCCCCGGTATTCATGATACGCTCCACGAATCTAGTGGCATGGTGGTCGCGGTCAGCCCCATTGTCGGAGGAGCACCAATCAAAGGACCCGCTGATAAGCTGATGAAAGGTCTGGGTATGGAGGTTTCCCCTGTAGGAGTGGCTCGCTACTACCGCGACTTTTTAGATATGATGATAATCGATGAGCAAGATAAGCACCTGCTGAGCGAGATTGAGGACCTCGGGATACCGGCAACAGCTACCAATACGATTATGCGTGATAACGCGAGCAAGGTGGCGTTAGCTCATGCGGTGTTAGATGCGGTGGGGTTAGTATAGTGAATGTAGTAAATGGCTATAGGAAGTATAAGGCACTCATACCAGTTAAATCACTCTCCTCTGCTAAAAGCCGCCTCGCATCATACTTATCCCAGAGCCAGAGGGAGGTGTTAGTGTTAGATATGCTCCATCATCTACTGAATGTGTTGTTAGACAGCGAGCTATTTGAGCAGGTTTCAGTGGTCAGCGCCGATGTGCGGGTGTTGGAACACGTTCATTTGTGGGGCGCACAGCCATTAATGGAGGAACAGCACGGACACAACCCGGCCTTACATGCCGCCGCCCTGCGAATACAGACTGTAGCGGCACCCCCAGCGGGTCCCCTGGCAGAGGCGCTGCTGACCATTTCCGCCGATCTTCCCTTGCTCACTATACAAGAAATCCGTTGCTTGCTTGAGCAATCTGCACAGCATGAGGTCGTACTTGCTCCAGCTAGAGATGGCACAGGAACGAACGCCATCCTGGTACGTCCACCACTGATTGTACCTTACGTATTTGGCCCAAATAGCCTGCAGCGTTATTTGGAAGCAGCCAGCCAGAAGCATCTGAGCCATATAATATATTATAGTACCGGTCTGGCACTCGATATTGACACAATTGATGACTTACGTGAATTAGAAACTTTAAAGAGAAACATAAAGGAGATCGTTTATGACTGCTAAACTCTCAGAAAGAGCTAGAGCCTTTTTGCAAGAACCTCGTTTTGCAGTGTTGGGAACCATCAATAAGGATGGTTCTCCGCAGCTTACCACAATGTGGTATCTACTCGAAGACGATACAATTGTAATGAATACCAAGGCTGGCCGGACAAAAGAGCGCAACATGAGACGTGACCCCCGCATCTCAGTTTGTGTTCCAGATGGCTACGACTATGTCACGATCACAGGTAGAGTTGAAATGATCGATGATCCTCAGATTGCACAGCATGATATTTTCCGATTGGCTATCCGCTATGATGGCATAGAGTCAGCTAAGCAGCAGATGGAGGAGCAATTCTCAAAAGAGACGCGTGTGAGTCTGCGTTTGAAACCTGAACAGATTATTGAACATTGGTGATAAATTGCGAGGCTCCCGTCTCTGTAAATGGATGCCAATTCCCGCACTCCTTGTTAAAAATGTGATATAGTTGTTAGACAAGAGGAAATAGACTATTTTGAAGCGCTCACCAGGAGACTCACTTATGGACCCACTCGTCGATAGCTATGGGCGGCTTATTAAGAGCATGCGTATTTCAATCACCGATAAATGCAATTTCCGCTGCACCTACTGTATGCCCGCAGAGGGCTTGCCCTGGCTTAAGAAAGCGGAGATCCTCTCCTACGAAGAAATCGAACGAATTACCAGGGTTGCTGTCAGCATAGGTATAGAGCAAATTCGCCTGACCGGTGGAGAGCCGCTTGTGCGCCGGGATGTTCCTGATCTTGTGCGCCAGCTACGCAAGATCGAGGGCTTACGCAGTCTGAGCCTGACAACTAATGGCTTCCTTTTGAAGCAACTGGCAGGAGCGCTCGCCGAGTCAGGGCTTACACGTATCAATGTCAGCCTGGATTCCCTGATTCGTGAGAAGTTCGCGCGACTCACTCGCAGAGATCAGCTTGACCGCGTCCTGGAGGGATTGGAGGAGCTTGAAAAATATCCCTCCATCCATCCAATCAAGATAAATGCAGTTGCAATAAAGGACTACAGCGAAGAGGAAGTGCTTGATTTTGTACGCCTGGCCCGGCGTAAGGCGTATGTCGTGCGCTGGATCGAATTTATGCCCCTGGATGCCGATCAGATCTGGCGCAAGGAAGATATCCTGACGGGCGCTGAGTTGAAGACTATCATCGAAGCCGGGTACGGCCCGCTAGTGCCGATAACTACGGGCGACCCCTCTGAAACGGCCCGGCGCTATACGTTTAACGATGGTATAGGCGAGATTGGTTTCATCAATCCTGTGAGTGAGCCATTCTGCAGAACATGCGACCGTATCCGCCTTACCGCCGACGGGCAACTACGCACCTGCCTCTTTGCCACCGAAGAGACTGACTTGCGCGCTGTTGTTCGCTCAGATGCCTCTGATGAAGTTCTGGCTAATACCATCCGCCAGGCTGTCTGGAACAAAGAACTCAAACATTACATTGGCGATAAGCGGTTTAAGCGCGCAAATCGCAGTATGTCAATGATTGGCGGTTAATAAGCGCAACAGTTGCCTCTGAATCCTTCCTCAGTTCATAAGATAATAGCTGTTGCATTGGGAGTTCATGCATTTAAGTTATTAACGACTTTTACAGACAGAGTTACCAAAAAACAATCTGTTCGTCGTTATAGTCAAATAGATGAATTGTTCAGTCCAAAAGCATGCCAGCTTTAAAAAGGACTGTCCGTCATGATAGCACAAGACCAGAAAGAGGCCCACGTGGTACATGATGAGGCGGAACTGCTTACCGTCCGCGAAGTTGCCAAACAATTGCGTGTAGATGACACCACAGTACGACGGTGGATCAAAAATGGTGTTTTAGAGGCAATAACTCTACCCCATCGTGGTACACGTCAAGCCTATCGCATCCGACGCTCTACATTAGATGCCTTGCTCGCTCCATCAGAACGTACAGCAAACAAGAACTAGCTGTTTTGTTTGCCACCGTAGCCAAACGGCTTCCAACCTGCTAGACTAGTATGTTAGAAAAATGAGCTGGTAGCAAGGAGGCTCGCATGTCCACGATCACACCCGAGTTGCTCTTCCGTGAACTCAATGGGAGTATATATTCCGGTTTTGCAGCAGTTGATTCCCATGTTCATCATTCTCCTGGCGGTGTTTTGTATCTACTGACACTCCGCGGCGGCTGAAAGCCGCGCAGCTTCTTGCAGGATCAGCTTGACGCTTGCCCCGCAAGCGACACGCGCAGATGCGGAACGTACCCGCAGCCGGTGGGGGGTGCCATCGCCCCAACTACGTGGCGGCTTCCGAATTCGCCACGATACTTTGCTCTGATGTTCAAGGCTCCCACTGCATCGCGGTGGCCTTGCCATCCGCAGCGCTTGTTGACGCAGCGGAAGACTCGCCCCGCTGGCCTGCTCTTCCTGCGATGCCCACAGACTGGACACGTTCGGGAACTGTAGTGTTCTTCCTGGAGCCTGACGCGCATCCCGGCTTTCTCTGCCTTGTACGTGAGTTTGTGCCGGATGCTGCCAAAACTCCACTGATGCATCTTCTGGTTGTGTGTGGAGCCCACATCGAGATCATGCCGGATGGTTCGCACATCACCAAACACCAGCCTCTCGACCCCCTCTTCGCGCAGGGTGTTGATCAGGTAGCTGGTGAGCTTGTGTTCGACATCATAGATCTGGCGCTTGACTTTCTTCAGATGTTTCTGCTTGGCTCTGACCAGTTTCTTACGACGTTTACTGCCTTGCTTCGTGGCGGAGATCTGCTTATTGAAGCGTTCGATGAGCTTGTTCTGGTATTGCCGCAGCGAACGCAGATAGCGGCCATTCAGCAGGTGGCAGTGTTGCCCGTCGTGGGAGACCGCCGGGTGGATTTCACCGGGATCAATGCCTGCCACGCACTCCCCTTTGCGCGCCTGCTCATCTAGCTCGTCTTCCTCTGCTGGCAGAGCTGGGCCGCCGGTGGTGTAGGTGGCAATCGCCTCGTACTGGGCTCCTGTCCAGTGGATCACGACCGTTTTGGGAAGGCTCCATTTCCAGGGGATGGTGAGCGGCGCAGTACCACGGCCGTTGGAGAGGATGAGCAGGCCGTCCTTGAGCCGGATGGCGCCCGACTTATACTCGACTTTGAAATACCACTTGCGCCGGTGCGGCGGGCGGGCGTGCTTGTCGGTTTGCCGCAGTTCTCGCCAGGAAGACAGGGCCGAGAAAAACGCCTGGATAGTGGCATCGACACTATGGGCATGCAAGAGACCGTCGCTATCTTTGGGGATCAGGCGCATGAGCGATTTCGGTTTGAGCCAGATCCCCTGGTGGCGCACCGTGCGCCAGAAGAAGACGAGCGTGCGGCTATAGACTTCCCCTGCGGCATGGGCAAGCGCATCCAGCTGCGCTGTTTTGCCAATGTTGACGCGCCGGACCAGATACATCACCTTCTCCCTTCTTGCTTCTCTATTCTGTTTGAGGGGTGCGAAAGCGGAAAGACAGGGGCTAAAGCCCTCAAAACCCGCCTGACCGCACACTTTGCAAAGACGGCGGCTTGCGACGGGTTTTCCATGTCAAGCCAGGGGTAGTCGTGCTTGCGCATCCAAGTGTCAACGTGGGAGGGCTGGCAGTTCTTTCAGTTGACAACTCCTGGCAAAATATTCCACAATGGGGCTTATGAACCAATCTCATCAGAAAGCAAAAACAGAAATACAACCGGAACAAGAACGCGTTGTGGGTTCCTACCGCTGGTTTACCTACTCCGCCGATGTGACGGGCCTGCGGCTCGTTTGTTTGGAAGATCTCACCACGGGTACCGTTACTACCACCGCGGTCGCAAATCCCGCGAGACGAACGGCGGCGCATAAAGCCTGGGCTGGCGCTCGGCAATCGCGCGCAGCGGGCATGCCGTGGGAGATTTTGCACGAAATGGGTGAAAAAGGAGTCGACCCGGACCAGAAACTCGAGGAAATGTTCCGCGGATACGGCCACGCATCCGTCGGGGACATGGCGCGGCTGGCGGTGGATT
>WNGD01001159.1_pt1 | contig 32484 bp, 21 predicted proteins | sample 5400671 | NCBI WGS metagenome assembly WNGD01 (sample SAMN13153369, study PRJNA577476) | soil metagenome | isolation source: 40 cm soil or saprolite under grassland replicate 2 | place: USA:California | collected 2016-06-15 | reverse complement strand
CGGGCTCTCTACCAGCAGCGGGCGGCGGGCCAGGATCGCAGCCGTCATCACGCTGGGCGTGTCCAGCGGGATGTCACCGCTCGGCGCGCCCGGCCCGTCCGGCATGCCGCCGGGGGTGACCGTCCGCAGCCTGAGCCGCTCCGGGTCGAGCAGCGCGACCACGGAGCGGTCCGCGCCGATTGCCGAGCGCCCGACCTCCGTGATTACCTCGACGACCTGTTCCACGGTCAGCGCTTCGGCCAGCATCGACGTGGCCTGCTGCAGCCGCGCGGTGCGCAGCGCAGCGGCCGACAGCTGCTCGGTCAGCCGGCCCCGCATCTCCTCGGCCTCGCGCTGGCCGGTCACGTCGGTGCTGGCGCCGACCCATTCGACGATCTTGCCGTCGCGCTCGATCGGGACCGCGCGGACGTCATAGTGCCGGTAGGAACCGGTCTTCGTCCGCACCCGGTACCGGCCGTCGAAGACCTTCCCGGTCTGGACGCAGCCCCGCCAGTCCCGTTCCACCCGCTCGTGGTCTTCCGGATGAATCGCGTCCAGCCACCCGTTGCCCAGGTATTCCTCCGCCGTCTGGCCGGTGATCCAGCGCCATTCGGGGGAATCCTCGGCGATCTCGCCCGTCGGCGTGGTCACCCAGACGACCTGGGCACCTGCCCGCACCAGCGAGCGATAGCGCTCCTCGCTCCGCCTGACCGCCTCCTCAGAGTTCTGCCGGTCAGTGATGTCGACGGCGATCAGGGCCACCCCGGTGATGTCGCCGTCCGGGTCGTGCGAGGGGAACCAGGAGAAGGCCCAGTGCCGGACCTGCTGCCCGGACGCGGCCTCCGGCCCGGTCCTGTCCCGCCGCGCCCTGGCTGCCGCCAGCGCCTGCTCAGACCCGACGGCGGCGGGTGTCTCCGGCGGGATCACCGGGAACGTAATCGGCTGGTCGGACTCGAACATCGGCTGGTCTTCCGCGAGCACGTGCCGGATCGCGGACTCGGCCCGGTCGGCAAGCTGCTCGGGCCAGACCTGCGAGGGCAGGCGGCCGATGTGCTCCGCCTGGTCGGCCCCGCGCCAGCGGGCCAGGGTCTGGTTCACCCGGCGGAAACGGAGGTCAGCGCCGAAGAAGGCAAAGCCGATCGGGGCCTCGCGAAGGAGCGTGGCGAGCAGCGCTGAATCTGAGACGTCCATTCCGGACACGCGTGGCCTCGGCACCGAAGTACCGGTGCTCACCGCGAGCACCCCGGCGCCGAGCGTGCACGTGCCATGAACGGCTCCTTCCTGCTCACTGCGGACACAAGAAGGCTAGCGGCAACAACGAGCACAAGAAGGCTACCGCCAACAACTACGTGCCGCCGATGCCAGCGCGGCGGCGCGCACGGCACGACCGCCGGATGACCAGCCTGCGCCTGACCCAGCCGCCGGCCGGCGGCACCATGCCCGGCGTTACGCACGATGCCGCCTCCGGCATGGCCCTGACCAGGCAGTACACGTCGGCGCGCCGGGACTCACCGAATCGGGGCGGCGGAATTACCGGAATCCGGGCAGCCGGCCGAGTAACCCAGGATGATCGCATCGCACCGTGTCAGGGCGGTTACCGGACTAATCCATCTATGGCACGATGGGGCGGAGTCATGCCCCATCCACCTGATCGGCGACGGGCACTTCACGGATGCAGAGAGCAGAGCACGCGCCTGCCGGGCCGGGCCGCTGCGGCCATCTTGGCCGGACCGGCGGCCAGGATCATCCCACCGAGCCACGCGGGAGATACCGGCCTATGCCGCCGCACAGTCATGACCGGTCCGCGGCCGGGCGGGACCCGGCCGGCCGGGCGGGCGGCCGGAAGGCTCCGCTCGCGCGCAAAACCGGGCGGCGCGCCGTCGTCGGGCGTGGCATCGCGCGTCGTGCATCTGAAAAGCTGTCTGGGTGAGCCCGCAGAGCCGTCGTAAGCCACCGTCTGACGGGGCGGGCAATTCGGGCCATTCAGGTCCCCCTGGCCCGCGGTCAGGACGGGCGGGCGGTCCTGCGCCCCCGCCGAACGCGCTGTTCGCTGAGATGCTGCGTGCCGCGCGGGAATTGCTGGCCGTGCGCAGCCCGCTGGATGCCGAGCTCATGGTGAGCGAGATGCTGGGCACCTGGTGGGGCTCGCAGCCGGGACGGGCCGGGGCAAAGCCTGCCCGGCGGCGGCAGGCCGACATCGAGGAGCTTGTCGGTGAGGGCCTGGTCGCGTACGCCGCACAGCAGGGCAGCCCGGCGGCGCTTGCGCTGCTTTCCGGCATCGCCTGCCTGGGCACGGCGCGCCAGGCGTCCCGGGCCGAGCGGGCCGCGCTCGCGCTGATGGAGCGCGGTGTCGCCCGGCCACGCTGGGCGGAGCACGTCGGAGCGGTGGCAGCAGCGGACTGTTACGTCAACTCCGACGCCTTCGGTGATCGCGATGAGGTCGTCTGCGTCTTCAGTTACGCGGGCGAGGAGCCGCACGCGCTGGTAGTGATCGTCGACTACAACGCGGGTGGCATGGCCCGGGACGGCTGGGTTACCTCACAGGTCAGCAAGTTGCTCGACCTCTGCAGAGAGACTGGCGGCCAGCCGGCCGGCGATGCGGGCGGGCCGGCCGGCGATCCGGGCGGGCCGGCCGACCGGCCGGGGCAGCCCAGCTTCGCGCCGCTGGATCCGCCGCTCGCGCGGCGGCTGCTCGAATCCGCGCTCGCGGTGACCGATGCGGCGTCCGACCCGCCGGTCAGCGCCTCATTCCCGTCTTACCACGCGTTCATCAGGGCCCGGGTCCGGACACTCCCGCCGGCCCGGGGAGCCGTGCCATGGCCGCCAGGCGGCAGCGGGGGCGGCGTCGCGGCCCGGCGGCAGGCATGGCGGAAGGACCGCCGGGCGATGCTCGTCGCCGAATTCCTCGCGTCCGATGAGGCCGAGGATCTGTCCGACCGGTCGGCGGCGAGCCGCTGCGCTGATCACATCGTGGACTACGGATGTGACCGGGACTTCGGCCGCCCGCTGCGGGTGAGTCCGGCGAAGGCCGAGACCTTCCTGCTTGACTGGCTGCCGCGGCGCGTGGTGCTCTCGCCCGCCGAGCAGCATGCCATGCCGCACGTGCTCGCTGCCTGGGTCCGCTGGGCAGGATCCCGCACCGGGCTGGGCAACACGGCGATCGGCACCGCGCTTGACGCTGTCTTCGACTCGATGGGCACGTTCACCCGGGTCTACCATGACCCGGCCGCGTTTGGCCTGGAGGCAAGCCTCGTCGCGCGGCTGCTGCCGGACTCCGACCTGGAGGCGCTGCCCCGGCGTGCCTTCGCCTTCCCCGTGCTGATGGGCCATTACCGGGGCACTGACCTCGGCGCCCTCGACCCGGCCCGGCCTGCCGACCGCAGGACGCTGCTGGCCGCCGACCATGATGACCCGGCGGCTGGGCGCGGCGATGACGCGCATATCGACCGGCACATCGCCGTCGCCGACCGGCTCTGGCGCGGCGACCCGCCCGAGTTGTGGGAAGCCGCGCAGCGGCTGCTGGACCTGGGCGAGAACCGGCACTCCGTGCTGCACACGCTGATCGACGTCATCGCGGCGGCCGGGGGCAACGAGGACGACATCGCGACCGCACTCGCCGAACTGCCGCCGGAGGAGGCCGGGTGACCACCGGTCCGTGTCCGCTATTTCTTCGCGAACGGTTAGCCGGCCGGTGACCCGTATCCGCCGCCGCCAGGCGTCTCGATCACGAACACGTCTCCGGCGGTCGCGGCCACGGAATCGCATCCGCGCATCGGGCTGACCGAGCCATCGGCATGCTCGACCCAGTGCCGCCCGAGCGCGCCCGGTTTCCCGCCCGCCATCCCGTAGGGCGGGACGCGGCGGTGGCTGCTCAGCGTGGTGACGGTCATCGGCTCCAGCAAGCGGAGTTCGCGGCGGCCGCCGTCGCCGCCGGGCCAGCGCCCCGCCCCGCCGCTGCCGTGGCGGATCGCGTACCGCTCCAGCCGGACCGGATAGCGCCATTCCAGCACCTCGGGGTCGGTGAGCCGGGAGTTGGTCATATGGGTTTGCACTACATCGGTGCCTGCGAAGCCTGGCCCCGCGCCAGATCCGCTGGCCACCGTCTCGTAGTACTGGTAACGCTCGTTCCCGATGGTGATGTTGTTCATCGTGCCCGAGCCCTCCGCGATGACGCCCAGCGCCGCGTACAGGGCTCCGGTGATCGCCTGCGAGGTTTCCACGTTCCCGGCCGCCACCGCCGCCGGGTACTCCGGCGCCAGCATGCATCCCGGCGGGATGATCACGCGGACCGGCTTGAGGCAGCCGGAGTTGAGCGGGATGTCATCGGCCACCAGGGTGCGGAACACATACAGCACGGCGGCCATGGCCACCGACGACGGCGCGTTGAAATTGCCCGGCAACTGCGCCGAGGTACCGGTGAAGTCGATCTCCGCGGTGCGGGCCGCGCGGTCCACCCGGACCGCGACACCGATGACCGCTCCGTTGTCGAGCGGGTAGGCGTACTTGCCGTCGCTCAGCGCCGTGATGACGCGGCGCACGGCTTCCTCGGCGTTGTCCTGGACGTGCCCCATATAGGCCCGCACCACGTCCAGCCCGAAGTGCGCGACCATCCGGCGGAGTTCCTGCACCCCCTTCTCGTTGGCGGCGATCTGCGCGCGCAGGTCGGCCAGGTTCACCGCCGGGTTGCGGGACGGGTAGGGCGCGGAGCGGAGCAGGTCCAGCGTCTGCGCTTCCCGCAGCACCCCGGCACGCACCAGCAGCCAGTTGTCGATCAGCACCCCTTCTTCCTCAACGCGGGTGCTGAACGCGGGCATCGAGCCCGGCGTGATGCCCCCTACCTCCGCGTGGTGGCCGCGGGATGCCACGTAGAAGAGAATCTCGCGGCCGGCGCCGTCGAACACGGGAGTGACCACGGTGATGTCCGGCAGATGCGTCCCGCCGTGGTAGGGATCGTTGAGCACGTAGACGTCACCGGGCCGCATCCGGCCGGCATTGCGCCTCACGACGATCTTGATGCTCTCCCCCATCGAGCCCAGGTGCACCGGAATGTGCGGGGCGTTGGCGATGAGGCCTCCGTCAGCGTCGAAGAGGGCGCAGGAGAAGTCCAGCCGCTCCTTGATGTTGACCGAGTGCGCGGTACTGCGCAGCCGCACCCCCATCTGCTCGGCGACCGACATGAACAGGTTGTTGAAGATCTCTAGCATGACCGGGTCCACCGTGGTCCCGGCGAGGCGGCGCTCCGGCCGTGCCACCACGCGGGTGAGCAGCAGGTCGCTGAGCCCGGTAAGCTCCGCCCGCCAGCCCGGCTCGGTCACCGTGGTCGCGAAGTCCTCTACGATCAGCGCTGGCCCGTCCACCCGCTGGCCGGGCCGCAGGTCCCGGCGGCGGACGAGCGGCACGTCCGTCCGCGCGCCAGCGACATACATCGCCGCCACGGCGCCGGCGCCGGACGCCTGGCCCGGCCCGCGCGGCCCGCCCCGCGGAGTTCCGGCCGGCGGCTGCCCGCCCGGCGGCTGCCGGGCCAGCGGCTGCCCGGCCGGCGGCGCGGACGCCGCGACAAGCTCGACCGACACCGCCTCCACCAGGATCGTCTTGCCGCGCATGAGGAACGAGAAGTGCTGCCGGTAGGCCTGCTCGAAACTGGCGATCATCTCGGCCACGTCGCCGAGCGGGACCGGCAGCGCGGTGTCGGTGCCGTCGTAACGCAGGTGAGCCCGGCGTGCCGACCGGGCGCGGCCGGGCCCGATTCCCTGCTGAGCCAGCTCGGCGAGCGCGTCGGCTTCCAGCCGGGCGGTCACCCGGTCCAGTTCCGGGAGCAGCCGGGCCGTGAGCGGTGCCTCTACGGCGGTCTCGCGCATCGCGGTCACGTCCGCCAGTCCCATCCCGTAGGCGGACAGCACCCCGGCCAGCGGGTGGACGAGCACCTGGGCGATGCCGAGCGCGTCGGCTACCGCGCAGGCGTGCTGGCCGCCCGCCCCGCCGAAGGTCGCCAGCACGTACTGGGTCACGTCATAGCCGCGCTGCACCGAGATTTTCTTGATCGCGTTCGCCATGTTCGCCACCGCGATCTCCAGGAAACCGGCTGCGACCTGCTCAGCTGAGGGAGACGCGCGGATCCGGGCGGCTGACCCGCCCGGTCCCCGCGAGCGCGCGGGGCCGCCGGTCGCTGCCCCGATCCGCCCTGCCAGCGCGGCGAACTGCGCCCGCACGATCCCCGCATCCAGGGGCTGGTCACCGCTCTCGCCGAACACCTTCGGGAAGTGCGCTGGCTGGATCCGGCCGAGCATGATGTTCGCGTCGGTGACCGTGAGCGGCCCCCCGCGCCGGTAGCCCGCCGGGCCGGGATCCGCCGCGGCCGAATCCGGGCCGACCCGGTACCGGCTGCCGTCGAAGTGCAGGACCGACCCGCCGCCGGCCGCAACCGTGTGGATGCTCAGCATCGGCGCCCGCATCCGCACCCCGGCGACCTGCGTCTCGTACTGCCGCTCGAACTCGCCCGCGTAATGGGACACGTCGGTCGAGGTTCCGCCCATGTCGAACCCGATCACCTTGGCAAAGCCCGCTGCCTGCGCGGTACGGGCCATGCCGACGATGCCGCCAGCGGGCCCGGACAAGATGGAGTCCTTGCCCCGGAATAGGTGGGCGTCGGTGAGGCCGCCGCTGGACTGCATGAACTGCAACCGGACCCCGGCCAGCTCCCCGGCCACCTGATCCACGTAGCGGGCGAGGATCGGCGAGAGGTAGGCGTCCACCAGCGTGGTGTCGCCACGTGACACCAGCTTCATCAGCTGGCTCGTCGCATGCGACAGTGACACCTGCGCGAACCCGGCCCGGCGGGCGATCTCGCCGATCCGGGCCTCGTGCGCGGGGTACCGGTAACCGTGCATGCACACCACCGCCACCGACCGGAAGCCCTCGTCGTAAGCGGCCCGGAGGTCACCAGCCGCAGCATCCTCGTCCAGCGCGATGATGACCTCGCCACGGGCCCCGATCCGCTCGGTGACCTCGATCACCCGCGAGTACACCAGCTCCGGGCGGACGATCTGCAGGTCGAAGATCCGGGGCCGGTCCTGGTAGGCGATCCGCAGCGCGTCCGCGAACCCGCGGGTGATGACCAGGACCGTCGGCTCGCCCTTGCGTTCCAGCAGCGCGTTGGTCGCGACCGTGGTGCCCAGCCGGACCACCGAGATCCGGTCAGCCGGAATGGGCGCGCCGTCCGCCACGCCGAGCAGGCGCCGGATACCGGCGACGGCGGGATCGGTGTACCGGCCCGGGTCCTCGGACAGCAGCTTGTGGACGGCGAGCGTGTCATCCGGGCGGCGTGCGACCACGTCGGTGAAAGTGCCGCCACGGTCGATCCAGAACTCCCAGCCGCGGTCCACGCCTGCCCTTCCTCGCCGCCTGTCCGCACCGGACCGGCGGGATCAGCGGCCATGCTGGCCCGGCCCGGTGGGGTCCGCAGACGGCCCTGAGATCGTCGTGCGGCCTCGCTCAGGCTATCCGCAGGGGGATTTACCGACGGGCCGTCACCCCGGCTTGGGCGGTCCGCCAGGCACCGCGGAAGCCGCCGCGGGGGTGGACTCAGCCTCAGTCGCTGATCTCCTGGTAGGCCGCGGCCAGGTCAACGGCGGCCACCGTGGTGAGGTCCGCAGCGCTCGCGGCATCGCCCAGATAGGCCACCCGCAGGTCCCTGGCCGCGCATGCGCGCTCGAACAGCGACCGCGCGAACCGGCCGTTGCCGAGCTCGTCGATGTGTCCCTCGGCGCAGGCCCGGCTGAAGATCTGGTCGAGCACCGGCAGCGCGTCATCGGCGAAGCTGTCCCCCGCCTGCTGCGCGATCATCTCGGCGATCCTGACCAGCTCGGCCGGCGAGTAGCTGGGGAAGCCGATCCGCACGCTGAACCGCGACGCCAGGCCGGGGTTGCTGCGCAGGAACCGGTCCATGTCCGGGGTGTATCCGGCCAGCACGATCACCAGCCGGTCGCGGTCATCCTCGGCCCGCTTGAGCAGCGTCTGCACCGCCTCCGAGCCGAACGCGTCTCCGCCGGAATAACCGTCGTTGTACAGCGAGTAGGCCTCGTCGATGAACAGCACCGCACCGAGCGCGGAGTCCACCAGCTTGTTGGTCTTGATCGCGGTGGAGCCCAGGTGCTCGCCGACCAGGTCGGCGCGGTGCGCCTCGACCACGCTGGGCCGGACGAGCAGTCCCAGGGCGGCGAAGATCCGGCCCAGGATGCGGGCGACCGTCGTCTTCCCGGTGCCCGGCGGGCCGGTGAAGACGAAATGCCTGGCTGGCGGCTGGCTGGCCAGTCCCTGCCGGTCGCGGAGCCGCGCCACTCGCAGCTGGGCGGCGATTTCGTGAACCTGCCGCTTCACCGGCTCCAGGCCGATCAGCGCGTCCAGCTCGGCCAGCGCGCTCTCCAGCGACGGCGTCTCGCTGTAGCCGCGGAACCTGCTGGTCAGCTCCGTGAACGCGCGCTCGAGGTCGGCTCCCTCGATGGTTACCAGATCGGCGGACGATGGCTCATCCTGCGCGCCCATCACCCGCACGTCCCTGGCCTGGCCCGCTTTCTCCAGCAGGCTGCGCACGAACCGGCCGTTACCGAGATCGTCTGCCAGCCTGCGCCGGCCTACATCCTCGAACATCCGCCAGAGCACCGGCCTGGCGTCGGGGTCGAGCAGCTCGCCGCGACGCTCAAGGGCGGAGTCGGCAAGCGCGAGCAGCTCGGCCGGGGCATAGCCGGGGAACTTGACCCTGATCGCGAACCTGGAGGTCAGGCCCGGGTTCGAGGCCAGGAAATTCTCCATCTGCTTCTCGTAGCCCGCCAGGATGATGATCAGGTCGTCCCGGTCGTCCTCGGCCCGCTTGAGCAGCGCCTGGACGGCCTCGTTGCCGAACCTGTCGCCCTGCCCGTCGCCCTCGTTGACCAGGCTGTAGGCCTCGTCGATGAACAGCACGCCGCCGAGCGCGGAGTCGATCAGCTCGTTCGTCTTGATCGCGGTCGCGCCCAGGTACTCCCCGACCAGGTCGGCCCGGTGCGCCTCCACCACGGCGGGCGTCTCCAGCAGCCCGAACGCATAGAAGATCTTGGCTACGATCCTGGCCACGGCCGTCTTCCCGGTACCCGGCGGGCCGAGGAAGACGAAGTGCTGCATGGGCTTATCGGCCCCGTACCCGGCCAGCGCGCGCCTGCGGGCGGCCTCGATGGAGGCGGCGATCGAGCGGATCTGGTCCTTGACCGCGGTCAGCCCGATCATCGCATCGAGTTCGGCCATGGCCTCGTCAACCGTGATCTCCGGCGGCCGGTCGGCGGCCGGCCGGTCACGCGCGGCCGGGGCGGGCGGCTGGCCGCGCGAGCCGTCCGCGGGATGCCCGGCGCGGACCAGGTCACCGGCGAGCGCGACCCGGCTGTCGGTGCCCGGCCCGCCCGCGGTGCGGCCGTCGCGCGGCGGCCGGGTGGCCGGCCACGCATGCGGCGCCGCAAGCGCACCGCCGCGCGCCTGCTGGCGGCCGAACTCGCGGGCGTCCTGCAGCGACTTGGCCAGCCGCCAGCCGAGCACTACGCAGGCCATCAGCCAGGCCAGCGCGGGGCCGATCAGCGGCTGGTCCGCGGCGATATGCCAGGCGAGGATGCCGATCGGCAGCGCCCACAGCAGCGTCCAGGCAACGGTGCGGCACGGCACGAACCAGCGGCCCAGCGACCGGGCATGGGCCGCGGCCACGGCGGCGAACGGCAGCACGAGCAGCGCGACGAGCCACGGCTGCTGCCCGCCGGACAGCCCGGTGACCAGGGTCACGCCCCAGACAGCGACCGACAGCGAAGCTGCCACGCCGCTGCGGCCAGCGAACACGGCATAGGGCGCATAGGCCAGCGCGGCAACCAGCACGACCGACAGGACGACGGGGAAGAACAGAATGAGGACGCCAACCAGAACGATCTTGACGACGGGTGGAGCGGCTGACAGCATTCGGCGAATGCGGGCAATCCCGTCCTGCGCCGCCCGCCAGCCGGGCAGTGACGGGGACCCCTCTGATGGCCGCATCTCGCTCCCTCGCACTGAGACCTGTATAGCGCATCACCGACTGCATACGAAGGCACACATTCAGATACCTGCAGAGAAATTGGCCTTGCGGGCCGGGTCAGCGGCCAATCCGGGCCGCCTGAACGCCGCCATTGCGCGGTCCGGCGGGTGACCAGCGACGGCCCGGAATCCGGCCCGCGGCCCCGCCGGGCCCGGCTCGGCGACCGCCCAGGGACCGGCTCGGCGACCGCCCAGGCACCGCCCTGGCACCGCTTCGGGCGGACCCCTGACGGCTGGCCTGGGGCGCCCCGGGCCTGCCCTGAACCCGCCGAGAAACCCGAGGAGTGATCATGGACAGAATCCAGGCACGGCTGCTCATTCCGGGCAGCGGTGACCCGATTCCCGATGGCGTGGTGGTGCTCGACGGCCAGCGGATCAGCTATGCCGGACCGGCGGCCGCCGCGCCCGCCACCCCCGGCGCCAACTCCCATGATGCCGCGGCTGTGCTGCCCGGCATGTGGGATTGTCATGGCCATTTCCTCGGCTCCCGGGTCTTTGACCTGGCAAGAATGCCGCTGGAGCCATTGGCGCTGCGCGCCGCGCGCAGCGCGCGGGACCTGCGGGCCGCCCTTGATGCTGGCATTACCTCGGTGCGGGAGGTCGGCGGTCTCGGCATCGACCTGGCCAGGGTCGTCCGCGAGGGGGTGCTCGACGGGCCAGCCATCTACGCCGCCGGGGCGGTTCTGAGCACTACCGGCGGCCACGCCGACCTGCACTCCTTTCCGCTGTCCTGGATGGAGGACTTCGCCCTCCGCGACGGTGTCCTGCGGCTCGCCGACGGCCCGGACGGCTGCCTGCGCGCCGTCCGGGAGCAGTTGCGCCGCAACGCGCGGGTAATCAAGATCTGCGCCTCCGGCGGGGTGCTTTCCGAGGTCGACCATCCGATTCACCAGCAGTTCACCAACGCGGAGCTGCGCGCGATCGTGGAGGTGGCCGGGCTGGCCGAGCGCGTGGTCGCCGCGCACTGCCACGGCAAGCCGGGAATCATCGCCGCGCTTGAGGCCGGGGCGCGGACCATCGAGCACGGCACCTACCTCGACGAGGAATGCTGCGACGCGATGCGGGAGACCGGCGCCATCCTGGTGCCGACCCGGACGATCATCGAGGACATCCTGGCCAACCTGACTGCCGTACCGGAGTACGCGGCTACGAAACTCGTCGCCATCGCCGATGTGCATGCCCAGGCGGTGGCGCTTGCGCTGCAGCGCGGCGTCACGATCGCGATGGGCACGGACATCGGCCTCACCGGCAGCGACATGCCGAACTCGTGGGGCAAGAACGGCGCCGAACTGCCGCATCTTGTCACGCTCGGCATGACGCCGCTGCAGGCGATCGAGGCGGCGACTGCCACCGCGCCGCTGACCCTCGGACCGCAGGCACCTCGCAGCGGCCGGCTGGCGGCAGGTTACGACGCGGACGTGATCACGCTCAGCGCCGATCCGCTCGCCGACATCACGGTCCTTGCGGATCCCGCTCAGGTGACCGGGGTCTGGACGGCCGGCCGCCAGGTGAAGGGCGCGCCGCCGGCCGGGTAGCCGTGGGCATAACCGCCGCCGCGCCGCAATACCGGCAGCATCCTCATCCAGCCGCACAATTTCCTAATGCCGCAATCCGGCTAACCCGGCCGCATTCCGGCCGGCCCAGCCTGCATTTCGGCTGAGTGTTACGCTGACAATCAAAAGACCCGATGAATAACGCAGTATTCGTTTGAACTGCGGGTGCACAATCGCGGGAGACGACCCGGCTGGTCCTATGGCCTGCTGCCTGGTTTTCCGCCTAACCGGACTGCAGACGGGTCCCGACCGGCCGCCGGCTCCGCCTGCGCACCGGTCGCGGCGAGAGCGAGATGGCCAGGGCACCCCGCGCCCTGGCCATCTCACGCCTGTCCGGCAGCGCCAGCCGGCCGGCCGGGCCGCTCGGCCTAACCGCTTTCCGTTCCGCTACCGGCGGCTTCTACCCGGGCCTTGCCTTGCTTTGCCGGCTTTTGCCGGCCTTTGCCGGCCTTTGCCGGCGCCCTTTCCGCCAGGCGCACGCCGCCGCGCCGGGTGCCTATCCAGCGGCTGACAGAACCAGCCGAATGCCGTAATTCAGGTATCCGGGCCGGTCGCCCTCGGCCGGGCGCACGCCAATTTTGTAGGTGACTGAGGGGTAACTGGCTCCGGCTCGTGCGCACCCTCGCCGCAGCGCGCACACCACCGGCGAGCTGGCGCTCGCCTGGGACCTGACACCTCCGGAGGTCTCCCGCCACCTCGCGGTCCTGCGCCGCGCCGGATTGCTCACCGCCGAGCGGCGCGGCCGCTGCGTGCACTACCCCGCGGCCTTCCGGCGCTGACGGCGCTGGGGCGGACCTGCTGGCGGCGGTCCTGCGGTAGGGGCTGACCAGCCCGCTATTTAGTTAGATTTAGTTAGATACCTAACTTGACAGCGGCAGGCCGTGCCAACAATAGTGAGTGAGATTACTAACTCAATCTCTCACAGGAGGACTCCCGGTATGGGATCAGTCCATGGGCGCGTCCGGCCGGCTGCCGACTCGCGGCTAGTGCTCCGGTCGAGGCTCGGCGCGATTACCCTCGTGCTGCTGTGCGGCGTGCAGTTCCTCGACATCGTCGACTCGGCGATCGTCAATGTCGCCCTGCCATCGATCCAGCACAGCCTGGACTTCTCGCAGCAGAACCTTCAGTGGGTGGCGAGCGGCTACATCCTCACCTACGGCGGCTTCCTGCTGCTCGGAGGGCGGCTCGCCGACCTGCTCGGGCGTCGCCGCATGCTGCTCACCGGCCTGGCGGTCTTCGCCGTGTCATCGCTGACCGCCGGGCTGGCCAACGACGCGGGACTCCTGGTCGCCGCCCGGCTCGTGCAGGGCGTCGGCGCCGCGCTCATGGCCCCGGCGGCGCTGTCGGAGCTGACCGCCAGCTTCCGTGAGGGCAAGGACCGCAACACGGCGCTCGGAGTCTGGGGGGCGGTCAGCGGGATGGCCGCCGCGGCCGGCGTCTTCCTCGGCGGGGTGATCTCGCAGGGCCCGGGCTGGCGGTGGATCTTCTTCGTGAACCCGCCGGTCTGCGTCGCGGTGGCCGCCGGCGCGCTGGCCCTGCTCGCGAGGGACCGCGGAAGCAGGGCCGAGCGGACGGCCTTCGACTCGCAGGGGGCCGCGCTCGTGACCGGGGGCATGCTGCTGCTGGTCTACGGCCTCGTGCGGGCGCCGATCGCCGGCTGGGGATCGCCGCAGACCATCGGAGTCCTGGCGGGATCCGCCATCGTGATGGCCGCGTTCGCGCTCAACGAGCTGCGAAGCCGCAACCCGCTGGTGCCCTTCGCCGTGCTCCGGGTCAAGGGGCTGGTGGCGGCCGACCTGACCCAGCTCATCGCCTTCACCGGCTTCTTCTCCATGTTCTTCTACGCCACGCTCTACATGCAGGAGGTACTCCACTACTCGCCCCTCAAGGCCGGAGCCGCCTACCTCCCGATCACCGCGGGGTTCGCCGTGGCCGGAGGCATGGCCTCGCAGCTGGTCACGCGCATCGGCACCCGCCCGGTCGTGGTGGCCGGCTGCCTGATCGCCGGGGCCGGGATCTACCTCGTGTCCAGGGTGCCGCTGCACGGTTCGTACGTGAGCGACCTGCTTCCCGGGTTCGTCGTGATGGCGCTCGGGGCCGGGTCGGTGTTCGTCTCGGTCACCGCCGCGGCCAACGCCGGCGTGCCATCCGATAAGGCAGGCCTCGCGGCGGGGCTGCTGAACTCATCACAGCAGGTCGGCAGCGCGCTTGGACTTGCCGTCCTGTCCGCCGTCGCGATCACCCGCACCAACAGCCTGATCGCCGCTCACGCACCGCACCTGGTGGCCGCGAACTCCGGCTACCACCGGGCCCTGCTGGCCGGCAGCATCCTGATGGCGGGCGCGGCCGTGCTCGCCCTCCGGATCGGCAACACCCGGCAGGCCGCACCGATGGTCATGGTCAGCGCCGAGTGACGCGAGTACCCTAACAAGTGAGATGACTGACTCAACAGCGGAATCCCCGGCCGCCGCCGCGCGGCGGCCGGGGAAGCGCGAGCGGCTGGTCGGCGCCGCGATGCAGCTCCTGCACGAGCAGGGCGCCGAGCGGACCACGCTCGCGGACATCGCCAAGGTGGCCGACGTCCCCCCGGGCAACGTCTACTACTACTTCAAGGCCAAGGACGACGTCATAGCGGCGGCCATCGAGGCCCATGCCCAGCAGGCCAGGACGGCCCTCGCGGCCATCGACGCACGGCACCGGTCCCCGAAGGGCCGGCTGAAGGCCCTGATGCGCGAGTTCGCCGCCCAGAGCGAGAGCATCGCCCAGTATGGCTGCCCGCTCGGCAGCCTCTGCTCCGAGCTCGACAAGCGCCCAGCGGAGTCAAGCCTCGACGTCGCTGAACTGATGCGCCTGCCGGTGGAATGGGCTGAAGAGCAGTTCCGTTCACTGGGCCGCCGCGACGCGCACGACCTTGCCCTGGACCTGCTCGCTGCCTACGAAGGCAGCGCGCTGCTCGCCAACACCATGCGCGACCCCAGCGTCCTGTCCAGGGCCGCACGCCGCCTGAACCACTGGATCGACACGCTGTGACGCCGTTGACGACATCTCCCTCGCCCGCTGCGGCCAGCGCCGAGGGCGCCTGCCGCGGAAGCCGCGGATTTCCCCGGTGACGGTCAGGCCGGCCGGGATGTCCACCCCGAAGTCGCCGGCCGTCGTGGAGAGGTCGCGGAGTCCGTGGCGCCACACGGGCGTGCTGCCCAGGTAATACGAGAGCCGCACGATGATGCCCAGCCCGGCGTCGATGACCGCGGCCGGGAACATCAGCCATGCCCGGCCGACGGGAAGAGATCTGGATGCGACCCCGCAAACAGACAGCCACCGCCTAATCCGGCCCTGACCGGCCACACCACGCCGGCAGCGGCAAGTTACCCCTCACTCACCTACAAAATTGGCGTGCACCCCCCTCGGCCGGCTCGCTGCCGGACTGTCGGCGCCGTGGAGTAGGACTTGAGCCATGACCACACCAACCTTTGCTGACCTGCTGTCGCTGATCGAGGACCGGTCAGCCGCGCTGCGCGCGGCCGCGGCCGACGCCCCCGTGCAGACCCGGGTGCCTGGCTGCCCCGACTGGTCGCTGCATGACCTGGTGGCCCATCTTGGCGAGGTGCAGCGGTTCTGGGCGGCCGCCGTGGCCGGCGATCCCGCCGACGGCCCGCCGGACGATGCCGCGGTGCCCGGGCGCAAACCGCACGGCGACCTGCTGACCTGGTCCGCCGAGTCGACTGTCGCGCTGATCGCCGCGCTTCGCGCGGCGGGCCCAGCGCGGGGGTGCTGGACCTGGTGGGGGGCCTCCAGCGCCCCGTCCTCGTCCGGTGCGGTGGCCCGGCACCAGGTTCAGGAGGCAGCGGTCCATGCACGCGACGCGCAGGAGGCCGCCGGCCAGGCCGAGCCGCTGCCGGGCCCGATCGCGACCGACAGCATCGACGAGTTCCTGACCGTCTCGGCCGGATCGTCCGGGCCGTGGCCGTACCCGCCCGTGCGCATTGCCTTGCGGGCCACTGACGGCCCGGAATGGCTGGTCGACCTGGGCGAGCAGGGCGCGGTCGTGGCAGCTGCGGACGCCGGGGCCGGTACCCACCCGGAACCCGCCGCATCGCTCACCGGCAGCGCAAGCGACCTGCTGCTCGTGCTGTACGCCAGGCTCGGCCCCGAGGCCGTCCGGATCAGCGGAGACCAGGGACTTGTCCGGCAGCTGATCGACTGGGTCCCGCGCGACTAGCCTTGCGGGATGCAGCCAAGGCCGGCCGACCTGAACGCCGACCTGGCCTATGCCGGCCCGGAGCTTACGCCGACCCGGGGGCTTATCCAGGCCGGGCTTATCCAGGCCGGGCCTATGCCTACTCGGGTCGTTGTCGCTCTCGGGCCGTTGTCGCCGTCCCACCCCCGGATTGACCGCTGCGATGCGCCTCGGCCATCGTTGATTCCGTGCCTGCCGCGACCCTCGTTCGCCAGCCAGCGCCGTCCGATGAGCATGCCTTCGTGACGGCGGTGCGTCACAGCAGGGAACTTCATTCACCGTGGATCGAGCCGCCCGACTCATCGGCCCGCTATGCCCAGTACCTGGAGCGGCTCAGCCGGCCGGAGCACGCCGGGTTTCTCGTCATCGACCAGGCCGACCGGGGCCTCGTCGGCTTCATCAACATCAACGAGATCGTGCTCGGGACCTTCGGATCCGGCTACCTCGGCTACGCCGCGTTTGCCGGGAAGGCCGGGCGCGGCCTGATGGGCGACGGCCTCGCGCAGGTGGTCGGCATCGCCTTCGGCGCGATGGGCCTGCACCGGCTCGAAGCCAACATCCAGCCGTCCAACAAGCCATCGATATCGCTGGTCACGCGGCTCGGCTTCCGCCACGAGGGGTTCTCGCCCCGGTACCTGCGGGTGGCCGGCGCCTGGCGGGATCACGACCGCTTCGCCCTGACCGCCGAGGACTGGGCATTCCGCCCGCAGCGGACTGACCCCAGCGATTGGCGACAATAGCGGGATGGCCGATTCCGTCCCGCTCCCGCCGTCATCGGTCAGCGCAGCGGCCAGCCAGTTCGGTCCCTTCGATGGCCGGATATGTCCGGGCCGGTCACGTCAGGCGGCTCCGCGCGTCTCATCATCAGGCCTCCGGCCCCGGTAGCTGTCGTTGCGCCATGTTAACAGTCTGACCATGTTAATCAAATACTAGTTCGAAAGCTATAACAACACTATCGGTCATCTCACCAGCGCGAAAACCCCTCTGCATGTGCTGCGAGATAGGCACTCTGGTCCCCGGGTCGTGTGCCGCCTCATGGTGGCGAGAGCCGGCTGCTCCGTTGGATGGAAGATCGGCGACCGCCCGCAGGGGTGAACCCAAGCCCTAGGCTCGAGCCACCCCTGACCAGGGATTACGCGGAGCAGCGAACCTGCTGTAGTTGTATCCGCGGCAACTTTGCCCGTAATTAGCTGCAGCCGCTGGTGGAGCCGCAGCCTTCGCAGACGTAGCAGCTGCCGGCCGGGCGCATCTTGGTGCCGCAGGTCAGGCAGAGCGGCGCGTCGGCGCTGCGGCCCTGGTGCGACTCGATGAGTTCGGTCGAGCTGTGCGGCTCTGCTAGCCGGCCGGCCCCTGCCACCCGTTCGGCTGCGGTCTGTTCTGCCTGCTGATGGGCGTGCTCCACGGGCACGGACTGAGCCATCTCCACCGGATCCGGCTCTTCCGCCGACGCCTCCGGGTCCTCGCCCGCTAGCTGCGCGGTCCGCTCGGCCGCTGACAGGATGCTCAGGTCCGCGCGCTGGTCAAACGGCAGGTGGTCGAGCGCCAAGCGGCGGAAGATGTAGTCGATCACCGAGCTGGCGATCCGGATGTCCGGGTCGTCGGTGATGCCGGCCGGCTCGAACCGCATGTTGGTGAACTTGGCGACATAGGACTCAAGCGGGATGCCGTACTGCAGGCCCACGGAGATCGCGACCGAGAAGGCGTCCATCACCCCGGCCAGCGTGGAACCCTGCTTACCGAGCTTCAGGAACACCTCACCGACGCCATCATCCGGGTACTCGGACGCGGTCATGTAGCCTTCCGCCCCGGCCACCGAGAACCGGGTGACGGTCGCCGAGCGCTTCTTGGGCAGCCGCTTGCGCACCGGGCGGGATTCATGCGGGGCAACGGCGGGCTGCGCCGCCTCGGCCGGCTTCCGCTTGGATACCGACAGCGGCTGACCCACCTTGCAGTTGTCGCGGTAGATCGCCAGCGCTTTCAGGCCGAGCTTCCAGCCCTCGGAGTAAATCTTCTCGATGTCCTCAACTGTTGCCGTTTCTGGCAGGTTGACCGTTTTCGAAATGGCGCCCGATAGGGCTGGCTGGACGGCGGCCATCATCCGGACGTGGCCCATCGGGCTGATCGCCCGCTCGCCCATCGCGCAGTCGAAGACGTCGTAGTGCTCCCGCCGCAGGCCGGGCGCGTCGACGACATGCCCGTGCTCGGCGATGTACTCGATGATCGCCTCGGCCTGCTCCGGCTGGTAGCCGAGGTTCTTCAGGGCACGCGGCACCGTCTGGTTGACGATCTGCATGGACCCGCCGCCGACCAGCTTCTTGAACTTCACCAGCGCCAGGTCCGGTTCGACACCTGTTGTGTCACAATCCATCATAAGTCCGATTGTTCCGGTTGGTGCCAATAGACTACTTTGGGCGTTTCTATACCCGTTTGTCTCGCCTAGGGCCAGGCAGTCCTGCCAGGCGTGGTTGGCCGCGGCGAGTATCGCGTCGTCGATTCCGCCCAGCGGCCGGATCCTGGCGCTGGCCTCCGCGTGCTTCGCCATCACCCGCTTGTGCGCGGCCTCGTTCCGCGGGTAGCCGTCGTACGGGCCGACGACCTTGGCGAGCTCGGCCGAGCGGCGGTAGGCCGTCCCGGTCATCAGCGACGTGATGGCGCCGGCGATCGCCCGGCCGTCGTCCGAGTCGTAGGCATGCCCGGTCGCCATCAGCAGCGCGCCGAGGTTGGCGTAGCCGATGCCAAGCTGACGGTAGGCCCGGGTGGTGGCCGTTATCTTCTCGGTCGGGAAGTCGGCGAAGCAGATCGAGATGTCCATCGCGGTGATGATCAGCTCGGTGATCCGCTGGAACCGCTCGACATCGAAAGTGTCGTCATTCCGAAGGAATTTCAGCAGGTTGATGCTGGCCAGGTTGCAGGACGAGTTGTCTAGGTGCACGTACTCGCTGCAATTGGCGACCACGGTCCCGCCAACGATGTAGGAGTGGTTGCGCGGCTCGGTGAGGTTGTACGTCGTCTCGAATCCGCGCGACTCGCGGGAAACCAGCCGGACTGTCTCGTCCTTGTCGTACCAGGTGGTCGACGCGATGATGGTGAGCAGCTTCCGCTCCTTGGCGGGCAGGCTGAAGCCGATCCTGGCGCCGAATTCCCGCAGCGACCGGCCCGTGATCCGCAGGTCGAAGCTGGGGCCGTCGGAGCCGTAGCTGGCCGCAGACCCGTCCTTGCGGACATAGCTGAAGCTCCGTACCTTCGTGCCGGTCTGGTAGATCCGGCTGGCGATGCCGAGCGAGGCAAGCAGCTCCTGCACGCCGAGGAGCAGTTCCTCGGAGCGGCTGCCCAGCCCGACGTACCGGGTCCCGTTCCGCATGCTCACGGCGCAGCCGTCGGCATCGAAGAGCCCTTGCAGGAACCCGATCAGCGCTTCCTCTGGCGCCTCGTAGATCGCGTCAGGCACGTGCTTGGCAGGCGCCCGCTCTGACGACACGCCGAGCGCGCGGACGAAGGCGATGAATCCGTCCCTGGTCACCCGGAGCTGCCGGGTACCGTTCGCCTGGATGCTCGGCTTAGCGTCGAAGCCGGTGATCCGCGCGATGAACTCCCGGTGGCGCGGCAGGGCCTCGTCGCGGTCATCGTCACCGCCGTAGACCGTGACCGCGTTCTGATCGGTCACGCAGCCGTCGCCGACGAGCCAGCCAAGGTAGTGCCCGAGTTCCTCATCCCATTTCACCGGCAGGGCAATCGGCTTGCGCGACCGCGCCGATGCTGCCGCCGCCAGCGCCCTGGCCGGGATCCGCGGATCCGCGGCGGCGCGGGCCGCGTACTGCAGCGAGCGCACCACACGGTCGTCGGCGGTCAGGTCCTCGGCATGCGCCCAGCCCCGGTCGGCCGTCCAGATCCGGTGGCCGGGCGTGCAGCGCAGCCGCGAGCCGTCGGAGAATCGCAGCTCGACGACTTCGTTGCTGCCGGTGACCAGGTAGCGGGACGGGATCGTCGCCTCGACCCGGTCCGCGGGAGCCGACTGGGACGTGACGTCGTTGGTGTAGACGGCAAAGCTCTGGCCGGCCGCCGCGCGTGCCACCAGGTCGCCGATCCGGATCAGGCCCTGGTCGGTGAGGACACGCTGGTCCGCGGGGAAGCAAGGATTGCTTGCGGTAATTCGGCCGGATTCCGGGCAAGTATGCCAGTCATTTATTGTTCCGTCATATTGAATACCCGGGTCGGCGCATTCCCAGGCCGCCCTGGCCATCTTGCCGAACAGGGTCCTGGCGTCGACGGTCGCCACGGTCTCGCCGGTCTGGCGGGCAGCCAGGTCGAAGGACTTGCCATCCTCGACCGCGCGCATGAACTCATCGGAGACCCGCACCGAGTTGTTGGCGTTCTGGTACTGGACGCTCGTGATGTCCTTGCCGCCGAGGTCCATGTCGAAGCCGCCGTCGCGGAGGACGCGGATCTTGTCTTCCTCGCGCGCCTTGGTCTCGATGAACTCCTCGACATCGGGGTGGTCCACGTCGAGCACGACCATCTTCGCGGCCCGCCGGGTGGCGCCGCCGGACTTGATCGTGCCCGCCGACGCGTCGGCGCCGCGCATGAACGAGACCGGCCCGCTGGCCGTCCCGCCGGAGGACAGCAGTTCCTTGCTCGACCGGATCCTGGACAGGTTGACCCCGGCGCCAGAGCCGCCCTTGAAGATCAGGCCCTCTTCCCGGTACCACTCGAGGATGGAGTCCATCGTGTCATCGACGGCCAGGATGAAGCAGTTGTGCACCCGGACGTGGCCGGCCAGGTACTCACCGCTCTCGGTCTGGATGTCGTAGACCTCCATCTCGCCGAGCCGCTCGATCTTGCTGACCTCGACCAGCCGTCGGTCCGAGCCGCCGACGTCAGGCTCGACATGGAGCAGGCAGTCCCCCGGGCGCACGAAGCCGGCGACGGTGAACTCGCCGATGACCAGGTCCTTGGCCCGCCAGACGAGATGATCCGGGGTCACGTCCAGGGCGTAGCCAGCCCTGGTATGCAGCCGCAGCACTTCCTTGACGCCGTTGGCCTTGGTCGCGACGATCCGGGTCGTGCCGTGGGCATCGTGCACCTTGGTGCCGACCGCGTCATCATCGACGAGCCTGCCGATCGGAACCAGCCCGGCCGTGGTACTGACCAGCGCATCGTAGGGCTGGCATGCGGAAACCTGCTGCGGAGATGCGGTCCCGACGTTGAACCAGACCGGGGAGTTGAAGCTGAAGACCTGGTGAATGAGCGCGTACGTGAGCTCGTGCTCGAAGACCTCGGCGTCCTTACCGGAGGCGAAGTAGCCATGCTCACGGCCGGCTGCCACGTAGACGCCTACCACCCGGTCGACGAGCTGCTTCAGGCTGTGCTCGCGCTGCGGCGTGCCCACCGCGCCGCGGAAGTACTTGGTGGTCACGATGTTGGCAGCGTTCACCGACCAGAAGTCAGGGAACTCCACGCCCCGCTGCTCGAAGTTGACCGACCCGTCCCGCCAGTTCGTCATGACGATGTCGCGGCGCTCCCAGGTCACCTCGTCATAGGGGTGGACGCCAGCGCGAGTATGGATACGGCGCATCGTGAGCCCCTTGCGCGCGCCCTTGCCGCCGTGCCGCGCTGACCCGCTCGCCGTCTCGGTCATGTCCTCCCCCTCCAGGGATCCCGGTGGATCCGTTCCGGGCCCGCCAGGCCCTGTCCCGTTGTCCCGTTGTCTTGCCGTGCTGCCCGGTCCTACCGGGCAGGTGTGCGCTGTTCTTGCTTCGCGGTGCCGCGGCCCGGCCCGGCATCGAGCAGATCCGGGCCGGCCGCGCCGGGCCGGGCCGCGCCAGGCCGCCCGTTCGCGTGCCCGGACCGCAGGGTGGCGATCTCTTCCTCGAAGTCAGTGAGCGATTCAAAGCCCCGGTAGACCGAGGCGAACCGCAGGTACGCGACCTCATCCAGCTCGCGGAGCGGGCCGAGGATCGCGAGGCCGACCTCATGCGATGGCACCTCGGCGCAGCCACGAGCCCTGATCGTGTCTTCGACCCGCTGAGCCAGGATCGCCAGCTGGTCCTCGGTCACCGGCCTGCCCTGACACGCTCTCCGCACTCCTCGGGTGATCTTGTCGCGGGTGAAGGGCTCGGTCACCCCGCTGCGCTTGCCAACCATCAGGATCACGGTCTCCTGGGTGGTGAACCGGCGGCCGCATGCCGGGCAGGACCGGCGACGGCGGATCGCCGCGCCATCGTCGGCCGTCCTGCTGTCGATAACCCTGCTGTCCGGGTTCCTGCAGTACGGGCAGTACACGCGATCACACCTCCCCCGGCACGACGAAACCCACTCCTTGCGAACACAACCTATAGAAAAACTACAGCCTTGTAACTACTAGATATTGTGGTCTGGGTCGCCGCCGAACGCAAGTGGGCTTGTGCGACTTGCTGAAAATCGCTGGTAGATCAGGCGCCGGCGCCGACCGCCGGCGTGTCGCCGGATCCGGGCCATCCCGGCGGCGGCGAGCCGTCAGTCAGCCCCGTCGGTCAGCCCCTCGGCACCCAGAGCAGCTCGCCCGGCTGGATCACCGGGCTGCCCAGGGCGTTGACCTCGATGATCTGCTGGACGACGATCCTCGGGTCGGCTGACGGCTCGGCCCGGCTGGCGATGGACCACAGGGTCTGGCCAGGCTGCACCACCACCCGGGACAGGCCCCGGCGGGCAGTACCTGGCAGCTGACCGTGGCTCGCCGCCTGCGCATTCCCGGCCGCGCTCAGCCAGAACAGCATGGCCGTGGCTACCGCCGTGACGATCACGATGGCGAGGCCGGCCAGCACGACCCGGCCGCGCCTGGTCAGCCGCAGCCCGGCGGAGCGCCCGGACCCCGGCATTCCCTGACCGGCCGGCCTGGCCTGGCCGCGGCGCGCCTCGCTGGCGCGAACGGTCAGTGACCGCACCTCCCGGCCGCATACCTGCCGCGTGCGCATCCCGTCCGCCCGCCGCTCGCCCGCCCGGATCTCGCTAACGCGCACTTCACTGACTCGAACCTGCCGGATGCGCAGTTCCCGGCCGGCCGCGGCCGGCGATCGGGAACCGCGGGGGCGGCGCCGCGCCGCGCCCGGCCGCGCCGAGTAGCCGTCAGCAGCCGGAGAACCCGCTGCGGCCCTTGGTCTCGGCACGGTAATCCCGGCAGCGAAGTCGTCCATCACGTCCTGCTCCGCCGCGCTCAGCACGCTCATCGAAACCTCCCCAAGGCGAACGACAGTTCGATCGTACCTCTGTTCTATCGCAATCTCGTTCGATCGAACGAAGATACGGTACAGTCCTACCGCACGGGTCCGACATTTTCAGAAACCGTCGAACAGATGTTTGAGATCTAGGGCCGCAAGCGCTAGCGTCGGCCATGACCCCAATCTCCGAGCCGGAGGCCGATGATGAGCAGCAGCAATGAGGACGGGACTGCGCGGCAGGCCTCGACTGCAGACGGCAGCGACGCAGAACCCGCCGTCAGGCCGAAGGGCAGGCCAGGGCGAAAGCCGAAGGGCGCCGTCCGCACGATCGTGGCCGAACTGCCCGACCGCCCCGATCCTGGCCATGTGCTCACCTGGCGCCAGCGCAAGGTGCTCCAGGTAATCCGCGAGTCGGTTCAGCGCCGCGGCTATCCGCCGTCCATGCGCGAGATCGGCGAGGCGGTCGGGCTGACGAGCACGTCCAGCGTCTCGTATCAGCTGTCCACGCTGCAGAGCAAGGGGTACTTGCGCCGCGACGCTGGCCGGCCGCGCACGGTGGAGGTGCGCCTGCCCGGGCATCCGGCGGTCCGGCCGGAACCGAGCAGCACCGACGACGAACAGCCGATGAATATCGCCTCACAGGAGGCTGCCTACGTGCCGCTCGTCGGCCGGATCGCGGCCGGCGGCCCGATCCTCGCCGAGGAGTCGATCGAGGACATCTTCCCGCTGCCCAGGCAGATCGTCGGCGAGGGAACTCTCTTCCTGCTCAAGGTCGTCGGCGACTCAATGATTCATGCCGCGATCGCCGACGGCGACTGGGTGGTGGTCCGCCAGCAGCCCGTCGCGGAGAACGGCGACATCGTCGCTGCCATGATCGACGGCGAGGCGACGGTCAAGACGTTCAAGCGCTCCAACGGCCATGTCTGGCTGATGCCGCACAACCCCCTGTACGCGCCGATCCCGGGCGACGAGGCTGCCATTCTCGGCCGCGTCGTCGCCGTCATGCGCCGCGTCTGACCGCCGCCGCGGACCGCGCCCTTAACTCTCCGCCGCCGCTCACTCGCCGGCGGAGCTGAACGCTGCCCGCACCTCAGCGGTTCCAGCGCCCCTGGCCAGCAGCAGATGCAGCAGCAGCCGGGCCTTGAGCGGATCGAGGAAGCCGGCATTGATCAGCCCGCGACGACCAAGATCCTGCTCCGAGCCGGCCGAGCCATAGGTAGCGGCCAGCACGGACCCGGCTCCGGTGCGCGAGGCCAGTACCACCGGCATCCGGGCAGCGAGTTCGGCCACTAGCGGCACTAGCCCCGGGGGCACGTGCCCGGCGCCGAACCCGGCCACCACCAGCCCGTCCAGCCGGCCGGCCGCCGCGCGCAGGAACTCGCCGTCGTCGCCCAGGCACATGGTGACCAGCCCCACCCGCACATCCCTGGCTGGCCTCGCCGCCGGGCCGGCTTCGCCGGGCAGCGACCGCGGCGGGCGGGTGAGCAGCCGCACCGTGCCCTCGATGACATGCCCGACCGGCCCGGCCGACGGCGAGGCGAAGGCCGTGATGCTGGTGGCGTGCGCTTTCCGCACGTACCGGGCGGCGTGGATCTCGTCGGCGAACACCACCACGCAGCCAACCCCGGCCAGCTCGGGACTGGCAGCGGCCTGCACCGCGGCCAGGATGTTCGCCGCCCCGTCGGCTCCGGCCAGGCCGGGATGACGCATCGCGCCGGTCACCACGACCGGCGCGTCGCCGGAATGCACCAGGTCAAGCAGGAAGGAGGTCTCCTCGATCGTGTCCGTGCCCTGGACAACCACCGCCCCGGCGGCGCCGACCGCCAGTTCGGCCTCGATCGCTGCCGCCAGGTCAAGAACATCGTCGATGCCGAGCGCCCAGCCGGGCAGCCGCCTGAAGTCATGCACCTCGGCTACCGCCCCGGCCGCGGCCAGGCCGGGCACGGAATCGATCAGCTCGGAGCCGCTCAGCGCCGGAACCACTCCGCCGGAGCCGGCCGGCTCGCCGGGCGGTGGCGCCATCGAGATGGTGCCGCCCAGGGTGAAGACCGCTATCCGCGGCCGGTGCTGCCCGATGACCGTCATTCCGGCACGATGTTCACCAGCTTGGGCGGCCGCACGATCACCGCGCGCACGCCGCGCCCGGCCAGCGAACGGCGCACCCCTGGCGCGCCGAGCGCCAGCTCCCGCAGTTCGTCCTCGCCGATCCCCGGCGGCACCTCCAGCCGGTCCCGCACCTTGCCGCTCACCTGCACCACGCACGTGACCAGGTCCTTGACCAGCAGTTCCGGGTCAGCGGCGGGCCAGCCCGCCATCGCCACCGAGGGCTGGTGGCCGAGCAGCTCCCAGCACTCCTCCGCGGTATAGGGCGCGAACAGGGACAGCAGCACCGTCAGCGTCTCCGCCGCCTCGCGCACCGCCGGGTCGGCCGCGCCGGGCCCGGAGTCGATGGTCCGCCGCGTGGCGCTCGCCAGCTCCATCAGCCGCGCCACCGCCACGTTCAGCCTGGCCGCCTCGACCAGCCTGGTGACCTCGTCGATGGTGCGGTGCGTGACCTTCCGCAGCGCACGATCGCCGGCCCCGGCAGGCTGCCCGGAAGGAGCCGGGCCAGCTTCTGCCGCAAGCCGGGAAACACGACCAAGAAATTTTACGGAGGCTTCCGGGTTCATGTCGGCCCAGTCGATATCGTCCTCCGGCGGGCTCGCGAAGATCATCGTGAGCCGGATCGCGTCCACGCCATGCGTTGCCAGCTGCTCGCCGAGATCAACCCCGTTGCCCAGCGATTTCGACATTGACTTGCCCTGATTGATCACCTGGCCCTGGTTCATCAGCCGGGTAAATGGCTCGGTGAAGTCGAGCATCCCCATGTCGTGCAGCACCTTGACGAAGAACCTGCTGTACAGCAGGTGCAGGATCGCGTGCTCGACGCCGCCCACGTACAGGTCAACCGGGCACCACCGGCGCACCGCGTCGACCTCGAACGGCCCGTGCTCGTAGTGTGGCGAGCAGTACCGCAGGAAGTACCACGACGAGTCGACGAACGTGTCCATCGTGTCGGTGTCGCGCTTGGCCGGGCCGCCGCACTTCGGGCACTCGGTGGTCACCCAGTCGGTGGCCGCCGCCAGCGGCGAGACCCCCTTCGGAGCCAGGTCCTGCCCGCGCAGGTCGGGCAGGACCACCGGCAGCTGCTCGTCCGGGACGGGCACCTCGCCGCAGCCGTCGCAGTACACGATGGGGATCGGGGCGCCCCAGAACCGCTGCCGGGAGACCAGCCAGTCGCGCAGCCGGTAGCTCACCGCCGCCCGGCCGAGGCCGCGCTCCGTCAGGATCTCGATGATTCTGGCGATCGCCTCGGCCTTGGCCAGCCCGTCGATCGGGCCCGAGTTGATCATCCGTCCGTCGCCCGGCGTCGCCGTTCCGGTCTCGGCCGGATCTGGCAGCCCGGTCTCCACCACGACCTGCACGGGCAGCCCGAACTTCCGGGCGAAGTCCAGGTCCCGCTGGTCGTGCGCGGGTACTCCCCCGACCGCCCCGGTGCCGTAGTCGGGCAGCACGAAGTCGGCCGCCCACACACCGATGTGCTTCCCGTTCACCGGGTTGATCGCGTGGCGGCCGAGGAATACCCCGGTCTTCTCCCGGTCGGAGGCCTGGCGCTCGATGTCGGAGCGCTTGCGCACCTCGGCGACGTAGGCTTCAAGCTCTGCCCGGTGCTCCGGGGTGCACAGCTCGGCGGCCAGCGGAGAATCCGCCGCCACCGCGAAGAACGTGGCACCGTACAGGGTGTCGGGCCGGGTGGTGAACACGGTGACCGGCTCGTCGCGGCCCTCGATCGCGAACCTGACCTCGGCGCCCTCGCTCCGGCCTATCCAGTTGCGCTGCATCAGCAGGACACGGTCCGGCCAGCGGCCCTCCAGCGGCGCCATGTCCGCCAGCAGCCGGTCGGCGTACTCGGTGATCTTGAAATACCACTGCGTGAGCAGCCGCCGGATGACCTCGGACCCGCATCGCTCGCACCTGCCGCCGATCACCTGCTCGTTGGCGAGCACGGTCTGGTCCACGGGGCACCAGTTGACGTAGCCGTCGTTGCGGTAGGCGAGGCCGCGCTCATGCAGCCGCAGGAAGAGCCACTGGGTCCACCGGTAGTACTCCGGGTCGCAGGTGTGCAGCCTGCGGGACCAGTCGAAGGACAGCGCGTAACGGCGGAACGAGGCCGCCTGCGTCTCGATGTTGGCGTAGGTGAAGTCCGCCGGGTGCGAGTTGCCCCGGATGGCCGCGTTCTCGGCCGGCAGCCCGAACGCGTCCCAGCCGATCGGGTGCAGCACATTGTGCCCGCGCTGGAAGAAATAGCGTGCCATCGCGTCGGCCACGGCGTACGCCTCGGCATGACCCATGTGCAGGTCGCCGGACGGGTAGGGGAACATGTCGAGCACGTAGCTGCGGGGCCGGTCGTCTGCCGGGTCATCGCTGGCCCGGAACAGGTCCAGCGCTTCCCAGCGGGCCTGCCATTTCTGCTGGATCGCGCGCGGATCGTAATGCTGTGTCCGCTCCGCGCTATCGGCGGCTGTCATGGTTCCTCGCGATGTGTTCGGTCCGGTTCGGCCCCGGGTGCCGCCCGGCCCGGAGCTTGAGTCCTGGGACTTGAGCCCGGCGGCCGGCCTTGCTCATTGTTTCCAAACAAAATGCCCCTCGGTCACGAGGGGCAGCCGCGCCAACGACGGATCGGTCGACGCGGCTAACTAAGGAGCAGCCGGCTAGGGGGCATGTTGCCAGCGTAGCGCACGCGAACGCGAGGGCCGGCCAGGCTTGAAAACGCGCGGGCGGCCGGTCAGCGGACCCCGCGGGGGCGGAACTGGACGCTGATCCGCGGCCCGGCCGCCCGTGCGGTCTTCGGGATGGCGTGCTCCCAGGTGCGCTGGCAGCTGCCACCCATCACGAGCAGGTCGCCGTGACCCAGGTCGAAGCGGAGCGCCTGGCCGCCGCCGCGCGGCCGCAGCAGCAGCGCCCGCGGCGTGCCGATCGACACGATCGCGACCATCGTGTCGATCGTCGCGCCGCGCCCGATGGTGTCACCGTGCCACGCGACGCTGTCCCTGCCGTCCCGGTAGTAGCACAGGCCGGCCGTTACGAACTGCTCGCCGAGTTCCGCCGCGTAGTGCGCGTTCAGCGCCTTCCTGAGCTCGCCGAGCGCGGGATCGGGCCGGGCGCTGCCCTCCCCGTAGAAGCAGACGAGCCGGGGCACGTCCACCACCCGGTCGTACATCTGCCGTCGCTCCGCGCGCCATGGCACGGTGTCGGCCAGCCGGCCGAGCAGCGCGTCGGCCCCGGTCACCCAGCCCGGCCGGAGGTCGATCCAGGCCCCGCGGGCGAGGTGCGTCCGCCGCACCGACGCTCCCAGCGGTCCGGGGGCAACATCATCCGAGAGGTCAAGCAGCGAACCCTGGAATGCCCTCATCATGGCTCAAGCATAAACCATCATTCAAACAAACATTCGACTGTGGCACGCCCGGCGCCGCCATCCTTGACCGCTCGGATGAAGGCCGCCCACGCCTGGCGGCTAAACCTCAAATCGGCCCGTCTGGATCCTTTGGAGTCCCGTACGGCCACGATGCCGGGCAGGTTGCAGGCGACACCGCACTGGTCACCGGCCGCTGCCTGCTGCCATGCTCCCCTGCCGACCGGGTCAGCGGGTCTCTTTCACGGCTCGCACGAAGGCGGCCCATTCCCGGCCGGTAAAGGCCAGTTCAGGCCCGGTCCGGTCCTTGCTGTCGCGAACGGCCACGACGTTGCCGGGCATGATCGCGACCTCTACGCAGTTGCCTTGGCCGCCCGAATACGATGACGTCCGCCACGCGCGGTTATCCTTCATGCGCTATCACCTCAATGAGCGCCGCGGACTTGTCGTCCGCCAGGGCGCTCCCACGTAGATGATCAAATGCCAGCGAGTACTTGGCCACGCTATCAAGGTCGCGGAGGTAGCGCGCCGAGCCGATATCCTCCAGGTAGACCAGGTCACCCTGGTGCTTGAACGACAGCAGCATGAAGGCCCGGCCGAACGCACAGCACAGCCCGTCGCCGTTCCTGATGACCTGGATGACGACGTTCGAGTTCTGCTGCAGCCGCAGCAGGCGGTCGCACTGCTGGCGCATCACCGCCGGGCTGCCCACCTCGCGGTGCAGCACTGACTCGTCAATGATCGTCCACATCCGCGGCGCGTCCGGGCGGTCGAGGATCTCCTGGCGGGTCATCCGCAGCGCGACCGCCTGCTCGACGTCCTCGGCCGCCAGCACCGGGCGGGCCGCCTCGACCGACGCGCGCGCGTACGCCTCGGTCTGCAAGATACCCGGCACCAGGTAGCTCTCATAGCTGCGGATCTGCGCGGCGGTGCCTTCGAGATCAAACAGATCACGGAACCACGGCAGCACTGAACTGCGCTCGACCAGGGGCTGGAGCCGGCCGAACGAGCCGTCCGTGCCGAGGATGCCATCAAGTTTCTCAGCCAGATCCCGTTTCGGGATGCGCTGGCAGGTCTCGATCTTCGCGATCTGCGAGGCGCTGTAGTTCAGTCGGTCGGCCAAGACCGGCTGGGATAACCCCGCCGCGTTACGCAGGCGGACCATCTCCGCGGCGAAGAATGCCAGCGGGCTTGACGCGGGATCGATCATGCTGCCCTCACACAAATCTGGCCGCACATGCACAGGCGCGTGATTGCTTGCACAGCCTCGTCCAGGCCTTACACATCCGCGCTTGTCAGCGCGATCTCAACCCGTATTTTAGCCCGCCCCGCCAGTCTTGGATCAACGCAATTGAGAACCAATGGCTGGAGGAGGAATGTCGGTGACGGAAGATTGCCTCGATGCGTTCGGCGCCGCGCTGACAACGGCCGGCGCTCAGCGCGAGGCGATCCGGCATGGACAGGCACCGCGTATCCCGCCTTCGCTGCGGCATCCGGCCTGGCCGCTGCGATCGGGCCTGGAGCTTGGGGCGCTGCCGACTGCCGTGCCGTGCGCGCGGCTGCATGCGCGCCAGGTGGCGTGGGAGTGGGGGCTGGGAGCGCTGGCCGAAACGGTCGAGCTTGTGGTGTCGGAGATCGTCACCAATGCCATCCGGGCATCGGTGATCGCGGCCGGTGACCGGCGCCGCCTGATGGAGCCTGCTGGCGTGCCGATAGTCCGGTTACGGCTGGCAACGGACCGGCGGCGGGTGCTCGTCCAGGTCTGGGACGGTAGCCCGTCGAAGCCGCAGCGGCAGCAGCCAGGACCCGATGTCGAGAGCGGGCGGGGCCTCCTGCTGATCGAGGCGCTCAGCACGGACTGGGGAACCTGCTCGTCGGCCGGGTCCCCCGGCAAGATCGTCTGGTGCATGATCGCGGGCCCAGCGTGGCACGACGACCAATAAGATCCGCCGGGCCGTTTCGTTCCACGGCGAGTTTCTTGCCCGGCGGCCTCTCGGCCGTGCTGGCCTGTACCACCTGCTCTCCGGTGCCGAGGCTGCCGCCAAGTCCCTGGTGCCGTGCTCGCTGGCGAAGTCTTGCCCCCTGCTGTCATCCCGCCGTGGTGGCCAGGCGTCTAACCAGCGAAGGCCGAGTCGTCCACGAAGGACGGCCCTCCGCCCGGCCTCGCTTGCGGGCCATTGCGACTGCCGCAGCCCGTGAGAAGGGCGGAGCACATGAATGTGATCGCGAGTTACGCGCCGGCCGGTGCCGCCCAAGACGCCGCGCCGCGCCGGCGGCGGTGGCTGCGCCGCCACACGCTGTCGATGGCAGCCCACTGGCGCTGCGCTGGAACGGCACGAAGTGGCACAGCCAGGCAGTCAGGGGCGAACTCACCGAACCGGGCCTGAACGGGGTGTCGTGCTCGTCAGCTCATGCTTGCACCGCCGTCGGCGGCGAATTCAGCTCCGGGTTCGCGGAACGCTGGAACGGCCGGAGATGGGCGCTGCAGCACATCCGACACCCTGGTGGAGCGCGCGGCATCAGCTTGACCGCTGTGTCGTGCTCGTCCGCCCGGCGGTGTACCGCGGTCGGGTCCTACTCCACCAGCGGCGGAATCGTAACGCTGGCCGAGCGCTGGAACGGGCGCCGGTGGGTCGTCCAGCCGACCCGCAGCCCAGCACCCTGACCGGCGCTTCGCTCGCCGGGCCGAACCGGAGTGTCGGAGCCGGGCTGTACGAAAGTGGCATGCCGCAAGCCCATGGCCTAGTCCGCGATCTGGTCGCCGCGATCGTCCCAGCGGACGGGATGGAGCGGGCACACCAGTCGGACGCGCTGGCCTGGCTCGACCGCACCCAGGACATCTACCGGCGGGAGAAGCCGGCGACGCCGCCCAAGCACCTCGTGTCGTACGCCGCCCTCATCGATCCGCGCGACCTCAGCCTGTACCTGGTGGATCACAAGCTTGCTGGCCTGTGGCTTCCGCCGGGCGGCCACGTGGAGCCAGCCGAGAACCCGGCAAACACTGTCCGCCGGGAAGCAACCGAGGAACTAGGCATCAAGGCAGACCTATCCGTCGCGGGAGGCCGGCCCGCGTTCCTCACCGTGACCCGCACGATCGGCTTTGACGCGGGCCACATCGACGTCAGCCTCTGGTACCTGATCTCCGGGAATCGGCAAATGTCCATCGCACCGGACCCGAGGGAATTCTCCGGCGGACGCTGGTGGGCGGCTGAGGAGATCGAGGCGGCCAGCCCGGCGCTCTTCGATCCGCACCTCGGCCGCTTCATCTCCAAGATCCGCTCGAAGCTCCGCACCTGACCCACGTCCCTGCTTGAACTAGGCGAGCGACAGGGGCCGGAAGGCGGGCGGGGTGTCAGGCTTGGGCGCTGGCAAATGGCGCTGATGGCAGCTGGCCCGCGCACCCTGCCTGCTCGAACGGCGCCGCAATCCGCACATCCATGGGCAAGAGGCTGCCAGGGTGGCGGTGGACAGCTGACAGCGGCCCGTTCGCGGCTGCGGGCAGGTAGGCCTATTTGCCGACCTATTCGCTATCTGCCTGCCTTTCTCCGGCGATCTCATCAGTCAATTCACATGGCCGGTCATCATGCCCAAACAACGCGTCCCGCATTCCATCTTGACCGAAGCGCCTGCCGCCAATAATGTCATCCCCGCCACCCACGCATAGAGCTGCTGGCACGGAGGGGAAGGCCAGCGATTCTGCTGGTCCCGGGTCAGACGGCAGTTGTCGCGGCGGGCGGGCGACGGGGAAATCGGGCGGGTTTCGGGGGAACAATGAAAGTTCGACGGGGGGCAATCGCGTGCGCCATCGGGCGTTATTCGCGACTATGCCAGGAGAATCGCGGACGCATTTCCGCGGCGGCACTGCCCGGCACGGCCAAGGCGGTGCCGGGCGCACCACTAGCCGGCTCGGCCGAGCCAGGCTCATCGGCAGCTGGCCCAACCGGGCGAGGCAGGCCGGCAGCTGGCCGAACCGGGCGAGGCAGGCCG
>WNGD01004264.1_pt1 | contig 32490 bp, 26 predicted proteins | sample 5400671 | NCBI WGS metagenome assembly WNGD01 (sample SAMN13153369, study PRJNA577476) | soil metagenome | isolation source: 40 cm soil or saprolite under grassland replicate 2 | place: USA:California | collected 2016-06-15 | reverse complement strand
TGTCACCGCGGAATATGCAATCAAATTGCTCCGGCCAACTCCGACGAATGATTCGGTCTTTGTTTCCGCTACGGTTGTGGATCTAACAGATGAACGCGCGACGGTCGAAGGAACATTAAGCGCTGGCGGAAAAGTTTGCGCCACTTGTCGCGGCGTTTTCGTCGCCGTGACAGAAGGACATCCCGCATATCATCGATGGTAGCGACTCTCGTTTTGTTGCTCGCCGCGAGTGTGGCGGGCGCGCGAAGTGATGCGGCAAATCAGATTGCGGCCATCGAGGCGCGATTGGGCGGCCGAATTGGTATCGCCGCCTTGGATACTGGTAGCGGCAAACGTCTTGACTACCGAGCAGAGGAACGCTTCCCGATGTGTAGCACGTTCAAATTTCTCGCTGCCGCTGCTGTCTTGAAACGCGTGGATGAGAAGCAAGAGCAATTGGATCGGTTCGTATCCTACAACGCGAAGGACATCCTGGAATACGCCCCGGTCACCAAGGCCCATCTCAAAGAGGGCGGAATGACTTTGGGTGCGTTGTGCGAAGCCGCGATCGCACAGAGCGATAATACAGCTGGCAATCTTTTGCTGGATGCCGTTGGCGGACCGGCGGGCGTTACGAATTTTGCCCGGAACGTTGGGGATCACGTTACGCGACTTGATCGCAAAGAACCAGACCTGAACAGCACCATTCCTGGCGACGAACGCGATACGACCACGCCAGGATCGATGCTGGCTGACATGACGCGAATTCTCAACGGCGATGTGTTGTCGCGATCGTCACGGCGGCAACTCGAAGATTGGCTACAAGAGAACAAAACTGGCGCAACCATGATTCGTGCCGGCGTTCCGACGGATTGGATCATTGGCGACAAGACCGGGCGCGGGGCAAACGGCGCGACCAATGATATTGGGATAATGCGTCCGCCTGAGCGGGCGCCGGTATTGCTGGCCATTTATTCCGTAGGATCAACAGCGACTGCCAACGATCGGGCGGCGGCCATCGCCGAGGTGGCGAGAATTGTGGCCGAATCTTTATAGCTAGCGCAGATTGCGAGCAGCGCTCGGAATTCGCTGCCCGAATTTCGTCGATGCGCATTTCGGAGAAGCGCGTTTAGGTTTGATTCATGGAAACTTCAACATTTCAGGTTGTTCCTCTTCCCACGGAAATCGCAGAGAGAGCTCGGCGCGCCGCAGAGGCTGGCGCAGCGGACCACGCGGTGGCAATCGCAGATTCACCGGCTGGTTATCCGTGCCGGCATTGTCTGCGTTTCGCAAAAGCTGGAGAGCGCCTGATTCTATTTCCTTACGAGTCAATTCCGGCCGGCCATCCATATTCTGAGACTGGACCGATTTTCGTTCATGCTGAACCGTGCGAGCGTTATCGTGCCACGCACGAATATCCAGACGATCTTCGCGGAGGTCGCGCGTTCCGTGCTTACAATGCAAGTTACGACATGATCGATGCCGAGGTCGCGAACGGAAGCGAACCAGAAGCGATTGTTGAAAAGCTGCTGCAAAATCCGGAGACTGCATTTGTGGATGCGCGCAGCGTAACGCGTGGTTGTTATACTTTTCGAATCCAACGCTTATGAAAACACCTGAACTCCTTCCTCCGCCGGAAACAATGTATCGCGCGCTCGTGAATCGCGACGCGAGCTTCGAAGGCATATTTTTTGTCGGTGTGCGCACGACGGGAATTTTTTGCCGGCCCACCTGCACGGCGAAAAAGCCGGCGCGAGAGAATGTTGATTTTTTCGCCAGCTCAAGTGAAGCGCTTGAGAGCGGATATCGTCCCTGTTTGCGTTGCCACCCGACGGAGCCGGGCAAACGTCCGCCGGAACTGATCGAACGCCTGCGCGCAGAAGTGGAGCGCGCGGCAGGCGGGCGCCTTACTGACAAGGAGCTCACAGCATTGGCGATCGATCCTTCCACCGCGCGGCGACAATTCAAACGCCATTACGGAATGACGTTCCAAGCCTATCATCGCGCGCGCCGAATGGGTCTTGCGTTGAGTGAAGTGCGGAAAGGTAGCCGCGTCGATGAAGCGCGAAACGGCAGCGGTTTCGAATCGGAAAGCGGTTTTCGCGAAGCGTTCACGAAGATTTTCGGCGAACCACCAACGACTGCCAGAACGCGAACCCCGCTATTTGCTGAGCGGATCGATACGCCACTCGGCGCGATGGTCGCCGTTGCCGACGATGAAGGTTTGCGCTTGCTCGAATTTATCGACCGTCGCGCGACCGAACGCGAATTATCGATTTTGCGAAATCGATTGCGAACAAATGTAGTACCGGGTGAGCATCGTTATCTCACTGCAACGCGCCAACAGATTGCAGATTATTTCTCCGGAAGGAATTTGGAATTTGATGTTCCACTAGCGCCAGTTGGCTCAGCGTTTCAATTGCGCGCATGGAAAATCTTGCAGTCAATTCCAGCCGGCGAAACACGTTCATATTCGTGGATGGCAAAACGGCTCGGCGATGAAAATGCACGCCGCGCAGTAGGCCGGGCGAATGGCACGAACATGATTTGCATCATCATCCCGTGTCATCGCGTCATTCGTGCCGATGGCACGCTATGCGGGTATGGCGGCGGTTTGTGGCGCAAGAAATGGCTGCTAGACCACGAGCGTCGCTGGAAGAAGTGAGGGTCATCGATGATCTCTCATCCGTAAATCAGCGCCCCCGTCTTTATTAAGAGCGCTTCCGCGATCACTTCGCGAAATCCTAGGGGCTATTGCCCAATCTCAGGGAACATCTCAAAATCTTCTCTGATCTTCTGTAATTTCTGAATACAAACGTCGTTTCGATGTGAAAAGATGGATTGATCAGCGAGAGAATAAACCATCGCATTGAAGAAATCTTCTACTGCGATCTCAAATTGTGGCGGCCGCGCCCGCTCCGAGAATAAGACTAAAATCTGCGGCGACTTTGCGAAACACCGCACATAATCACTTTCTCCGGGCACCTGTAACTCAGCGACCGGATGATCGGACGTTATCAGGAAGCGATTGTTCTTGCACTCATGAATGTCTACGTTTGGATAGCGATGACGAGAAATCGCGAGTTCTCTGTTGAATTCTGAAATGAACCGATTGTTAAAGTCTTCCGCTGAGCTAAAGAATTCCATTCGATTCTTTCTGTTACGTAGCAAATGCAATACAACCCACGCGCTGATTGCATCATAATCTCGTTCTTCCCATCTTGCTGCATTCTGAAACGCGGGCGCGGCTCGTGTTTCGATCTTTTGTTGAAACGATTCCAAATCAGAGGTTTGAAAATCCGTCTCCACGGTGATCTTTCTCGCGGGAAGCGGAAACGGTCTAGCACCTTCCTTAGGGTAGATCCACACCTTGTTAATGCGTTTATCTTCGAACAACTTTAACCGTGCTTCCTGATAATTATGCTGCTCCATGTTGGGGAGGTGGCTTCTGAAAGTATCAGACGCCACTCTGTTTGCCGGCGGTTCCTGATTGCATTGCCTCCACGCCAGTGACTAATCTTTGCTAAGAAACAATGGCGCATGGTTTTTTTATCGTAGTGAGCGTTCTGCTTTGCGCGAGCATGGACGCAAAAACGATACGAGGCGATGTGTTCATTGTGACCGCTGGCGGCCCCGCCATAAAACTTGCGCTCGTGCAAGTGAAAGCCATCTCAAAAATCGAAATGGAAAACCACATTGCCAAAATTGAGCAACAAATCGCGCCCGAGCGTGCTGAAGCAGATTCCGCTGTATCTCGCGCGATGAAGGAATCCGACGCCAGAATCAAACAGATGCAGGCGATGACCTTGAAAGAAATCCAGAAGCAAATGGCGGATGACCTTAAACGAAGCCGAGCAGAGAGAGATAAGGCGATTCAAGCGCCCATTCTAGCGCGCTTGCAACTAAGAGAACTGCGTGCACGGCAAAAAACTCTTAATTCAGCCGCGCCCTTTTTTGTCGATCTCCCCCAACCGGTTGCGACAGCAAAAACGGACGCGGACGGTCGGTTCGAACTAACTATTCCTGACAAAGGAGAATACGTGCTAGTGGCGAGTGCGGAGCGGACTGTCTTCAATGATGTCGAGAGATATTTCTGGGTCGTTCGTCTCAACTCCGAAGAATTCAAAGCGACGCTGTCGAACGACAATCTTACGACATCCGGTAGTGCCGATTCATTACTCACGACGAAAGAATAGACGCTGGATTAGCTGCTCGGCGGCGGTTTGTGGCGCAAGAAATGGCTGCTCGACCATGAGCGGCGGTGCGTACCACGTGATCAGTGAGCCCCTGATGAGTGACCTAAAAATCCCAAGCGCGACCGACCGCGGTTCACTGATCACCGATCTCAAAAAGCGCGCCCGGAGTGACTCGAACACTCGACCTACGGATTAGAAATCCGTTGCTCTATCCGGCTGAGCTACGGGCGCAGAAGTAGCACAGACATATACCGAGTTTCGCGACGAATAAAAGCTGGGTGTAGCGGCAGGATTCTTGCTTTTGCTCTTTCAAGATAAGCATCAGGTGTAAGACCCAGCGGCACCAATACTTCTTCCGACCTTGCGCGAGTAACGAACCGTAGCAGCTACAAAAATAGACGACCGGCGGACCCGCCCATTGCACCCTGCGAATTCCGCCGGTCAATTAACCGAAAAACTATGCAACTGCCCCGGTTCTCCCCAATCGACCGGGCAAAACTGGATCAGCTTGCGTTTCCGTGATCGCGCTCGTAGGCGCGAATTGCTCGACGCGTCTGCGGTCCGAGAACGCCGTCAATGGATCCACGGTAATAACCGGCGCGAGCGAGACGGCGCTGTAGCTCGGCTACTCTAGAGTGGCTGGCATATCCCGAGTCGCCGTATCCATTGCCGCCGTATACGTTGCCTCCGTAACCATAACCATAGCCGTAGCCGTACGGATAGCCCCAGCCCCAGCCCCAACCCCACCACCACGGAAAACCGAAGTCACCGATGAAGATGACATTATTGCCGTGATGATGGTGCCAATTGCCGCTCCAGTTGCCACCACTCCAATTGTTGCCAGACCAGTTGCCGCCATGCCAATTGCTACCATGCCCGCTCCAATTGCCGCCGCTCCAGCGCTGGCCGCCCCAAGCGCCCATTCCGGGGCGTCCGCCCCTCGAAGCGAAATGATGGTCGCCACCACCGCCACCGCGCGGCGCAGCTGTGAGAACCGGAGCAGTTAGCATCACTGCAACAAGGCAAGCCAAGAAAAACAGAAGTTTAGAATTATTCATAATCGGTCGGGGTTTCTATCCACATCATTAGACACCGCACGCGATTCAAAGTCTCGTTTTATTTTTACGGTGGCAGAGAATTAAATAAGACCGGCGGCTCGCTCCCCTTTTTCCCTGCGAGCCGCCGGTCAAAACCAACCGAACTCACCGCTCGGTCAGATTACGCTAGGCCTAATCTATCGAGAAGCGGTGCGCTGATCGTCCCGTCCACAACCAAGCCATGTCTGCTTTCATAAGCGGCGATCGCGGCCCGGGTTCGCGGCCCCATGACTCCATCGACTAGGCCATGGTAGTAGTCGAACTCACCCAAGCGGCGCTGCACCGCTGCAACCGTCCCCGCATCATAGCTGTACGCAGGCTGGTAATGCGAATAGGTGTATGGGTAACCTCCATAGTACGAATATGGGTAATACCCTGAATACCCGTACGGCCAATATGAATAGGAGCCGTAATACGGGTAACCGAATCCGCCGCCATAGTAGTAGCGAGTGCCGCCATAATAGCCGGTATAGCCAGTACCATAACGGGTACCAGCGTAGTAGCCGCCAGTGCCCATGCGCGAACTAGTGCCGTGACGATATGTCGGGGTCACCTGTGTGGTTCGCGCAGCCATTCGTTGAGGCTTCGACATCGAGGTGGCCGCTGTCTATCCATCTCACAAAGCGCTGTCCCCGAAAATGTTCGAAATGTTCGAGGGTAGCCACGCGAATACGCCCCGAGCTTGGATCTCAGGCCGGTGCGACATGCTTACGCTATGCCCGCGGGCAATACGCTGTGAGATAATCTAGTAATTAAAAACCGGGAACGGACCAGAGTTTCGCATCGATTCCTGCTGGTCAGTGTGCAGTCATCGCGATTATCATGACCACTACGACCATGAAGCGCGCAGCGATCTCGATCCTCTTATTGTCTGTGTTCGCACGGCAAGTGCTTTACGCCGCGACGGTTGAACACAGCGTGAGTCCGTCGCGCCAATTCGTTATCTACGGAGCTGATGCGGAATTGCGCGGCGCTGTTTCCAACTTGGCAGAGCGGACCAAGACCAATCTTCTTGTGCTGTTGCGGCAGCGCGACAACTGGGTCGTCCCTATCGTGGTGAATCTACAACCACAGCAGGCAAATCTCCCCGAAGTTCCGCCGGCTGACCTCCGATTTAGCCAGACCGGTTTTGGCCTCAAGCTGCAGCTCGACCTGATGATCGCGAAAAACCTCGATGCATCATTGATGGAGCGCGAACTGCTGCGCGCGATTTTATTGGAGATGATTTATCGAAAAGAATCACACATCGCGGCCGGTAGCATATTCGTCGAGCCACCGGATTGGTTGATTGACGGCGTGCTTGCGCTTGCGCCTGGGAGCGATCGTGGACAGTTGGTCGAAGCGCTCACTACCGCGGACAAGACAGAGTCGCTGGAGATGTTTCTCCGTCAACGCCCCGGACTTCTCGATTCCGCGGGCCGGACGCTTTATCGCGCATACTCTTTTGCACTCGTGCAAATGCTAATCGATGGAAGAAATGGCCCTGCCCGTCTGGCGCAGTACATTGGTCATCTATCTAACGCCTCAAACGAGCCGCTTGCAGATTTGAAGGCGCAGTTTCCGTTCCTCCTTGGCGATGCGGAGCAACCCTGGCAGTTGACCTTAAGTCGGTTGAGGAATTTGCAGAGGTACCAGTTGCTCACCTTTGCCGAAAGCGAGCGACGCATTGATGAATTGTTGCACGTGAAAATCTCAGAAGCGACCAAGCCGGCCAAGCCGGTAGGGCTTGACGAACTTGCGCAGCGCAAGGCTTCGCCAAATGAGAAGATCGCGCTGAATCAGCTGGGCCATGATTTGCTCTCCTTCGTTGCCGAGGCCAATCCGGTTTTGCGCCCGATCGCGCGCGAGTACCAGGAGATCGTCGCGCTGCTTGCCCGTGGAAAGAGGAAACGAATCGCGAAGCGTCTGTCGCGTTTGGAGGTTACCCGCAAACAACTCGCCGCTCGAATGAGTGATATTGACGACTACATGAACTGGTTCGAAGCCACTCAAATGAAGAGCGGCAGCGGGAATTTCACTGATTATCTGAAAGCCGTGGACCAATCGCAGCTCTCAGTGCCAAAGCGGCATGATCCGCTTTCAGTTTACGTCGATGCGCTGGAGGACCAGTTCGGAAATTGAGCAAATCTGGACAAACTCTTGCCCCTTTCGGCTTTGACGATTATCTTGAGTAGCGCGTTTTGGACGCGCGTTTTCTATTCATGCAAAAGATTGGTTTCGCCGAGGCTCTCGACTCAATTGTTGCCAGCGACCCACGTTACCAGCGGGACGCCTATGTCTTTTTGCGCGATGCGCTCGATTTTACGACCAAGCAACAGAAGAAAATCAAAGGCCTCAGCGTTCGTCACGTGACCGGCCCGGAATTGCTCGACGGAGCGCGGCAGTACGCTCTCAAAGAATTCGGACCCATGGTGATGACAGTTTTCGATAACTGGGGAATCCATTCCTGCGAGGACATCGGGAACATGGTTTTTAACCTCATCGGCGCCGGGATATTCGGAAAGACCGAGGAGGATTCGATCGAGGACTTCAAGAATGTTTACGATTTTGGAGAGGTTTTTGCGAAGCCGTTCGCCCCGGCAAAACCAGCGAGGGCAAAACCGCCGGCGCAATTGCCAGCGCCGAAGCCTGCTGCCTCAGGCAAGTGATGCATGGTTTCGCCACGTTGAACCGTTGAATCGCAATCCTCGATGTAACGTTGTAACGATTTAACGAATCACGAATCACGAATCACGCGCCTTGCCGTGCTTCGTCATTGCACATCTAAGTAATGTATCGCATTCCCGTAGCGAATTTTCTCTCAGCGGCTCTATTGTTTAGCATGATCAATTTGAAAGCTGCGCCAACCGAGCACTCCGCTGCGATCACTTTTCCGCTAAGCACGGCGCAGAAATGGATTCTGTCGAACGGACTGACGATCATCGTGCAGGAAGATCGCAGCGCTCCGGTGGCCAGTGTGCAGGCCTTGTGTGCCACGGGGAGCGTCTACGAGGATCAGCATCTGGGCGCGGGCTTGTCCCACATTCTCGAGCACATGCTCTTTAAGGGAACCAAGACCCGATCGACCAATCAGATCGCGCAAAAAATCCAGGACGTCGGCGGATACATCAACGCCTACACATCGTTCGATCGCACCGTTTTTTGGATCGACGTGCCGAAAGATGGCGTCCCCACCGCGCTCGACATTTTGGCGGACGCCATGATGAATTCGACCCTGCCGCCTGAAGAATATCAGAAAGAGCAGGAAGTCATCCGGCGCGAATTCGCCATGGGCATGGATGATCCTGATCGCATGACCGGGCTGCTTCTTTTTGCCACCGCCTACCAGCGGCATCCTTATCGATTCCCGGTCATCGGCGAGCTCGAAATCTATAACCAGCTCACCCAGGAGCAGGTGATGCAGTATTACAAAACGCGCTACGTTCCGAACAATCTCACGTTCATTGTAGTCGGAGATGTGGATGCAGAAAAAGTGCGGCAACAACTCGCCGATCTATTCAAACCGTATTCAGAAAAATCGCTCAAACCGCTGTTCATTCCAACGGAGCCGCCGCAACTTGGCCGGCGCGAAGTGCACCAGGAATTTGCGACTGAGCTGACGCATCTTTCGCTCGCGTGGCACATCCCGGAGGTCACGAATCCAGACGTTCCCGCGCTCGATCTGCTCTCAACCATACTCGGCGACGGGCGCAGCTCGCGTTTATATCGGCGCGTGCGCGAAGAGGCCGGTTTGGCGTTTAGCATATCCGCATTCTCTTACACACCGGGCGATCCTGGTTTGTTTGGCGTCGATGCTACTGTCGATCCGAAAAAACGCGAAGCAGCCGAGCAATTGGCCTTGCGCATTGTGGATGAAGTGAAGCAGGCCGGCGTCACCGCGGAAGAATTGGCGAAGGCAAAGAAAATCATGCTCAGTCATCATCTCGGCGCGCTCACCACCATGCGCGGCCAGGCTTCGGACATCGGGTCGAACTGGTTGCTCACGCGCGATCTGAATTTCAGCCGCCATTATCTCGACGCTGTCCAGAAGGTAACGCTCGATGACATCAAACGCGTCGCCGCGACATATCTCACGGAGAACAATCTGACCGTCATCTCGTTGAGTCCAAAGGGCTCGCTGGCCGGCAAAGCCGAGAGCGCGAAGGCTGTCGAGGCGGGAGAGATTCAAAAATTTGATCTGTCGAACGGATTGCGATTGCTGGTGCGCGAAGATCCTCGCTTGCCGCTCGTCGGGATAGGCGCGGTTTTTCGCGGCGGCCTTCTCGCCGAAACGCCGCAGGACAACGGCATTACGCGGTTGATGGCCAAGGTGCTGTTGAAGGGAACCAAAACGCGCACCGCTGAGCAAATCGCCAATGAGATCGAAGCCGTGGGCGGTTCCATTTCGAGCGACGCCGGAAACAACAGCTTCAGCGTGCGATTCAGCAAGAGGAAGAGCAGCTGACCATGGTCGCCCGCAACATCATGCGGCAGGCGCTTTTTCCGCGGCATCCCTACGCACTGCGTTCAAATGGCTCGGTCGAGTCTGTTCAGCGGTTGACGCAAAAAGATTTGGTCGAATTTCGTGATCGCTACGTGGTCGCCAAGAACGGCGTTATCTACGTCTTTGGCGACGTCAAAGCTGGCGAGGTAAAACAGCTCATCGAGCAAACGCTCGGAAAAATGAAGCCCGGCGCGCTTGCGCTGACTGACGCAATGGCTTCCGCGCCGTTGGGCAAGCCGGAAACCGTTGAAAGCCACAAAGACAAAGCGCAAGGCGTGATCTTGGTCGGATTTCGCGGCGCGAGCCTGTCGAGCCCCGATCGCTACGCGTTGGACTTAATCGACGAGGCGAGTAGCGACCTCGGGTCGCGGTTTTTCATTCGCATTCGAGAGCAAATGGGACTGGCGTATTACGTCGGCGCCAGCCAGATGCAGGGCCTTGTCCCGGGACTCTTCGCATTTTACCTCGGCACCGACCCGCAGAAGATCGAGCCGGTGAAGACCGCGTTGCTCGATGAAATACACAAGCTCGCCAACGAAGGTCTCACGACTGAAGAATTAGCCAGAGCGAAAAAGAAGCTGATTGGCCAACAGGAGATCGCCAATCAAAGCAACGACGCGCTTGGTTATCATTGCGCGCTGGACGAGCTCTACGGGCTGGGCTTCGATTATTACAAGCAACTCGAACACGACGTGAACGCGGTGACACTCGAAGATATTAAGCAAGTGGCCGCGAAATATTTTCGCGATCAGCCGTACGTTTTAGCAACGGTGCGACCTCCAGAGAAGAAGTGACAAGTGACGGGTGACTTGCCTTCGCCTAGGCTACGGCGGGCAGGCAAGTGACGAGAAAACCCGTTCATGGTATACTGAATCAACTGATGACTCGTCACTCATCACTAATCACTTTCTTTTATGGCTGAAGTCCAAAAAACCACACAGAGCGGCGAGCTTTCCCAGCGCTTCATCGAGTTTGTCGTGATGCACGCCCAAAACGCCGCGCTGTTTCTTGGCCAAATTCCAAATCCAAAAACCGGCGAGCCCGAAGTGAACCTCGACCTTGCCAGAATGTTCATCGATCAACTGGCAATGATTCAGGAAAAAACGCGCGGCAACCTGACGAACGAAGAAGCAACAGTTTTGCGCAACGCGCTTTCCAATTTGCAAATGGCATACGTCGAGGTGTCGCGGGAGCCTGGTATGGCGCGACCAGAGCCTGCTCGCGGTGGCGAGGGCGCGCCAGAGGCCGAGTCAACCGCACCAGAAGCCGCTCCGCCAGCAAAATCGACGGAACAACCATCGACAGGCACGCCGGAGCCATCAGCGCCGATTACATCGACCGAGCCCGAGACAGAATCGCGGAAAAAATTCACCAAAAGCTACGGGCCGTGAATCGCTGATCCACTTGCGTGTCATCCCTAGCGCAGCGAGGGACCTCGCGCAAGCTAGCTTCCGGCAACGATCGCTGATCTTGTTCTCCAGATGAACAGGCGAACGGTCCGTTTGCGCGCTCTCATCCGAATTAAGGTCACGTGCACGCAATCGCAAGAAAGCTCAGCAACGGCAAGAAGCTAAATGGCGATACGACGGTTCTCGCTCAGTCGGCCGAAACGGCAGAGGACGCGGGTTTGCGTTACGTGAGCGATGAGCAGCCCGGTTTTTCGCGCCGGCGCAACGGCGACGAATTCGAATATTTTGATTTGAAAAGAAAGCCGATTCGTGACGAACAACGCTTGCTGCGAATTAAACGGCTGGTCATTCCGCCTGCGTGGAGCGATGTCTGGATTTGTCCATCGCCCAGTGGACACATCCAAGCCACCGGACGAGATGCTCGGGGACGGAAACAATATCGATATCACGAGCGCTGGCGGGAAATACGCGATGAGAACAAATACGATCGACTAGTCAACTTCGGAAAAGCTCTCCCTAAAATTCGCAGACGCCTGAAGCAAGATTTGGCTTTGAGCGGTCTGCCTCGGAAGAAAGTGCTCGCAACAATCGTGCAGCTTCTGGAGCGAAGCCTCATCCGCGTCGGCAATGAAGAGTATGCGCGTGAAAACAAATCGTTCGGTCTTACTACTCTGCAAGATCGACACGTGGACGTGAAAGGCTCAAAGCTGCGGTTTCGTTTTCGTGGCAAGAGCGGCCGCCAACATGAAGTGGATGTAACTGATCGCCGAATCGCGCGGATTGTGTCTAACCTGCAGGATTTACCTGGCCAGAACCTGTTTCAGTATCTCGATGAGGAAGGCAACGTGCGCGACATCACTTCACAGGATGTAAACGAATATTTGCGCGCGATCACAGGCGAAGATTTTACCGCGAAAGATTTTCGCACGTGGACAGGAACTGTGCTGGCCGCGGTCGCGCTGGGCAAGCTGGGCGCGTCTGAAACAAAGAAGCGGGCCCAAGCGAACATCAAAAATGCAGTCGGCGCGGTGGCAGAAGTTCTTGGCAATACCCCGGCAGTGTGCCGGCAGTGTTACATTCACCCCGCTGTTCTCGAAGCGTATCTGAACGGAAATTCCTTCAACGGCTTTTGGCCGGACACGCAGGAAGAGTTCGGAAAAAAAGGCGTTGATCTCACCTCGGCACAGGCAGCTGTTCTGAAATTTTTGCAAAGTAGCTCGTGAGAAAAATCCGGCTGACGAAGCTTCTGTGTATTAACGGGAGCTGGTTCGCCGCGGTGCGGGGCTCGGCCTGGTCTTTGCACTCTTGCGGACGGTGATTGGTTGCTGACTGGCAGCCGCGGTTTGCTGCTGTTCCTGCGTATATTTTTTTGTGCTCGGCCAGATCAAACGCCACGGTTGTGTTTTTATTGTCTCGCTGAATTGCTTGATGTTCTCGCCAGCAGGGCCGAGATCGGTAACCGCGAGTCTTAGTTTCTCCGACGATGTCCGCAGGTTTCGCAGTGTGACCTCGATGTTGTCGTTCTCTGTAAGGCTGGTGCTGATCTTTTCGATGTTTGTGAGCGAATGCGAGAGCGCGCTGTCGGGCGCGGTCAGATCGGCCATATGTTCGCCGAAGGTTTTGAACTGGGTGAGAGCGAGGTTCAGCTCGGAATTTTCGTCGGTGAGCCGATTCAGGTTTTGCGCGGTCTGCTGGAGATCTTTCATGGTGTTGGTAGCTTCGGCTGCGACCGGTTTGATTACTTCCAGCATCTTCGCCGCGGCATCGCCCAGATCGGGAGTGCGTTCACCGGCAAACATCTCGCCGTCTTTCGCGCGACCAGAGCTTTCGTTTCCTTGGGTGATGTCGATTGCCATGTCGCCGAGTAACCCAAGTTGCATTAGCCGCGTCTTGGCATCGCGATACACCTTCGCGTTCTTGTCCACTTGTACATCCACGCGCACTTCGAACCTCAGTTTGCCCGGCGTCGCAGTTGGGCCCGCCTTCGCCGAGGCTTCGGCGGGCATGCTGGGACTCGCATTCGGTTCGGCCTGATGAATTGCAGCCTCCGCTTCTTCCGCCTGTTTTTCTTCTTTCGGCGATACAGGTGAATACAATTTTTGCACCTGACCAATCTTGCGGCCGGCTAACATCACTGGCGCGCCCTGTTTGATTCCGGCCGCGTTATCGAAGTAAATCTTGTAGGTCACCAGCGGGCGGAACAATCCCGGAGCGCCGAGCAAAACCAAAAGGAAGGCGACCACCGCGATCGTGCCGATCACCAGCAGGCCGGTCATGATTTCATTTCTTTGTAATTGCATCGAGGCTGCCTTCCAGAATGGGACCTTCAGTGCTGCCGCTCAAAAACTGAGCGACGACCGGATTCTTGGATTGTTTGAATTCTTCGGGTTCGGCTTCTTCAATGATTTTTCCGTGGTACAACATAGCCATTCGCGTGCCGATGCGAAAGGCGCTGTCCATTTCGTGCGTGACGGTGATCGATGTGACCTTCGCTGTTTCGCTCAGGCTGATAATTAATTCGTCGATCACCGAGGCTATGACCGGGTCGAGGCCGGCTGACGGCTCGTCAAGAAGGATCAATTCGGGATCGAGCACCAGCGCACGCGCAAGGGCGACGCGTTTGCGCATACCGCCGCTGAGTTCCTCCGGCAACAGGTCCTTGGAATCCTTCATGCCGACAAGCTCCAGTTTTTCATCGACGATTTTGTCAATCTCTGCGCGTGATTTGTCCGTGAGCTCCTCGAGCGGCAGAGCGACGTTGTCACGCACATTCCGCGAACTGAGCAGCGCCGAATACTGATAGACCATGCCCATGTGTTGCCGGACGGCCTGAAGTTTTCGCCGTTGGAGCCGCGTGATTTCGAATTGCTTGAAAAATATCGAACCTGAATTGGGACGCAGCGTGCCGAGAATCAGTCGCAAAATGGTGCTCTTGCCACTGCCGGTTTGGCCCATGACCACGAGGCGTTCCTGCGGCTCGACCCTAAGCGACAAGTCATCGAGTATTTCTTTCTCTTCAAATTGCATGTACACGTCGCGCAACTCGACCATATGCGTGGGCCTGGTCATGTCGGGTAAAATGTGGTGTAAACGACGTTGTATAGCGTATCGAAGCCGATCACCGCCGTGATCGCTGTTACGACGCTGGATGTTGTCGAAGTGCCAACCCCAGCGGCGCCGCCTTTAACGGTCAATCCCCGGTAACACGCAATCGCGGCGATGAGCAGCCCGAACAGAAAGCTCTTCAAAATGCCGGTGATGATATCGCGAATGAGCAATGAATCTTTCACAAGATCGAGAAAGTAGGGGAACGCGATGCTGAAATACGCCTTACAGATCAGGCTGCTGGCAAATATTGCGGCGATATTTGAAACCGTGGACAGACACGGCATCAGCAGAAATAGCGCGAGCATTCGCGGCGCGACGAGGAAACGCAGCGGACCGATACCCATGGACTCAATCGCCTCGACTTCTTCGGAAACCTGCATGGTGCCGAGCTCGGCGGTAAACGCCGCGCCGATGCGCGCCGCCAGCATGATGCCGGTGAGAAGGGGCCCGAGCTCGCGCGTGAAACCGATCGCGACCAATCCAGGGATCAACCGCTCTGTGCCAAAGCGTTGCAACTGATAGCCGGTGAGCAGCGCCATGGTCAGCCCAAGGAAAAACGAAACCAGTCCCACCAGTGGCACGGAGTCCACACCGGCGCGTTGGGTGTGCCGGAAAAAACTGGCGGCACGGAAAGGCACCCGCCCGTGCTGGATGCGCTCGAACGTTTCCTGAAACGTGTTCACGATGAACCAGAACACGCCGCCCACTTCGCGTAAGAAAGTGCGTGCCAAGTGGCCGATTCCCTGGGCAATCAAAACGGGTGGCGGTTGAGCGTTTGCCATGGCCGGGAAAGGTGGCCTTACTTCCCGGCAGGGAAAAGAGCAAAGTTGACGGGAGCTTTGCCGCAATTGCTGTAGCCGCTTCCCTGTGGGAAGCGTGGCGCTGATGTGTTTGACGCGCAGGCATCGCGTCGCCCACAGGGCGACGGCTACAGGCCCGGCTTAGCGCACAACGCTTGCATGAAACGTTCGACGTACAGCCTTTGAACGTTAAGATCGACAACCGTGGTAAGGAGCTCATTCCAACGCGACATGAAATTGTTTCGCATACTCAATTGCTTCTTTGTCATCGCGCTATTTAATGCCGGGGCGTCCGCGCTCGCCCTAGGGCCAGCCAGGTCTCTTACAGCCGTAGCGGAAAAGGGCCCTGAAAATCAGCCGACCATGAAAACAAAAAAAAAGATTGGACTCGCGATCCACGGCGGCGCCGGAACCATTGAGCGCAGCAAGATGACTCCGGAAAAAGAGCGCGAATACCGCGCGGGATTGGAACGCGCGCTGACGGCTGGTTACGAAATTCTGAAGCGAGGCGGGTCCAGCCTTGATGCCACGGAAGTTGCCGTGCGCGCGCTCGAGGATGATCCGCACTTCAATGCAGGCCGTGGTTCTGTTTTCACAAGTGCCGGCACAAACGAGATGGATGCGTCAATCATGGACGGGAAAACTCTCAAGGCCGGCGCGGTCGCCAGTTTGAAACACGTGAAAAATCCAATCGGTCTGGCCCGACTGGTCATGGAAAAATCGCCGCACGTCATGCTCGATTGCGCAGGCGCAGAAGCGTTCGCCAAAGAGAACGGGATCGAGCTTGTCGATGAAAAATATTTTTTTACGCAGGAACGCTGGGACGCGTTGCAGAAAATTAAGGAAGCGGAAAAACACGGTGGCGTTGGCGGAAAGAAATTTTTTATCTCGGAAGACGATCTACACGGCACTGTCGGCGCGGTCGCGTTGGATAAGGACGGTAATTTGGCCACGGCGACTTCCACCGGTGGAATGGCAAACAAGCTGCCCGGGCGAATCGGCGATACGCCGGTCATCGGCGCCGGCACCTACGCGAACAATCAAACCTGCGCAGTATCCTGCACTGGTGATGGCGAGTATTTTATTCGCGCCGGCGCGGCGCATGAGGTCTCAGCGCTCATGCAATACAGGGGGATGAAATTGCAGGAAGCGGCACAGATGGCTCTGGACGCAGTTAAAAAGCTTGGCGGCAGCGGCGGTTTAATCGCCATCGACAAAAACGGCGAGGTAGCTTTGCCATTTAACACAAACGGGATGTACCGCGGCTACGTAGATCCAAACGGCAAGTTTGTTGTGGAGATCTATCGTTGAAGCGTTAAAGCGCTAAACCGGGCAAGCCGACCCTGTCATGTTGAGCGAGCGAAACGTCTCTGATTGTCACTTGGTGTTGCCGTGAGAATGAATCAGAGATTCTTCGCTTCGCTCAGAATGACAAAGCTGTGTCCGCTGCAACGGTTCAGCGCTTCAACGGTTTAACGCTTCACATGCTTCCTCCCTTCTCCGTCGTTATTCCTTGTTTCAACGAAGAAGCGCGGATTGGCGAAACGCTCCGCGTTACGATCGAGTATCTCGCCGCGAGCGCGCCAGAAAGTGAATTGATCGTGGTGAACGATGGATCGACCGATGCAACGGGGACAATCGCGCGCAAAATCCTGGCGGAGACAAAGATTGCGACGCGTTTGCTGGAAAATTTTCCAAATCGTGGAAAGGGCGCAGCGGTTCGCTCTGGATTGCTGGCTGCCCGTGAACCGATCGGGCTTTTTTCTGATGCGGATCTTTCCACGCCGATTGAAGAGACGCCGAAACTCATCGAACCGATTGCAAACGGCGAAGTCGATATTGCATTTGGATCGCGTGCGCTTGACCGCAGTTTAATCGGGATCCACCAACCGTGGCGACGCGAGCAGGCTGGCCGGATTTTTAATTTGCTCGTGCGCTTCGCGACAGGGCTGCCGTTTTGGGATACGCAATGCGGGTTCAAGGCGTTTCGCCTCGATATTTGCCGGCCGATCTTGGAGGCAGCGCGTGTCCAGGGTTTCGCTTTCGATGTTGAGCTGCTTTATCTCGCGCAACGTGCCGGCTTGCGAATCCGGGAGATTCCCGTGCGCTGGAATCACGCTGAGGGAAGCAAAGTTAGTTTTTTCCGCGACAGCCTGCGGATGCTACGAGAAGTGATTTCGCTGCGAACGGCGCCTGTAGCCGCTTCGCTGTGCGAAGCGCGACGTCGGAATCCTTGAACCCGCGCGCCACGCGTCTCACAGAGACGCGGCTACAGAAAATGCCGTAACTTTTCTTTCTCGCGTCGACATCTAAATTATCTGTTTCACTTTTTCGTAATCATGCAGTCGTTGCGATTTCATCCGGCCGTTGTACGTTGGTTCGAACAAACGTTCGGCTCACCGACCGAACCGCAGGTGCGCGGGTGGCCGGCGATCCAGTCCGGCCGCCAAGTGCTAATTTCCGCCCCGACAGGCTCGGGCAAAACGCTGGCGGCGTTTCTTGCTTCGCTGGATGCGCTGTTTCGCGAAGGGGTCGAGGCTGATTTGCCGGATGAAACGCAGGTCGTTTACGTGTCGCCGCTCAAGGCATTGAGCAATGATATCCGTAAAAATCTGCAAGAGCCGCTGGCTGGCATTCGCGCGTTATTGGGCGAAACAAATGGCCTCGAGATCGACGTGCGCGCGGACGTTCGCACTGGTGATACGACTGCTGCCCAACGGCAGGCGCTGATCAAAAAACCTCCGCACATTCTGGTTACAACACCAGAGTCGCTGTATCTGCTGCTGACTTCAGATTCGGGCCGGCAGATGTTGAGCACGGCTCGAACACTCATCCTCGACGAGATTCACGCTGTCGTGGATGATCGGCGCGGAGCGCACCTTGCTCTGAGCGTCGAACGTTTGGCTGCCCTAACGAAAAATCCACTTCAGCGGATCGGGTTGTCAGCGACGCAGAAACCGATCGAAGAAGTCGCACGTTTTTTGGTCGGTGCTCATGCAGTTGACGATGCTGGTAACCCGGATTGCGAAATCATCGATATCGGTCATCGTCGCGAACTCGATCTGGCAATCGAAATCCCCAAGTCGCCGCTGGAAGCGGTGATGTCGAATGAAGTGTGGGAGGAAATCTATCATCGGCTGGCAGAGTTGATCCAGGCGCATCGGACTACTTTGGTTTTCGTCAACACGCGCCGAATGGCCGAGCGCGTGACGCATCACTTGAGTGAGCTGCTCGGCGCGGATGCGGTGACATCGCATCACGGAAGTCTCTCCGCAAAGCTGCGCCTCGATGCCGAAGATCGATTGAAGCGAGGCGAATTGAAAGCGCTGGTCGCCACCGCTTCGCTTGAGCTCGGCATAGATATTGGTTCAGTTGATCTTGTTTGCCAGCTCGGCACAACGCGCTCGATTACCACTTTGCTGCAGCGGGTCGGCCGCGCCGAGCATAGACGCGGCGGTTTGCCGAAGGGGCGCGTCTTCCCGTTAAGTCGCGATGAACTCGTCGAGTGTGCGGCGCTACTGCGTTGTGTTCAGCGTGGCGAGTTGGATCGGCTCAGCATTCCGGAAAAACCGCTCGATGTGCTGGCTCAGCAAATTGTTGCCGCGGCTTCCACGCAAGATTGGGATGAAAATGAGTTGTTCGAACTTGCTCGTTCGGCCTGGCCGTACCGAAACCTTACCCGCCAAGAGTTCGATGGCGTCGTCAAAATGCTCGCCGAAGGGTTCAGCACGAAACGCGGCCGGCGTGCGGCGCTGATTCATCACGATGGAGTGAATCATCGAATTCGGGGTCGTCGTGGTGCGCGATTGACTGCACTCACGTCCGGCGGCGCGATTCCCGACAATGCCGATTATCGTGTGATCCTTGAGCCCTCGGAAACGTTCGTCGGCACAGTGAACGAAGATTTCGCCGTCGAAAGTTTGGCGGGCGACATTTTCCAACTCGGCAATGCGTCGTGGCGAATTTTGCGCATCAACTCCGGAGTCGTCCGTGTCGAAGATGCCAAAGGCCAGCCGCCGGGAATTCCATTTTGGCTGGGCGAAGCTCCGGCGCGCACGACTGAGCTGTCGAAAGCCTTGTCCGATTTGCGGACAGAAATCGAAAAGCTGCTGATCGACGGACAAAATCCGAATGAATGGCTTGCCGAAGAAATGCGGTTGCCACCCGAGGCTGCTGAACAACTCGGCGACTACTTCGCGGACGGTTATCGATCGGTTGGCGCAATTCCGTCACAGCAAACCCTGGTGATGGAGCGTTTCTTCGACGAATCGGGCGGGATGCAGCTGGTTTTGCACACGCCTTTCGGCAGTCGAATCAATCGAGCGTGGGGTCTGGCATTGCGAAAACGTTTTTGTCGTTCGTTTAATTTTGAGCTGCAAGCAGCGGCGACGGACGACGCCATTGTGATTTCGCTCGGCACGCAGCACTCGTTCCCGTTGGAAGAGGTTTTTCGCTATCTGAATTCCAAAACAGTTCGCGACCTGCTCGTTCAGGCATTGCTCGACGCGCCGATGTTCACCATTCGCTGGCGCTGGAACGCGACTCGATCGCTCGCCGTGCCGCGGTTTCGCGGCGGCGCAAAAATCGCCGCGCCTCTGCAGCGCATGGAATCGGAAAATCTTTTGGCGGCAGTTTTCCCCGACCAACTAGCCTGCCTCGAGCATATCGTTGGCGACCGCGAGATTCCTGATCACCCGCTGGTGAAACAAACAATCGAAGATTGCCTGACCGAAGCAATGGACATCGATGGCTTGGAGGACGTGTTGCGGAGGATTGAGCACGGCCAGATCCGTTGCATCGCGCGCGATTTGCCCGAGCCTTCGCCGCTCGCGTCTGAGATTCTAAATGCGCGGCCGTACGCGTTTCTGGACAACACGCCGTTGGAAGAACGCCGGACTCGGGCGGTGTACACGCGTCGCGCCTCGGAAAGAAACGGTAGCGGTGGGCTTGGTGTTCTCGACGCGGCCGCGATCGACAAAGTCGTTAAGGAAGCACGGCCGGAAGCGACAAACGCGGATGAATTGCATGACGCGCTGATGTTGCTCGGTGTGATGACGGCGGAAGAAATGCAGCGAACGTCGAGTGGCGAGAGTGCAGAGCATTTCATGTCAACGCTTGTCGCTGAAAACCGGGCCACGCGCCTGATCCTTCCGACGCAACATTCGAAACACCGCGAGGTTCGGGGGTTTTGGCTCGCTGCGGAACGACTTCCGATGATTCAAGCGATTTATCCCAACGCAGTCGTAAAGCACAATTTGACCGTTCCTGAGGCGGTGCGTGGAAAGAATTGGGAACGGGCCGACGCAATTCGCGAACTGGTTCGCGGGCGAATGGAAGTTTGCGGGCCGGTTACTGCCGACGAGCTAGCGGACATCTTGGAGTTATCGTGTTCGGAAATTGACGCGGCATTGCTGGGCCTCGAAGCAGAAGGTTTTATTTTGCGCGGCAAATTTCATCCGAATGGAACGCAGCAAGAATGGTGCGATCGCCGGCTGCTGGCGCGGATCCACCGGCTCACAATCGACCGGCTGCGCGCGGAAATTCAGCCTATCTCGGTTCAGGATTTCTATCGATTTCTCTTCGTATGGCAGCGTGTTGATGTCGATCATCGCGTTGAAGGACCGGACGGCCTGCAATCTGTTTTGGAACAACTCGACGGGTGCGAGTTACCACTGGCGGCCTGGGAATCGGCGGTCCTGGCGGCGCGCGTTGCCGACTACGATCCGGAATGGCTCGATCGTCTTTGTTTTTCCGGTCGCGTCGGCTGGGGACGTTTAAGTGCGCCGCAAAATCCAACTGCGCGCACGATCGCTCCGTTGCGGAGCAGCCCAATTGCGCTTTACCAGCGCGAGAATGTCCAAGACTGGCTGCTGTTGTCGCGGGCAAATTCCGCGATGGAGTTTTCAGTTGCCAATCAAGTCGTACTCGATGCGCTACAAAGCGGCGGGGCACTCTTCTTCACAGAGTTGGTGCGACGCACCGGCCTGCTGCCTTCTCAAGTTGAGGAAGCTTTGTCGCAGCTCGCGGCGCTGGGTTTGGTCACTTCAGATAGTTTCGACGGATTGCGAGCGCTTCTGGTCCCATCACACAAACGGCCCACGTTTGGCCGAAACATCGGAAAACGCCGGCGCAAGACAAACCTGGCCAGCATTGAGTTTGCAGGGCGCTGGTCGTTGTTGAGAACGCAGATCGCGTCGCAGCCGTCGCGAGATGGTGCAGAAAGGGGAAATGGCGCGGAAAGTTCTCAGCGGGACACGGCCACCGTAAAATTTGCGCGAGCGTTGCTGCGCCGCTGCGGCGTGGTATTTCGCCGTTTGCTCGAGCGCGAAAGTTTCCCGATTACGTGGTACGAACTGGGGCGAGTCTATCGTCGGTGGGAGGCGCGCGGTGAAATTCGCGGCGGCTATTTCGTGGCGGGCATCAGCGGCGAACAATTCGCCCTGCCCGAAGCTATTTGCTTGTTGCGTTCTATCCGCAAGGCGCCGTCAAATGGCGAACTGATCACGCTGAGCGCCGCGGACCCGCTGAATTTGCAAGGCATACTGACGCCTGGATCAAGAATTGCCGCGCTCACGGCCAATCGCATTTTGTTCCGTGATGGATTCCCAATCGCTGCGCTTGAGGCAGGCGAGATTTGCAGACTCGCCGATACGGCGGTCTCTGATTTGCAAATTGAAACTGCTCTTCGAGTCGGGAAGCTGCGCCCGTCGTTGCGGCCCTATTACAAATAGCGAAGCAGCACAGCATCCTGTAGCCGCTTTGCTGTGCGAAGCGCACCGCTGTGTTTTTGGCACGCACGCGCCACGCGTCTCACAGAGACGCGGCTACAACTATTTCTTAACTACCTCGGCGTTCTCGATCATCGCGATGCCGCCACGCTCTGCCAGCTTGCCTTTTAAGGTGACGTTTTTGCCACACAAATCGGCAAGTTGATCGTTAATCGGTTTGTGTTCGCCGACGACCAGATACGCTTTGCCCTCACTGACGATGCCGACCGGGCCACCGCTCCTGATGCACTTGGCCCCGCAGGATTGCCCGTGTTTTTCACCCACGGCGTTATGATCGACGTAGCACATCATGTCGATCACTTCGCCCGTGACCTCTTTCGAAGCACCCGCTTCTGCGCCGTGCTCGTGTTCCTGCGCGATCGCCAGCGGCGAGGCCGCTAGCGCTGCGATGAACGTTGCAGTCACTGCAACTTTCAAGACTGTAGGTTTATTGCTTGTTGAATTAAACATGCAACAAATCTGGGCTGCTCGGCGCGTTGGTCAATTAGGTAGCGGCGGTTCACCGAACCGCTACGGCCGGTTGAGTCAATCGTCCCTACCTTTTTCGATTAGCTCCGCAAACTGATCGAAGAAGTAGGAGGCATCATGCGGACCGGGTGCGGCTTCCGGATGATATTGCACGCTGAAGATCGGCAATTCCTTGTGCCGCATTCCTTCGACTGTGCCGTCGTTCAAATTGATATGTGTGATTTGCACGTTCGCCGGTAGCGAGTCCGCATCGACCGCGAATCCGTGATTCTGCGCAGTGATAGCCACTTTGCCCGTGCGCAAATCTTTTACCGGCTGGTTCGCGCCGCGATGGCCGAACTTCAACTTAAACGTCGATCCGCCGAACGCGAAGCCGAGAATCTGATGGCCAAGACAGATCCCGAAGATCGGCTTTTTACCCATCAAATCGTGCACGGTTTTGTGCGCGTAAGGAAGCGCTGCTGGGTCGCCAGGGCCGTTGGAGAGAAAAATTCCGTCGGGATTGAAAGTGAGCACTTCCTCGGCTGTCGTGGTCGCCGGCACAACAGTGACTTGGAAGCCTTTCTGGCGCAGCAAGCGCAGAATGTTTTCTTTGATCCCATAATCGTAGGCCGCGATTCGAAACTTGATCGGCGGAAGCGCGCGTCTATTTCCGCCATTACTCGCCGCAATCGACCACGGCGCACTTAGTTTGTCCTCAGGGTCCCAACGGTAAAATTTAGTTGTCGAAACTTCGCGCACATAATCCATTCCGATTACGCCCTCGCCCTCAATCGCTCTCTGTGTCGCTTCTTTAGGAGAAATCTCTTCCGTCGTCAGACAGGCCTTCATTGCGCCGCGAGTGCGCAAATGCCGCGTGAGCGCGCGGGTGTCGATCCCTTTTGCGCCGGGGATGTTCCATTTTCGCAAATATTCGTCGAGCGACATTTCGGACCGCCAGTTGCTCGGGACCTCAGTCAATTCCTCAATGACGAATCCGCGCACATGCGGTGAGCGGCTTTCCTGATCTAGCGAATTGGTCCCGTAATTTCCGATCAACGGATAAGTCATCGCCACGATCTGTCCGCGATACGAGGGATCGGTCAGCACCTCCTGATAACCGGTCATGGCGGTGTTGAAACAAATTTCACCGACGCGCGTGCCGGTTGCGCCAAAAGATTCGCCCTCGAAATATCGGTCGTCTTCGAGGGCTAGAAGTGTGCGCACGTCACCGCGCACTATCGATCTCGTCGGCCGATTTTCAAATCTGTTGTAGCGTGAGCCGGACAATCTTGTCTGCCGATTTCCGTAAGCCTCGCAGACGGGATTGTCTGCGTCACGGCTAAGAGAAAAACCCGGACCGAATTTCTCGGTCCGGGTTTTTGAAATTTTACCCCGCCGGTGCCGTTCAGGTGATTCTAAGGGTGGATGACCGTTGCTGCGGAATCTGACTTCCAATCAAGGCCTGTCATTTTCCGCACCAACCAAGCCTCCGTATTTCGTCAACTATCGGTTCGGGGACGTCACCTCAATCGCGAACATCGCAGGGCAAATGTTTATATCCCGAAAATATTCTGGATTCGAAAGCCGCTGGCTGAGAGTTGAACGGAAAGCACTGGTTTCCTGCCCAACCCTCAACGAGCGGCTCTCAATCTCAAAGAACTACTCGCGCAATTCCGCGCCGAGGTCGCGCCGCAGTCGCTCGCGAATTTTCGCGTGCGCTGCATTTACTTCCTCACTCGTCAGTGTGCGACTTCGGTCTCGATATGTCAATCGATATGCGAGTGACTTTCGCGCCGCCCCGATTTCGCGGCCGCTAAACAAGTCAAACAGCTCGACGCTTTCCAAAAGCGGCTCGCGCGGTTCTTCAATGCTGCGCAAAATCGTTTCGTGCGGAATTTCTTCCGGCACAATCATCGCAATATCGCGCGTGACAGCGGGAAATTTTTCAATCTCACGAAACTTTGTCGCTGTTTCCTCGGCAATTAAAAGAAGGTCAGCATGCACCTCGGCAACGAACACCGGACCAGGCGCATTAGATTTTGCGGCCGCAAGTTGTCCGCCAAATCCGATCATTTGATCGCCGGAAAAAACGTCGACCGGCAGCGCGAGATCAGGAAACTTCCCGGAGTGAAATGACAGATTTGGAACGGCGCACTCCAGCGCGCCTTTGAGATCGAATAGATCAAGGCTGCGGCTTTGCGGGGATCGCCAATTCGGCGCGCTCGCAACATTTCCCCACAGCAAAATTCCAAGGTGCCGTTCTTCTTTGCCGGATGGCGGAATAAACGTCCGGCCGATTTCGAAAATGGCGACGCGTTCTGCGCCGGCGCGAATGTTGCGATCGAGTACTCCTAACAATCCGACGAGGATGCTTGGGCGCAGCGCTACATGATCTTCGCTGAGCGGGTTTCGCAATTCGATTGCGCTTTCGCTGAATGCGAATCGTTCACGCGGCAGCAATTTTGAAGTCCGGACTTCATCGAGGCCAGCGGCTGCCAACCGCTGCCGCCACGCCGATTCCAAATCATGCGCATGGTCGGCAATGCTCGCTGGCGTAAAACGGCTTCGATCCGTTCCCGGAATTTTGTCGGCTCCGTAAGCGCGAACGACTTCTTCGATAAGATCGACATCGCGCTGCAAATCGCGGCGATAACTCGGAATCTTCCATTTGGAAGATCCGTTCTTCCTTATCCGCTCACTCTTTGTCTGTTTCAGCCCGAACCCTTCCAAAATTTCATCGACAGTTCTTCGCTTGATCGAAATCCCCAAAACTCGATCGCATTTTTCGTAGCTCAATGAAACGTCGGCCGGGTTCGTCGGGAGTTTTCCAGCGACGTTAATTTCCGTTGCTGGAGTTCCACCTGCGATCTCGCGAATCAATTCAGTCGCGCGCTGCGAGGCGCGGAGCACCATGTCCGGATCAACGCCGCGCTCGAATCGATAACTTGCATCGCTCGGCAGATTCAAATTGCGCGCGGTGCGACGAATGCTCGCCGGCGAAAAGTAAGCGGCTTCCAGCAAAATGTTTTTCGTTAAATTCGTGACGCCGGTTTCTTCGCCGCCCATCACGCCGCCGATTCCGACCGCCCATTCCTCGTCGGCAACGACACAGTTATCCGACGTGAGCGAGTAGGTCTTTCCATCCAGCGCGAGAAATTTTTCGCCGCCGCGAGCGAGCCGTACATTGATCATGCCATTTAATTTGTCTGCGTCGAATGCGTGCGTCGGCTGACCGAGCTCGAGCATCACGAAGTTCGAAATATCGACGATGTTACTGATCGAGCGGATGCCGACGCTCTCAATCTTCGCGCGCAACCATTGCGGACTTGGGCCGACGTTCACATTGTCGATCTTGCGCGCGGAGAAAAATGGACATTCACGGGTCGCGCTGATGGTCACGCCGGACTTCTTGATGTCTGTCTTGGCCTCGCGCGGCGTTGATTTGAGTTTCTTTCCAGTGAGCGTTGCGATCTCACGGGCGAGTCCGAAGTGGCTCAGCAAGTCGCCGCGGTTTGGCGTGATCTCGACATCGAGAATCGTGTCGCCTGGAAAAAGATCGGAAAGCGGCGCGCCGATCTTTGCTTCGGCCGACAAAATCAAAAGGCCCGACGCATCTTCGCCAAGACCCAGCTCGATTGGGCTGCAAAGCATTCCTTCACTCTCAACGCCGCGCAGGTTGGTCTTGCGAATCTCAATTCCGTTGGCCAGCTTTGCGCCCGGCAACGCCAGCGGAATTTTGTCTCCAGCTTTGTAATTGGTCGCGCCGCAAACGATCTGGCGTTTCGTTCCACTGCCATCATCGACTTCGCAAACCGTCAGGCGATCGGCGTTCGGATGACGCGAAGAAGCGGTGATTTGCGAAACGATCACCTTCTCAACGTTCGCGCCGCGCGTTTCGATGTTCTCGGTCTCGACGCCCGCGCGTGTCAGTAGCTCGGCGATCTCTTCCGGATTTTTTGGAAGATCGACAAATTCGCGCAGCCAGTTAACGGAAAATTTCATAAGCTTTTCGCTGTCATCCCGAATGAAGTAAGGGACCTCGCAAAGACGTGCCCGCTTTCGAAGAACACTGCGAGTGATTTGCGTGACGGCTTGCGCATTTGCGGGGTCCCTCGCCCTCTTCGCGGCTCGGGACGACACGCGTCGTGGGTTCCTTGAATTGTTTCATGCGAACTGGCGGAGAAACCGCAAATCGTTCTGGCCGAAGAGGCGAATGTCAGGGATATCGAATAAAATCATCGCCAGGCGATCCATTCCCAGACCGAACGCGTAACCGGTCCACTTTTCGGGATCGTAAGCGTTATCACCGCGTGCTTTATTTACGGCTTCGAAGACAGCAGGATGTACGATGCCGGAGCCAGCGACTTCGATCCATCGCTCGCCGCCTTTGAGCGCTTTGGATTTCACATAAATTTCCAAGCTTGGCTCGGTGAACGGAAAATAGTGCGGTCGAAATTGAACTTCGGTTCCTGCACCGAAGAGTTCGCGCATGAAAAATTCCAGCGCGCCTTTCAGGTCGGCGACGCTGACGTTTTCGTCCACGAAAAGTCCTTCTATCTGATGGAACTGCGGGCTGTGGGTGGCGTCGAGTTCATCGCGCCGATACGCCGCACCGGGAGCAATCACGCGAATCGGCGGCGGCGCGGCCTGCATCGTTCGGATTTGTACGGTTGAAGTGTGCGTGCGCAGCAGACGACCATCGGGCAAATAAAATGTGTCCTGCTCGTTGCGGGCCGGATGTTCGGGCGGGGTGTTGAGCGCATCGAAACAATGCCATTCGTCTTCAATGTCCGGCCCATCTGCGAGCGCGAATCCCATTCGTCGAAAAATTTCGATAGAGCGTTCCCACATCTGCGTCAGCGGATGCAGTGCGCCGATCTCATGTGGAGTTCCCGGCAGAGAGACGTCGATTCTGGCGAGCGCCTCGGATTGCATTTGAGAACGAAAATTTGCGGCGCGCGATTCGAGCGCTGCGGTGACGGCGTTGCGAACTTCATTGAGCAATTTTCCAACGATCGGCTTTTCGTCTTTGCCGAGCGTTCTCATCTGCTCGCTGCACGAGGAGATGCTGCCGCTTTTGCCGAGGTACTTGACGCGCGCGGTCTCGAGCGCCTGCTCGTCAGGCGCGGACTCGATCTCGCGCAAGGCGTCGTCGCGCAGTTGTTCGAGCGGGTGAGTCATTGAAACGTTGAAGCGTTGAAACGAAACACGAATGTAACGCTTAAACGCTTCAACGCTTCAATGGTGCCGCGCAAGTATTATGCGGCCTTTTTGTTTTTCTTCTCCAGCGCGGCTCTCGCTTGATCGACGATCGATTTGAACGCGGCTTCGTCGGTGACGGCCATATCGGCGAGAATTTTGCGGTCAAGGCCGATGCCAGCGGCTTTGAGTCCTTCCGCAAAACGGCTGTAGTTCATTCCATTTGCGCGGGCAGCGGCATTTAGCCGTTGAATCCAGAGATAACGAAACGTCCGTTTCCGCGTTTTGCGGTCGCGATAAGCCCAATACTGGGCTTTCATCATCGCGTCTTTCGCGTATCGAAAAAGTTTTGAACGGCGTCCGCGGTAGCCTTTGGCTTTTTTTAAGATTCGTTTGCGGCGCGCCCGGCTTGCCGGGGCGTTGGTGGCTCTTGGCATTTTTATTCTGCCTCGAATCGCTTCGAGGTTCCTCGTTCAGCGAGCTGTTGTTCCATTTGTCGATCTGCGCGACCTCACTCGCTAATTCGATCCCGAGATATGGAATCAGGTGCGCAGATCGAGAGCGAGGAAGCTAGGCGCATCGGAATAAAAGACAAATAGAAATCCGAAAAATGACGAATGAGGAAGGAAGCCAGAGTCCAAAACTTCTGATACAGATGAGAAACATTATTTCGTCATTCGGATCCCGTCATTTCCTTCGACATTCGACATTCGAGCTTCGTCATTGGGTTTCTCTTTTCTCCAAATTAACCACGCGACAACGCCCACAGCCGCGCCACCCAAATGGGCAAACGATGAGACGGAACTCATGCCGGCCTCTGTTCCCACGCGCCGATAAGCTGAAAGAAAATCCACAAGACGAAGACCGACCAAGCCGGCAATCGGATCCATCGGAACCAGACAAAACCCCACCGCATCAGGAATTCGAGCCGGACGCGCGGAAAATTGAGCGCGTAAAATGTAATCGCGCCGGCGATGCCGCCACTCGCGCCAATGCACGGGATTTGCGACCGCGGGTCGACAGCGATGTGCGCGAGGTCCCCAATGAATGCCGCCAGCGCAATGAGCGTGAGATAGCGAAGCGGTCTCAGAAAATCTTCCACGTTGTCGCCAAAGACGAGCAAGAAATACATGTTCCCGACCAGATGAATGATGCCGGCATGTAGAAAAAACGATGTGACGAAGGTGAGACCATCGAGCCGCGTTGCTTGTGCCGGAATTAATCCGAAGCGTTGGACCACGTCTCGAAGATGCGGAAACGCCAATAGGCTCACGCAAATGACTGCCGCGGAAAGTAACCAGGTTGCCCATGGTTTTCGCTCCTCTTCCGGTGCTTCGAATTCAACCGGTAATCCAAAGAAGCCTGCGATTTGTTTCCATGCTTCATCCGGCGGCGCGCTGTCGAAATCGGTGCCGCGCGCTTCTTCGGCGATCTGTTTTACTTTTTCGATGGCGATTAATTCGCGCGCCTTTTGCGGCAGCTCGGATACCGACACCGGCGATTGTCGTGGTGCGAGGGTGTCCATCTCGTGGGCATCAAACCAGACGAAATGACAATGCTGGCAAACATCCACAGCGACCTGCGCGCTCCCGGACAACGCCACCTCGAGCATCGGGTTTCTGCAGGAAGGACAGAGGCGCTCGCTTTTTCCTTTGCCGCTGATTGCATGAAGCCAGAGCGGGTTGATCGACTCCGGCGTGAAAGTGCGACGCAGCAATTCAACGGTCAGCGCACGTTCCGCGCAATTCTCGCAAGCCCAAAAAACGCCGTGCGGCGTGCGAACTTCTTCTAGCGGCACGTTACACCGGGGACAGAGGAGCTCGGAGTTAGCAGTCATCGGGTAGGCTCGCACTCCAATGGCATGACGAACGCACAAGAAATGCCTAAATCCGACCACCTGTCATGTTGAGCGAAGTGAAACATCTCAGATTGCCACTTAGCTTACGGAAAGAACTGATCAGAGATTCTTCACTTCGCGCAGAATGGCAATGCCATTTTACGCTTCAATGCTTTAACGCTTTAACGTTTTAGTGCTACATTGCGCGCGCATGCACTGGCTTGGTCGTCGTCGCTTGTTGGTCCTGGCGTTGATTTGCTTTTTCTGGACCGGGCTGATTTTTGTCGGCCATTTTTTCTCAGCAGCGCCGTTTCTCTCGGCACCGTGGCGCGGTGAACAAAGCTTTGAAGATTTGCTTCGGCGCGAAGGCCGAAAGACTATCCCGCCTAGCGATTTCGTCTTTTTGGGACTTGATCAAAGCACATTGCAATTGCCGCCGCTGACGGCTGAAGAAATTGCAAGCAATCGAGCGTTTCAACTGATGACCGAACGGCCATTCCCGTGGTCGCGGGAAGTCTGGGCGCTTTTGCTCGATCGGCTGTTCGCGGCAGGCGCGCGCCTGGTGATGTTCGACATGATCTTCAGCCCGCCCTATGATGGTGACCCGGAATTTCATGCTGCAGTTGATCGTTACCGTGACAAAGTTGTCCTTGGCGCCAACTTCGACATGCAAAATGCCGACAAGCCGCTCATTACGCCAAACAACACGCTCATACCGCCGCCCCAGCTTCAAGATGACCGGGTCGGCTTCGTAAATTTCTGGGCCGATCCGATCGACGATAAAATTCGCGCGCTAGCTTACCGCGTGACCGATCGTCAGCTCGCAGGTTTGCCTCCGCACCCGAGCGAAGAAATTTATGAATCTCTTTCCGCTCGCGGTCTGACCAAAATCGGCCACGGAAACGACATACCGCGCGATTTTCGCGGGCATATGATTCGCTTCACCGATTCGGATGCATTCCCGCCGCGGCCGCTCTACGAAGTTTTTGATCCGGAACTTTGGCACGCCAATTACGCGGATGGCGCGTTTTTTAAAGATAAGGTGGTGATCATCGGGGCGTCGGCGCAGGTGTCGCACGACTTTTTCGACACACCGATGAGCCCAATGACCTCGGGCCCGGGACTTCATTTACAGGCCATGGCCGCGGCGCTTGGCCACGAGTTTTTGCAGCCGACACCGCCGAAGGTTGAGCTGGCGCTCGTGGGCACAGCGGGACTCATTGCTTGGTCGCTTGTTGCCTTCTTGCGCAGGCCGTTGCTTTGCGTTGGAGCGCTCATTGTAATCACGGCTACGTATCTCGGGACGGCCCGATTGTTTTACGATAAGACCGGGCTGTTGCTGCTCACCGTGCCCGTGCTGAGCGCTCTTGTACTCAGCGGATCATTTTCGCTTGGGTTCGAATACGCCTTGGAGCGGTTGGAGAAATTGCGCACCCGGCGGACACTGGAACGCTACGTCTCGAAAAATCTAGTCAGGGAAATCCTCGAAAACCCAGACAGCTACTACAGCACCCTCCGTGGCGTGCGCGTGCCGGTGACAATCCTGTTCTCGGACTTGATTGGTTTCACCACGTTAGCCGAAAAAGCTGATCCCGAAGCATTGGTCGCCCAGCTCAATGAGTATCTCACCCGAATGACTTCCGTCATTTTCGGCGGTGGCGGCACCCTCGATAAATTTATCGGCGACGCGATCATGGCCGTATGGGGCAATGTGCGCAGCCTAGGCATGGCGCAAGACGCAAAAAACTGCGCGCGCGCTGCACTGGGGATGCGGCGAGAGCTAAGACAGCTCAATCAGAAATGGCGCGACGAAGGCCGCATGGGCCTCGGCATGGGGATCGGCATCAATCAAGGCGAAGTGATTGTTGGCAATATTGGGTCGCAGGAGCGAATGGACCCGACTGTGATCGGTGACTCAGTGAACCTGGCGTCGCGCCTCGAAGGTCTTACCCGAATCTATGGCGTCGATATTTTGGTTGGCGCGACCGCTGCCGAATTAGTGCGGGAGGAATTTCATCTTCGCTCTGTTGCCCGGGTCCAGGTGAAAGGCAAAACCAAACCGGTTGATGTTTTTACTTTCGTTGGTGCCCGCGATGAAGAGGTCGATCCAGAGTTTCTAAAATGGCTCGAAACGTACGAAGAAGGGCTGGAGAAATTTCGCGCCCGGGATTTTACTGAGGCGAAGATCCTGTTTTCCCGTTTCCTGGAATTTTATCCCGACGATCTGCTGGCCAAGATGTATCTCACTCGCTCGATTACGAACAAGCTCCGCCCGACGAAGCGTGGAAGGCCGTGGAAGTCTTCGAGAAAAAATAACCGTCATCCGAGCCGCGCTGAAGGCGACGGACCCTCACATCGGATGAGAGAGCACGAAAATCGGCTCAGAATAGGTCGCTTTTGCCTGCTCAAAAAATTTGAAAAAATTTGAAAAAAAAGCTTGCCACCGTGCTGGCCCTTCAGTTAGACCGAACGCTGGCAGACAAAAAGGCCTGTTTAAGCGTTCAAAAAAAATTGAAAAAAAAGCTTGTCAGGCTTGGAATAGTTTAATAAAGCCACCTTAAACCTAACCAAATCAATGGAGAAACTAATGATTAAGAACGTGCTAAATAAACTCGGATTCGTGCGCATCGCACTCGTGGCGAGCGCCGGATTTTCATTCATTGTAGCATCCAACGCATTTGCTCAAGCCGCGCCGCCGGGGGCTGCTGCCGCTCCGGCTCCCGCTGCGGAGGTCGAGCGCGTGATCGTGACCGGTTCGCTCATTCCGACCGCGGAAGAGGTCGGTCCGAACCCGGTGTTCAGTATCAACCGCGACCTGATTAACAAATCAGGCGCAGGCACCACCACGGAACAACTGCTCCAGCGCCAGCCGGTGATGAATGGTGGCAATGTTCCCGTGAACAACAACGGAACAGGCCAGTCCGGTCCAACCGGTACTGCCGCGCTCGGGCTGCGTGGTTTGGATCCTGGCGCCACACTGGTGCTACTCGATCGTCGCCGCGTTGCGCCGTTCCCCGGCGCCGCCCTCTCCGGGTATGGTTTCGTCGATCTAACTACCATTCCGGTCACAGCGGTCCAGAGCATTGACATTCTGAAGGACGGCGCTTCGACCACCTACGGGGCGGATGCGGTTGCCGGCGTGGT
>WNGD01003429.1_pt1 | contig 32521 bp, 27 predicted proteins | sample 5400671 | NCBI WGS metagenome assembly WNGD01 (sample SAMN13153369, study PRJNA577476) | soil metagenome | isolation source: 40 cm soil or saprolite under grassland replicate 2 | place: USA:California | collected 2016-06-15 | reverse complement strand
CTGCACGGCGGTGACGGCCGCTACCGCGGCAGGTTCGCCGGTGAGCTGGGCGGCAAGCAGCGGAAACGCCGCGAGCCTGACACCGTCCCCGAAATCGGCGAGAAAGGCCGACAGCCAGTAGCGGGCGAACGGCGCCCGGAACCCGTCAGCCAGCGCGACCACCCCAGCATCATGCCGGGACTCCTCCCGCAGGCCGTCGGCCGGCCGGCCCTCCGCCGGCCGGCCCTCCGCCGGCCGGCCCTCCAGCCGCATGCCCTCCGCCGCGGCGCGCGCCAGCCCGTCGCGCATGCACAGTCTGATTACTTTTTGTCACCGAGCGATAATGCAGCGTCGTCGACGGGTATGCCAGGGGTACGCGCGGGCCCTGCGGGCTTCGCGAGACGGGGACAAGAGCGGGGGACGATGCAGAGCCAGCTGCCGGCCAGGCGAGGGCGCCGGGTCGCCTTCGTCAGCGCTGTGATCATCGCCTTGATCGCGGCCGCGGTCGGGGTGACGGTCGGGCTCTACCAGGTGGCCGTCTCCCAGACGGCAAAAGCTCATGAGGGGGGCCGTGACGCACAGAACGCACAGGCGCTTCTCTCGGCCTTCGCCGAGGAGCGCCTGTTGATGTTCCGGTATATCGCCACGGCATCGCCGACCGTGCTCGACGGCGTGCACGTGCAGCATGCTCGGTTCGCCGCGCTGGCCGCGCGGGTGACTCCGGAGAGCGCCGCGGGCGCACGGGCCCATGCCCAGGCCGTGACCGCACAGACGGCCTACTACTCCGCATTCCTGAAGGCCACCAGCCTCACCAGCGCCAGCCCAGTGCGCAAGTTCATCGGGATCGGGCGCCTGGACACCCATGCGACCCCGGTCACGGCGCCCCTGACCGCACTGGTCGGCATTGAGACCCGAGACGCGGATGCCAGCGAAGCGGCCGCGAACGCGGCGTCGGACCTGGCGCTGGTGATCGGGATCTCCGCCAGCATCCTGGCCGTCCTGGCCGGGATCGGCTTCGCGCTGTTCACGCAGCGTCTGCTCGGTCGCTCGTTCCGCCGGGAGACCGATCTCACCGCCGCGCTGGACCGGCTGAGCGACCGGGACGAGCTTCTCACCAGGCTCCGCTCCACGTCGGCGGTTCTCGGCGAGGTGGCCGGCGAGCTGCGCGGAGCGGCGAACAATACGGCCGCGGCGACGAGCGAGCAGTCCGCGGCGGTCGCCCAGACCTCGGCGACGATCGAGGAGCTGGCCACCACCGCAGGCTCGATCGCCGACAACGTGCATGCCGTGGCGGACGCAGCCGCACGAACCGGCGTCACGATGAGCGACGTGCTGGAGAAGGTCGAGGCGATCGCCAAGCGCGCGCTCTCGCTCGGCAAGCAGACCCAGAAGATCGGGGAGATCCTCGAGCTGATCAACGACATCGCGGGCCAGACGAACCTGCTCGCGCTCAACGCGGCGATCGAGGCGGCCAGGGCCGGCGAGGCGGGGAAAGGCTTCGCCGTGGTCGCCGCCGAGGTGCGCAAGCTGGCCGAGCGATCGATCAGCTCAACGGACTCGATCAGCGGGATCATCGCCGGGGTCCGGGACGAGACGAACGCGACGATCATGGCGACAGAGCAGGGGGCCTTGCAGGCCCGTGAGGTCGGCGAGCTGATGACATCGACGGCGACGATGCTTGAGGAGTCGATGCTCGCGACTCAGCAGCAGAAGTCGGCTGCCGACCTGGCGGACAGCGCCATCCAGCAGATCCGTGATGCGGCGGACAAGCTCGCGGCCGAGCAGAACCAGTGGGCCGGCACCTCGCAGCGGCTCGAGGCGATGGTCGCCGACCTCGAAAGCGCTCTGCACCACGACGAAGAAGAAGTGCCCGTCCACGGGACCTTATGTTCGGGCTCGGGCCAGCTGATTCCTTCCCGCCGCGGCCAAGGCGGTGCGCACCGAGACAGGCAGCCCGATGAATGTGCACATCGGTAGGCAAATAGACCCCGGCAATGTGCACATCCATCGGGTTCACCGAGCGCGCACCGCAACCGCTTCGACGTGGCGACGAGCTTCAACGGAATCTGGAGGGGCTGCGAGGAAGCGCTCATTGAGGCGCGCCGGGTGGTACGGCCCCGGCGGCAGCGGCGGGCCCGGCGGTGCGGCGGGCCTGCCCGGGGAACCCTCCGGACCCCCGTGCAGGCGGCTGGCTCAGCGGGGGTCGGCGCGGAGCGGGCGGCCGGGCAGGGCGGCGGCCACGATGTCCGCGTCTCGTACCACGAGGGTGCCGTTGACGAGGACGTGCCGGATGCCGGTCGATGGGCGGGTGCTGTTGGCGTAGCTGGCCTGGTCGCTGATCGTGGCCGGGTCGAAGACGACGATGTCAGCGTCGCTGCCGGCTTGCAGCCGGCCCTTGCGGCGGATGGCCGGCACGCGGTCTTGCAGCAGCCGGGCCGGCTGCAGGCTGCACTTGCTCAGCGCCTGGGCCAGGCCGAGTGGCCCGCCGCCGCGGGTGAGCAGGCGCAGCGCCCGGGAGAACGTCCCGGCGGTCCGCGGATGGGTGACCGCAGTGCTGGGCAGCGGCCAGCTGAGCGGGCCCGGCGCCGGCCCGGCCCAGGTCAGCGGCATCGCGTCGCTGGCCACGATGGCGCCAGGAAAGGTAAGGGAGCGCATCAGCAGCCGGCGGTCGGCCGGGTCGGCCTCGTCGAGCAGCTCGATGATCACCAGCCCGCCGGGATCGGCCTGCCTCAGCTCGCGCAGCCGGGTCTCGCTGGCGACCCGCTCGCCGGTCGGCGCGTAGGTGAGCGACGACGGCGAAAGGCCGCGCTCGCCGAGCCGCTCAGGCGCGAGGAACGCGGCCCCGATGCCGGTCATGCCGGACCCGTACGGGTACGCCTCGGTGGTGACGCGAGCCCCCGCTGCCTGCGCCCGGCCGATCACGTCCAGGACCCTGTCGATGTGCCGCTGCGAGGTGCTGTTGACGTGACAGTAATGCATGTGCGCGCCGGTCTCGCCGGCCGCGCGGACGATCTCCTCCGCGCCGTCGATGCGGGTTTGCGGGACCATCTCGATCATGTCCCGGGCATGCGTGAAAGTGGGCACGCCTGCTTCCGAGGCAAGCCCGGCGACCTGCAGGTATTCGGCCGGGTCAGTGGCCGGCGCGTACCCGACGAGCACGCCGATGCCCAGCGCTCCGGCGGCCAGGTCAGCCGACAGCCGGGCTAGCATGGCGGTGATCTGCGCGGGCTCTGCCGGGCGCTGCCATGCCGGGTCCGCGATGTTGGCCAGGAACGTGGCCAGCTTGCCGTCCAGGCCGATCCCGGCAACCGCCTCCATCCTGGCCAGCGCCCAGGACGTGGCGAAGCCGTAGTTGACCGGCCGGCCCGCAGCGGCGGCGCTCCGGTAAGCGGCATCGGTCGGAGTGACGCCTGCTTCCAGCTCCAGCGCGGTGGTGACACCGTCCAGTGCCCGTAGCCGCAGGCCGGCGATGTCGGTCACATGACTGTGCAGGTCGACGAACCCGGCGGTGACCACCAGCCCCGCGACGTCGAACTCGGCCCGCGCGGGACGCAGCCCGGGCCCGATCTCCGCGACCCGGCCGTCCGCGACAGCGACGTCCCGCACTGCGTCCAGGCCCGATTCGGGATCGATCACGCGCCCCCCGCGCAGCACGATGTCCCAGTCACTCACGCCGCGCCTCCCCATGCGGCCCGGGCGTGCCTTGTCACGCTGCGATCATGACCCACTCCGGCCCCAATGTCGATGCGCTGCCGGACCGGGTGCGGCTACGAATGCCGTGCACGTCGGGTGCGGCTACGAATGCCGTGCACGCCATTCGAGGTGTACCCGGTCGTTGTACGGACGGCCATAGTCGCACTGCTGAAATTGGTACTTCCTGCGCTGATCACGTTGCCCGTACCCGCGAATCGGTTGCATATTGCTGGTCACTCGGGTCTGCGGTCAGCCGACGATAATGATGTCACGCACGGGTTCGGGTTCCCCCACGCTGGTGGCAGAGGTGCCCCGGCGGACGAATTCGCGGGCGGGCGGCCACATGGCGACATGCTGGTCACCGGTGGCGTCGTCGTACCCGATGAACGTCACCTCGCTAATGCTGACGGCAAACAGGTGGAACCGCCCCGGCTCCGGGCTCCAGCCCAGGGGGGCGGCCACCGCATCGGCGTAGCGCCGCTGCACGGCCGGGTCCTGCTCGGCGCTGGCGGTGCCGCGGATCTTGAACTCCCCTTCATCGGTGTGCGGGCCGGTGACCACGCTGTGCACCAGGATGCGCGGGTCACGCAGCAGATCGGCGGCCTTCTTCGACTGCCACATCATGGACAGCCACAAGCTGCCGTCCAGCACGAACGGCTCCACCGGGCTGATCCTCGGCGTGCCGTCCCTGCGGATCGTCGCCACCAGCACGACGCCAGGCTCCAGCAAGCGCTGCCGCCCAAGCGCGGCCAGCCGTGGCTGGCCATTCTGCATCTCCGACCAGCGCATGTTCCCTCCAGTCATCGTCAGCGAACACCACTCCGCCTGCCTACCACGCCCTCCCGACACGCGCGCCATCAGCGCCCGGTCTGCCGCGGCTCGTTCCCGGTACGGCTCGCGCGCCGTGCGACGCGGCGCAGGTATTCGTCCCGATTGAGGGGGTTGCAGTCCGATCGTGGCCGGGTCGGGATCGTGCCGCGCACCGGTTCGTAGCGGTCGAAGGTGCACTCCACCACGCCTTCGCCGCGTGTCAGCGCCGGCAGCTGCTGTCGCAGCCCGTGCACTCTAGCCGCCGGAATGTCGCCCTGCAGCGTCGCCGAGGCGTCCTTCGTGACCTGTGTCTGCGGGAACGCCTGCAGCCGGGTCAGGGCCGGCAGTAGCGATCCGATCGTGTCGGCCGGCGCGTCCAGGCAGAACCGGTGGATCGGCTCGCAGACGACGGTTCTGGCCTGCTGCAGCGCGCTCATCAGGACAAGTGGTGTCAGTTTGCGGTAGTCCTCGCCCGTGCTCGACATGCTCTTGTTGAAACGCTGGTGGCCGAGGCTGTGCTTCCCCAGGTAGCCGGAGTGCGTCATCGCGACCGTGCAGTCGGTTACCGCCCAGCCGTAGATGCCTTGCTGCAGCGTCGCCCGCACGGTGTCCTCGACTGCCCGGAAGAACGCGAGCGGCATGGAGCCCAGCTCCGCCTCGCGCCGAAACTCCACGCCCGAGCCGACCGTGGCAGGCTCGACGCGGAGCCCGACCGTCGCGAGGAACGGATTGGGCGCCTCGCGCAGCCGCTCGACAGCCGCACCGGTGCCGACGGGCCGTTCGATACAGATCGTCGTCGTCTCGCGGAAGCTGACGTCGAGGCCGAAGTCGGCCGCCAGCGTCGCCCCGATGACCTCCTTCTGGACCTCGCCGTAGAGCGAGACGGAGATCTCCTGGCGGGTGTCGTCCTGCCGGACGTTGATCAGCGGGTCTTGCTCGGCGAGCTGGGCGAGCGCGACGCGGAGGGCGGCATTGTCGTCCGGGTCGCGGGGAACGACGACCGTCTCCAGTGTCGGCGGGGCGAACTGGTGCTGCTCCGCATGCTTGCGCGGCGTGCCGACCGCGTCGCCGACCTGGATCTCCGCGAGACCCCGCAGCTTCCCGATCTGTCCGGCAGACACGGCCGCACGCCGGACGGCCGAGCCGGAGGCGAAGACGCTGATCGCGGTCACCTTCCGCTCGCCGCTGCGGCCGAACCGCACCCGGTCTCGAGTTCGCACGGTGCCGGCGAACATGCGGACGTAGGCGAACTTCTCCCCCGCCGCGCCGCGTTCGATCTTGAAGACACGGCCCGAAGCCGGGCCGCCGGCGTCCCGGCCGGCCGCTGGCAGCAGTTCGGCGATACCGCTCATCAGCGAGTCCACACCCGCTCCGGTGAGCGCCGAACCGAAGAACACCGGATGCACGTCTCCCCGGCTGGTTTGCGCCGCGAGTTCCTCGCGGAGCCGCCGGTACGGAACCCCCGGCTCGCGGGACGACTCGGCCGGCTCGCGGGACGACTCGGCCGGCTCGCGGGACGACTCGGCCGGCTCGCCGTGGACGTACGCGGCCAGGATCGAGTCGCTGCGCTCGGCGAGCACTTCGGCCAGGTTTGCCGTGAAGGCAACATCGGCGCCGCCGGCGGGCGTGCAGCGCGCAGCGCGGGTGCCAAGCTCGCTCGCGGCGCCCATCGGGACGATCGCCGGCGTCAGTCGCTCCGAGATAGCCCGTAGCAGGCGTTCGTAGCCCGCGCCGGGACGGTCGATCTTGTTGACGAATATCAGGGTCGGGACGCGCAGCCGCTGCAGCGCGCGCATCAGGATACGTGTCTGTGGCTGCACGCCCTCGACGGCAGAGATCACCAGCACGGCGCCGTCGAGCACACTCAAGGCGCGTTCCACCTCGGCGATGAAATCCGGGTGGCCTGGCGTGTCGATCAGGTTGACGGTGACGTCGTCGATCGGGAACGAAACGACCGCGGACTTGATCGTGATCCCGCGCTGCCGCTCCAGCGCTAGCGAATCGGTCTGGGTCGTACCGTCATCGACGCTGCCGATCTCGTCGATGACACCCGCGGCGTGCAGAAGCCGCTCGGTGAGAGTTGTCTTACCGGCGTCTACATGCGCCAAGATCCCCAGGTTGAGTGTTTTCCCTGGCATGCGCCATACCCCTCCGAATAGGTCCCAAAGGCCTTCTCGATGGACATGAACGCTGCGCGCATCTCCGCTCCTCTGACGATCGGCGCTGTGCTACTCGAGGTGAATCATAAGAGCCATCGACATTGCGGCCGCAAGCGGTTTTCCTGACAGCGGCTTGATCCACTACGCGCTGGGAGTCGGGTGCCAGCCGCTGAGCGTCGGGTGCCAGGTAAGCGATCGCTCAGGGGCCTGTTTCACCCCAATAGCCCGGAGACTAGGCTGTCGGCCGTGGCACCGGCCAAGCGAGCGCGATCCTGGTTGTCCTTAGCTAGGGCGACCGGCGGCGCGGAACAGCCTGAAGCACCGCAACGCCCTGCTGGCACCGCAACCGATACCGTCCAGCCGGGCAACGGCGCGACGGCGATCGAGTGGTCTGAGCTCGCGGAGTGGGCCGACAGGCACCGCATCGTGCTCAGCGGCCTCGTCCTTGTCGCCGCCCAGCTGGTGTGGAAAGCATTCTTCCTCGGTCACTTCTTCTACTGGCAGGAGGACTTCCGCTACCTCGACCGTGCCCTCGGCAGCGGCTTCAGCTGGAGTTACCTGACCGATGCGGGCGCCGGTCATCTGATACCCGGGCCCTATGCGATCGCCTGGATCCTGGCCAGGGTCTCCCTGTATGACTGGCCACTGGCGGCCGCCGTGACGCTGGTGATGCTGGCGGCCGCCAGCCTCGCCGCGCTCCGCCTGCTGCGGACGCTGTTCGGGGACCGCCCGGCGATCCTGATACCGCTGACGGTCTACCTGCTCACCCCGCTGACGCTGCCCGACCTGGGCTACTGGTCATCGGCGATCGAGTCGCTACCGCTGCAGCTGGCTACGTTCATGGCGCTGAACGCGCATGTCTGTTACTTGCGCACCGGACGGCTCAAGCATGCCGGGGTGGCGGCCGGATGGCTGGCGGTCGGCCTGATCTTCTTCGAGAAGGGGATAGTCCTCCCGCTGCTGCTGTTCGCCGTGACGTCCGCGTTCTTCGTGGGCGGCCGCTGGCTGGCGGCGGCGCACCGGGCGTTGATCAGCTACTGGCGGGCCTGGGTGATCTACGGGGCAGTGCTGGCCGCATATCTGGTGGTGCTCACGGTCCGGCTGCAGGCTGCCACCGTCGGGCCGGGCCTGCCTGGGAGCTACCGGAACGCCATCGCGTTCGTGTCAGGCCTGGTGCGGGACACGTTACTGCCTGGCGCGCTCGGCGGCCCGTGGCAATGGTTTCCGTCCGGGGCGCTTGCTTACTCGGCGCCGCCCGGCGTCCTGCTCTGGCTGTCGGCGATCGTGAGCGCGTGCATCGTGGCGGCGAGCATCTGGAGCCGCGAGCATGCCTGGCGCGCGTGGCTGATCCTGGCCGGGTGGGTCTTCGCTGCCGACATGGTGCCGGTGCTGCTTGGCCGGGTCAGGCAGCTGAGCGGCGCCGCCCTCGGCCTGGAGACCCGGTACGTGGCCGACGCGGTTCCTGTTCTCGTCATCTGCCTGGGCCTGGCGTTCTGGCCCGTGGTCGGTCAGCGGGATAGCCGCAGGACCGCCCGCCAGCGCGACGGCAGTGGCCAGGCAGTGACGGCCGCGACCGCCGGGGTGGTCGGGGCGTTCGTGATTGGCTCACTATGGTCGGCTCAGGCTTACGAAAACGCCACAACGAGCGTGCCGGCCCGGGTATATATCGCGGACGCCCGGGCCGCGCTGGCTGCCGCGCCGCGCGGGACCGTGATCGTTGACAATCAGGTGCCCGCGAATGTGGTGCAGGGCGTCCTCGGCCGGTATTCCTACACATCGGTGGTGGTCGGTGCCATGGCCCGCGGCGAACCGCCTGGCCGGCTGCGCTGGATCCGGCATCCGGACGGAACATTCGACCACCTCATGGCGCTCGGCCAGGACGGCAGGCTCTTCCAGGCTGTCGTGGTCGGGGTGCCGAGCAGCCCGCTGTCAGCGGGCCTGGCCTGCTGGCCGCCGTCGCGGGACGGCAAGATTGTCATCCCGCTGCGCTCGGCCGCGGTCAATCCCGGTGAGCTGCGCATCGGCTACGCGGCGGTAGCCGCCTACCGGGTGACGGTCAGCTTCGCAGGCCGGCCGCGGGAGTTCAGCCTGTTGCCGGGGGTGCACTCCGGATACCTCCGGGTACAGGGCAGGGCGAGCAGGATCATCGTGTTCGGAGCCGGCGGCCTTGGGCAGCTCTGCATCGGCGACGCGGAGGCCGGGCCGCTGCTGCCTTCGGGTTCGGGGCCGGCGATACCAGCGTTCCCCGAGCCCGGCTGAGGATGTCACGGCCGCGGCCCGGATACCCAGCTGGTGACGGCGATCCGGTCCGCCCGCAGCCCGACGGTCCCGCTCGCGTCGCCACAGGCCGCCCGTTTCACCAGCCGCCTGTGCTCCTCGTCAGCGACCGGCACGGCGCGGTCGGCCAGCATCATCGGGATGTCGTTCTCGATCGGGTACATGCGGTGCAGGCGCGGGTTGTAGAGCATCTCCTCGTCGGCGAAGTAAAGCAGCGCGTGCTTGTCGATGGGACAGACCAGGATTCGCAGCAACGCGGCTTCCAGGGCCATGGTTCCTCCTTGCTCCCGCCTTGGCTTCAGTGGCTGGTTTTCAGTGGCGCTGGGGCGCTACCGCCCGCGGCGTGATCGGTGCCGGGCTGGCCAGCCTTGGCAGCATTACGAGGACGAGGCCGGCGACAATGATGCCGGCGAAACGGAAGGCGAGCTTGGCGGGCTCCGATGGGAGATGCTCGTGGAACAGCCAGGTGCCGACGACGATGAAATAGAGGCTTCCGGCAATGTTGGATACCGGCGCCATGATCGAGGCGCGGCAGCGCTGCAGCGCCGTCTGGAACACGCCGAGCCCGGCCAGTGAGCAGCACGCCACCAGGTAGAGATAGGGCGATGTCGCGACGGCGATGGCGGTGCCGCCAAGTCCGCGATGATCGGTGAGCGTGCCGGATAGCGCCTTGATGGCAAGCGCGGCGACGCCGTACAGCAAGCCGCTGCCGATGCCATAGGACACGCCGAGCACTGGCGCCTGGGGCTTGCTGTCCTCCGCGCGCAGCGCGGAAACGGCGACCAGCAAGCCGAGTGCGCACGACAGCACTACCGTCGCCGCCATCGGGGCCCCGCTGACATCGTGACCGACTGCTGAGGCCGGCCCGCCAGTCGACAGCCCCAGCAGGATCAGCGCGACGGCCAGCATGGCGATACAGCCGAGTTCGCCAGCCCCGAGACGCTCTCGCAGCATCACCCGGGAAAGCACCAGGACCACCGCGACGCCGCATGCCAGCACGGGTGCAACGACGGTCACCGGCTCGATCGTCAGCACGACAACCTGGATCCCAAGACCGCACAGCATCAAGGCGAAGCCGGCCAGCCACTGTGGCGCCGACAGTACGGTCCGGGCCAGAGACAGAGCTCGCCGGACGTCGATGGGCGGCAGCCGGTCGAGGGCCCGCTTCTCCAGCACCAGCCCCGTGTTGTAGGCGGTCGCGGACAGCGTGGCCAGCGCGATCCCGGCGGAGATCACGGCTTCACCAGCTCATCTCCTCCGCTGCCGACGGCCGCCAGCGCCGCGGCATAGGCACGAGTGAACCGTGCCGCGGCAGGCTCGTCGAACAAGGCGCGACGGTAGCGGAAGCACAGCTGCATCCGGCCGCCAACGGTGACCACGCCGAGCGACAGGCCGCGGGGCATGTGCGCGGGGGTCGAGAACCACATCTGCGCCGGGGTGGCTGGCCCGAAGCGGGGTGGATCGGCGAGGATGCCGAGATTGGAGATCAGCGTCGTGTCGCACACCAACGGCCCGAGCGTACGCAGGCCAGCGCGCAGCAGCCGGTGCTTGACGGCGGCCGGGAGCCAGGCGGCGAGCAGCGCCCTGGACAGCGGATCCGCCTGCGGCCACGCGCGGCCCTTCGCGAGGCGGGTCTGCAGTGCCACCTGGGCGGCCAGCGCACTGGCCGTGCCGCCGGGGACGGGAAGGCGCGCCGTCACCGCGGCGAGCTGTGACAGGTTGCCGACTACCGCGCGCTCGGCGTCCGCCGGGCGACCGCTCAGCGGCATGGTGATCCGGACGCGCCGGCAGCCGCGGCCCCGTGCCGCGTTCCACCCGTCGATGGTCATGATCATCGCGGTGATGAGCAGGTCGTTCACGGTGACGTGTGGCCCGCTGCCGGGAGCTGGCAGGTGCGGGATGCGCGGCAAGGCTAGCAGCTGGTAGCCGTAACCAGGCTCGTTCCTGCCGGGCCGGCGAGCCTCATGGTGGGCGGCAATCCTGGCGGCAGGCAGGCTCAGCGCGCTGCCGCCCGGGGCCGGCCCGTGGCCCGCGCGGCTCAGCGCGCTGGCTGGCGGCGTTACCGCGGCTGCGGCGTGCCCGGGCGCCGGCGCTAACCCGGGCGCTGCCCGCGCCGATGCTGGATCAGGCGTGCCGCTATCTGGATCAGGCGTGCCGCTGTAGTGCCGCCCGATCGAGCGCAGCACGTGCAGGCACGACATCCCGTCGAAGGCCGCGTGATGCGCGTTGAGGATAAGGCAGTCCTGACCAGGTCCCGCGGCGAGCAGCAGCCGGAACGGCGGGGAGCTGTCCACCGGCGGGGAGCTGGCTAGGAACGACTCTCGTCGTAGCCCGAGTTCCGCCTCGTCTGCCCAGGTCGCGCGGCTGACCGGGTCGGCATCGGGCTGCGGCGGGTACTCCCAGGCGTAGCCGCGGTGCCACCGGTGCCGCGCGGCCCGGCGGGCCCGGGCAGCAGGCTCGGCCGCGAGCATGGCTCGCACGGCGTCGCGAAGCATCCGCTCGTCCAGGCGGCTGGGCACCCGCACCTCGAGGTGCACATTGTTGGGCTCACCCGGGCCCTCGTAGTAGCAGCTGAGCTCATCCACGGCGGTGAAGCGAGTCAGCGCGGCGGTACCGCCCACGCTGCCGCTGGCTCGGTGCCCTGCGGGGGTCATGGCCTTCCTTCCTGGCCGCGGCGACGGATTGCCGGAGGCATGACGGCGGCGGCCAGCGCTACCAGGGCGCACGCCTGGGCAGGCGCGCCGAGCGCGCCCTGCCCGATAGTGGTGAATTCAGCCGGGGTGGCGGCCAGCACGCCTGCGGTCATCATCGCGACCGCCGCGAGCACCGGGAGCCGGCCCGGCCACCGCAGGGCGAGGAGCACGAGGGCGGGCACCGCGATCACCACTGGCCCGCCGGCCACCAGCAGGAGCAGGCCGACGGCGAGCAGGCCGAGCCATGCCCGCGCCCACCCGAACCGGCCGGCCGGCGGGCATCCGGGCAAGGCCGCGGGTCCGGCGTCGTCCGCCGCGGCCGGGCGGGTCCGCCGGGGACGCCAGGCGGCCGCGATGAGCAGCGCGATGGCGCCCAGCGCGGCTATCACCAGCGCGATGCGGTAGAGGCCAGCCGGAGCGAACGTGAGCATGACGTTTCCGCCGCTGCCTGCCGGGACGATGAAGCCCTGTTGCCAGCCGTCGAGCCGGACCGCGGTCAGCCGCCGCCCGCCCAGGGTGGCTACCCAGCCGGGGTTGAAGTTCTGGTGCACCTCCAGGTAGGACGGGGGCCCGGGCCCGACGCGGAGCATTCTGGCCTCGGGCGGCCAGGCCGAAACGGCGAGCGCGCGGGCCCGCGCGCCCGTCGCCGGGCCGGCCCCGGCCTGCCCGGCGGACGTCGCGGACAACGGTCCCGCGGACGTCGCGGACAGCGGCGGTCGCGCGGACGGCGCGGCCGTGCTATTGAGACTGACGTCGGTGACCGTGAACAGCCCGGGCCGGGCCGCGGTCAGCCGGTGCCGCCCGGGGCTGAGGTTCAGGGTGCTATCCGGGGTGCAGAGCCTGACCCGCACCGGCAGAAACTGGGTCAGGTCGCGGATCGTGCCGCTGACCGCGGTGCGGTATACCCGGCCGTCGACCGTAACCGCCGGCCCGCGGCCGCACGGCAGGCTGAACCGGGTGGCGGGATCAGGGGCGGACACGTGCAGGTCGGCGAGCGCCGGGACCGACAGCCCGGCCAGCCCGACAGGAAGCTGGGCGAGCTGGCCGGTCACGGGGTTGACGGTGGTTTCCGACTGCACGGCGGGGAAGCTCACGTCGATCCGGTCTGTGGTCAGCGGCAGGAACCTGACCACCCCGTCGAGGCCGACACTGGCGCGGCGCCTCCCGTTCGGGCTGGTGATCTTCACGGCCTCGGGCCCTGCCGAGATCCCGTAGCCGGGTCTGAGCCGCAGTTCGGCGATGCGGCGATCACCAGACCAGCTGAGGTGAATGACGGGATCGGGCGCGCCGGCTATCCACGGCGCCCGGTGGCCGGCCCGGAACAGATTGGCCGGCCCGAACTGCGGCAGCGAGCCCAGGGTTGAACTGGCGGTGACGTGCAGGACGGACTTCCTCGCTGGCGCGAACCGGTCGAGCAGGCTGAACAGCCCGCGGCCCGGGAGAGCCAGCGCGGCGGCCCGAACCCGGAGGCTCTGCCGGCCGGCCAGCCGGAACGTGCGGGCCAGCGGCTGGTAGGCGGCCGGGCTCGCCAGGGTGGTCGGCGACGGGGCTTGCTGGTGGAAGGAGAACGTCGCATAGGGCGCGGCGAGGCCGCCACTGTCCTCCGGCGGCTGCAGGTAGCGGGTCACCCGGACGCCGGGGATCAGGACATCGCGGATGCCCGCGCCCGGCCCGCCTGGCAGCACGCGGCGTGCCCTGGTGATAGTGATGCGAAGCCAGGTGGTGGGGCCAGGGGGGACCTGCAGCGGCTGAGCGGCGTTGGTCGGCGCGACCGAGTCGAAGACGCGGCCGGTCGCGGTGCTGACCTCCAGCCTGGTGGCGATGCTGCGAACGGAACCGTCGTCGAGCAGCCGTATCCCGACGCTGTCCGGCAAGGTCACCGCGTGGCCGAAGGTGATCCGCAGCCATTGGCCGGCCGGCTTAGCCGGATCACCTTCCGTCCACGCCGTTGCCGGGTTGGCGTCGAAGGCGTTGACGGGGTCGTACTGGGGCATCTCGGCCAGCCAGAATCCATAGGAGGATGCCGTCACCGTGGCCGCGCCGGAGAGCACCGCGACCGTCTGGTGGCCGCGGGCGGGCACGGGCAGCAGCTGGCGCGGCGGCCCGCCGCTCTGGCCGAGCGGGTGGTCAACCGGGTTCCGCTCGGCCGCGGTATAGGTGTACGACGTGTTGGAGTTGATCAGCCCGAACGCGTTATCGGCGCGGCGCAGCCCGTCGGTCACCGCCCAGCGCCGCGGAGCTGCCGGGCGCGGGTCACCTGCGATGACGGCGGGCTGGGCGCGCAGCGTACCTTGCCCGGCGAGCTGCAGGATGGCATCCGGGCCGCCGTTGACCAGGACGGTCTCGCTGACTGGCAGCATCGCTGCCGGGCCCGGCGGCCGCTCGGCAGGGCTTGCCGCCTGGTAAATCTCGACGGCCGGGTACCGCAGTAGGAGGCCTTGCACCTGCGGCGGCGCCAGCGGGTCGGTCTGCGCTCCGGTGATCAGCGGGCCGAACGCGGTGACCCGGCGGAAGCCGGACAGGGCGAGTGTCCGGTGCACGATCTGCGGCGGCGTGTACCCGATCGCGCTGGGGTCGAGATCGTTGCGCACCACGACATAGCGAATGCCGCCGCGCTGCAGGAACGTCGTCAGCCCAGCGATCTGCTCGCCGGATTCGACCGCGGTCTCGGCCGTGTCGATGAAGGACTGCGACCCAGCCCCGCCGTAGGGCACGAGGCCGCGCTCGACCCACGGCGAGCGTGCCAGCGCCTGCAGCGGGTCGTCGATGGGGTTGCCCCAGAGATAGCTCCCGTGCGCGGCCGCCGGCACTACCAGGGCGGACTGATTCGCGGAGCGGGCGGCGAGGAAGTCTGCGACCTGATCCCAGTAGCCGGGCACCCGGGTGAACGAGCCTGGCTGCAGGATCTGGCCCGACAGGTAGGGCAGCGCGAGGCCAGCCAGGACGACGGCGACGAACGGAGTGGTCGCCATCCCGGCGAACAGCCGCCGCGGCTGGCCAGGGACGGCGAGTGTTCGCTGCCACCACAGCTGCATCGCATGTGCCATGCCAAGCGCGAGCCCGACCGCCAGCACCGGCTCCAGCTTGTAGACGTTACGGAACGGGGCGAGCGGCCCGTTGAGCAGGTTGTCGACGGGCGTGTGAAACGGCCCGCCGAGCGGTCCCCAGTAGCCGGCCAGCGCCCCGAGCGCCGCGATGCCCAATGCGAGCCGCAGCCACCGGGCCGAGGGCATGTCGCGGCGGGCCAGGCCGTAGAGCCCGACGGCTGCCGCAGCCCCTGACGCGAGAATCGCCGTCGGCGTGGTGACCAGCTGCCAGCCTGCGCTCAGCCACGGCTGGCCCAGGTTGAAGTAGGCCGTCCAGTTGCCGGAGCCGCGCAGCACCGCGGCGGCCGACACCGTCCGAGTCGTGGTGGCGGCCTGCTCGACGTAGGGCAGGAAGTTGAAGGAATAGCGCCCCTGCAGCAGCAGCGGAATGGCCCACCACGAGGTGGCGAGGGCCACCGCCGCGCCCCACCAGAGCATGACCGAGATGCGCCGCCGCCCGGCAGTGTGGGTGAGGATGAACAGCGCGGGCAGGATGAGCACGTCGATCGTGGAGACGGCGTTCACCCCGCCCATGCACAGAACCGCGGCGCCGGAGCGGGCGGCGGCCGAGATCACCGGCCGTCCCCTGGCCGCTGCCACCAGCGGCAGGACCGCCCACGGGACGAGCAGACCGGGCAGCGCGGCCGCCGACGTCGACCCGATCACGATGGTGAATGTCGGCCACAGCCATCGGCACCGCGTAGCCGATGTACTGGTCCTGCAGCGCGCCGAGCCACTGCAGCGGATTCCACAGCTGCCACAGCTGCGCATAGAAGCCGGCCGGGTTGATGTCGACGCCAAGCTTGGTATCGAAGATCATCCGCCCGGGGTGGTTGGCGGCCAGCACGATGAAGGCCGCCAGCCAGGCCAGCAGGAACTGCCGACCGCGCGCCGCCGCCGGGCGCGCCGGAAGCCTCGCGCGCAGCCCGAGCAGGCCGAGCCGGGCCCAGCTCCCCGCGGCGGCCTTGGCTTCCTGATCCGCATCCCGCACGGCATCGGCCGGGTCGCCGACGGCCGTGCTGCCGCGCAGCGTGGGCACTAGGCCCGCCGCCGCAGGATCAGCAGCAGGTTCCAGGTCGCGATCTCCCGCAGGCCAGGTACCAGCAACAGCACCCGGCACCACCGCGGATAGTACCGGGGCCGGTAGTCCATGACGTCTATGTCGCGGCGGGATCGCATCAACCTCAGCACAACCCCGACATGCAGCGGAAACAAGCTGGTGCCGACCCGGTTCTTCGGCAGGCGGCCGTTCCGCCGCAGGTAACGTCGTTCCGCGAACGCCACGCCCAGGTAGTGCCAGGGCGACATCTCGTGCCCGCCCCACGGGGAGTACCAGTTGGTGAACGACAGGTAGATAAGGCCGCCTGGCCGGGTCGCCCGGATCATCTCGTCGATCAGGCCAGCAGGATCGCGGACATGTTCCAGGACGTTGGACGAGAAGCAGACATCGGCGCCGCCGTCACGGACCGGAAGCCAATAGCCGTCCGCGACCACGGCACCGCTCGGCGGCCCGCCGCGGCTGCCCAGCTCGCCCGGATCGGGCTCGAACAGGTAGCAGCACGCGCCGCGGGCGCGGAATGCCTCGGTGAATATCCGGCGCCACCGCCCACGTCGACGACCGTCCGGCCGGCCAGATCGCAGTACTCGGCCACCTGACGCACCGAATCGTCGGCCAGCGCCCGGTAGAACCGGTCCGGGTCTTGCTGCTCGCGGAGGAACAGCCGGAACAGCCGGACTGACCTGCGCAGCCCCTGGCTAGGCAGCTCCCGGCCGGGCAGCCGCTGGCTCGCCTGATCCTTGCGGTCGACGGACGCCGACTGGTCACGATGAGCGGCCCCGGCAAGGCGGCGGCGGCTGGAAGGCGAGAGCAAGCTCATGGCTGTCCTCGGGCAGCGCCTCTCCTGAATCGGCCGGATCGACCGGATCACGGCGGTCTGCTCGCGCGCCTTGCCCAGATCAGGATCAGCTGCGTTCTATTAAAACGTCCAGCGTGTACGATATGCTACTGCTTAGTAGCATGTCAATGTAACGGATCGTCACGATTTAGCGCAATATCGTGTCCGTTCCTGGTGGTGGGCGTTCCCTGTCGTGGCCGCTTGCCGACGGCGGAGAAGAGGCCCGGCGCAATGCCGGGCCCGCAGGTCGGCCGGGTCGGCGTGCTCCCATCGGGTCGTGCACGGTCTAATGCGCATTCTTGCGGAATGGGCAGCCCGGCTTTTGAACGGCGACGAATCCGGGCGGCCATGGCGTGGTGCGGAGAGTGGCGATGAAGGACGAGTCAGGCTTCATGCCAGCGGAGATCGCATCCGGCGGGCCGGCCGCAGCGCCGCCCGCCCCGGGAGTGCCGCGGCCGCGGCAGGCGGGCGACCGGGCGTCGCGCGCCACCGGACCCGATGGCGACGCGCGGACGAGCCCGGCACGCGAGGGACGTCACGTCCTGTTCGTCGCCTGGCGTGACCTCGCCCACCCCTGGGCGGGCGGCTCGGAAGTGCTCGTCGACCGGCTCGCCGAGGGAGTAACGGCCCGCGGTCACCGGGCGACGCTGATGTGCGGCGGGCCGGTCGGCGAGCGTCCCTACCGGGTGGTGCGCAGCGGCGGCATGTACACGCAGTATCTCCGCGCCCCTTTCGTCTATATGTCTGGTATCCGCGACTGCGATCTCGTGGTGGAGGTCTGCAACGGGATGCCGTACCTGACGCCGCTGTGGTGCCGGCGGCCGGTGATCTGCCTGGTCAACCATGTGCACACCGGGCTGTGGCCGCTGCGCTTCCCGGAGCCGGTCGCTACCGCCGGGCGGCTGGCCGAGAGCGTCCTGATGCCGCGGGCGCACCGGAAGAACCTGTTCCTCACGGTCTCCTCTTCTACCGCCGCTGCGCTGCAGCGGCTCGGGGTCGGCAGGGACAGGATCAGGCTTCTCTGCAATGGTGTGGAGCCGCCAGCCCCGCTGACGCCGCGATCGCCGGAGCCGCTGTTCCTCGCGCTCGGCAGGCTGACCGACTACAAGCGCATCGACCTGCTGCTGCGGCTATGGGAGCGGGTCCGGCCGGTAGTCGGCGGCCGGCTCCTGATCGTCGGGGACGGCCCGGAACGCAGGAGGCTCGAAGCGCTCGCCGGGCCGGGCGTGACCTTCACCGGACGGGTCTGCGAGGAAGAGAAGCACCGCCTGCTGTGCGCGGCCTGGATGCTGTTGCATCCGGCCATGATCGAGGGCTGGGGAATCGTGGTCGCCGAAGCGGCCATCCGCTGCACGCCGGCGATCGGATTCGAAGTCCCTGGGCTGCTCGACTCGGTGCTGACCGGTCAGACCGGGATCCTGGTGCGGAGCGAGGGCGAGTTCGCCTCCGCGTGGGCGTCACTCGCGATCGACCACCAGACCAGGGAGGCATTCGGGCACGCGGCGCTCAGCAGGGCCATGCAGCTGCAGTGGTCGGCGGCTGTCGAGGGCTTCTGCCGGGTCGCGGACGAGACCTGGGCCAGGTCCGGCAGGCACCACGCCGGGTTCAGCTGACATGGCCATCCGCCGCGTCGACACTGCTGGTCCACGTGCGCGAGACAGGACGCGGCGGCTGCTCGAGCCCCGCCCGCTGACCCGCCGGGCTGCGGCACGAGCGGCCGGCCGGTTCAGTCCTGCCCTGGTCGGGCTGGGGCTTGGCCTGCTCGCGCTCGGGCCCGGGCTGGCCCCGGGGTTCGTGCTCTCGTACGACATGGTGTTCGTGCCGAGCCCGCCTTTTTCCGCCCTGACGTTCGGGCTGAGCGGCGGGCCGCCCCGTGCCGTTCCCAGCGACGCCGTGGTGGCCGCGCTGTCCTGGCTGATGCCGTCGGACGCGGTGCAGAAGCTGATCCTGCTGCTGATCTTCGTTCTAGCATGCTCGGGTGCTGCGGCCCTGGTAGCCGTCCGCGGCCGGCCGGACGCCGTGGCCGACTCGCCGGACATGCCGCGGCGGCCTGGCACCGCGGTCGCGGACATGCCGCTGGCGGCCAGGCTGGCTGCGGGCGTGTGCTACGCATGGAATCCGTTCGTCGCCGAACGGCTGATCATCGGCCAGTGGGCGCTGCTGCTCGGCTATGCCGGGCTGCCGTGGGTGCTCCGGTCGCTGTGTCGCGGCGGCGAGCGGATCCGGCTGGGACGGCTGGCCGCCGCGCTGGTGCCCGCTGCCGTCGGCGGGGTCTTCGCGCTCGCCGTCACGGCCCTGGTCGCGCTGCCTGCCGCGGTGTCCCGCGGCGGGCGCCGGGAGCGAGCCCGCCGGCTGGCTACCGTCGTGATGCTGCTCGGGGCCTTCAGCCTGCCCTGGCTGATTCCCGCCCTGCTGATTCCGGTGCACACCGACTCCCGCGGGGTGGACGCCTTCGCCGCCCGCGCCGACACCCCGTTCGGTGCCGCGGGCAGCCTGCTCATGCTCGGCGGCAGCTGGAACGCGCAGACAGTTCCGCGCGGATACGGGGGCCTCGCATCGGTGGTCTGGCTCGCGGTGGTGCTGGCCGCGTTGGCTGGGTACGCGCTGCTGGCCCGGCCGCAGCGGTGCTGCCGCGGCCTGGGCGTGGGGGCGCTCGCCGGGCTCGTCATTGCCGTCGCGGGCGCGGCGGCCCCGGGCCGCGCGGCGTTGACGGACCTGGTCCGGGCCTGGCCTGGCTTCGCGGTGCTCAGGGACGGCCAGCAATACCTGGCCCCGCTCGCCCTGGCCGAGGCGGTCGGGCTGGGTGTCGCGGTGGCATGGATCATGGGTGCCGCGAAGGCCGCCGTCGCCGGGGACCATCCGCCGGGGCGTGGCACGACGGCCGCTATCCGGGTGCCGGCCGCGCTCGGGGTGCTGGGCATGTTGGCTCCCGTACTGCTGCTCCCCGGGCTGGCCTGGGGAGCCGCCGGCAGGCTGCACTCGGCGCACTACCCAGCCAGCTGGCAGCAGGCGCGGCGGATCATCGACGATGATCAGCATCCCGGGGCTGCCCTCGTGCTGCCGTGGGCCGCATACCGGCGCTATCCGTGGAACGGCGAGGAGGCCTTGTACGAACCCTGGCCGCGGCTGCTGCGCCGCCGGGTGATCTGGAACGATGCCCTGCAGGTGGGCCAGCAGACGGTGGCAGCCGAGAATCCCGACGCGGGCCGGCTGGCGCCCATCGTCTCCTCGTCAGGCCCGCTGATGGCGCGGCTGCGGGAGGCGGGGATCCGGTACGTAATCGTGGACGCGGGCCCGTTGCTGGCCCGGCGCACCTCGGGTCCCGCCGCGCGGGCGTGGCTGCCTGGCGCCTCGGTCCTGCTGGCCGACCGTGACCTGGTCGTTTACCGGCTGCGGTAGCACCGGATGCGGTAGCAGCGGGGCGCCGGCGCGGAGCGGCTGCGTGCCCGGCGAGCTGACAAGTTACCGCCAGGTATGGACAATAAGGTACCGTTCTTTTCAATACATATCCGGCCCATCAGGTGTCGTCCTAGTCCGGTCGCACCACGCCAGCCGCCGGTGCGCCTGACCGTCCATAATGCGAGGGGCCGCCAGGGCAGGGAGTACTCCCGTGTCGCGAGTTGCATTCGTCGCCGTGTCCATCGTCATCGGTGCCGTGCTGGCCGTCGCGGCCGTCTTCGCCGTGACCGGGCTGGCCGGCAGCACCCAGTCCAGGCCGGGGAACCAGCAGCTCTATAACTACGGCTCACCCTGATCAGGCCCAGGGCGAGCCCAATCGCACTCAATCCGCCGCCGGACGGCCCGTCGTGCCTGGAGGCTGAGACGTGACCGCACCTCGCCGCAAGCGGGACATCTGGCTCGCCGCTGGTGGTCTGCTGGCAGGATTCGGCGTCACGCTCGGCGTGCTGGCCGCCGTGCGAAACGGGCATCCGCCCGCCACGGGCGGCACCGTGATAGCCCGTTCCGGGCACAGCCGCCCGATGTCGCCGGCCGCACTTGACGCCGAGTGGCTCGCCTTGTCTGGCCGTTCCACCTGCGCCGACTGGGCCGGCGGCGACGGGGTGTCGGCGGTGCGGCTGAATGCTTCGCAACTCGCCTGGTTCTTCGCTGACAGCTACCTGGGCCCGGCCGGGCCGAAGCTCGGCTTCGCGCATCTGACCAACATCATCCACAACACGGTGGTGGTGCAGACCACAGCGAGCAGACAGAGCAAGTTCGTGACCCTGACCGCCGGGGGCGCCTGCACCAGCAAGCGGGCGAAGGCGGTGGTATCGCCGCCGGCCGGCCCGGAGCAGAAGCAGCGGTACTGGGATGCGGACGGGATCAGGGTCGGCGGCGAGGTGCTGAAGTTTTACAACAGGTATCTGCCGGGCCCCCCGCCGTTCCGCCCGGCCGGGACGGCCATCGCCAGCTTCGCGGTCAGCGGGCTCGCCACCGCGGGCGGCGGGCAAGCCGGCCCGGAGGTGCTGCGGCCGCGGCTGACGCTGCTGCCCGGCTACACTCCGCCCGGCGGCGGAACCATGATCGTGTGGGGATCGGCGCTGCTGCGGATGGGGGCCACCGTCTACATCTACGGCTGGCAGAGCCCTGATCTGACCGGGCCGCACACGCTGTACCTGGCGCGGGTCAGCGCCACCAGGCTGGCCGACTTCGCCGCATGGCGCTTCTACGCGGGCTCCGGCCGGTGGGCAGCCGGCCAGGCCAGCGCCCGGCCCGTGCAGCCGGCCAGCATGCGCCTCGGCGTGGCCGGCGGATTCAGCGTGGTTCGGCTGGGCGGACGGTACTGGCTGATCCAGCAGGCGGTGCTGCCCGGGGACCCGGACATCGACGCGTACCCGGCGCCGTCGCCGTGGGGGCCGTTCAACCCCGCGAGCGGCATCGTGGTGTACCGATCCCCCGACATCGGGCTGAACGCGGCCCATGGCTACCGGATCATGTACGAGGCCCGCGCCGAGCCCGCCCTGTCCACCCGCAACACCCTGGTGATCAGCTACAACGTGAACTCGGTGGCGGTCACATCGGGCTGCGTACCGATGCGGGCCTATACCAACACCGTGCTCCAGCCGAGGTTCATCGCCGTGCCAAGGACCGCGTTCCGCATCGGGCCGGCCAGCGTGGACGCGGCTCAGGTGACCGCGGGCCCCTCGCCCTATCCGCCGCTCGTCCAGCGCGATCCGTCGCAATGGCACCTCCAGTGGAACTACGTCGGCGGCTGCCCGCCGGTACCCGCCGTCTCCGGCCTCACCGCGCGGGCGGCAGCCGGTTCTGCCCGGCTGGAATGGCCCAGTGCCGGACTCGGCCTGCGGTACCGCATCTACCGGCGAAGGCCGGGCACGGTCCGCTGGGTCCTGGTGCGCGAGGTGCTGTCGCCGGGAGCAACGGTTGCCGGGCTTGCCCGCGGGACGACTTATGAGTTCCGGGTGGAGCCGGTGAACTTGACGGACCACGTTGGCCCGGGCGCCGAGGTCACGATCAGGATTCGCTGACCTGACCGGCGGCTTGCCGGGCTAGCTACCCGGCTCTGGGCTAGCCGAGCGCGGGGATCTCGGCCTCGATGAGGTGCGGCCCGGGCTCCGCCAGCGCACGCCGGAACTGCCGCGCGAACTCCGCCGCCGTGCTTGCCCGGCCGGCCGGGACGCCCATGCCACGCGCCAGGGCGGTGAAATCGAGGCTGGGCCCGGACAACTCAAGCAGGCTCCGGGCAGCTTCACCAGCCGCCGACGCGCCGACGCGATCCAGTTCCATGCCGAGGATCGCATACGCCCGGTTGCTGAAGATGATCGTGGTGATGTTGAGCCCTTCCCTGGCGTGGGTCCACAGGGCGGAGATCGTGTACATGGCGCTGCCGTCTGCTTCGAGCGCGAGGACGCTGCGCCCCGGGCTGGCGATGGCGGCGCCGGTGGCCAGCGGCAGCCCCTGGCCGATCGCGCCACCGGTCAGCGTGAGCCAGTCATGGGGAGGTGCGCCCGCGGTGGCCGCGGGCAGCCACAAGCCGGAGGTGTTGGCCTCGTCGGAGACGATCGCCCCCTCCGGCAGCAGCGCCCCGATCACGGCCGCCGCCGACTCGGCGGTCAGGTTCCCGTCGGGGAGGGCCGGCCGCTCCGGCTGCTGGGGTAGGGGCTTGGTGCCCGGAGCGACCAGGTCGGCCAGCGCGGCGAGCGCACCGCACACGTCGTTACCGGCTTCCGCGAGCAGATGCACGCGGCAGCCCTCGGGCACCAGGTAGCTGGGCTTGCCCGGGTAGGCGAAGAAGGAGACCGGGGCGCGCGCCCCGGCCAGGATGAGATGGCGCACGTCGCCAAGTTGCGCGACGGCGAACTCGGCCAGGTAGGCCACCCGGTCGATGGCCGGCAGGCCGGCTCCGCGCTCGTGCCGGGACGGAAATGTCTCGCCCATCATGCGCGCGCCGGTCGCCTGGGCAACGCGGCTTGCCGCCTCCAGCCCGGGCCGCCGCATGCCCTCGCCGCCCAGCAGAATCACGCACGGCTCACCGCTGCGCAGCGCCGCGGCGGCGGAGTCGGCCACATCGTCGGGCACGGGCACCTGCACCGGGACCGGAAGCGCGGGCACCGGCACGGCACCCTCGGACCAGGACACGTCCGCGGGCAGGATGAGCGTTGCCACCCCACCGGGCGGGGTCATCGCCGCCGCCACCGCCTCGGCCGCGCTCGCGGCCACATCAGCGCTGCGGCCCGGCCGCTGGACCCAGGCGGACACCGAGCCGGCCAGCGCGTCGATGTCCGATTCCAGCGGCGCGTCGAATTGCTTGTGGTAGGTGGCGTGGTCGCCGACCACGGCCAGCAGCGGCGTGCAGGCGCGCCGGGCGTTGTGCAGGTTGGCCAGGCCGTTGGCCAGGCCCGGCCCCAGGTGCAGCAGCGCCGCCGCGGGCTGGCCGGTCATCCGGCCGTAGCCGTCAGCGGCACCGGTGGCGGTTCCCTCGAACAGGCACAGCACCCCGCGCATCTGCGGGACGGCGTCCAGCGCCGCGACGAAATGCATCTCCGAGGTCCCCGGATTGCTGAAGCACACATCCACGCCGCAGCCAGTCAGCGTGCGGATGAGGGCCTGCGCGCCGTTCATGCCTTCCTCCCGAGCCGTGGGAGGCAGAGCCAGCCAGGGCAAAGAGTCCCCGACGAGGTGAAGTCCGACCGCAGTTCGCGCACGAGAAGATCAAAGCAGGACAGAATATCTTCGACAAGGTGGCCAGCATCAGCGCGTGGTCGTGCTTACACCCCGAGCGGCGGTGGAACCGGGCAGGATCGTGCCAGCTACCGATTCGCTGAGCCCGCTGCCGCTAGCGCTGCTTTCGGTGCCGCAGCGATGGGTACAGCCAGCGTGCCTGGTGCATAAGCTCCTGCTCGGCCCGCTGGCGGGCGTCGGCGAAGTACCGATCCGGATCGCGCACCATCCGCTCGGGACGGTCGTCGTGGTCCTCGATGGTGATGTGGACCGCCACCTTCGTTCCCTTCCTCACGACCTCAGTGTCAGCCTGTGCCCGGGCGGGGTCAACGGCCGATGGTCACTTCTCGCCAGCGAAACGGTCACTATCTCAGGCCTGCGCCAGCGCGTCGGCGAGCAGCCCGGCCAGCAGCCTGATCAGCGGCACGTCCGCCCGCCGGAGCCCGTCCTTTTCTAACGCGTCCACCATCAGCATGCCAAAGGCGTTCTGTCCAGCGGCCACCGGGACGGCGGCGAAGGAGTTGTAAGTCTGCGGTGCCGTGACGCGCCATCCTGGCGGCGGCGCGGCCTCAAGGTCGGGGCAGAACAGATGCTGGTTGTGCCGGATCATGCCGAAAACAAGATCACCTTCCACCGTTCCCTCGGCGATCGGTTCCAGCGGATCGTCCACCCGGCCGCTGTACTGAGCGGGAACCAGCACCCTCGGCGTGCCAGGCGCGAACCGGAACAGGCATGCCCGCACCCGCCCGGAGCCAGCGAGATGGGCCGCCGAGTCCAGCACCATCGGAATCGCTGCCTCCTGCTGCGCCTCTCGCTCATGCTTGCCCGCCGCCGTGGCCACGCGGCCAAGCTGACGCACGATCGGGTCAAGAGCGTCATTCATGGTCACCCGCATCGCGACGGCCGCATCGACCGCGGCCCGTTGCGCCATGGCCCGCATTCGCTCCTTGCGGATCTGCTCGTAGGCGGGCACTCCGGCGGCGGTCACGCTCGCGACCACGGCTCCCAGCGTCCACCATTGCCGGTCCGGCCCGGCGCCTGCCTGCATACCGAACCAGGTGGCCAGGCCAACCCCGGCCAGGCTGATCACCGTGGTCAGGTAGACCCGCGCGCTAGGTGAAATCCGCATGCCGGGCAGGGTAGATGATCGGATGGCAGCACTCGCGGACTACACCCATATCCCGCGAAACCCCCCACCTCAGGCAGCCTGACAGGCTTCGCGGCCAGCGTGCGCAAACCGGGCGCGTCAAGTCGGCGTACCGGCGCGCTGGTGGCCTCAGGTCAGGATCCCGTCCGGCACCACGGAATCACCGGGATCGTGCCGCTCATCTGTTACATTGCGTGAGTAGGACACCTCACGACGCAGCGGTTGGCTCAATCGAGGCGAGCGCATGACGGTGCGGCATCCGGCCCCGGCCAGGAAACGCGGGCGCGGGCCCGGCGTGGACCCGCACCGGCTGTCTCTCGCCCCAGACGAGCTGTTCCGCGCGCGGTGCGGACGTGGCCGCCGCCGCAGGATCACCCGCCGCCTCCGCCGCACCGTGGCAGTCGCCTCGGCTCTCGCCGCGCTGGGGACGATCGGATTCGGCGCGCTGATTCTCATCACCCCGGCCGTCGGGAACGCGTGGCAGCTGGTACGGGCACGGGACCGGGCACACCATGCCGCCTATCCCGGACCGCCGGTCCCGCGCCGCTTCGCCGCATCCCTGGTCGCCGCCGATGATCATGGGTTCCGCGCTGAGCCCGGCATTGGCCCGGCCGCGATCGCACGGGTGAGCCTGGCCGGGCTGGCCGGCGGCGGCGACCAGGGCGGCGCCACCCTCTACCAGCAGCTGGCCAAGTTGCTCTACACACCCGGAGATTCGGGACTGGCCGCCAGGGCCGAGCAGGTCGTGCTGGGCGTCAAGCTGGAGCAGAGCTACACCACGGCCCAGATCCTGCAGATGTACGCCGACGTGGCGTACTTCGGCCACGGCTTTTACGGGCTGGCCACCGCGAGCTGTGGCTACTTTGCCGAGCCGCCATCGCGGCTTTCCTGGTCGCAGGCGGCCATGCTCGCCGGTCTCGTGCGAGCACCCGCCGACGGCGATCCGTTCCATCATCCGGCGAATGCCCGGGCGCGCGAAGCGCACGTTCTCGGCCGGCTCGTGGCGGCGCATGCACTGACCAGCGCTCAGGCCACGGCCGCCCTCCGGCAGCAACCGCGGCCGACATCCCGCTCAGCAAGCGCTTGCCGGAGTTCCCGCTGAACCTGCCGCCCCAGATGGCTGGGCTGGTGCGCGACGCAGGGCAGCGGTCCCCTTTCGGGCAGAGTGTCACAGAAGGGAACGCAATGGGAATGACGGAAGCGCGCGAATCAAGATCTTGCAAGAATTTACCTGATAATTCATGCAGAGACTTTGCTACTCAGTTTCTGGACATAATTGGACCTGTTCGACGCTGAGCCGGGCGGCAGTTATGGCCCGGCGGTGGTCCACGGCGGCGCTGTTGCAGGACCGCTGAATAGCAGTCGTCGGAACAGGCATGCAAGAAGGCCAGCCTGCGGCTCCCAGAATGTCTCTCGGGAGCGGTCGACGAGGGCACGGGGGGGTCCCTCGGCCCGCTGACCCAAGCGGTCGGCGGGGGCGGCGTCAGCCGCAGCCGGGTGGCCCGCGTGGACTCTGACCACGCGGGCCACCCGGGCTGACGTTCATGAACCTCCGCATTCCATGGATGATCAGCCCGCGGATAGGGCAGCTGGCCGATCGGTCCGGTAGCACAGCAGGTCGCCGGGCTGGCATTTGAGTGCCTGGCAGAGCCGGGCCAGAGTGCTGAACCGGATCGCCCGCGCCCGGCCGTTCTTGAGTATGGACAGGTTAACGATGGAGACGCCGACACGGTCCGATAGCTCGGTGAGGGTCATGCCGCGCTCGACGAGCAGTGCATCAAGGCGGACCCCGACGGCTCCGGCTTCGTCGTGGTCATCGGCCACGACGCCGTCGTCGGCGCGGGCTTTCATATTGTGCCCTTGATCTCGTCATCCATAGCTGCGCCTGCCTTAATAACGACAATCGATATGCGCTTGTCAAGCCAGGCGCGTCAAGCCCGCCTGGTCTGCGCCAACCCATGCGGGCCCGGGCCGGCAACGGCGGTCCTGGCAGGCGGCCACGGAGCGGCCCTAGATCGGGCTCGGCCTTGTCGTGGTCTGGCCTACCTCGATCAAGTGGCCATCCGGGTCGCGGATGTAGGCGCGGATCTCGCGGCCGTGGTCCTTAGGCTCGGTCAGGAACTCGGCACCCTTCGCCGACCACTCCGCGTAGGCCACGGCGATGTCGGCGACCCTGATGTTGAGGAACGCGCTGGCGTGGTCAGGTTCAGCCGGCGGCGCAAGCGTGACGGTGGGCTTGTCATCTGTCGGGCCGCCACCCACGTTGAGGATGAGCCAGCTGTTGGCGATCTTCATGATCACCGGGTCGCGTTCCACCAGCACCTTCGCCCCGAACACCGACTGATAGAAGTCACGGGACCGGTCCTGGTCGGATACCACCAGGAAGTGGGTGACCACGAAGCCGCTATGCGGGTCTGGGAAGTCGTTGTCGGTCATCTCAATCCTCCGTGCGGCTGGGTGACACCGTGCGGTTGGGCGGCTGGGGAACTGCGTCCTTTGGCTACGGTAGCCGGGGGCGGTGCTGGCCTCCCCTCGCTGTGGTGCGGGCACTCCTGCCATGGCTATACCCCGCGCTAGTCTGGAACCGAGGGGGCATGGTTTGGTTAAGGTCAGGAACCGGAACGCCGCCGCTGGCCTGACGCTGGCACCTCCGCTCGCGGGCCACGGCCCGGACGGAGCCGAGCGCGCGACATTTGCCGCGGGATGCTTCTGGGGCGTCGAGGCGGCCTTCCGCCAGATCCGCGGGGTGCTGCAGACCGCCGTCGGCTACACCGGCGGGCGAGTCCCGAACCCGACCTACCAGCGGGTCTGCAGGCACCGCACCGGCCACGCCGAGGCCGTCGAGGTATGGTTCGACCCGGCCCAGGTCAGTTACGCCCAGCTGCTGGAAACGTTCTGGCGAATCCACAATCCGACCACCCGCAACCGCCAGGGCTGGGAGATGGGCAGCCAGTACCGCTCGGCGGTTTTCTATCATGATGCTGACCAGCAAGAACTCGCGATCGCAGCACGCGACGCCGAGCAGCAATCGCGACGGCGGAAGATCGTCACTCAGATCACCCCAGCCTCTGCGTTCTACCGGGCCGAGGAGTACCACCAGCGCTATCTCGAGAAGCATGGCCGCGCCAGCCGTGCGGTCACCATCCGCTGAGCAGCAGCACGGGCGGGTAGAGTCTCGCTGGTGGACGGCATCCATGACCTAGGTGGCATGCAGGGTTTCGGGCCGGTGGCTCATTCGCCGGCAGAGCCGGCCTTTCAGCACCGGTGGGAGGCGGCGGCCCGGGCACTCCTGACGGTTGTCGCCGGCACGGTCGAGGCTAGCGGGGGCGAGTTCCGGCACTCGATCGAACGGATGGATCCGGGCCACTACCTGACGTCGGGCTACTACGAGCATTGGCTTACCGCGGCGGCCACCCTGGCCGTCGAGCATGGGCTGGTGACCCGCGCAGAGCTTGAGGCGCAGGCCGGCGGGCGGTTCCCGCTGAGCGGCCCGGTGCTCGCGCCGCCCGTCGGTGACGCGGGCCCCGACGTCGGCGAGCCTCGCTTCGGGGTCGGCGACCGGGTCCGGGTGCGCGAATGGCATCCGCCCGGCCACACCCGCTGCCCGGGATACGTCCGGGGCAAGGCCGGGACGGTGGTGCGGGTGGATGGCACCCATTCGGTGCCTGATATCGAGGCGCATGGCACCGCCCGCCGCTACGAGCCGACATATTCGGTTCGCTTCGACGCCGCCGACCTGTGGCGGGATGACCAGCGCGGCGTGTTGGTGCATGTCGACCTGTGGGACAGCTACCTGGAGCGATCATGAGCGAGGAGGGCCATCACCGGGCCGCCATGTCACCGATCGAGCAGCGGGTCACGGCGCTTGAGGCGTTGCTGACCGAGCGCGGGCTGGTACCCGAGGGTTTCATCGAAGAGATCACCCGCCGCTACGAGTCGGAGATAGGCCCGATGAACGGGGCGAAGGTTGTGGCCCGGGCCTGGGCCGACCCTGAGTACAAGGAGCGCCTGCTGGCTGAGGGCACCGCCGCCATCGCCGAGCTTGGCCTCGGCGGGCCGGAGGGCGACCGCATGGTGGTCGTGGAGAACACACCCGCCGTCCACAATGTCATCGTGTGCACGCTGTGCTCTTGCTATCCGTGGCCAACGCTGGGGCTGCCGCCGGCGTGGTACAAGGACCCCCCGTACCGGGCCCGGATGGTCCGGGAGCCCTGGACGTTGCTGGCCGAGATGGGCTGCCAGCTGCCCGGCGATGTCGAGATCCGCGTGTGGGACTCCTCCGCCGAGGTTCGCTATCTCGTCCTGCCCCAGCGCCCGCCGGGGACTGAGGGCATGACTGAGGCGGAGCTGGCCGGGCTGGTTACCCGGGACTCGATGATCGGCGTGGCTCGCCTGTGAGCGGGCAGTTGAACCTGCAGGAAATGGACCTGCCCCGCCGAAACGGCGAGCTGGCCTTCGACGCGCCCTGGCAGAACAAGGTGTTCGGGCTCGCGGTCGCGGTCGCCGATCAGGCCTTCGGCGGCGACAGAGAACCGTTCCGGCAACAGCTCATCAAGGCCATCGCGGCCGAGCCCGGCCGCCCATACTGGGAGAGCTGGACCGCCGCGCTCGAGGCGCTGGTCGAGACCCTGCCTGAACCACACACCTCGTGACGGAACGTGACCGGGGCGCGATCGCGCAAGTCGGCACAGCCCTGCACCGCTTCGGCAGCACACGGACATATGTCCGGGCGGAGCGTCTGGTGAAGCTCATCGGTACGGCGGGCGGGGAAGGCCAATAGAGTGTCCGCCTCCCGGTCAGTGTCCGGTGAATCGAGCCTCGCGCCGCCCGGTGAAGCTGCGCAGGCCCTCGGCCGCGTCCTCGCCGCTCGACATGCACCTCGACCCGCTCTAATGACTGTGCTGGAAGACTGGCGGGTGTGGACGAGGCCGGCGAACTAGAGAAGGCCTACCGTGCGGAGGCCATCCGGATCCGGGCTGCGCTCGCCGCGCGGCTCGGAGACGTGGGCCTGGCGGAAGAGTTCGTGCAGGACGCGTTCATCGAGGCACTGGAGCACTGGCGCACCGAGGGCGTGCCGCCGAACCCGGGTGGCTGGCTGGCCACCACTGCCCGGCGCAAGGCGATTGACCGGATGCGCCGGGAGCGCGTGGGGCAGGAAAAGCTGGCGCTGCTGGCCGTGACCCAACCACCGCAGGCGGGTCTTCGCGGCCGCCCGGCGGAGCAACGCGAGACTGATCCCGAGGCCGACCAGGACGAGGCGGATGAGCTGCTTGGCCTGGTCTTCGCGTGTTGCCATCCGTCGCTGCCAAGACAGGCGCAGATCGCACTCACCCTGCGGGTTGTGTGCGGCCTGACCACGGCCGAGATTTCGGCCGCGTTCTTGTGCAGCGAGCCCACGATGGCGCAGCGATTGTCGCGTGCCCGGAAAGCTCTCCGGGACACCGGCTCCATTGTGCGCATCCCCGATCCTGATCAGCTCGGCGACCGGCTGGATGAGGTGCTTGCCGTCGTCTATCTCGTGTTCAACGAGGGCTATCTGGCCAGCGCCGGCCGTGCGCCCGCCCGTCGTGACCTGGCGGCGCGAGCGGTGGCGCTGAACCGGCTGCTGCATCGCCTCATGCCCCGCGAGCCCGAGGCGGTGGGCCTGCTGGCACTGCTCCTGCTGCACGAGTCCCGGGCCGCAACCAGGTTCGACGGCTGGGGACGGCTGGTGCAACTTCAAGACCAGGACCGCTCCCGGTGGGACCGGGGACTCATCACCGAGGCAACGCGACTGCTCGCCAGCGCGATGGCGATGCATCGCCCTGGCCCCTACCAGATCCAGGCCACCATCGCCGCGATCCACGCGCATGCGCCGAGCTACAAGGACACGGACTGGCACCAGATCCGGGACCTGTATGACCGGCTGAACCTGTTCACGCCATCACCAGTGGTGCGGCTCAATCGCGCGGTCGCCACCAGGTTCGCGATCGGCCCGCAGGCGGCGCTGGCCGAGGTCGAGCCGCTCGCGGGCGAGCTCGACGGCTACCGGCTGTGGCACGCGGTGCGGGCCGAGCTGCTTACCGACCTCGGGCGCCATGAGCAGGCCCGTGCGGCGAACGAGCGAGCGCTTGCGCTGGCTGCCAACCCGGCCGAACGCGAGCTGCTCACCCGCCGCCTGTCGCTGTGATGCCCTGGCCCTCACTGTGCCATAACCGGCCTGACCTCGATCGCGATCCATCCCCTGTCCACGCCGGGCCAGGTCTTCGCGATCTGCACCGCTTCCGCGATGCTGGCGGTTTCGAGCAGCGAGTAACCGCCGAGGACCTCCTTGGCCTCCATGTACGGGCCATCGGTCACCCCGTTTGCCCGGATCGTCTTGGCCTTGTCCGGCCAGTCGAGCTGACGAGCTTGCCGGTACTGCCATGCTTCTCATACCAGGCCCCGATCTCTGCCATCCATGACTCAAGGTCAGGCCCGCGCAACTGCTGACCCGCCTCGGTGATCGCACCAAGCATCAGGTACTTCATCTCTCGCCTCCACTTGTCCGGACCGGGCGCCCTGGTGGCGCCCCTTTCACTGATTCCCACGAACGGCCGGACCACAGTTTCGACATCGCCCGGCCGCAAATCGACGAGATCGCTGACGGCCCGGCGGCAAATCGCTCGTGATACCAGTATGGGCGGTTACGCCAGCGCGTGGCCGCCCAGCCAACCGCGAGTGACCGGGGCGCGAAACCTAGTTCACCTGTCCGGGTCTCCCCTCGATCTGTCGCTCCGGCGCGGGACGCTGGCGCCGCGCAGCGCCGGGAGAGCCCAAGGCCCACGCCGGCCGCCGACGTACTCGCCCATGCCGCGGTCGGCCAGGCTCCATCATCCCCTTCAGCATCCCGCCCGGTGACGGCGATGAGCAGCAAGGTGTCTTCGACCGCGATGAGCTTCGCCGCTCGCGGCGGTCTGAGTGAGCGAATAAGAGCGACCGAGGAAGGAGCGGAATGAACAACGTGACATCGAAGGACGGCACGTCGATCGCCTACGACCGGCTGGGCAGCGGGCCGGCGGTCATCATGGTTGGCGGCGGGCTCGTCGACCGCTCGGAGAACGCGCCCCTCGCGATGGAGCTTGCGGAGCGTTTCGCCACGTATAACTACGACCGGCGCGGGCGAGGCAAGAGCGGTGACGCCCAGCCATACTCTCTCGAACGAGAGATCGAGGACATCGAGGCGCTGCTCGCCGAGGCCGGCGGGTCGGCGCACCTTTACGGCGTCTCGTCGGGGGGCGCGCTCGTCCTGGAGGCCGCGGCAGCCGGGCTCGCGGCCGACAGGATCGCTGTCTACGAGGTGCCGTACAACATGGCGGAAGACTGGCCGCAACGGTGGCGGGAGTACGTCGACCAGCTCGATGCGGCGCTCGCCAACGGTCGCCGGGATCGAGCCGTCGAACTCTTCATGCGGCTGGTCGACACCTCCGACGAGGACATCGCGGCGATGCGGGGCTCGCCCTATTGGCCCCCGATGGAGGCCATTGCGCACACGCTCGGCTACGACGCCGCCTGCCTGGGGGACGGTCAGCCGCCCGCTGCCCGCCTCGCGACAATCACGCAGCCGACCCTGGTCGCCACGGGG
>WNGD01001058.1_pt1 | contig 32573 bp, 26 predicted proteins | sample 5400671 | NCBI WGS metagenome assembly WNGD01 (sample SAMN13153369, study PRJNA577476) | soil metagenome | isolation source: 40 cm soil or saprolite under grassland replicate 2 | place: USA:California | collected 2016-06-15 | reverse complement strand
CGCTTCGCGAGGAGGGTTACGCAGGCCGGGTGGTGCTGCTCGGCGACGAGTCGGCAATTCCATTTGGCCGGCCACCACTCTCCAAGACCTATCTGATGGGGCGCGAAGACTTGAAAAATTGGTACGTCAAACCGCGCGACTGGTATGAGGCCAATGACGTCGAGCTGATGACCGGGCTGAGGGTGGAGGCGATCGATATCCGCGCACGTGAGGTGACGATGTCAGGTGGTGGCACTCTCAACTACGACGGTCTTTTGCTCGCTACCGGCGGGCGGAATCGTCGCCTGCCGCTGCACGGCGCCGACCTCGACGGCATATACCAGCTGCGCACGGTGGGTGAGTGCGATGCCATCAAAGCGGTAGCCGCTCCGGGCAAGCGTGCCGTGGTCGTCGGCCTGGGCTTCATCGGCGCCGAGGTCACCGCCTCGCTTACCTCGGTCGGCGTGAAAGTCATCGCCGTCGGCAGTGGAAAGGGACCGCTCGCGAGCGTGCTCGGCGATCAGGTCGCCGCGGTGATGGCCGCCATTCACGAAGAGAAGGGCGTGGAGCTTGTGCTCGGCGACCAGGTCACGGGATTTGCGGGGACAGATCGCGTCGAGGCCGTCATGACACGGAATGGCCGGCGCCTGAAGTGCGACTTTGTGGTCATTGGCGCCGGCATCGTCCCCAACGTCGAGCTCGCCAAGGATGCCGGCGTCGCCGTTGACGACGGGATTGTGGTCGATGCTTTTGGTCGCACGAACGTCGCGGCCGTGTTCGCTGGCGGCGACGTCGCTAATCATGAGCATCCGCTCTTCGGCCGCGTGAGGGTCGAGCACTACAACAATGCCGAGAAAATGGGCCGTGCGGTGGCGCGGACGATGCTCGGGCGGCTCGAACCATACGACTATCTCCACAGCTTCTGGTCCGACCAGTACGAGGACAAACTGGAATACGTCGGCTTCACGCGACGCTGGGACCGGTTCGTGGTCCGTGGCAGCCTGGAGGAACGCCGCTTCCTCGGCTTTTACTTCAGCGGCGGCAGGTTGCTGGCGGCCCTCGGACTGAACCGTGGGGGCGACCCCGAGTTGGATGAGTCTGGCGAGCTCGCGGTGTCCGGGCGAGTCATCGCGGCTGGTGGCCGCGTGGATCCCGCACAGCTCGAGGACGAGCGCATAGATATCCGCGCCATGCTCATGTGAACCTCGCCGTTAGTCTGTTGCTCGGCATTTCCGATCCGACAGAGAGGATTTTCAGGAAATGCCGCGACCCTCAGGGAGTCCGTTCGTTTGCGACCGCCACTATCGTGCTCAGAAAAGCACGAGACCTAATAGGGCTGGAACGCGTCCAGCTGATCGGATACTGTTTCACCGAGCCACCGGTGGGTGAGTACAGTTCCGGACCCGGGCGTCGAGCAATACTAGCGCCAGGCGGCGATAGACATGACAGGTCCCCAGCCAAGCCCGAGAGCCCCAGAACGAGGCTGAACCCTGATGTTCGGCCCGTTAGACGCGGGCGCCCTCGGCAATAAAGTCCGACGACGGACGCCCGCGTAACGAGTTTGGTCCCAGTGCACCACTCGGGTCAGTTCAGTTGACGCTGATTGTGCCCTGCATCCAAGGGTGGATGGCACAGAGGTAGAACAGGGTCGACCCCGACTGTGCCGTGATCGTTTCTGTGACGTGGTGATGATCGCCTTCTTCGCGCAGACCGCCTTCGCGACGGGCTCAGGGTTTCCGAGCTTACCGAACCGCTTGCTCTTCGGCGGCGGCGGGGGCGCGGTCAAGCAGCTTCGGGATTGAGGTGCTGGGAATCATCGTGGTGATGGCCGTCATCTTCGCCATCTCCTACGCGATCGTGTGGGTCATCCAGAATTTTGCAGGTGGCGTCAGGACCGACTACGCGGCGGCGGGCCTCATTCCGCTTTCGGGAGGCGAAGCGCCGGTTGAACCCCTTACCGGCGCCTGAGCCAGGACGCGCCCGCAGGCGCGGTGGCGGAGCGGCCTTGATCGCGATTGGCCGCGGAAACGCGACCGAATCGCGGTCCCGAGCGGTTGTCATTCACCTGTTACGGAGCTTCTCAGAGGATTAGCTGAGCCTCGATGACAATCGAACTCCCCAGTGATACACAGGATAGTGGGGAGGTGGCCGCTCCCGCCCATAATGGGTGTGGTTCCTCAGGCAACTGCAGGTCTGGGTATGACAGCACCTCAAGGGGGCTGAGAGGCGGGTCGCCTCCTCGTAGCATGATCCGCGACCGTTGGCTGCGTCTGATGAGCGGATCAAGGCAAGTGCCTCCTGCATCAAATTGCAAGCCAGCAAACTCGAATGAGGTGTGGCGGAGCGGGCGAGATTCGAACTCGCGAACGGGGTACGCCCGTTACGGCATTTCCAGTGCGGACTCCGGAAACGGCCTCATTTTGAGGGTTCCGGGCTCCTCAACTTCAACTCGACTTGAACTCGACTTCGCATGGTCTTCAACTCCTCTTCAACGGAACCCTGTTTTTGGAAATGCCGTAGCCTCGGGCCAGGAAATGCCGCGACCTCTTGCTCGTGCTACCGGGCCTATGTGTTTTCCGCTCTTCGCGAGGGGCATGGCAACGTACGGTTCAGCCGGGGCCGGGCGCGGGGGCAAGGCAGCGACCGTAAGAGAATTGTGATTGTGGTGTGATGACCGCAAGGCAGGAATCTTGGACTCACTCAAGATCGACAACCTGAAAGTGCCCGGCGCGAGTCTGTACTACGAGGTCCGAGGATCAGGTCCCGTGGTGCTCATGATCCCCGGCGGCGGCCCCGCGGATGCATGTGCGTTCCAGGGAATCGCCAAGCATCTGACTGACCGGTACACGCTGGTGACATACATCCGCGTGGCATTTCGCGCAGCGTCCTCAACGAACCGGTCGAGGACCGGCGCGTGGTTGAGATCTTCGCGGACGACGCCCACCGCCTTCTGGCGACCGTCGGAAGGGAACCGGCGTTCGTGTTCAGTACCAGCGGCGGCGGACTCATCGGCCTCGACCTTGCCGCCCGCCGCCCCGGGCAGGTGCAGGTGCTCGTCGCACACGAGCCGCCAGCCATCGCGCTGCTGCCCGATAGCCCACGTCACCGGGCGGCGATCCAGGACGTTCATGACACCTACCGGAGCTCTGGCATCGGTCCTGCCATGCAGAAGTTCATGGTTGTTTCGGGGCTCGAGGCTGAAGGCGGGCGGCAGCCGGCGGAGTCGGGACCGCGACGCGAGCCAACCCCCGAAACGGCGGATGCGATGGCTCAGATGCAGCGAAACACGGAGTTCTTCCTCGCGCACTACGCGCTGGCCGTCACCACCTACCAACCCGACATCGCCGCACTCAAAGCGGGCTCGACTCGGATCGTGGCCGCGGTCGGGAAGGACTCGAAGGGAAACCTGGCCCAGCAGGGTGGACTAGCGCTGGCGGCGCGCCTCGAGACGTCTGCCGTTGTGTTCCCTGGTGATCACGGGGGCTGCATGAGGCAACCCGGTGATTTCGCCGCGACGCTGCGCAACGTGTTGGCGAAGCCCTGAAGCCAAAGATTGGTGGACCCGAGGGTGTGGACTCGAGCTCGCACAATGCGAACACCCTGCGGGGTCACGTTGACTCTCGGTCCGATGGGGAACCTTCGTCGACATCAACAGCCGACGAGGGCGCCCGCGCAACTGATTAAGAGTCAAGTGATCGCTTTTCGAATACGACTCGTCGCTTAGACCAACTGACGAACAATCAGCTCATCTATCACCTCCTCTAGCGTTTGTGTAGCTCCGCAGGATAGCTGTAGGGCGGCAAAAGTCCGTCCGGCCCTGGCTTACCGAGCTTCATCAGAGTATTGCCTCCTAAACTAGGCGCCTTAGGCACATACATATCGGATGCGGTCCTCCGGCCGGTGACGCCAAACGGGTGTTCGCTCAGGGCTTCGGTCGGCTGGACCCGTATTGCTGCAGTGCCTGCCGGCCCCCCGCGGGAGTTGCGGAAGGTGGTATCGGGCGACCGTGAGTGGGTTTCAGTAGGTGCTGGTGAAGCCCGGACTCAATTGGATCGACTTTTGCCCTCCTACAGCCTCAGCCATCACTCCGAATGCAGGACCTCGGCGACCCGGGTCCGGGCGGCCCAGCGGGCCGGCAGCAGCGAGCCGACCACCGCCACTGCCACCCCGGCCAGGGCGAGCAGGAGCAGCCCCGGCGCGTTGAAGACCCTCAAGGCGCTTTCGGGCATGTGGAGTGCGAAGCCCGTTTCCGCGGCCTGCATCATCGCCCGGTAAACCCCCACACCGGCCGGCAGGCCGAGCAGCCCGCCGGCGACTCCGAGCAGCACCGCGCCGGCGGCCACCATGGCCAGCACCTGCGCCGGCGTCATGCCGAGCGCCTTCAGCACTGCGGTGTCGCGGGCTCGTTCGCGCGTGTTCAGCAGCATCGTGTTGAACACGCCCGCCATGGCGATCAGAGCCAGCACGGCGGCCAGCACCAGCATCACCGAGTTCAGGAAGCCAATAAACGAGACCGTCGGGGGCCGATAGGCGCTCGCGTCCAGGAAGTCGGGCTCGGTGGCCTGGAGGCGGCGCGCGTAGGCGTCGGCGTCGCTGCCGGGCTTGAGCTTGACGGAGTAGTAGATCGACTGCGCGTCGGGCGCGCCTAGGGTCAGCGTCGAGAGGTCCATGTCGATTTCGCGGCCCAGGTCCGTCGGCCTTAGCACGGCCGCGCGGTTGTCGAAGGAGAAGACCTGACCCACGACCCGCAGCTGCACTGGCTTGTCGCCGATCAAGCCCTGGAAGGAGTCGCCGACGTTGAGGTGCGCCTCCTCCAGGAAGGAGCGAGTGGCGACGACCTCCCCGGGGCCACTGAACCAGCGGCCGCGGCTGACGGGGATCCCGAGCCGGGCTGAGTCTCCGCGGTAGGCGTTCACATCAACTGGATCGGCCAATCCGGGGACAACCACCTTGCCACCCGCCATAGCGACGACCAAGGCCGTCTCCGGCTGAGCCGCCAGCGTCGCCATCACCATCTGATCGGGGTAGGCGTTCGCCCGCTGGACGAAGACATCGGTGATGCGGTTTCCGAAGTTGATGTCGACGAGGTTTTGGATACCGGTGCGCAGCCCGGTCGCGAAGACGAGGGTCGCAACGCCGACCAGCACCGCCAGCGCCGTGAGCGCGCCGCGCAGCGGCCGGGCGAGAGCGTCGCCGGCGCCCAGCGCGACGGACCGAGGCAGCGGCAGCCGGCGAACCAGTCCCCCCGCCGGCTCGCGGCGGCCGCCCCTGGGTGCGGTACCCATCGAGATCGCGCCCACGGCGCTGAGCCGCCCGGCACGCAGGCCCGGCAGCACGGCCGCCAGGAGCACCACCCCGGTCACGATCAGAAGGGTCGCGAGTGCCATGGCAGGCGCGAACGGCGGCTCCGACGGCAGCGCCAGGCTGGCATCGGCTCGGTCGACCAGGAACACGCTGAGCGCGACCCCGGCAGGGATGCCGAACAGGCAGCCGGCGAGCGTCGGCAGCTGCATCTGCGCGACCAGCGTCCCCACGACCTGGAGCGGGGTGAAGCCAACCGCCTTCATGATTCCGATCTCGCGATAGTTGGCGATGACGATGCCGATCACCAGGTTGGCGACTGTGGCCGCGCAGGCCAGCAAGGCGAAGATTCCGAAGGCGAGGAAGAAGGTCAGTGCGAGCTGGTTGGTGCCGTTGAAGACCTTCTGCAACAGCAGGTAGTTGAGTGACGCCTGCACCGCACCCGCGGGCAGGGCCGCCTGCAGGCGGGCGAGCTTCTCACGCAGCTCCGGCTCGCTGGGAGCGTGGCTGAAGCGGTAGACCATCTTGTATCCCCAGTCCGGCGCCAGCAGCGGCAGTTGCGACTCCGTCACCCAGGCAAACTGCGTGCCGAACTCGGCGTCCCCCTCGTCGATGTCGCTGGCCTCGCCGACCACGACCAGTGCCCGCCTTTCGAGGGTGCCCAGCGAGCGCATGCTGTCCCCCAGCCGGACGTGGTTGAGGTTGGCGAAGGAGCGGGTGATGACGATCTCGCCCGGTCCCCGGACCCAGTGCCCGGCCACCAGCCGGAGGACCTCGACGTCCGCCTGCGGGCTCTCCCGACCGACCGTGATGAGCGGGAAAGCGAAGCCCCCGCCACCGATCGCCATGTGGGTGCCCAGCTCGTAGCTGGTCGCGACCCAGGGCCAGGGACCCCCGGCCAGGCTGGCCCCGATCAATCCGGGCGTGCCAGCCAGCTGCTCCGGGTCCACTTTGTGGCGGTCGAACAGGACCGTCAGGTGGGCTCCCCGCTGAGCCTCGAAGGCGCGTTCCCAGGGGTGGCTCGATGTCTGCAGGAGCGTCAGGCCCAAGGTCGTGGTCCCGCTGGCCAGGAAGATCACGAGCGCGATCACCGCCACCTGCAGGCGGCGCCGCCTGAGGTCGCCCAGCACCTTGGTCATGATCGCGCTCATCCCGTCACCTCCTCGACGCGGACCCGCAGCACCTCGGCTGGGCTGGCGGCGGAGGGCTGCAGGACGACGTCGTCGGCGACCCTTCCGTCGACCAGGCTCACCACCCGGCCGGCGTAGCGGGCGGCCAACTTGGCGTCGTGGGTGACCAGCAGCACGGTCTGCCCGCCGCGATTGAGATCTACCAGGAGCTCCATGACTTGCTCGCCGCTTCGGCTGTCAAGGGCACCGGTCGGCTCGTCGGCCAGCAGCATCAGCGGCCGGTTGACCAGAGCCCGGGCGATCGCCACCCGCTGCTGCTGGCCACCCGAGAGGCGGGCCGGGTAGCGCGCGGCCTGGTCGGCGATGCCGAGCTGCGCGAGCAGTTCCCGGGCCCGCTGGCGCGCCACAGTACTCGAGCGGCCGGCCAGCTGAGCCGCGACCATGACGTTCTCGAGCACGGTCATGCTGCCAAGCAGGTTGAAGAACTGGAACACGAACCCCACCCCGCTCCGGCGGTACCGGGCCAGCTCTGCCTCACCGGCACGCCCGAGGTCGCGGCCGTCGACGCGCACTTTGCCCGAAGTCGGCCGGTCGAGCCCGGCGACCAGGTTGAGGAGGGTCGACTTCCCGCTCCCGGAGGGGCCCATGATGGCGAGGAACTCGCCCCTCTCGACGCCCAGGCTGACCCCGTTCAGCGCCGGATGCTTTGCCCCACCGTCGTAAACCTTGCGGATATCGGTCAGCTCGACAAGTCGTGTCATGTTGCCTTCACTCCCTTTCGCTTGGAATTCCGGATCTCCTCGGAGCAGGCGTCCGTCCACTTGAAATCGGCCTCGGTGTGGAGTACCGCACCCTTGAACAGCAGGACAAGGTCGTCGCGCCCCTCCCGCCGGGCTCTTTGCTCGAGCTCCAGCAGGTTCTTGAAGCGCGGCCGGAGAGGCAGCTCAGGAGCGTGGTTTTCCCCGATCCCGAGGGACCCATGATCGCGACCATCTCGCCTCGCGCGATATCGACGTCGATGCCGCGGAGGGCCTGCACTTCTGCACCGCCCCGGTATGCCCTGCGGACGCCTCGAGCACGCAGGATCAGACCGCCTCCTTCGCTGGCGGGGGAACACTGGTCCATCTTCAACAACTCAGGTGCCGCTGATACTTAGAAACCGGCGATGACGTAGCCGGCGAACGCCCAATCCTCATCGACCTCACCCTCCCGCGTGGCCCAGGAGGGCGCCGATGCTGGCCACCGCGCAGCCGCCCATGGTGACCTGAACCAGCGAGCGGTGGAGGGACACCTGGAGGAAGCGCCGGCGCACCCAGGCGATGGTGATGAGCTCGATCCCCACCACAACGTAGGCGACCTTGAGCGCCGTCCGGGTGTCGCCGATCAGGAAGGGGAGAGCGTGGAACGTTCCGCCGACGAACGTCGCCATCCCGGTCAGGCCGCCCCGGACCCACGAGCTCCCTCGCCCGCTCAACTCACCGTCGTCGGAGAGCGCCTCCGAGAGGCCCATGCTGATGGCGGCTCCCAGCGACGCCGCCAGGCCCACCAGGAGCGCGGCGTGCGAGCCGGCCAGAAAGGCGGCGGCGAAGATGGGCGCCAGGGTGGAAATGGTGCCGTCGATCAGGCCGATCAGGGAGGGCTGCACGAAGCGCAGGATCTGGCCCCGGTGGCCCTGGCGCTGCCAGCTCCGGAGGAGGTCGGCCGCCCTCGTGGAGACGGTCTGCTTGAGGTCGCTCCAGACCGTCAGCATTGCCATGGCTGGAAGGTGCCGTGCGCGAACAGGAAAGCGATGACCGCGGCCACGTGTACAAGCATCAGCGCCTGGTAAAGCATCCACATGCTCACCGTAGGCGGGCGTGCGAGTCAGCCAAACCCGGAAGGCCGGAGATCTTGGGGGAAGCCAGCACGATTCGAGGGTGGAGGCGGCCCTTATCGAAAGCGACATGCGTGCACCGTGACTGCCAGCTGCGCGCTGAACGAGCCTCTCGGCGTCAAAGGAGGACGCGGTGACTGCACCGCAGATTGGATCGATTCTCTTCGTAAGTCTGTCGGCATTCCCCCCAGCTCCGCGGGCACAGCATGGAGCAGGCCCTTGTCATCGGGTCGTCCTTCGGCGGCTACCTGAGCCTCCGGTCGGCGGCTCGTACGTCGCGTCATGCTCGCGATACGGCCAAGCACGTCGGTGGTGCGCAGCATCTTCCGCCAGATCGGGCACGGGATTATCGCCGACTCCCTCGGTGAAAGCCGGGACGAGACGATGCCAAAGGGAGGGATGGCTCCGGCCAACCGATATATCCTTTCGGCATGCCCATCCGAGTCGTCCTGGCGGAGGACAACCTGCTGGTCAGGGAAGGCCTGCGTCAGCTGCTCGCCACCGTCGAGGACATCGACGTCGTGGCAGTGTGCGAAGGCCGCGACGACCTGCTGGAAACCATCGAGAGGGAACGTCTGGACGTCGTTCTCACAGATATTCGCATGCCGCCAGGGCACTCCGCGGAGGGGATCGAGGTCGCCCACCAGCTGCGCCGGACCAGGCCGGCCATCGGCGTCGTCGCGCTGAGCCAGTTTGCCGACGCGGAGTACGCCCTCCAGCTCTTCGAAGGCGGTTCAAGCGGGCGCGCCTACCTGCTCAAGGAGCGCGTCAATGACGTGGAGCAGATTGCCTCTGCGCTCCGAGCCGTCGCCGCCGGCGGATCGGTCGTGGATCCGAAGGTGGTCGAAGCGCTGGTCACAGCCCGGGCGGCCAGGCAGCAGTCGCCGCTTGGAGTCCTGACGGCGCGTGAGCGCGACGTTCTCGCTGCAGTCGCGGAGGGCAAGAGTAACGCGGCCATCGGGCGAGAACTCTTTCTGGCTGAATCATCGGTGGAGAAGCACATCAATTCGATCTTCTCCAAGCTCGGGCTCAGCGAGGAGCCCGAGATCCACCGGAGGGTGAGGGCGACGCTGCTCTTCCTCGCCGACCGGCGGGCGCCCGAAAAGGCCTGAGGCCAGCCGCGCCTTAACCCGGAGGTTGACGTGGGGCTGAACACACCAGCCAGCACGGTCGCCAGTGCCGCCGACCGGCTATTAGACTGCCTGCCAGGAGGTCGCGAAATAAAATGCAGCAGCTTCAGGCGGCTTCGCGGGAGGAGAGCATCTCGATGGGCGGCGACGAGTCGCAGCCCATGGTCGTCGCGCAGCGGCTGCGCAAGGTCTACCGAGGCGCGAGCGCGGTCGAGGCGCTGCGCGGCGTCGACCTCGAGGTCCGGCGCGGGGAGATGGTCGCGATCGTCGGGCCGTCCGGCTCCGGGAAAACGACCCTCCTCAACTGCCTCTCCGGGCTCGATCGCTTCGACGGTGGCCGCGTGGTGGTCGACGGGGCGGACCTGACGACGATGTCCGACCGGGACCGCACCGCCTACCGGGCCCGCAACATGGGGTTTGTCTTCCAGGCCTTCAACCTGCTACCCGTCCTCACCACTGTCGAGAACACCGAGATCCCGCTCCTGCTGCAGGGCGTCCCGGCTCGGGCGGCTCGCCGCCGAGCTGAGGAAATGCTGGAGACTCTTGGGCTCGCCCAGCGTGCGCAGCACCGGCCGGATCAGCTCTCCGGCGGCGAGCAGCAACGGGTCGCCGTAGCCCGTGCCCTGGTCCATAAGCCGGCCGTGGTCTGGGCCGACGAGCCGACCGGCAACCTCGACACCGAGGTCACGTACATCATCACGGAGCTGCTGCTGAAGACGAACCGGGAGGGCCAGACAATCGTGCTGGTCACCCACAACCCTCTGGTTGCCGAGCGCGCCGGCCGCGTCATCCGGATGCGCGACGGCCGCATCCAGGAGGCAGCCCGAGCCGGCGTCGAGGGTGCCGGGACATGAGCGTCTGGTCGTGGTTCCTGATCGGAATTTTCGCCGCGGCCTACGGAACCCTCGCTTTGCGCGCCCGGGGGCGCCCGCTCCTGGCGCGGCTGGCCTTCCGAGAAGCCCGGCGAGGCGGGCTTCAGACTGGACTTGTCGTCGCTGGCCTGGCCCTGGCAGGCATGGGCATCACCGCCGCGCTTGTGGGAGCCGACTCGACAGACGCCTCGGTCACTCAACACGCGTACCAGTCGATGGGGGAGATCGACCTTACCGTCACGGCCAGCGGTGCCCTCTTCGACGCCTCGGTGGCCGACCGTCTGGCGGCCGACCGCAAGCTAGCGAGCGGCATCGACGGCGTGCAGGGCGGACTCGACTTGGTCGGAGCGGTTGGCGACCTCGACCAGCGCGCGAGCGAGGCCGGCGTGCGCCTTTATGGCTTCGATGCCTCCCGGCAGCGGCCGTTCGGTGCCTTCCTTCTCGTCGACGGCCGCCCATCGTTCGGCGATGACCTGCCGCCCACCGGCGTGCTGGTCAGCCGCGACCTGGCTGCCGCGCTGCACGCCCGGGCCGGTGACCGGCTGCGGATCACCGCCGGCGGCAGCCCGGCCGACGTCATGGTCGCCGGCGTAGCCAAGCTGGAGGGACCGGGCGCGTTCGGCCTCGGCCGGACCGTCTTCGCCCCACTCGGCGCGATCCCCTCGCTGACCGCCGGTGGCAATCAGATCAACGTGGTCCGGCTGTCGACGCCAGGCGACGAGCGCGCCGGCATCGCGGCCGGCCGGCGCGCCCTGCCAGCGGTGAGGGACGTCGTTGCCGGGCTTGGCGTCCCAGGCCTCGAGGTCGGCGAGGCCAAGGCGGCCGAGGTGCGGCACGCCGAGCAGTCCACGCAGGACGCCCGAGCCGCCCTGGTGACCATGAGCCTGCTGGTGGTCGCCGCCGCCGCGACTGTCGTCGTCCACCTGACGCTGATGCTCGCCGAGGAAAGGCGACGCCGGCTGGGGACGCTACGCGCGCTCGGCCTCAGCCGTTCGGGCCTGGTCCTCCTCTCGGTCCTCGAAAGCGGGATCTACAGCCTGGCCGGGGCGGTGGTCGGCGTCCTCCCGGGCGTTGCTCTCGGGCACTACCTCGGCCAGCGCAACCTCGACATCTACGCAGCTCTCTACGGAATCCAGAGCGGGGGCTACCAGCTGAGCGTGCGGCCGGAGACGGTGGCGGTAGCGGTCTCGGTTGCGGCCGTGCTCACAGTCGTCACGATGGCCGCCGCCGCACTCCGGACGGCCCGGCTCGCCATTTCGGCGGCGATTCGAGACCTGCCAGAGCCGGCTTCGACGGGCGGCCGGCGCTGGCGGCTGCTGCCGGCCAGCTTGCTGGCCACTGCCGGTGTCGCGATCGCCTTCGCCGGAGGTGGCGTGGGCCGCGTCCTCGGCGGGACCCTGGTGATCATCGGCGCCACCTGGGCCGGCCGCAGCTGGATGGAGCATCGCGCTCGCTACACGCTGGCCGGGACACTCATCCTGGCCTGGGCTCTGGTCGTGCTAGCGTCTATCCCGGTCTCTTCCGACACCGACGCGCCCGGCGTCTTCGTCGTCGGCATCATCGTCTCGGTCTTCGGGCTCTCCCTGGTGGTGGCCGCCAATCTCGCCTTCGCCGACCGCCTTCTGGCCCTGGTCAGCCCCCGGCTGGGGGCGACGCTGCGCGCCCCGGTGGCCTACATGACCAGGCGTCCGCTTCGGACCGGCCTCGCGACTGGAACCTTCGGAATCGTGCTCGCAACCATCACCACCATTGCCGTGTTTGCCGGGAGCTATCAGCCCGATTACGGGCGCGACTCGGCAGGCTTCGACGTCATCGTGCGATCCGCCCAGCCGGCGATCACCCTATCGCCGGAGCTTCAGGCCCAGATCGCCCGCACGGAGGTCATCCCGACGCGGCTCTACCTGGGCCGCTTTCGGACGTCGAACACCTTCGGGCCGACCTTGCGACCGGGTGGGGACTCAACCTACATGCCGCTCTACACGCTGAGTGAGTCTCAGCTGGCCAACCCGCCCATCCACCTGGCAGGTCGGTCCCGACGCTTCCCCGATGACGCGTCGGTGTGGCGCGCGATCCGGGAGGACCCCCGGCTGGTGGTTGCGGCCACGATCGATGTCGATGACACGATCACCATGTGGACGCCGACGGGCCCTGTGCAGTTCAGGGTCGTCGCCAAGCCGGCCTACGCGATCTTCAACGGGCTGATCGGATCGCCGCGCTCGTTCAGCGGGTTCGATCTCGCGGTGAGCGGATCGACCATGCTCGTGGCGGCTCGTCCGGGCGCGGATCGCGACGGGCTGGCGCGGGCCATCGAAAGCGAGCTCTTCGAGCAGGGCGCGACCGCGCACACCTTCAAGTCCGAGCTCAGCGGCTGGAGCGCCGGCGTCCGAGGGATCGTGGCCATCCTCGACATCCTGATGCGCCTGGGCCTTGCCATCGGGGTGCTCACCCTTGGCATAACTGGGCTGCGCGCAGTCGTCGACCGCCGCCGGCCGATCGGTGTGCTCCGCGCGCTAGGCTTCTCGCAGCGCCGCGTTGTCGGTGGTCTGGTCGGTGAGGCGATCCTGACGGCGGCCATCGGAATCGCGGTCGGCGTCACCGCCGGCCTGCTGCTCGGCTACGTACTGCTCACCTCCTTAATTTCCAACGGTGACTTCAAGGTGGACGCCGGTGCCCTGACGAGTGCGATCCTCCTGGTGCTGGCGGCGACGCTCGCTGTCACAATAGGGCCTGCCATGCGCGCCTCGCGCCTGCCGGCCGCCGACGCCCTCCGGCTGATGGACTGAACCAGCGTCGTGCCCGAGCTGGACCCCTTCAGAGTCGGGCTGGCCGTCGCGCTGGCCGGCCTGGCGGCGGCCGCTCTGGTCGCCGCCGTCGTGTCGGACCGCCGCCGCAGGCGGCGAGGCGCGGCCAGCCTGGAAGCCATCAGCTTCGTGCGCACCTCGTTCACAAGCCGGATGGTCCGCGGCGACCCGATCGATGTGCTGCTGCGCGAGGTGGTCGAATCGCTGCGCTCCTTCCTCGATCTAGACACGGCCGAGCTCTGGGTCCATGAGGCCGGGCGGCTCCGCCTCATGGTCGCCGAACCCCCGGCCGCAACCCGTGACCTCCCGTTCTCGGCGGAGCTCAAGACCGTCGTCCTCAACGCACCCGTGTCCGGTCCCGCCTGGACGCACACGTGGCTGCCCGAGCTGCTCGTCGGCCGGCCCGACGGCCAGAGTCTGCGGCTGGCGCCGGTCAGCCACGCGGGCGAGCTGCTCGGCCTTCTCATCGCCGGCCGGACCCGGCGGCCGAAGCGGCTCGCCCAGGACGCGGACGAGGCGCTCGAGGAGCTCGCGCGCGACGTGGGCGTGGGACTCTACCGGGCCGGACTCGACGCCGCGCTCAAGGCCAGCCTGGAACAGCTCCGCCGGCAGGCCGCCGAGCTGCAGGCGTCGCGCTCGCGGCTGGTGGCCGCAGCCGACGCCGAGCGAAAGCGGATCGAACGCAACTTGCACGACGGAGCCCAGCAGTACCTGCTCGCCGTGTCCATGAAGGCGCGCCTCAGCGAGCGGATCGCGACGGCCGAGCCGGAGCGGGCACGGCGCCTGCTCGAGGAGGTGGTCCAGGATGTGGAAACTGCCCTCGACGAGCTGCGGGCGCTCGCCCACGGGATTTACCCGCCGCTGCTCTCCAGCGCCGGCCTGGGCGACGCGCTGGCGGCGGCCTGCCGGCGGTTCTCGCCGCCCGCCGAGCTCGACGCGGACAGCGTCGGGCGCTACCCGGCGGACGTCGAGTCGGCCGTCTACTTCTGCTGCGTCGAGGCGCTCCAGAACGCGGCCAAATACGCCGGGCCGGACGCGCGCACGGTGCTCCGCCTTCGGCAGGACGGAAATTGGCTCCGTTTCGAGGTGCGCGATTCCGGGCGCGGCTTTGTGGCATCAGGCCAGGAGGCCAGCGGACTGGCCAACATGCGAGACCGGCTCGGCGCGGCCGGCGGGACGCTGGTCATCGAGTCCGAGCTCGGTCGCGGCACCGTTGTGCGCGGCGAGATCCCGCTCCCGGAAGCCCGCCAGCCGAAGCCAGAAGAGGGCGCGAGCCGGTAGAGAATCTGGTTACCAAAGACAGGAGGAGAAAGGCATGGCCGCGATGGCGTCGAGATTACCCGCATCGGTTGAAAATCAGCCGGCACGTTGGGGAAGCTGGCTGGGCGTCGGCGTCGTCTTTTTCCTCCGCGCCGCTCTTTTGAATGTCCTGCTGGCAGTTCTCGCCCCGTTGTTGCTCCACCTCCAGGGCGCTGCCGCTATTGGCTCTGCTCTGGTATGGAGCCCTGAGGGCGACGCCGCGCTTCTTGGGCGATCGCTCAAGGACGTCGTCGCCGCCGACCCCAAGTTAGGCATCTACCTCGTCAGCTTCATGGACACGATGTGCTCGATGATGATGGGGTGGGGCCTGGTATCGCTCGGGGTCGCCTGGTTCGCACTGCGCCGGGCGCATCTCTGGAGCTACTGGACCCTGGTGATCGCCAACCTCGCGACCCTCTTCTACTACATGATCATCATCCCAGTCACCTACGCCGGGGCGGGTGCGCCGGTAGCGTCAGGTTATGGGGTGCTGTTCTTCTACATCCCGTTCGCGCTTGGCACGATCGCGGCTGGCATCGGCCTGCTTCGGCGGTAAGGGGGGAAGAAAATGCGTGTCGAGCAGGCGCAGGTCGTCAAAGCTCCCCGCGAGCAGGTCTTTAAGGCCTGGACTGACTACGACGCGTGGCCCAAGTTTTCCACCCTCTTCACGCGAGTCACGGTCAGAGAACGCGCGGGGAACACCGTACATGTCAACGCGGAGATCAGGGTCATGGGGCGCAAGACCAGCAGGACTGAGCAGCATGTCCTGACGCCACCAGAGAAGGTCCTGGTGTCAGGCGAGACTGAGGGTGCGACCAACACCACCGTCTGGAAATTCGAGCAGATACCCGAGGGGACGCTGGTGACGGCGGTGGTAGAGACCGAGCTGAAGGGGCTGACCAGAGTCTTGGGACCCTTTGCCAAGCGCCAACTGCAAAAGCTTGCTCCGCGAGTGGTTGCGAGGTCTTGCAAAATACGTGGAAGCGAAGTAGCTGGTTCAACTGAGCCTCTACTCCGCCCGACCAACTTTCTTTAGCCGACCACTTCTCCTCACGATTGAACCGAATCGACGAGGATTTCGGACCCGGCCCGCGACAGAACTGCGCCGGCAATCCTGGGCTTACCTGGCCTCACGACAACCGGCAGTATTTGTCCGCCGATCCACGCCGCCAAGCGGCTGGTATCGCCATTGATCAGGACCCGCGTGATGGCCGCCGCGCCGGTGGGGTGCTTGACCGTGATATGACTCGGAAGTTCAGTTCCTGGGCTCCACTCGATGAAAGGGAGCGATGCGCCCGGCAGCGGCCTCTTCCATTCCAGTGCTCCGCCATTGCAACAGTTCCCCGCCGGGCATGGCCCTCGAGCCAGCCCGCACAGTTACGCCTAGTCGCCGGGCAATAGCGTCGATTTCGTCCGTTCGGACTGCCCATCCAATTGCGTGGCCACGTTCGGACGCGCCGCTTGCAACCCATCGTCCGCAGACACTCTCACGGGCTTCCGCCTCATCGATCACCGACACGGGCTCAAGGTACGTATCGCCAAGCGGCACGATCCGGTTCGCGGTACCCCAGCCCGGATGGCGGCCGCCCTCTAGAGACGCGAGACCATAACGTGTCTCCATTTCTCGGGCAGCACCTGCCACGTCGGCAACCGCGATGGCCACATGATCGATCAGGGGTGCGGCCCGTTTTTGAATACGTTCCCCCTACTTTCATCTGAACTGCCCTGGGTTTGATGGAGGCTGAGGGGTGTCCTGACTTCGATGGAGCCAGATTCTTGGACTCACGCTGCTCGTTGGTTGATGGCGAGCCTCGAACTCGACGGGTGTGAGCATACTCAACGACGAGTGCCGCCGCTGACGGTTGTGGAAGATCTCAAGGTATTCGAAGATCGCATTTGGCCAATTCCACCCGCGTGCTCCAGCGCTTGCGGTCGAGCAGCTCGACCTGCATTCGGCTCCAGAACGATTCGATGACCGCATTGTCGAAACAATCACCGACCGAGCCCATCGACGGCAGTAGTCCGGAGTCGAGGGCGCGACGGGTGAACGCCCAGGAGCTGAACTGCGTGCCCTGGTCACTGTGAATGATGGTCTCGCCCTGCGGCCGGCGCTGGTCAATAGCCATGCCGAGCGCGTTGGTGACCAGCGCGGTACTCGGCGCGGATTCGATCGACCACCCGACCACGCGACGCGACCAGGTGTCGAGCACGACGGCGCAGTACACCTTGCCTTCCCTGGTCGGATGCTCGGTGATGTCGTGACCCAGAGCTGATCCGGCTGGTCGCGATGGAACTGCCGTTCGACGCGATCGCCGGCGGTGGCAATGCCGGGGATGCGCCGATAGCGAGGCCGCCCGGAAATGCCCTGAATTCCCGCGCGTCGCATCAGCAGTTCCACCGCCTGGTGGCCGACCGAGATGCCCCGCCCAAGCGTCAGATCGGCATGGACACGCCAGATGCCGTAGGTGCCGCGGGACGCGCTATGCACCTCGCGGATCACGCCCGTGAGCCAGGCGTGCCGGATGGTGCGGGCGGAAGGCGCTCGGGAGCGCCTGGCATAGTAGCCGGACTCGGACACCTCAAGCACGCGACAGGCGAGCTGCACTGACAGGCCCTGCGCGGCCATCACGTCGACGGCCGCGCATCGCCTTTTGGGCTGGTGGTCCCTTTCAGTAGCTCCGCTGCTTTGCGATGGATGGCGAGCTCGGCTTCCAGGTCCCGGATGCGCCGCCGTGCCGCGTGCAGCTCAGCACGCTCGCCCGACGTCAATCCGGACTCGAGTCCTCGGTCGATGCGCGCTTGACGTCGCCAGTTGTACACCGTCTGATCGCTGATGCCGAGGTCGCGGGCAACATCACCCACGCCCCGGCCGGCAGCGAGCAGATCAAGAACCCTTCGTCGAAACTCCGCTGGGTAGCCGCTTCGTGCCATGCTGTCCTCCTCGTCGGACAGCAGCATGACATTCCAGTAATCGGACTCCACGAAACTCAGGGCGCACTAAGAGTCAAGTGATCGCTTTTCGAATACAATTCGTCGCTCAGACCAACTGACGAACATCAGCTCATCTATCACCTCCTCTAGCGTTCGTGTAGGCTCCGCAGGATAGCACTTGCAATGCAAGACAACTAGGATGCTATTTGAGCTCGAGAACATCCTTGGCGGGAATCAGTTTTTCGGATTTCTCGTCCCGGTCCTGCGAACGAACCGTAGCAATGCGAAGCTTGCCGGCGCCGACGAGTTTGTCCAGCGCGCTACGACTCAAGCCGAGGTATCGTGCGGCATCGCTGACCTTAAGCACATAGGTCGAGTGATTCCCTCCTTGCGATACCCGCGTACCTGTTCGACGACGTCCTCGGGCCAACCGTGTTGGCGGGCGTGAAGGAACACGCCCCCTCCAGTCATACTTCGGATCGACGAACGGCCGGGAGTTCCGACGCCCGGAGGCGGAATGCCACCGATGATGCCTCGGCGTCATACGTCATGGAAGCGGCCGCGTCCTGCAGGGCGTTTCCCGCCGCCCGGGCCGCCCGGTGGGCGAGCCAGCGACACTCGGTTGGGCTGCTGCCGGTGCCTTCCCATCGCTTCGAGGACAAAGCCCACCCGACGGAACGGTCGCAACGGACTCCGGCATCGGCGTCCGTGGCTACAGAGTACGGTTGGCTGCCCGTCGTTGGGCTTCCTGAGCGCCGAGCACGTCGGCGGCGTCGCGGTTGTCGTCGGCGTTACCGTCGCCCTGACCGTGGTCGCCCGGAAGTACCCGGGACGCTGGATCACGCTGGTCTCCCGCGTGCTGGCCGTCCTCATCGCAGCGGCGGAGCCAAGCTACTGGATCGGGCAGGCGATCCATGGCGTCTACTCACCCCGTGACGATCTGCCGCTCCATCTCTCGCGCGCGGCCGAATTCGTGAGCGCCGCGGCGCTTTGGTGGCCAAAGCCATTCTTGGTAGAGCTCACCTACTTTTGGGGCTTGGGCGCGATCGTCCAGGCGCTCGCGACCCCAGATATTCAGCAGCATTTCCCAGATCCCGGCTACTTTCGGTTTTATGTCGGCCACGGCGGCGTCCTGGTGGCCGCCGTCTTTCTCGTGTTGGGCCGCGGGATCTGGCCGCGGCCTGGGGCGCCGGTTCGCGTCTTCCTAGCGACGATCGTTTTCACGGCGATCGCCGGCCTCGCCGATATCCTGACCGGTGGGAACTACATGTTCCTGCGAGAGAAGCCCACAGCCGGGAGCTTGCTCAACTTCTTGGGTCCCTGGCCATGGTACATTGCCAGCGGCCTGCTGCTGGCCATCGTCTTTCTGGCTGTGCTCAATGCCCCGTTCTGGTTCGCACGACTACGCGCGGTCGTGCCATCAGCCCGCTGATCTGAACAGGCGATTGGCACGCCTGGCCACGCATTTTCCCGGGGTCACGGTGAAATGGCGCGCGTGGGCGCCCTGGACCATGGTGAGCCCCAAGACCTATCGATTTGGGCCGCGGGTAGTCGTCGGCGAGGCTGCGGTTCGCTGTCAGTCGTACCCCTTGACTAGTGATGAGGGTGCTCTCAGTATGAGTGGCAATTCCGCCGACGGCAGAGGTTGAGAGACCTCACAGGAAGAGGGGTCGTGCCATGAGCCACGGGGGTCCGCTTTCCTTCTACGCGGCCATGAGCGTTCGAGAGGGGACGAGAAGATGAAGCGAACGGTATTCCGCGTACTCATTGCGCTCGCGATGGCGAGCCTTCCGCTGACCAACATCGGCCCAGCCCAGGCCGGCACACCACCCAATCGGCTCGACTTCAACGGTGGTCGGGTGCTTGGGAACCCCTCCATCCACAACCTCTACATGGACTTCGGCTGGGATTCCGACAACCCAGCTGCGATCAGCCAGGGAAACATCAACGGCTTCACCCAGAGCCTGGTAAGCAGCAACTACTTTGCCAAGGCTGGCCAGTATGGCGTCGGCTCGGCCTCTTTCTCAGGATCGGATGGAGCCAGCATTCTCTGCCCTCCGCCAATCATCGCCGGCGTCACCGACTTCATCGCGATAACCGTGTGGATGCAGTGCATGACGGCGCCTGGGCCGATCCCGTACACAATGCTCACGGGCATTCCAACGCCAGATGACAACTCCGTCTACGCCGTCTATTTGCCGACGAACACTCAGATCAATGACATTGCGTTCAGCAGCTGTGGCAGCTTCGGCGCCTACCACTTCTTCGGCTCGACGCTCGTCTGGCACACCATATTCACCCCGCTCCCGGTTCCCATCCTCGAGCCGCAGAGCTTTGCCTACACCGTCGTCCCCACCGACTGTGCGCTCCAGGCGGTGCCCAACTCGATCGACGGGGTTAGCGCCCTGGCCTCCCATGAAATCATCGAGGCGTCGACCGATCCCATCATCGTCACCGGCTGGATCGACAACTCCAAGTTCGGCTTCAACGGGGACATTCTCACGAAGGGAGAGGCGGCCGATATCTGCGAGCCGGGAGTGGGTGACGTTCCGACTCCGGCCGTCCGGCTGACCAATGGCCTTCTCGTCGCGCCCTACTGGTCCAACGCCGACAATGCCTGCGTACCAATCACCCACACCTTCCACTTGGGCGAGACCGGCCTGCCCAACACTGTGCCGCATCAGGCGTCGTTCGATGGCGGAACTGTCTCGCTGCCGTTTGACACGATCGTGGATGACGGCACCACGCACAGCTATAGCTTCCCCTCCCCCGTCAGCGACCCCAACCCCGGCATCCGCTACGTCACCAGCACGCCGCCTGCCACCATCGTCGCGACGGCCAACTTCTCCACAACCGCGAACTACACGACGCAGTATTTCCTGATGGTCCAGGCGGTCCCGCCAGCGGCGGCTGCCCTTGATGTGAGCCTCACCCCGAGTGCCTGGGAGGATGCCGGCACCGTCGCCCCCCTGACGACGGACGCCCTCATCACTGTTGGACCAGGCAGCCGGTTCCGGTTCGACCATTGGAGCGGGGACGCCTCCGGGACGTCGCCCACGACCACCGTCCTGATGAACGGGCCGAAGAGCGCGATCGCAAACTACCTCTCGCAGCACCTGCTGACAGTAAACACACTCGGGCTCCTTTCTAACAACACCCACATCTTCAACAGCGGCACGCTCATCGGCATGGCCAACGACTTCAGTCCCCTGTCCGTCTACCTCGACGACGGACCACTGGCCCTCTCCGCGGACGCCGACGTGAACGGAGCCGGCGGTGTGCAGTACTTCTTCCAGGGCTTCACGCCGGCGCCACCCCCCACACTCACCGCAGCGTTCACGACGACCGCGAACTACGAGACGATGTCACAACTGATCGACGACGCCCTGGCCAGCGGCGGAATCTACGGACCAGGCGCGGACGGGCTGGCCAACTCGTACCGCCAGCAGTTCGCCGCGGTGCAAGCGGCCATGGCGAGCGGCAACTACGCGCAGGCACTGTTGGACCTGCAGAGCTTTATCAGCCATGTCCAGGCGCAGGCCGGCAAACACGTGACGACTAGCCTGGCCACCACACTCCAGCTCGACGCTTTGCTCGTCTACCACAACGCATTGTGCCTGGCCGTGACTTCTGGTCAGATCGACGCAGCCACCGCGAGCGCCGACTACAGCTTTTACAGTAGCCTCGTCTCCAGCCTCGGGGGGACCGTCCTCCCGCCCTGCTGAGCGCAAGGGGCTGCTCGCCGGCGTCCTCGGGGATATCCCGGAGACGCCGGCCGCCGGCCGCCGGCTTTATGCCCTCTGCCGCATGTGCGGCCCCACCTCGCCTGTGAGACGGCAAAAGGCACGCCGGTTACGCGGCCCGTTCATAGCTGTGGTGGAGACCGCCGAGGATCGGACGGCAAACGAGCTTGGCGGCCAGCCTAAGCTCCCTTACTTCCGGCGTCCTCAAGGCCAGGCTCCGGTGCGGCCGATCTCGGTTGTAGTAAGCGACGAACTCCCGCAGGAGTGACCGCAGCAGCTGCTCATTCAGCACGATCAGATGGTCGAGACACTCTCGCCGGAAGGTGCCCACCATACGCTCGGCGATGGCATTCGCCCTGGGGGCCATCGCTGGGGTCCGGATCCCGCGCATGCGCAGCCTCCCCAGCCGCGCATCGAAGTCCGCGCCATAGACCCCATCGCGGTCATGAATCAGATAGAGCGGCTGCTTGCCGTTCGGCGTGGCGTTGAGGAGCTGCTGCCAGACCCAGGCCACCGTTGGGTGCTCGGTGACATTGAATTCGACCAGGTGGCGGCGGGCGTGCTCGATGAAGAACAGCACATAGAGCGTCTTGAAGGTCAGGGTTTGCACCACGAGTGGGTCCGCGGCCCAGATCCCGGCGATTTCGTTGCGGAGGAAGGTGCGCCAGGCTAGGCCCGGCGGCCGAGCTGTCTGCGGTCGCCGATAGCGCCGGATCGACCGGGCACTCACGACCAGGCCGAGCTTGAGCAGCTCGCCTCGAATCCGCTCGGTGCCCCAGAGCCGGTTCTCGCTGGCCATCCTCGCGATGAGCAAACGGACTTCAGCCGATAGGCGAGGCCGGCCGAGCCGGGTTCGCGATCGCCACGTCCAATACCACCGCCAGCCGCGTCGATGCCAGCGAATGACGGTCTCGGGCCGCACATATAGTAGGTAGCGGCGCCAGTCTGGAATGATTCGCCGGACCAGAACCCAGAAGAGCCGGTCATGCCGCCGAAGCGAGAGTCGGCGCCTCGGTCGCAAGGCTACCTGGAGCTGCTGGCGGAGTAGGAGATTCTCCAAGATCAGGTCCTTCCGACCGCGGACTGCAGACCGAGTCGTACGGATGATCAACGAAAGGAGTTCAAGCACCGCCGAAGGATAGCCGTTGGGCCTTCTCCGCTATCAGGCGCGACTTTTGCCCTCCGACACCCGCCCAAGCGGTCCAGGTGGTCCTCGATCAGGCGGATGCGAGTCGGCAGCCTGGCGGTCTGCTCGACTAGCAGCATGTCAGCCGGGTCTAAGTACGGGATCTCGGCCGCGAGTGCGTTGATCACATCGCGCACCACCGCCGGCGTATTGAGTGCCACGATCGCGGGAGATTGCGAGCCATGTCTGACGGCCAGGGTGTTATTGATGCCGACACTCGTTCTAGACCGCGCCATCTCAGGCGTCTCCCTGGTGGGCACCGGCCTCACGATCTCGGGACTTTGCCCGCGCATCTCGGCCTCCGAGTTCGAGTGGTGTCTCCCGCTCACGAGGCGAAGTCAGCCGCCGCACCTCGATCCCAGCGCAGACGCGCACGACCTCGGCGACGTCCGGATGCAGCCCAGCCAGCGGGTCGTCGACAGCAGCAGAAGACGCCGGCATGGGTGAACACCTCCTCGGGATTGGGCAAGGCTGCCCGTTTGGACGGATTTAGGGGGAGAGGGTTGCGGGAGACTGCCCCCGTCTGAGCGCCACTGCTCGGCTTGACTGCGTTTGCTCTTCGTCTCAGAATGCGATCCATAGGGGGCTCAGGGTGCATGAGGAGGGAGAGCGATGCTCAAGAGAATCGTTCCGCGAGCTCTGTTGGGACTGTTCGCCGCCGTTTCGATCGGGATAGCCGCGACAACTCCCGCGCTGGCTTATGGCCAGGCGAACTGGCAGCTCACTTTCTCAGGCACCGCCCCTGGTTATGGCTTCTGGGGATGGTGTGACCTGGCGGGTGGCACGACATTTAGCGCTGGCCTGGCGACTTCGGGCACCACTGGAGACTGTGAGTTCGCTGAATACTTCCACCTGCCTGGGGTTTTCTCCGGCACCTGCGAAGTAAGCCTCGACCTGATGCCGGAAGCGGGACAGCCGGCATGGCAGGAGAGCTTCAGCACCTTCACCGGCGGCCCGGACTGGTTCATCTCGGGTACTGCCGTGACCCATCCCGCCAGCCAGACCACGTTCTGTGCGACCCTCCCTGGTTCGCCACCGCCCACATTCACCGACTACGATTCCTTGCTACCGGTCCTCGTCGGACATGCCAACCTGAATGGCTTCTTTGGAACAACAGAGTTGCAGTTCCAGGAGACTCCGCTCCCGTAGGTTCTCGACTAGCAATCGAGTCCGGCCTCGCTGACACTAGGAGGCCGGACTCTCCCCTTTGATCAGCGAGAGCGGGTAATCAGGCGGCAAGCGCCCGGCCAAGACGCCTGAGGCGGCCGCGGAGTTTCGCCAGGATAGCGTGGCCGTGGTCCTGGGTCGGGACGGCGTATGGACGAAAGGGCGGCGTGATCGGATCGAGCTAGATGTCCACGCGAGAGCCAAGCTTGGTCGCCTTAACCTGACCTTTCCCGAGCGGGTCGGTCACAGACGACGGAATCAGGAACGCCGTATCGCGGAACACCCGGAAGTGCTCCCCGGACAACCAGCCAGAAGTCTGCGGACGTCCGAGATGGGCTGTCGGAGGGCAAAATTCAGGCAGCCCACTCATAGCTGTGATGTAGGCCGCCCAGAATGGGTCGGCAGCCAAGCGTCCGGCCCATGGCGCGCTGCTTGAGCTCGGGAGTTTGCAACCGGAGGCTCCGGCGCGGCCGGTCCCCGTTGTAATGTAAGCGACGAATTCGCCGAGGATCTCGCCGAGGAGGTCGAAGGACGGCAAAACTCCATCCGCGTTCAAGCGGCTCGAGCGTAGACGTGGTGCAAGCCGCCCAGGACGGGACGCGACACCACCCGGCCACGGACTCGGACGCTGCCGGGAGGCGGACTCTGCAGCCCGAGGCTGCGATGCGGTCGGTCGCGGTTGTGGTAATCCGCGAACTCGCCCAGCACCACCCGCAGGTGGCGCTCGTCGATCACGACCAGGTGGTCGAGGCATTCGGTCCGAATGGTCCGTACGATTCGCTCGGCCACGGCGTTGGCATTCGGCGCCCGGGGCGGGGTCCGCACGCCGGCGATGCCCAGACTCGCCAGCTGACGGTCAAAGTCGCCGCCGTACGCGGCGTCTCGGTCATGGATGAGGTACTTCGGCTGCCGGCCCTAGGGCGTCGCCTCCAAGAGTTGGTGCCAAATCCAGGCGGCAGTCGGACTGGCGGTGACGTTGTAGTGGAGCAGCTCTCGCCGCTCGTGGCGGATGCAAAAGAAGACGTAGAGGGTCCGGAAGGTCAGGGTCTGGATGACGAACAGGTCGGCGGCCCAGATGCCGCGCAGCTGATTCGAGAGGAAGGTTCGCCAGCGTTGGCTCCCCAGCGGCCTCGGCTTCCGCCATCGGTATCGGCGGATGGAACGATTGCTCACCACGATGCCCAGCTTTAGCAGCTCGCCCCGCAAGCGCTCGGTCCCCCAGAGGGGATTCTCCTGCGAGATCCGGGCGATGAGCTCTCTCAACTCAGCGCTGAGATGGGGACGACCGAGCCGGGTTCGCGACTTCGACGTCCAGTAGAGGCGCCAACCCCTCCGGTGCCAGCGCAGAACCGTCTCCGGCTGCACCAGACGGAGCTGCTGTCGCCAACCGTCAGGCCAGAGGCGGCGAAGCCAGACCCACAGGACTCGATCCGGAGCCCGGAGGCGAGGATGCGGGTTGGTGCGCAACGCGACCTGGAGCTGATGGCGGAGGACCAGATTCTCGAACGCGAGATCCCGGCGCGATCGGACCGCAGCGACGAACATCCCCAGCATGAGGAGCAGGAATTCGGGCATCCGTCAGAGTAGCAACCCACCTGTGCGGGTCAGGTCGGTCGCGCTGGATCGACTTATGCCGCCCTTCGGGGCCTTTTCGATGACATCGTGTGACTGGCGCTCGCTCAGACTGAAACGCTGTTGCAAGTCAGCGTCAACGGCGAAGTCGGTGTCGTCGATCTGGTTGACCGCGATCCGAAAATCGCTCGGCCTGACCTGGTGCTTCAGCTTTTCGTGCAGAGCCTTCGCGGTGGAGATGGCGATCGTCGGAACATTGGCCGCCAGATCGCCGCGAAACTGCTCGATTGACTTGTTTCCGATTGTCGGCGGCACGTCGACTAAAGCCTCAGCCACCGCCGCTTGCAAGCGCAGCCTCTCCTTAAACGACAGCCCCTCGAGCTTGTTGAGGCTCTCGTTCATGCAGTCGCGGATGTATTGCCTCCGGTTGGGAACCCCTACCTTGAAGAAGGAGTACGAGTGGAGTGGGAGGCGTCCCCCTTTCCTAAGGGTTTGACCGACCGTAGGGTATGCCTGGCCTACCTGGCCGACCGTGAGGGCGTCGCAATAGATTCCGACAGCCGGCGAGCGCAGCAGTTTGATCGCCCCTTCGAGGCCGAACAGGCGCACAAGGTGAGGCACCTCAGCCAGACGCACGGATTCGATGATGTAGGTGTCGCAGAGAATCAGGCGATGAACGAAAGCTGCGGCGTCGAAGTCGACCTCGACGTCCGGCCTGTCGAAATTCGTTCGAACCGCGCATGGGGCGATGATGCGGTTACGGAGATCGGCCACGTTGCCCTCTAAAAGTAAGCTGGGAAATTGTGGTCCCGCTGTGACCTGTCGCGGGCCTGGAGTCCTTGGCGGCGTGCAGGCGCACCGCATATTGTATGCGTGGGACAGCACTATCTGGGCCGCTGCTCAAGAGGCCGATGGGACCGTCGGGTGAACTCCGCCATCGCCTCAGACCACCGTCGAGCGTCGAACACAAGGTACCAGCTCGAAGGCCTGGATCGGCATCATGTCCGGCCTCGTGGCGGCGACCCCGCACCGCCGCTCCTCCTCACTGATCTCGGCACCGGTTGGTCACGGAACTTTACGCTCGAACCGGCCGTCTCCTACGCCTCGAGGACGCCTTCCCGACGTAAGGCGGTCACGGGCACGAATCTAAGGACCAGTTCTCGGGACCCATAAGGCTGGCAGCTCTCGGGCGACCAGCCCTAGGATGCCGAGCAGCAAGGCGGATGTCGCCGCTATCATCGGCTCAATCTTTCGACGAAAGGATGCCCAGCCCAGCTGCACGGCCTTACCGATCTTGCCACGGGCCAACTCTGCGACAGTTGGGTCTCGCGCACCTCACTGCACCAATGTTGACGAGGCTCCACCTGAGGTGTATAAGAAGTGCTTGTCGTGTCCGTTTTCGTAGCGGAGCGCCGGCTCGACAACTGCTGGGGGGAGCCATGACAGCACGCCGCCTCGTCAATTTCCGTCGCTCGCCGGCCGTACCGCTGTCGATTCTGCTGGGGCTCGTACTTGCGGCTGGCAACCCGACGATCGGACGCGCAGCTCTCGTTGTGCCGGCGCAGGCGGCATCGGGCTCATCTGCCACTGTCGTCGATCCACCGGTTCCAGTGGAAGGTGCCGCCTTCGCTTCGCTCGGCGAGATCAAGCACGCATCGGGTCTGATTTGCGGCCCAACGCAGGGTCCGGCCAGTGATGCCGGCAACGTCAACACTGACTGCGAGGAGTCTTTAGGAAACGTCGCGCCGCACAACGAAACGACGATCGCGATCAACCCCACGAACCCCGACAACCTGATCGGAGGCGCGAACGACTACCAGATACTGTTCACGAACGGCACGCTCAAGATCACCGTTTTCGACCGCGCGCACGTGAGCTTCGACGGCGGTGCGAGCTGGGCGATGTACGCCGTGCCCTTCCGCAGTTATGCGTTCACCGGCGATCCGGCGGTCGCGTTCGACGCCGATGGGACAGCCTATTACTCCATGCTGGGCATTCCCATTTCGCAGGCGTCTTCGCCGGAAACCAATGCCGACGTGCTCGTCTCACACTCCCAGGACGGTGGCAAAACGTGGGCAGGTCCAATCCGGGTCGCACAGGGAGTGGGCTCGAACGTGAGTGCCTCGAAGGCCCGGGAGGACAAGGAATACATCACGGCGTGGGGCCACGGGAACGCGCTCGTTGTCTGGACGAACGTCGTCCTAGGTCCGCATGGATCTTTTATCAGCTTCCCGCTTTTCGATGCGATCACCCATGACGGCGGCGTGACGTGGACCATGCCGACGGTGATCTCGGGCTCGGCGGACTTCTGTGTCGGCAGCAGCGGGGGCGACGCGTGCGACATGGATTTGGCCGCGGTTCCCATCTACTCGGCTGGCCACATCTACGTTGCCTTCGAAAACTTCACGAATGCGTCCGACAGCCATGACCAGTACCTGGTCTCCGAGCTCAGCCCACAGACGGGCGGGCTGGTGGCGGGACCGTTCCAAGTGGCCCAGCTCGTGGACGGCAACGACGCCTACCCGCTCAACGTGTTGGGCAGACAGACCTACCAGGACAGCAACTTCCGCACATGGTCGCTCGGCAACATCTCCTCCGACCCGACGAACGCGAACCATCTCGCGGTCGTCTGGTCGGACATGCGCAACAGCACGGTGCCATTGCCGGATCTCAACCCCTACGACGTGACGACGAACTCCGACGTCGTCGTCAGCCAGTCGTTCGACGGGGGGCGCAGCTGGTCGGCCGCAATCGCGTTCACCATCCCCAACGACCAGTTCATGCCCTGGGGCGCCTACGACTCTCGGGGGTTGCTGCGGATCGGCTACTTCGACCGTTCCTACGATGCCGCGAACCACAAGTTCGGCTACTCGCTCGCGACGGAGACGGCGGCCAGCTCGCTCACCTTCATATCGGAACAGCTCACGACTCAGCTGTCGGATCCCACCACCGGCGACCTGTGGTTCTCCTTCTTCCCGGTTAACCCGGGCTTTCCGCACGCGACCTTCTTCCTCGGCGATTACAGCGGGATCGCAGCTGGCCCAAACGGCGGTGTTGTGGCGTTCTGGACCGACCTGCGTAACGTGGCCACGTTCGCCGGCCGGTCCCGCTTCGGCGAGGACGCCTTCTTCGCCAGCTCAAGGTGATTGCGAAGAACCGGACGGGCTAAGGGGGTCCATGCGCGGGTGGAACGGTTTCACGTCGTGGCCCGTGGAGATCGCTGATTCCTCCGTCTGAAGGTGGGAGCGGTCGGGTGGAGGCGCTGGAGGTGCTGCTCACTACATCGGCAGGCATCGCGCCCTGCAGCCATCGCGCCCGTAGCGGACGAGATCGGCGGACTAGTCATCCTCCTTGGCGGCGGGATCGTTGCTCCGGTCTGGGGCGCGTGGCTGGCGGTGCGGCTCTGGCGAGCTCTTTGACCGGGTTGCAGTTCCGCCACACGACGAGCAAAGGCGCCGCAGTTAGCGATTGAGCTCCAAGACCGGAACCGTTGCCGATCAGCTGCGCCAGGCTCGAATGGCTGGCATCAGCATTGACGCCAGGACCACGCTCGCTCAGGTTGCGTTGATCGTTTAGCGTCACTTGACGGCAACCCTAGTGGTGGGCCGCGGTGGACTCGAACCAGGTAGCTCCGCGGCGAATCCCGCTCAGCGCTGTGCTAACGAGAGTTGGAGGCCGACCGCTCGCCAATGCACCCACTAGCCGAGGAGGCGACTCACTCTCCGAGCGACTAGCGCCATGCGTCGGCCAAGAAGTCGAGGACGAGCTCCGAATACATCACGTTGCCCAAGAGGTTGAGATGAACTTCGTCAGCGTATAACGTCGAAGCCGGCGTCCTGCCGTTCAGACGCTGTTCTACCTCAAGTATCGGCTGAAAGAGCCGAACGGCACCGACGTCGCATTCCGCCGCAATCTTTCGCATCGCCGCCACGTAGCTCAGCGTCGCGTCGTTGACCGCCGAGAGCTGAGCATGCGCTGACGCCCCGGCGGGTGGTCGTGAGTGCGGCGTCGGTTCAAGCAGAACGATGTGCGAGCCAACATCAATTGATTTGCGAGTCATGTCTCGAAGGTTGGACTCGTATTCCTCAAGATTGACCGCTTCAGCACCCCGCTCGGGCTGGAAGGCACGACGAACGTCGACAAGGCCTGTGCTTAGGAGACACCACTGTGGCCGATGGACCAAGACGTCGCTTTCGAGCCGCTGGCGCAGAAGCCTTGACGTATCGCCTCCACGACCGGCGTTGAGGAAACGAAGCTGCAGCTGTGGATAGCCCAACGTGATCCGCGCGATTGCCAAGGCAACCCATCCGCGAGTTTCATGCCGGTCGACTCGGACCATTGCGCCCACCGGCGGTAAGTTCTCGATTTGCGTCTCCATGGCGTCGCTAACCGCGACCACATGCTCCGCGACGCTGTCACCAACAAATGCAATGAGCCCTCGGCAGCATTGGCGCATTAATGATGCGGCCCGCAGCACGCATGCGGGCTCCAGCTCGGGCCTTGTGCGGCATCGGTCGATGCCGTGGAGCGGGAGACCGTCGTGAGACCCGCAACACCTCACGGCGAAATTCACAAGTTCAGATCGGCAGCCGACCGTCGCCGGTAGACCTCGTCGGCTGCGCAGTTCCCGCCGCAATGTGTGACCCGCCTGTGACCCGTCGGCTCCGGACGACGCCGGAAAATCGCGGGTTTCGAATTCAAAAACTGGTCGGAGGCCCGGGATTTGAACCCGGGGCCTCACGGTCCCGAATCACACGGCAGTTCGTCCAGACCTGAGTTCTTTGAGCACACATCCCGAACCTGCTGCCCGCGAGATCTCGTCGCGGGCGGAGGCATCTCGCTTAACGCCATTTCAATGGCGAGTCCACGAACCTACGGGGATCCCGAACCGGGTCGCGGCATTTCCTAGCCGAATGCTGCGATTTTCAGGAAATGCCGCGACCTACCAGCGGTGTTCCGTGGTGACCGCCACTATGGTCCCCACAAAACCGCACGACCTGGGGGCCATGGCCCCAGTAGTACCAGCGGTAGTGGCGGAGCGGGCGAGATTCGAACTCGCGAACCGGGTACGCCGGTTACGGCATTTCCAGTGCCGCGCCCTCGACCAGACTAGGCGACCGCTCCGCAGCGAGTCGATTCTATCGGCCGTCACTGCGGCCGGAACGCCGGCCCTTGCCAGAAGGTCGGCCTTCGAGATTGAGCGCCGCGTTGATCACCGAAAGATGGGTTAGAGCCTGCGGGAAGTTACCCAGTAGCTCGTTCGTCTCTGGATCGAATTCCTCGGCAAAGAGCCCAAGATCGTTTGCGGACTCGGTGACGCGGCTGAAAAGGGCTTCCGCTTCTTCACGCCGCCCCATCTGAGCCAGGACGTTGACGAGCCATAGCGTGCAAATGATGAAAACGCCCTCCGGTTGGTGGAACTCTGACTGGTCCGGGACGTACCGGTAGAGGAACCCCTTGTTGCTGAGCTTCTCCTGCAGAACCTTCACGGTCGAAACCACACGCGGATCGGTCGGCGGGAGCATCTCGTACATCGCAACCGCCAGGGCCGTCGCATCGAGCTCCTTGTGACCGAGCGCCTGCGTGAAGGCGCCGATCTCCGGGTCGTAGCCGAGCTCGAGCACCTGCCGCTTGATGGTGTCGCGAGTGCGCCTGACAGCGGCGCGGCGGACCTTGCCCATGCGCAGCGCCGGATCGAGCCGCAGCGCGCGGTCGAGCCCAACCCAGAGCATCACCTGCGAGTAGAGGTAGCGGCGCGGCCGGCGCCGCGATTCCCAGATTCCGGAGTCTTCCATCTGCCAGTGCTCGAGGATGTAATCCACGACGCTGAGCAAAATCTCCCGTCGCGGCTTGGGCAGACGTTTCCTCGATTGCCATGCCGTGTAGGCGGTCTGGATGAGCTCGCCGTAAATGTCGAGCTGGAGTTGCTCGACGGCGGCGTTGCCGATCCGGACGGGCTTCGATCCGCGGTAGCCCTCCAGCGCGTCGAGCACAAACTCGGGCACGCGGTCCTCGGCGTCGATCGTGTACATGACCTGAAAGCGCTCCGGGTGACGATCATGCGCGGCACGGACCCAACGCAAGAAGCCATCCACCTCGTCCTCCAACCCGAGCTGATGGAGCGCGTTCACCAGGTCGGCGGTGTCGCGGATCCAGGTGTAGCGGTAGTCCCAGTTCAACGAGCCGCCCGGACTCTCGGGCAGCGACGTCGTCGGCGCCGCAACGAAGGCGCCGGTCGGCAGATACTGCATCAGCTTCAGTGCCAGCGCCGATCGGTGCAGCGGTTCGTCGAACCGGCCTCGATAGGTCGATGAGCGCAGCCAGCCGACCCAGTAGTCGTCCGTCTGATGAAGGTAGGCATGGGCCGCATCCATCGAGATCGGTTCCGGTCGCTTGCCGCCCCGCTCGGTGTAATGGAGCAGCACAACGGCGCGGTGACCTGGCATCACGCGCCCGGTGACGCTGGCGACCCCTTCGTCCAGGCGCAACACCCCGCCGTCCGGATACTGGAGGAAGACGTCGCCATCCGTGCCCTTGGCCACGAGCATGCCGGGCCGGATGAGTGATAGGGCCGGTACCTGGCGGCCGTAATCGAAGCGGGGTTTGAACGTGAGTTGCCACGCCGTCGACCCGGCGACCGCTTGCACCATACGGATCAAGCGGAGCGACTCGGGTGGTTTCAGGCGCTTGCTCTTTGGCGCGATCGGCATCCAGTCGACCACGCGCACGCGCGCATGGCCGCTGCTCCAGACGGTTTGGATCACGTTCGAGTCGCGCCGGTACTGCCGGTAGTCCAGGGTACCGCCGATCGGGCGTAGCTCGAGATAGCCGCCCTTGTCCCAATCGAGCAGCCGGCCGAAGATCCAGGGGCTGTCGAAGCGCGGCAGGCACATCCAGTCGATCGATCCCTGCTTGCTGAGCAGCGCTGCCGATCGCAGGTCGCCGAGCATGCCGTAGTCGGCGATCGGTGGATAGCGGACGTCGCGATCGCTCATTCCGGCATGCCCTGCGTCGCCGGATCAGACTCGAGGCGGCTCGCGGAACACCGCGCGGCCAACGCCGAAGCCAATCAGGCCGAGCACCCCGATCACGACGAGCGGAAACCCCAGGTGGATGCCAACCAGCGTCAGGCTGATCAAGATTCCCAGCAGGGTGACGCAGCCGCTGCAGCCCAGGCCGAAGTTCATCAGGCTTCGCATCGCGACTACCTTACGCGCTGAAGAACTGCGCCCCGATTGGGCCGCTCGCCAAGGTGGATCAGGCGAGGCGACGCTGTAGCAGGGTCCGCTCGGCCGGATTGGCCGTCAGCTCGAGCGCTCGGGCGAGTGCCGCTCGACTCTCGGCGTCGCGGCCGAGATCCCTGAGTAGCTCAGCGCGCGTCGCGTGGAAAAGGTAATAGTCGTCCAGCAGGTCTTGCAGAGGCTCAACCTCAGTTAGGGCCGAAGCCGCCCCATCGATGTAGTGGCGCGCAATCGCGCGGTTAAGGTGGACGACCGGCGAGGGCATCAGCTCGAGAAGCACGTCGTAGAGCGCGACGATTTGGTGCCAGTCCGTCTCCTCCCATGAGCTCGCTTCCGCGTGGCAGGCGG
>WNGD01000898.1_pt1 | contig 32588 bp, 27 predicted proteins | sample 5400671 | NCBI WGS metagenome assembly WNGD01 (sample SAMN13153369, study PRJNA577476) | soil metagenome | isolation source: 40 cm soil or saprolite under grassland replicate 2 | place: USA:California | collected 2016-06-15 | reverse complement strand
CACGAGATTGTGAGTGTCTTGCAGCACGAACTGGGAGAGAGCGAAGCCACCCAACACCTGCTTGACTATATCAAAGAGATGTGGGAGACGATCGACCTGCTCAGAGAGCGTTTCGGACCCGAGGCCACGCACAAGATTATCGAGGCTCCGACCTGCCATCCCAGCACAGAGGGGATCGGCTCATGAGTTCACACCACGACTGCGATCAGACCGCTCTGCCCACCCTGCAAGAGCTACGCCGAAAAACCGCTCTCACCTCACGACAGATCGCCGAGGCTGCACAGGTTCCGCTTCGGACCGAATATCTCATGGAAATCGGCGGCCGCGTCGAGCCACAAGACGCCGAGCGGGTGCTTGAGGCATTCTCACAACTGACAGGTGAGACCTATTCCCTCAACACGGTGCGGGTCTCTCTGGCACATCACACCTCACCCTTGCCCAACAAGAGACCCGGAGCAGGCAACAAGGTGGTTGCTCCCACGATCAGAAAGGTGAAGCTCTTCTCATGAAGCAACAGCCAGACGCCAACAACAGCTATGTGATTGACATTGAAAACGCCACCGAAACCGTGCGACTGATTGAACAAAGTAAACTCTTTACGGCGGCGATGGGAGGCGTCTTCCCGCGTGAGCTGGATCTTTCCCAGGTCCTACGCGTGCTGGATCTGGGCTGCGGCCCTGGTCAGTGGGTGCAGCAGGTGGCTTTTGAGTACCAGGACCGGGAGGTGGTCGGGGTAGACATTAACACGACCATGATTGACTATGCTATGGCCCTGGCACGCACCCAGGGGTTGGACAATACCAGCTTCGAGGTCATGGACATCAAGCAGCCTCTGGACTTCCTGGATGCCTCCTTTGATCTGGTCAACGCTCGCTTCCTGGTCGGCGTTCTGGACCGTGCATGCTGGCCTGCACTGCTGGCTGAATGTCGGCGCGTGCTCGTTCCTGGAGGGATACTCCTCTTGAACGAGTGTGAGATGGGTGTCTCCACGAGTCCGGCGCTCCAACGCTTAGGCGGCTGGCTCACCCGCGCACTCTTTGAACAAGAACGCACCTTCTCAGTGGATGGGTTGACGGTTGGCATGGTGCACATGCTTGAGTCACTGCTGCACCAGGCGGGCTTTGTTGCTACCCAGAAACGTCCTTTTGTGCTCGATGGCTCCTCTGACTCGGCCTTGTACGCCAGCAGCTTTCGCGAGTTTGAAATCACCTATGCACTCCTGCGGCCCTATCTTATCAGGTCGGGGGTGGTTGACCCGATGACCTACGACCAGCAGTATCAACAGATGCTCGTGGAAGTCCGACAAAAGGATTTTACCAGCCTATCCTTTGGCATCCGTGCCTGGGGGTTTAAGCCATGAAAGAAGTGGGGATGCAGCGGCCTCTTCTCAACTTACAATAGGTCTTATACATACCCACCCTCCGCTACATCTCACCCATACACCGGCAGCACCCTGGCGATACGACTCATCAGGATCATCACTCACATCATTATTACTATAAGAAATCGCGTCTCGAACGAAGAAAACATGCTCGCCTGCATGTAACTCTATTGGAGCATCCCAATGCCCCAATCCACTGATGAAGTTGAAGACATGGCGGGCACTCCAGGACGCAGCATGCACCACCAGATCTTCGCTTGTTGGGAAAGAATGGTAGCTGCTCTTTGCTTCATCTTGCGGTCTACGTGTGTTACGTCCTGCATAAAGATCCCATACAGTGCAGGCCAGCAATTCTCCACCGATCGTTGTGCATTGTGACTCCAGGTGGTCATAACTTATACCGTCCGGTACCTGGAGAGATTCTTGCGCGAGGATATCTCCACTATCCATATGTTCATCCATAAAATGAATAGTAACGCCGGTCGTTTCGTGGCCTTCACGAAATGTCCAGAAGAGCGGCACCGGGCCACGATTGGCAGGGAGTAGCGCCGGATGTACGTTCAGACAACCAAGAGGCGGCAGGTCGATGATGACACGTGGGATAAGGAGCGAGAAACAGGCCACACAGATTACGTCTGGCTGATAGGCTGTCAATGTGGCAACGGTCTCAGGATTTGCCAGGCGATGTATCTCCCACACGGGGATTTCGCGTATCCAGGCCGTTTGTACTATAGAGGAATGCAAAGATGAAGAGGCGAGCGGCAGCATCGTACGCACAATGTGCGGACGTTCCAGGCGCTTTATAGCTGGTGGCCTACTACCAGGGATAGGCGAGGCAGGGACAATGACGGCGGCTACCTCTATGCCACCATTCAATAAGGCTGTTAGCACTGGTGCAGAGAAATTGCCCTGCATGCCGAAGAAAAGGGCACGCGGTGGTCGCCGTGCCGACGTAATATTTGACATCACACCTTCCAGTGTATAATATGTACATTGTGTTTTAGAATGAGATTACCATTCGGGAGTTCCTATCATGCCACGAACGGTCTTTTGTGTCAAACTAGGGCGCGAACTCCCTGGACTGGAGAAACCTCCATTCCCAGGTGAGTTGGGGCAGCGCATCTATGATCATATCTCCAAACAGGCGTACTCTCTGTGGCCCGCCGAAAGTACGCGCATCATTAACGAGCGCGGACTGAGCCTGGGCGATCCTGAGTCACGCAAAATTCTGCGCCAGGAGATGGAGAAGTTCTTCTTTAGCGATATCAAGCAGCCTGCGACTCAGAGTCAGCCAGCTACAAGCGCGGGTGTAGCGACATCAGCTACTGCAAATACAGGGCCGCACATCGTCTACTGTGTCAAGCTTGGACGCGAGTTGCCCGGCCTGGATAAGCCGCCGTTCCCCGGTGCACTGGGTCAGCGTATCTACGAACAGATCTCTAAGCAGGCATACGAGATGTGGGAAGCGCAAAGAACGCTTATTATCAATCATTATGGGCTAAACCTTGCCGATCCGGAGTCACGCAAAATTCTGCGCGAGCAGATGGAGGAGTTCTTCTTTGGCTCAGATGCACAGATGCCCGAGGGTTGGATACCCGAAACAGCAGGGGCCGGGGCCGGACAATCGCGCAAAGGTGGTGGAGGAGCACCGCGCAAGAAATGAGAACACGCGGTGATATCCTGCTTATTTCATGCTATGAACTGGGCCATCAACCATTCCACCTGGCTTCTCTGGGAGCAACGTTCCGCCAGGCTGGATATCTTCCTATATATGTCGATACGGCAGTAGCGACACTTTCTGACGAAACGATCAAGCAGGCACGCTTCGTAGCTATCTCTGTACCTATGCATACCGCCTTGCGCCTGGGCGAGCAGATCGCGCAACGCGTACGCTCCGTCAATCCACAGGCGCATATCTGTATGTACGGGCTCTACGCACTACTAAACGCTGATCACCTGTTAGAAAAAACAATCGATTCCGCTGTTGGTGGCGAGTATGAGATTCCCCTCCTCAAGCTTATCCAGGCACTTGAACAGGGTGAACAACTCTCTATTGCAGGAGTTCGCACTCGCGATGTTGCAAGTGGACCGTGGATACAACGTACGCCATTTCTTATTCCTGAGCGCAAGTCGCTGCCAGCGCTCTCGCGTTATGCCCGTTTACAGTGGGGAGACGAGTGGCGTGTTGCGGGTTATACTGAGGCTACACGCGGCTGTAAGCACACCTGCCTGCATTGCCCGGTCACTCCGATTTATAACGGACGCTTCTTTGCCGTCCCAGTCGAGATCGTGCTGACCGATATCCGGACACAGGTAAAGAGAGGAGCATGCCATATCACTTTCGGCGACCCAGATTTCTTCAATGGTCCAACGCACGCCATGCGTATCGCACGCACTCTCCACCAGGAATTTCCAGACGTTACATTCGATGCCACTATCAAAATTGAGCACCTCTTGAAGAATCGTCATCTGTTGCATGAATTGCACGCTCTCGGCTGCATCTTTGTTGTCTCAGCCGTCGAATCATTGAACGATACGGTCCTTGCACATCTTGAGAAGGGGCACACAAGCACAGATGTCGCTGAAGCATTTGAGCTGATGGAGCAGGCAAATATTTCGCTGCGTCCATCTCTACTGCCCTTCTCGCCATGGGAGACGTTGGATAGCTATAGCGCCCTGCTGAACTTTTTCGAGCAGCATCACTTTATCGAACATATTGACCCTGTTCATCTTTCAATTCGCCTGCTCGTTCCCCCTGGCTCGGCATTGCTAGATAGACCGGATACTGGCGCATGGCTGGGTGAACTTGATCCTTCAGCCTACACCTACCGCTGGCAGCATCCTGATCCACAGATGGATGCCTTACACCAACAGGTTGCCGTACTGGTAGAACAGGCAGCAACCTGCGAGGCCGATACAATTGACACATTCTTCAATATCAAGGCCCTCACGCACGCTGCCAGGGGACAGGATTTCTCAGTAGAGCAGGCCATGCAAGAGTATGGTCAACGCAAGATCTTACCACATCTAAGCGAATCCTGGTTCTGTTGTGCAGAGCCAACCACGAATCAGCTGGTCCCACAACTCAGATCACAAGCACAATGAGGGAGTGAGCTCTATGGAACGGATCGGACAACCTGTTGCACTCGTCACAGGCGCATCACGCGGCATAGGCGCGGAGGCGGCACTTGCGCTCGCTGACCGCGGCTACGATGTAGCTATTACCTATCGTAATAAGGCTGCACGAGCAAACGATGTCGTGGCCGCAATACAAGAGCGCCAGGTAGAAGGGCTCGCGCTCCAGTGCGATATGACAGAGCGCAAAGATGTCAATCGCCTCTTTACTACATTGCAGAACTGGCGTGGCTACCTGGATCTCCTGGTCCTGAATGCATCGGGCGGATTAGAACGCGAACAGCTCACGCTTGATCCGGACTACCCTATGCGCATCAACCGCGACGCACAGATCAATCTACTTAATGGAGCTCTGCCACTTTTGCGCGCGGGCAGCACAGTTGTCTTCGTTACCAGCCACTGGGCACATCTGTATGGCAAGGTGCAACAGATGCCATCCTACACACCTATCGCTGAGACAAAATACGCGGGCGAACAGGCCTTACGTGCGCGCCAGCAAGAACTGGCCGACCACGGTATCCGTCTGCTCGTGGTTACAGGCGATCTTATCGCTGGCACGATTACGCCGAAACTGCTGGAACGCAACTCACCTGGACTTATCGAACAGCGGCGCAATATGCTGGGAGACCTTCCCACGGTCGCAGAGATGGGTGAGGCAATTGCTGTGGCCGGAACGAATGCCACGCTCCCTGGCGGTACAACGATTGTAGTCGGCGGACCACTGGAATCGCTGTTGTCTTAAGTAGGGATCGGTCTACTTCCTCTCAGTGAGATGAGCGATAGCTAGAGACGAAGTCTCGTTTCTCACTGAATAAGGAGCTTGCACCCACCCGTCTATGCCAATCAGCAATACATTAATCATAGATCAATAAGGACATATCACTATGAGGAGCCACGGCACGCTGTATAAAGGATTGCTGCTTGCACTCTTACTCGCGCTGATTCTCGCCTCTACCCTGTTCATAGTAATCAAGCTAGCGCACCCAGCCACTGCTGTCAATAACAACCTCACCCCTCCTGGCAACAACTCGACACCTCAAGCCACTACTACAGGTGACGATCTGACACAATATGTCAATCCTTTTATCGGCACGGCTCCCTCCCCTGACTCGCATGTTGGTTTCAGCTTTGATAGTGGCGATGTCTTTCCTGATGCAACCTACCCCATGGGAATGGTTCAATGGGGACCCGATACTACCTCTGGTATCGCTGGCAATTATTACTATCCTGACAGTACTATTAAAGGTTTCAGTCTCACACACTTCAGTGGTCGTGGTTGCCCGGCTTATGGAGATTTTCCCTTTATGCCTTATATCGGCAGCAATGCGACTCCCTCCACCTTCTCACACGCCCAGGAAAACGCTCATCCGGGCTACTATTCCGTCCACCTGAATGCTTCTGACGTCCTCGTTGAATTGACGGCAACTGCTCATGGCGGCGTAGGGCAGTTTACCTATCCCGCTTCCACGGCTTCCTCGCTGTCCATCAATGCCGCTGGCAGCGCTAACTCCAATATGAACGCGCTAGTCAATATTAATAGCAACAATAATGAAATCTCCGGTCAGACAAGCAGTAGGGTTGGTTGTGGCAACCAGCACTACACCATCTATTTCGTTGCGAAGTTTGACCAGCCCTTTACCCAGGCAAGTGGAGACGGGACTCCGGTAGCCTCCGTGACCTTCGATACAACAAACACCCACGTAGTCCATGTCAAAGTTGCTATCTCCTACATCAGTATTGCGAATGCAGAGATCAATCTTGATAGAGAGGTTGGCAATGCCGACTTTACGGCGATCCGTAACGCTGCCAGTATCGCCTGGAACAAACGCCTGCACAGCATCGAGGTGCAGGGAGGTAGCAGCGATGAGAAGACCATCTTCTACACCGCGCTCTACCATACCTTCTTCCACCCCAATATATTCAACGATGTCAACGGACAGTACCTGGGCTTCGATGGAGAGGTCCATAAGCTCTCGCGCGGACAGCACGCCCAGTATGAGAATATCGCTGGCTGGGATCAATATCGTTCTCTCGTTCGCCTGCGCGCTATTCTTGCGCCGACCGAGACCAGCGACCTGGCGCAATCCCTGGTCAATGATGCCCAACAAGGAGATGGACACCTGCCCCGCTGGGAACAGACAAACGCCGACTCACACGGCATGAATGGAGACAGCGCCGATGTGGAGATTGCCACCGCTTATGCCTTTGGCGATACAAACTTCGATACTAAAGGGGCTCTGGCGGCCATGATCAACGGTCAAACCAAAATACGTGAGGGCTTCAATGACTACACCGGCATGGGATACGTAGCAGATAAAACGGCTGACAACTCGGTAGTTATCACCCAGGAATATACCAACGATGACTTTGCCATTGCACAGTTCGCCAGAGCCCTGGGAGATACTGCGAATTACGAGACATACCTCCATCGTTCCGCCAACTGGCAGAATGTGCTCAACACAGAAAGTGGCTACATGCAGCCACGCAATAGCGACGGCAGTTGGAGTGCAAACTTCAACCCCACCAGCGACCACGGCTTTCAGGAAACCAACTCGGCACAATCAACATGGATGGAACCATTTAATCTCCGTGGCCTTTTTGATCAGTTGGGAGGCAATGCCGCAGTCGTTGCCCGTCTGGACAATTTCTTTACAAAGCTCAATAATGGCCTCAACAGCCTTTATGCTCATATAGGGAATGAACCGGATATCGAAGTACCCTGGGAGTACGACTTCGCCGGGGCGCCTTCGCACACACAAGAAGTCGTGCGCCGTATCCAGACCCAACTGTGGACCAATACACCCGGCGGTCTGCCAGGCAACGACGATGGGGGCACAATGTCTGCGTGGTACGTCTTCTCTGCCATTGGCCTGTACCCAGAGATTCCTGGAGTTGGCGGCTTTGTGATCGGTAGCCCACTCTTCTCCTCGGTCAAGATACATCTTGCAGGAAGACATACACTCCAGATTAATGCACCCGCTGCTTCGGACACGACACCATACGTCCAGAGTCTAAATCTCAATGGGCGACCCACAACAAAATTATGGCTTTCATGGGCAACGCTCAAGAAGGGGGCAACGCTCGACTTCACTCTGGGTAGCAACGCCGGCAGTTGGGGCAGCGAGCCGGCGGATGTGCCTCCATCCTACCCTGCCACCTAATAGCACATTCCTACCTTACAGACGAGTCTTCGTACGCGTTTCCTCGCTCTGATAAGCGTCGAGAGGGCCAGGTAAGGCTTTCTCGGCCTCGTCCTCAAGACGATGTTCGTTGCGGGATATAAAGATCAAAGAGGCAATAATCGCGAGCACTCCCAGCACCAGCGTGGCGATCCCGAAAGGGCCGGTGAAGCGATGAATGTTGTGACCAAGGAAGTAGGCACCCGTGCCATATATCAAGGCCCAGAGAATACCGCCCAGCGCGTTGAAGACCAGGAAAGCAGGCCATCTCATACGATTGGTCCCGGCCAGGAATGCGGCCCAGGCACGTAAAACAGCCACGAAGCGCCCGAAGAAAACAACTTTTCCACCATGCTTCATAAAGAGGTACTGCCCCAGCTTCAGCTTGCGCTCGTCGAGGCGAATATAATGACCATAGCGACGTAGGAGACGATAACCACCCTCACGCCCAACCCAGAAGCCAAGATTATCGCCAAGAATCGCTCCAGCGGCAGCCGCAATAATCACCCACGGAATAGAGAGGTTGTGCGTCGTCCCGGCATAAATAGCTGCCAGTATAAGCATCGATTCACCAGGAAAAGGAATGCCTGTACTCTCGATCGCAATAAAAACCAATACAGCCCAGTAGCCATATGTGGCAAGGAAATGCTGGGCAAACATACTAACAGCAGACATTTATATCTCTTCTCCGTTCAGGTCTCTTTTGCATAGTGCATAAATTTTTCAGTTAATGGTTATACGTAATATAGACGGACGAAGTGGCAGAATCTATCGCACGAAAGTTGTTGTAGCAATATGAAAGGAAGTATCCATCCACATCTGGCTTTGACAACTTTGAAAAATATCTCTTACAGTCATTTTACATTTCCATGCACTTTATTTGATCATCGTGGGCTATCTTATAGATACAGAACATGATGATACGTACACAGCAAACACATAGTATGCTTATACATAAAGCAGAGGATAACGAAAATGTTTCAAGAAGAGAATGCACAATATGTTCCTTATCAAGAACTACCACAGTACTTAACATCTGCGCCAGCAGGAGTCTTAGATCGTCCGCACACTCCACCAGAACAGGACGCCTCACAGCCTCCCCGCTATCCTGCGGGACCGCAACCCACATCAACGCAACCAAAGCGGCCTCGTCGTGGGGGAGCAATTCTAGCTCTCGCGCTCGTGCTCGCCATAATCTTTGGCGTGGGTCTGTTTGCTGGCTGGGAGTTCACAGGCAACCACAGTAGTACAGCCACAACATCCACGACAACAACAACTTCCTCATCCAGCGCAAATACGGTAGAAACGCAGCAAGAGGCCGCTATTGCAAAGGTAGAGCCATCTGTCGTAGAGCTAGATGTGACGACAGCTCGGGCAGAGCAGATTGGTTCTGGAGTCATCATCGATACTAATGGAGATATTGTGACGAACAACCATGTCGTCAGCGGTGCTCAGACAATTAAAGTCGTTCTTAGCAATGGAAATACAGAAACTGCGCAGCTTGTTGGGACTGACACTAAGGATGATCTGGCAGTCGTGCGCATTGCTCCATTCGCCCACATGGTTGTAGCCCAGATCGGCGACTCATCCAAACTCACTGTAGGTGAAGAGGTACTGGCGATCGGCAACCCACTTGGCATCACCGAGACAGCCACCAGGGGCATTGTGAGCGCCCTGAACCGCAGCGTCACGGAGTCAACAGGCGCAACGATCTCCAACGCCATCCAGACCGATGCCTCCATCAATCCTGGTAACAGCGGTGGTGCCCTGATCAACTTACAGGGGCAGCTTGTCGGCATCCCAACATTGGGAGCAATCAATACAGAGTCCAACACATCCGCTAACGGTATCGGCTTTGCGATCCCTTCTAATCTCGTACAAACAGCCGCGCACCAGATTCTTCAGCACAGCACGCTTCAAGCATAGTTTCTCGAATGCACCTGAAAATAGGCGAATCCTGGCAAAAAAACGGTTTAGTTTTTTGTAACAGGATTCGCTGTCAAACTTCCGTTTTTTCACACAAAACTCACAGAATGCAGCTTGAAAAGGCTTGATTTCTCTGCCTTTGTAAGGTAATGTATATTCTATACACACTTTCTTACAACTCTACGTGCAAGATGACAGTGGAAAGGGTATCGACTTTGGAGGCGGTCTCCGCAGAAGATGTATCCTTAGCCATAAAAAACATGATGCAGGACAACGCACTGCACCAGCAAGACAAGGAGCACCGTTATGCAGAAAGTATCCCTTCGTAAAGTGAAAACTCCCATGAGCTACTTGCAGGAAAGCAATGAGGAGATATTACATTTTTCACTGCAAGGGCTGTTACCTGTAGGTCATTCACTAGCCTTGAACACCACAATCGGCACACTCTCTCACCTCGTCTGCAAACAAGATCGCCCTCACATGCTGATGGAGCAACAGTTCACTACCAGTGAGATTTGCGTCCTGATGCCATTACTAGAGTCTTACCCGTACTATTGCCCTTATGAGGTTCTGCTGGCAAGCTTTAACACTGGCCGTGTGACCGACACAACCGTGGAGCGTTGTCGCCAACGCCTTCAAGAGGCGCAGGAGGCAGGGGTATGGGATCAAGAGATGAGGCCCGTGCGCAATGTACTTTCTCGCACCCGTCTCAAGACGCGTGCCTTCGGCATTGAAATTTCTTCCATTCTTGAGACAGGCTATATTTTAATGTACATGCCCGCTAAACAACATCTGGAAAGGTAACTAACCAGCATGCTTCGTACGCAGTCTGTGTACTTTGAGCGCAATAAGTAGAGGCAGTCGATGCTGGCATTGCTCCAGATCCAGGTTACAGAGCTTTTGGAGCCGCTCAAGGCGTTGCAGTAGCGTATTACGATGTACGTCAAGCTGGCCCGATGTTTTCGCAACATTGCCGCCGCATTCAAGGTAGATCTCTAACGTCTCCAGAAGGTTCGTCCTTTTACGCCGATCATATTCGACGATCAGGTCGATCTGATTCTGATACTGGTCGTGTAGAGTGTCTGTATGCGCGAACTTGTAGATGTAGCGATAAGCGCCCAGAGTGTTGAAATGGGTACATCCGCCCTCTTGATGGAGGCATTGCCCTACTTCTAGAGCCTCGCTCGCTTCGGCATAGCCACGCTGGTAGTCGCCCACCAGGTGGCAGAGATTCCCGCTGCCAGCGGCTAAAAGGATATGATGCTCGTTGCGTATCTGCTGACTCAGTTCAGCCAGGCAGGCATTGAGCTGGTCAAACGATGGATCATGTTCAAGGTCGAGCAAACAAACGAGCAGGTTGTCACGCTCATCAATCACCGAACCAGGATAGCGCCCTTCTAGAGACTGTCTTATCCGTTTTACAACAGCATTATAAAGTATCAGGCGCTCTTCCTTTGAGAGCAGATGGTCATGTTCCTGCGCTGTTGTAGACTCTGATAATTCTATCAAAGTTACGGCATGTGGTCTGTTCAGATCATAGCCGAGAATGCGGGCACGACGACGTAACGAATCTTCGCCATCCGGCGCACCAGAACATAGATCGTTAACAAAGGTTTTCACCAGTCTCTTTTGTGCTACTAGATCTTCATCAATACCTTGAAGATGCTTGATGGCTAAAGCCGCTTGAGTTGCTATCGTAGCGAGCATCAATTGGTCTTCATCGCTATAATGAGTGGTTTTACTGGAATAGCAATTCAGCAGACCAATACATTCGTTCCCTGCAAAGAGGGACACAGGCAACAATGTTTCGAACTGTACGTTCTTAAGAGGATTCAATGCTTCCAGGAGACGGAAGGGTAATTGTGGCAGTTGTCCGCGGATACTTGCGGTACGCAGACGTTCCAGGAGTTCAGTATCGATAGCAATGGTCTCTACATTAACGCCTTTTTCACTAAGGTTGGGTGACCATGCATATAATTTGAACTGATTATGCACCTGATCACGCAACAAAATAATACACAGATCCATATCCACGGCTTGCATAATCAGGGCTGACAATGCGGAAAGTACCTGGTCGAGAGGAAGAGAGAGAGTAAGGGTCGTCACCAGATGACGCAATACTTCAGGGAGCTTCAGTTTTGTCGTCGTTGTAGAGCCGATACCAGAGTTACCAAAAAGCTGACCGCTTTGCATCTCTTGATCAAGAGGTATAGGCCAGTGGGCACGTTCTTTGCAGACCTGTTCGAGGGTAAGGACTTGAATACTCATCATCTCTTCCATTATGGACAAGTAATATTTTTTATTGTTATTTACTTGTCACATACATGTAAACTACAACGCACAAGCATTCTAACACATAGGAGTCGTTACCTGTTCCAATATAACACATTCCATATCTATTGTCCACCCCAAAGTATTACAAACGCATAAAAAAATGTCTTGCATATTCCTACATAAGACCCGGTATAAGACATAAAAAAAGATTGTACCACTATTCTTTTTCCGGGTATTGAGCACCTATAAGATTTTTCCCCTCTGTATCAAGACGTTGTTAGCACGTATGCACTAAAATCTTCTGTAAGCATCCTCTTTATGCAATCACCATGCTTTCTCCTTACGTAGTCACACAGGAAGCAGAGTAGGAGAAGATGAGAAGACGTGCATCCTATACTTCTCACAGGTGGAAGGAGTGTTTCGTGGGAACATCGCGCTCGCGTCTCTCGCTATTGGGGGCAACCAATCTTCGGTTGGCGGAGCTGGCTCATGTGTATGCGTTGAGGAGCAGAAGGGGAATCTTCTCCTGGGGAGGGGCAAAGAGACCTATCTCCGCCACCTGGTTGGGAACGAGACGATTATAGTTACATGTATAGCGCACGCATAGGAGATTATGATGAATTCATCAACACGTACGCTCATCAAAGCAGTAGCATGGCTAGGAGCGGCGATGATCGTCATCGTGGTTTTTCACCTGGGAGGCCCGATTGCTCTCCGCGTGGGACAATTCTCTCCCGTGGTCGGAGCTTTGATTGGTGGCAGCCTCACCCTCTTTAGCGCAACCTATCGCAGGCAGCGGGACGATGGGAGCGAGCCGTGGGTAGGTTTTGAGCAATTGTCATGGGTACTTATCGGGTCTGGCGTCATTATGTGGGGAGTCGGTGATAGCTTCTGGCGTTACTATATTTCTCAGAATCAGACACCCTTTCCATCGCTGGCGGATCTCGGCTACTCGACTTTTCCTTTGCTGGCATTCACCGGCTTGTTGTTGCAGCCCGCCGCGCAGGCACAGGGAAGACGTGCGGTGCTGATCATGGATAGCCTGATCTCTATGGGCTCCATCTTCGCTCTGGCATGGTACCTCCTGTTGGGCTCATTAACACAGGCAGCCGGCGAGGCAAACCTGGCAAAATTCCTGGGTATCTATTATCCAACGGCAGATATGGCCCTGCTCAGTTGCATCATTTTCTTGCTCCTGCGCGGGCAGGGACATATTTACCAATCAACAGCACGTCGTACCGGTCTGTTGATCCTGGGCCTGGGCCTCTGCTTCTTTGTCGGCTCTGACTTCATCTTTAACATCCAGAATAACGCAGGCACCTATATAGAGGCAACCTGGATCGACCTGGGCTGGCCACTGGGCATGATCACCATTGGTGTGGCTGCATTCTTGCGTCGCTTTATGTCCGCTACGTCAGAAGAGGTGATGCAGCAACGCCAGGAATTGCTCGAAGAGAAAACAAACCTGACGCCGATGCAGTTTGTGCCGTACGCCTTATTAGGCTTGCTCTTCGTCGCCCTGACACTCGATATACTGGCATCGGACAACGGGCAACGCGTGATACGCCCGGTTCTGCTGTTCTCCACTATCGCAGTTGTAGCCCTGGTTGTGACTCGCCAGATCTATACAATGTGGGAAAATATGCGTCTGACCCAGCGTCAGGCTGAAGCGCTGGCCAGCCTGGAACGCGCCAATCAGCGTGTCGCGGAACAGTCGCACCAGATCGCGGAACACAATGCAGAACTGGAACGCGGCATCGAGCACCTGACAGACGTACAGGCCAGCCTGGCAAACGGCAACCTCAAAGCACGGGCCAGTCTCACGCGCGGCGCACTCCTGCCCCTTGCTGGCAGCTTAAATCTGATGGCCGAGCGTCTCTCGCGTCTGGGCCAGGTCAGCGCGTACGGGCAGCGTATTATGCGAGCGCTGAGCGACCTCAGCATCGCCTTCGAGCGCCACAGTACCGGAGTTCCGTTTCAACTCCCCGAGTCCTGCCGGGATCTGACGGAGATCAACCGCTTGCTGATCGCTCTACGCATCAAGGCAGTGCCGCCCTCTATGCAACCAGATAACTGGCAATCTTCCATCCCCTACAGCGGAGCGGAACCGCTGCCACAGCGCCCACCGTCACCGCATCCAATCACACAACCGCTGAACCCGCGCGTCATGAACGGTTCCTATCCGCCACCACAGCCTCCGGAGACTAATCCGCAATGGTCCCCGGGCCAGGAACTGCGCCGGATAGCAGGCATGCGCTCAGCATCAACATCAGGACAACTGCGGCCAACCCCCAATAAACGCACCGACTAAACAGGAGACCAGGACGATCTTCATCATCATCCTGGCCTTTTTTCGGTGTATTTCTCAACCATGCTGAGTATACAATTCTGCTACTAGAGCAGCACACCCCTCCATCCTCTTTAGTTTAGTGCTTTCTGTTCTTAACTTACCTGGGAGTTAGTGTTTTTTCAATGAAATGTTGCTAACAGCATCACTTATTCTCTTTTTGAATTTGAAGAGGATTCCTTTCCATTTCTAAATGTAAGACAGCTTCGGTATCATCTACGAGCTTGTCAATATTCTCCTGGTCCGCTTGAGCATCTTTTAGAGCTATCCACCATGCTCGAATGTTGCTTAGTTTCAAGGTAGCGTTGTTGTATGATCTGAGAGTACTAGCTACCTGGTTAGATTCAAGATAGGTAACCAAAGCAGTCGAGAAGGCTGTTGTGATAGCAACGGCTGGATCGAAGTGTAATGTGGTTAGTAAAGTGGCAAAACCGCCCAGTCCCAGGATATACCATTGAAACCGTGACCACCGTCTTTCTAGTTTCGTGATCCTGTTTTTATAGAAAGCAATCTGATTTTCCAAACGTTGAAGGACATAGCTATCGGCTGAAAGATATTCGCTTAAGCGAGAGCCAGTCTGTGATCTCCTAAGTCGGAAGGAGCTATGTCGCTGGGAAACTCCAGTAATAGAACGATCTTTAGCGATAGGTGGCGGAGTGTCTGCGTCGGGATTGCTTTCTGCCAACTGATTAGTGATGGACTCCAGCCTACTAGCTAGAGAGATTTCACGGGTAGTTTCCCTCTTGATCAACTGAATATCGCTATAAACACCAGTACGTGTACGGTAGCGGAACACCTCTTGTTTGATAGACTCGGAGATAGTTCGCATTAAAATCCACTTGTTAGCTGTATTGGAGCGCTTACTTCCCTCTATGAGAACAGCCAGCACAATTGGCATAATGAGGATAGCAAAATGCAGCACCGCTTCAAGATTTCCGTTAAAACTGCTGGCTGTCAACTGAATATTCCCCAGTATTTGCTTATAAGAATATTGGAAGACTGTCAGACTAGTTATAAGTACTCCTAACATGAGTATCGTATTCTGTATACGTCCAGAGACCTTCTGGTATTGATTGGCATTAAGAGAATAAGTCCTTTGCAATTGGACAGCCCCCTCTAGAACGCTCTGCGATCGTAATCTAGAGTTTATGCGACGCTCTAATTTTTCCGATGTATCAGTGATCGAGAAAAATTGCAAATCACCTTTGGCAATAACTTCAGCTATCACTGGATCCTCTATAAAAGATAGAACCGTTTTGGACGCAACTGTTTTGCTTGAATCCCACTCAGAGAGTTTTTTCAGATCATCTTGTTTCTTTTGCCATACATGGTGAATCTCATCCGCCAATCCACCACTGCCCTCGATGATCAGAATTGGCCATCCTCGCCGTACACTCCTCAAAATCCCATCTTTGGCAAGAGGGCTATCATTCACCAGCACTACCAGAACGGGCACCTTTTGAGCGAAGCTCTCGACTATCGTATCTATCGTATCTATCTTTCTATCCGGGTGAGTACCTTTTACCACAACAAAGTGAGTATGGCTTGACTCTAGCATCCTACGTCCATCATCATTATCTATATCGGATCGATCAGGCCAGGTAACCTCATTATCATTGGTTATACCTAGCAAAATTGCGTTAGGCGATTCGACTGGCAGTAACCCAACTTCACGGCTTCTTTTCAGCCTGTTACCTGTATGGACTCTCAGCGCCTTACTGAATTCTGTCATACATCTTCCATAAAGATTCTCATCTATGATTAATACATTGAACTTTGCAGCAGTTTGAGCAAGGCCATAATTGAATAGTTGGAGTATCCGTGATTGCAAATCAGTCTCTTGCATATCTACGCTACCGAAGAGAAGGATGATCGCGTCTGGCTCAATAATTCCTAGGCCGTCAGTTATTTCTTTAGCCGACACAGGAGAAGAAGTCTCCACCAGTACAGCTTGTTCTCCATCAGGAAAAAGAACAGTTTTTTTGATAAGATTGTTCTCGTTTTGATCTTGGATCATAACTAACCTCCTTAAGCAAGATTAGAAGGCGATGGACAGTGATCTAGTAAGAGCCTGTTGTGTGTTGATATTGTGCTCGAGGAACATACTGTTTTCCCCACTCATCATTTTAGGATCATACGAGAGGGTAACATATTTAATATGAATATTACAATGGGTTTTCTCAAATTGCCATGATTAGTATGTATGTAATACAGATATGTCTATAGAAAGCAATAATATTGAGAGTAAATGATTAAACATTATTGCTTATATCTATCAATTTTTATTCTCTATATTCTCTATATTTCTTTATCAAGACACATACGCAGTCACTCCAGTTTTTCCTGCGGAAGGAAGAGCGAGACGGCAGTAGCAAACGCCAGAATTTTTGATATCGTGTTAAGAGCAACAGGTATGGGAGCTGCCGGATACGCAAAGCCAAACAACGCCCAAAGCGCGAATATCAAAAACATTCCCGCCAAAAGGAACAGTGTATATCTCGACAGCTTCATTACAGGTGATAACATGAGCATCGCAAAACTTGAGACCTCTACGAGAAAGAGAGGTAAAAAGAAGAGCAAGGTAAACAGTATTTCAGGAGCGGGAGGATACGTTCGCCACATAACGATGAGATCGAATGGGAGTTCGAAGATCATCGGCGCAGCTATGGTACCAACAATGGCACTCCCAAAAGCAACCCAGAACCCGCTACGTCTTGCCAGGTACGCTATAACGATAAAGGCAACCAATCCTGAGGTCTCTGTGACGGGAGTTATTGGGTTCACCGGTCCAGTGAAATGACCCACCTGCTGATACAGGGCACGCACGTAGATGATCACTGCAACCAGGAAAGTTGTCACGGACAACAACCATATCACGACGATAGAAACGCCAAGAAACTTTCCAGGTCTTTTGACTTCTCTTGGATGATGGAATCGAATTGCTAAGTACATCAAAACGCCCGTGACGACAAAGAGTACAACCGCCAATATGATGGAGTTGCTCCCTACATAGGGACTCCAGGTTCCATATTGAGTCATGGTTACCTCCATGAATTTCCCGCCTGTGGGAACCTGCGTCTTTTAAGCGCAGGGGGAAACAGGCGCTCCTTTCGAGCTGGTTGGGGGTGGGGACAGCCTCGCCCCAAACCGATAGCTATAGCCATCGGTTCGCTGCTGCACTTGACAATAGCGGTGAGCCACATCAGCCACCTTGCCTGTTTTCGTCTGGATCGTGAAGTACCCGCTGGCTTTGACTGCAACACGTCCGACGTGCGTTCCTCGCCTGGCTCCCTGTGGCACCACTGCACGCACGAGATCGCCAGTCTGGTAGCCAAAGTAGCGTTTCTTCCGTTGACGATAGCCGCGAGGAAAGCCGAGCTTGCCCACGAGCATGATGCGCCGATGGCCTCGCCCGTTGGCCTCAATCAGGAGTGGCACGACTTGCCCCGTCTGGAGCACTTCTGGCGTCGAGGCCCCTACACAGGCTGCGTCTAACCAGTGGGTTTTCGGCAGGTGCTGCTTCGCTCGGTTATAGTTGGTGCGCCCACCTGAGCCTGTTTCCACAGGCAAGCCGGTGGCTTTGAGGCGCTCAAACAGGCACCACCGCGTTGCGTTGACCGCAGTAGCATCCCGCAGAGGGGCCTTCGCTTGTACCAGGATACACGCCAGCCGATGTGGATCATGGGCAAGGAACTCCCCAATATCCTGGATTCCCTTAGCCAGGTTGCAGGGCTCACAGGCCAGGGTGAGATTGCTGAGGCGGTTGGTGCCTCCCTTTGCCTTGGGATGAATATGTTCTACCTGCAGTGGCACGTTCTGCGCATCACAGTAGGCACAAGTGCGCTCCCACTTCTCTAGGAGGCACTCGCGCACTTCGTAGCCGAAAAGTTCGCCTTGTTGGTACTGCACACCGCTGATCTCTGGGTTCTCCAACTTTTGCAGGTCGAAGCGTACCAACTCCTGGGAAAGGGCTGTCAGTGCGCACAGTCGGGAAAGCCGCTTGACCCAAGAGAGGATATTTTCGACTCGGCTCAGCAGGGATGGGGGGAGCCAACCCTTCTGCCGGCGACGATTGGCAAAGCGAGGCGCTCTATATCTCGTTTGGCGTTGTCTTCGGCCCTGGCGCACACTTCGGCGCGTGTCCAGGGCAGATCTGATCTCAGTTCCCCGATGTGAGAGTTCTGCCGCCCACACCACTTCGCCTTTCGCATCATCAACGAGGGCGAGTCCGGTTGTCTTCGCCCCAGGATCAATCTTCAGGCGCAATGGCGCAGGAGCAGCGGTCTCGACCTGCCGCTTGAGGATGATCACAAAGGGAGAGCATCTGAAGACGGCGGCTTTGCCCTCCTTGAGCAACAGCCGCGCCCGCCCCGGACGCACTGGTTCAAGGGGGTGCTGATCGGTATCGATGACAAAGACTTTTGACATGCTTCGTTCCTTGTTGTGCCCGTTGCCGGGCCTCCGCTTGCGCGGGTAATGCTCACCTCGACGATGGTATCGGGCGGTACTTTCTGCTCCGCACTGGCTTCACCCTTTACACCTGTTTAACGGAGCAGTTCTAGAGCTTCAGGCTGGTGAAGCACCCGAAGGTAGGTTCTGCAACGCTTCCCGATAACGGAGGCTTTGTTTCAAGCCTGGGTCTGCTCATGTCTCGGGCCTGTGAACAACGCGAACGCTCCTCACAAGCCCCCGCATGGAATGCGGGGGTACATGACACTATGCTTGAGAGAAGAAGCTTTTCTATAGGAACCTTGATGGGGAGAGCCGCATCCAAAACTGAAAAATGGTACACTTCAGCTTGGGATGGGACTCTCCCCTTCCTCAGAGAATCACTCCCCTGCTCGTTTCTTCATTACCTGTCCTTTAAAATATTGCTATATGTTATAGTTAATATAACATATAGCAATACCTTTGTCAAGGGCTGAACCGCGAAAAATGGGCCAGAAGAAGGACATGGTTCAGAAAGCTTCTGTCCTCCCTCATTCAAGCAGAACCATCCTGGACAAGTTCCATCTTGCATGTATCTTTCTGGTTTTGGTGGGGCCCAAAAATAGATGAATCAGAGAGGGGGTGCAGATAACCATGAATGGAAGTGGAGGCTGAGGAAGGTCGTAGCATGACGATGAAGCGCGTAGAACTCTCCTTTGCACAACCTCCCTTAAGGAAGACGTTCCATCAGAAAGAAATTCGACCATGATGATACATTAGTGGTAGGATGGTTGGGATTGCAAAGAGGAGACGAACACGGTAAACTCTATAGCATTCTGATGATCGGAGAAACCAGCTTCATGTTGAAAAACAGACATTTTCTGAAACTGGACGACTTCACGCAGGAGGAGATCAGCTTTCTGTTAGACCTCTCTGCTAAGCTGAAAGCAGCGAAATACGCCAGGACAGAGATAGCATATCTCAAAAGCAAGCAGATTGTACTTATCTTTGAGAAGGACTCGACGCGTACTCGTAACAGCTTTGAGGTTGCGGGCTCCGACCAGGGGGCCCACGTCACCTACATAGGCTCCAGCGGCTCACATATGGGCTCGACCGAATCTCTCAGGGATACGGCACGTGTCCTCGGTCGCATGTATGATGGGATCGGGTTTCGCGGACTCAAGCAGGCACATGTAGAAGAACTGGCACGCTACGCCGGAATACCAGTGTGGAACGGACTCACCAATGAAGGCCACCCGACACAGGTCCTGGCCGACTTCTTAACTATGCAGGAACATCTGCACAAACCACTGGCGCAGGTCTCCTTCTGCTTCCTGGGTGATATTGGCCATAACATGGGCGATTCCCTCATGATCGGAGCGGCCAAAATGGGGATGGATATCCGCCTGGCTGGTCCAATGCAGACATGGCCGGAGCAGGAACGTGTGGACCAGGTGCTCGCGGTCGCCAGAGAAAATGGCGCTCGCATCACTCTGACCGAAGATGTTGGGGCAGCCGTCAAAGGGTGCGACGTTCTCTACACCGATGTCTGGGTCTCAATGGGAGAAGCACCCAATCTGTGGGGTGAACGCATCAAGCTTATGCTACCATACCAGGTGAATAGGCAGCTCATGACACTGACAGGCAATCCCAACACGAAGTTTATGCACTGCCTGCCCGCTCTCCACAACACAGAGACCAGCCTGGGAAAGGAACTTCACGAGAAATATGGGCTGGACGGCCTGGAGGTCACCGAAGATGTATTCGAGTCAGAAAACTCCATCGTTTTTGATCAAGCGGAAAATCGTATGCACACCATCAAAGCCTTGATGGTCGCGACACTGGCAGACGAAAGCTCACTATTGCCTTGACAATCAGGCAGAATCTGATTATCGTTAAGAGTGTAGAGGTGCTATAATAGTGGAACTTGTTTCTGCAAGAGATTGTCAAAGAAAGGACAACAATAGGTGAAAGTCGCGTATATTTTTAGCACGACCGGGCATACAGTGAGTTATAAGCTGGGCAGAATGATCTTGCCACAGTTGGAGGAGAAACGCCACGGGGCCGAGGTGGTCGGCATGTTCTTCTTCGACGATAACACCTACGCATTGCGCAAAGGTGATCCACTTGGCGAGCGGCTCAGCAAGGTTGCAGCCGAGCAGGGCATCTTGTTGATGCTGTGTGACCAGTGTGCGATCGAGCGAGGCCTGGCAATACCTGATGGCGAGGGCAAATATCAGCCCGTCAATACAGTTGAGGGCGTGTATGTAGGTTGTTTTCCCGATCTGTACGCGGCACTTGCCACCAACCCGCCAGACCAGGTCATCACGCTATAACAGCTTCTGCAACGTACACAGTGATAGGACATGCTCACTGTTTTAAAGAAATGAGGGAAAGGATTCCCTCACCACTCGCATCGATGTGCTACAATCACAGGAGATCAGCCCGATAATAAGAGGATGATATTTTATGAAACAATTGTATGCAAACAAATGGTATTGGTATATCGGTGCGCTAGCGTGCATAGGACTCGGCATCTATTGGTTTGTCCACTTTACTTCGAGTCATAATAATGTAGATCTTTTCGTAGGTGTTGTCACTCTAGGCATCGGCATCTCTGCATTCTGGCGCGCACAGCGTCCCTCTGAACAAAAACCTGATAGCACGCGCTCCTCGTGAAAGAGCAGGAGGTGCCTTCTATGGTGCAGGCTGTCGTTCTCGCCTCCGTCCTTGGCGCAATTCTTTTTTTCATATTGCAACGAGGTTTCCGCTATAGTTGGAATGAACCTTACGCACGGGGCTATCACCTGTGGGCCGTACGGACCGATGAGAATGAACCACGCTACCTGGGATGTTGGGACGATAGTTACGCTGCAACAGAAGCCGCCGAGGATTGGTTAAAAGGTGAACTACCACTGAGCTAAAGACTCAGTGGCTTCTTCGGAAGTCACTGAAGACTTAGAGCAGTAGCTTCTTCGGAAGCTCAAGTTCACCAGACTCGTTTCCAGAAATGGGAACATCGTTCGATTGGTCATGACACCTGCGGTTGACGCATCAGACCGCTGCTCTGTCGCCTGGGTTTAAGTAGGGCTGAGGGAAGGTCCGGTGATCCAGGCGCAACAAGCCATTTGAACACGGTCGAGATGAAGCCGGATTCCCTTCGTGGTCACAGCGAAGGGATACGCACCACCCGGCGCTTGCCGGAGTTTTTTTCCGAAAGGAATTCTTTCTATGAATGTTGTGTATGTGCTTTCACCTGAGAGAGCACCATTGATGCCCTGTGAGCCAGTGATTGCCCGTTTGTTACTCAAACAAGGAAAAGCCAAGGTGAGACACCGAACGCCATTCACTCTCCAACTCCTAGAACAACCAGAATATGTCTACACGCAAACACTAACGCATGGTGTAGACACAGGCAGTTCGATGATAGGATCAGCCGTTGCTGATGAGAATGGGAATGTTATGTATCTCTCAGATGTACGAGTACGCAACGATATCGCCGATACGATGAAAGAACGGGCCAGGGCACGCCGCAATCGCCGGAAGAGAAAAACCCGCTACCGTCCTGCCCGCTGGCTCAATCGCAAGAACTCCATCAAGCAAGGACGTTTCTCACCAACCATGAGCAGCAAGATCGACGCTCATCTGCGCGAAATCCGCTTTGTCCAGTCGCTCTTGCCTATTACATCCATTGTGCTGGAAACAGGAACCTTTGATCCTCATGCGCTCAAAAATCCCGCTGTCTTGCACCACAAGTGGCTCTATCAGAAGGGCATCAACTACGGTGTTGCCAATACCAAAGCCTACGTGCTCACGCGGGATGGCTACACCTGCCAGCAGTGCAAAGGGAAATCGAAAGATCAACGTCTTGAAGTCCACCACATCATCTTCAGAAGTCAGAACGGGAGCGATGAGGAAACCAATTTGCTCACCCTGTGTAAAACCTGTCATGATGGTCTTCATGCAGGAACCATCACGCTCAAACGCACCGGAAAGAAGAAAGGGAATCTGCTGCACGCCACGCAGATGAATAGTATCCGCGTCCAGTTACTTAAGCGTGTTAAGGCCAAGGCAGAGGAGACCTGGGGCTTTGTCACGAAAGAGCATCGGCATCTCTCAGGGCTGCCAAAAGAACATATCTTTGATGCAACGATGATTGCCACGCGAGGAGTAAAGCCAATCTTCTGCACAACCAGCGTGCTCTCGAAACGCTGTGTGTCTGATGGAGATTACAAACAAACGAAAGGGAAGCGCAGTGAAGAGAGAATGAATACAGGCAAGATCATGGGATTCCGGAAGTTTGACAAGGTGCGTTACCTGGGTCAGGAGTACTTTATCAAGGGCAGAATGTCTACCGGATATGCAATCTTGATGGATAGAGATGGGAACAAAGTAAATTTGAAACCAATCCCCAAGTTTGACAAGATGAAGAGAGTGAGCGCCCGTTCATCATGGATTATGATACAAAAAACCATGCCAAATTTCTCATCTATTACGCGAACTCTCTCTGTCTGATCCAGAGAGCTTTTTTATTTACAAAGATCTTTAGAAAACTTTTAACATTTATCTGAATGTAAAAACTGCTGCTCAGCAGGTATGAACCATTGTTTGTAGTTCGGGGGTGGCTAAGCAGCATATAAGTAATACTTTCTAATAGCAAATAACGATACAAGCGGCTGGTATATTTTAACTGATCACTTTCCCTGCCTTTCATGTAACATATCATTACAACAACTTATTGCTTACCTTTCTTTTATGATAGAAGAGAAAAATTTAACATCTGGATAAAGCTCCCTTAACAAGAAGGCATTATAGTAGAAAAGGAGGCCTCTATTCAAAATTTCTGACTTCATGAAAAGATGAGATACGTAGAATGACCCCTGAAGAGCTGTTAGCTTTTGAACAGGCCAGGAGGATTGGATATCTGGTCCAGACTCCTGAAACAGATACTGGCGTGGTGCGGGCATTTCGACAATGGTGTAAAGAGCAGGGGAAACCATTTGTGACTACTGAGGGTAATGCAACATCTGTGACGCTGACTTTTGATACTGGTAGCGTCTGGAAGCACTTTCTGCCACAATATCAGTTTCTGCGAGAGAGACCTTCTTACTTCACGCTTGATCCCACTGAGGAACTCCAGGTACAGGTCCGCCGCGCTATCAACGCTTCAGGATTTCAAGGCGGGGCGGGATACGGAGGAAGTTATACATGGATAGCGGGCTTGCCGATTGAGTATGCCGAGCAAACAGCACTGGCACTTCTCAGCATCTGGGAAAAAGCCCTGGCTATTCATCTGAGCAGGCTGGCTCAGGACAATGCAACTTTTAATGGATAATTATGCTATTCTCTCAATGATGGTGGCAATGCCCTGGCCGACGCCGATACACATCGTTGCCAGGCCGTAGTGTCCCCCACGACGCTCCAGTTCATGCAATAAGGTGACGACGATACGTGCTCCGCTACAACTAAGTGGATGACCCAGGGCTATGGCACCACCATTGACGTTGAGCTTCTCCTGATCGATTTCCAGTTCGCGTACACACTGCAAGGACTGTGCAGCGAAGGCTTCGTTCAACTCGACCAGATCGATATCTTGCAGGCTTAGCCCGGCACGTTGCAGGACTTTGCGGGCGGCGGGAATGGGACCTAAGCCCATATATGCCGGATCAACGCCCGCGACAGCGGTTGCCACGATACGAGCGCGTGGCTGCAATCCCAGTGTGCGCGCCTGGCTGAGCGACATTAAAACCAGGGCGGCGGCTCCATCATTGATTCCCGCAGCATTGCCAGCCGTCACTGTACCTCCCTGGCGGAAGACGGGCTTGAGGGTGGCAAGTTTCTCCAGAGAAGTATCGGGACGCGGCGACTCATCTTCGGCAACAACCACCGGCTCACCCTTCTTCTGAGGAATGGTGACGGGAAGCATTTCTGCTGCGAAATGACCTGCCTGCTGAGCAGCGACGGCTCGTTGATGGCTGCGCAAGGCAAAGGCGTCCTGATCAGCGCGGCTGATGGCATACTTTTCAGCGACATTCTCCGCCGTCTCACCCATACTGTATGGATGATGCAGGGCGGATAGACGAGGATTGACGAAGCGCCAGTTCATTGTAGTATCTTGCAACTGCATTGCGCGACTAAAGGCAGCATCGGGCTTGCCCATCACAAAAGGTGCGCGCGTCATATTCTCCGCACCACCTGCAACAAAGGTATCGCCTGCCCCGGTTTGAATGGCCTGGGCCGCGCTATTGATTGCTTGCAAACCCGAGCCACAAAGCCGATTGACGGTCTGGCCCGCAACATGGACAGGTAGCCCGGCCAGGAGCAACGCCATACGTGCCACGTTGCGGTTATCCTCGCCAGACTGGTTGGCGGCACCGAAAATAACGTCTTCGACACTGCCTGCATCAATCTGTGCACGCCGGACCGCTTCGGCTATTGCCAGAGCGGCAAGATCATCAGGACGCACATCTTTCAGAACCCCACCATAGCGTCCAATGAGAGTACGCACGGCTGAAATGATGACGGCTTCTTCCATGATTGTTTCCTCCTTTGGAAAGACGAGCATATCGTTGAACCAGGTAGGCACAGGACTCCACCAAATACTGTTGAAAAAAGATAGCTTGAGAACAACATAATAATAACAGATTGCAGGCAAAAAAATACCTACCACGGAGGTCCGCTCCTAAGCTGAATAACGTAACCACCAAGGCTAGCCATACAAGTGAGAGCGATGATAAGTGCAAAGGGAGAAATTTCCACTTGGAGAAAAAATCGGCAGATAAGCAGGACTGTCAATGAGAGGGTGGCAATAGCGAAAAGAATATAGAATGTAGCTTTTCTTTTGTTATTGAAGAGTTTTTTCATGAAATTGTTTTCCTGAAGTAATAGAGACGCCTCAAGTAATAGAGGCGCTTCGTTTCTGTCTTCTAGAAAGATAGACGCAGACCTTCTTGCTTTCTCGCAGATGAGTTCATCGGCTGGTTATGAATTCGGTACAATCAGAGAGCCTGAGATGGCTCCTCCCGCTCGACGACAACTTTTCCGTCTCGCAGGACCAGGCGGGCCATCTGACCGGGAGCGAGTTGCTCGGCAAGCACAGCGTCGGCCAGGACATCATCGACGTGAGTCTGGATCGTACGGCGCAGCGGACGAGCTCCATACTCCTCATCGAAACCTTCCTGGAGCAAGAAGTCTTTGACCTCAATAGTTACGGCGAGTTCGATCTTCTGCTCTTGCAGGCGTGTGCGTACCTGGGCTAATAGCAAATCGACGATCTGGTAGAGTTCTTCCTTGCCCAGAGCATGGAAGACGACGATCTGGTCAATGCGGTTGATGAACTCGGGACGGAACAGGCGCTTCAGGTTTTCCATCGCTTTAGAGCGCATGGCCTCGTATTGCTCATCTTTTTCGTCCTCAGGCTTCAGAGCAATAAATCCGATGCGGGAGGCATGACGGAGCTCGGTACTGCCAGCGTTGCTGGTCATAATGACCACAGTATTTTTAAAGTCGACCGTGCGACCCTGACCATCCGTCAGGCGACCATCGTCCATGATCTGTAGCAGGGCATTGAAAACCTCTGGATGTGCCTTCTCCACTTCGTCCAGCAAAATGACACTGTATGGACGACGGCGTACCTGCTCGGTCAACTGACCACCTTCGTCGTGACCAACATATCCAGGAGGACTACCAAACAGACGAGAAACGGTATGCGGCTCCATGTACTCCGACATATCCAGGCGAATGAGCGCATCCTCACCACCGAAAAGTTCAGCGGCCAGAGCTTTCGCCAGTTCTGTCTTACCAACGCCGGTAGGGCCCAGGAAGAGAAATGATCCAATAGGGCGTCTGGGGTCCTTCAGACCTGCGCGAGAACGGCGGATGGCGCGCGCTACAGCCCGAATAGCCTCGTCCTGGCCGATGACGCGTTTGCGTAGATCATCTTCCAGGTGGCGCAGGTTTTGTCGCTCGGACTCAAGCATCTGGCTTACCGGCACACCTGTCCAGTTCTCCACCACCTGAGCGATATGTTCAGGAGTGACAATCAGCGTCATTGAAGCACCAAGCTCAGAACGGGCTTTGCTCAACTTGCTCAATACTACCAATTCATGCTGACGGAGCCGTGCAGCCCGTTCATAATCTTCAGCATTGGCGGCAGCTTCTTTTTTGATCTGGATATCGGCCAACTCTTTTTCCAGGTCAGCAACCAGGATCGGGCTGACGATACCCTTTTCGGTCGCCTCCAGGCGTAAAGCTGACGAGGCTTCGTCCATCAGATCGATGGCTTTGTCGGGCAAGAAGCGATCGTTGATGTAACGGTCGGAGAGCTTGACGGCAACCTCTATCGCTTCGTCCGAGATACTGATAGAATGATGCGCCTCGTAGTTCGGACGCACGATCTTGAGCATTTCTTTCGCCTCTTCCGGGGAGGGCTCATCGACCTTCACTGGTTGGAAGCGGCGCTCCAGGGCTGCGTCCTTCTCGATATGTTTGCGATATTCGTCGAGCGTCGTAGCACCGATACAGCGTAGTTCGCCACGCGCCAACGCGGGTTTGAACATATCGGCAGCACCCACCGCGCCTTCGGCAGCGCCCGCTCCGACAACAGTATGAAGTTCATCGATGAAGACAATAACGTCGGGTGCCTGTCGGAGTTCCTCAAGAATAGATTTGACGCGTTGCTCAAACTGGCCACGGAACATAGCACCAGCAACCATACTGCCCATGCTGAGGGAAACGATACGTTTGTTACGCAGGGTAGCGGGAATATCGCCCGCGTGAATACGGCGCGCAAGACCCTCTACGATAGCAGTCTTCCCGACACCCGGCTCACCTATCAGGACAGGGTTATTCTTCTGGCGGCGACCCAGGATAGTGATCAGGCGGCGCGTTTCGCGCTCACGGCCAGAGGCGGGATCAATCTTCCCTTCGGCTACTTCAGCAGTAAGATCACGTCCATACTGGTCGAGCGTAGGCGTTTTGCTACTTTTTTCCTGACGCTCAGCCGTTGCAGTATTCAAGCCACCACCAACGGAGGCAGGATTTCCATTCAGTGTAAAACCAAAGGGCGTCCCCTGACCGCTTGCATCCTCTGCCTGGCCCATAGCGGCACTCATCAATTCATCGACACATTTCTGGCATAAGTAGTGTCGTTCGCGACGACCATCGACAATCTGTTCGACATGTACCTGGGCAGGATTCTTCTTACAGCGTTCACACTTCATGATGTATATATCCTCCTCGCACGGTTTAAAGTCCCCTTATCTTATCATATTCGTCCAGCAAATCCACCAGGGCAAACCCTACGAAGACTTATTCGCGTTCGCATTGAGAAGCTAGCACTCAATTTAATGAATTGCTAACATTGTACCACACTTTAATGAGCCCTGCCTCACCGATTTGAAACATAGCTCATACGTCTCACCGGCTTGTTTTTCCTCCATCACAAATCAACAGCATAAAAATGCCCGATCAGGGCGTTTATGTAGAAACTACATAATCAGCCATTGTCTGGATATGTAGCAGCACGTCAATGTATGCATTTCACAGTATAAAGTACGTACGGTGTAAGATGAGGGGAGAAAGCAATGACTACGACGCCTGCAATCTGTCTTGTTACCATTCATGGCATCGGCTTTGAGCAGCCACCGCTTCTGGACCAGGATAACAAATATACGGTTACGCCTGGATACGCTGATCCTTTACACGAGCACCTCAGTCACATTCTGGGCGAAACGTTGAGCGACGATCCCCGGCGCGCTCGCCAGCAGCGTGGGGAAGCCGGACCTATCTATGTAAGCAGTGTCTGGCCCCCCAATACTTACAGGCGGGAAGAGGGTTTAAAACGTCTGGGCAGTTGGGATGAAGCTGGTTATAGAGGCCAGGTGGATGGATCAGATGCTCCACTTACGGATGGGAAGGGCAAGATCAGCCACATTGCGCTGGTCTATTCAGAACTGGAAGGACAAACCCGTCAGCTCAGTGCGGCATTGGTAGCCGGTGGCATGAGCGCGCTTCACCTCCCACACTACGCCAATGTGGCAGAGATGATACGTACCGCCTTTGCCGATACGCAACCATTGTGGGATCAATTGCTCCATCTCTGGAATAATCAATCGCTCCCGCACGCTCAAACATCCACATCTGCGAAGCCGAGTTTGAGCATTCGCAAAGAACTGCAGAAGCACACTGCACAAAGCGGCGACGGACAACAGCATCCTCTGAGCGGAATGATCGCCGTCCTCAGACAACTGGAAAACGATGTAGCGGCGTATGTGTGCTACAACGAGATACGCGAACGGGTGCGCAATTTCATACTGGATGCGTTCCTGCGCCTGGCCTGTCGAGACGATGTGGAAGGAATTGTGATCAACTCGCATAGTAATGGAACCGTCGTTGCGCTCGATATATTGCGCGACCTGCCTCCATTCGCCGCAAAAAAGGTGAACGGACTTATTACCGCCGGTAGTCCATTGCGGAAGTATACCGACTTCTTTAGTTGGGGAGAACATATGTCAACCATTCCTAAAATAGAGAGGTGGATAAATTTTCTCGATCCAAAGGATCCCGTGGCTGATCTGCTGGCTCCCGATGCAAGTTGGAAACGCGGAGATCCACTACCGGCTTCCATTCTTACAGGGCTGTACAAGGCGCTTGATCCTACAACAGGCGAGATTTCCCCTATGACCATTGAAGATCACAAGGTCGATAATCTCGCTCATAGCAGAAGCGGTGGTCTACAGGCACACAACTATTGGGATAACGAACCAGAGTTTGTCAAACCGCTGGCAGACCTGTTACAAGAATACGCAAGCCGTGGTACATTGGCATAAAGTCAATAGAGTTAGTATTCGCTATGAGCGCCTATCAACCCTGCTCGCCCACTGTTCAGCATGTTGGGCGAGCAAATGCAATCTGGCAAGGGTGTGTGCAGTTTCGCGCACACCCATTTATTTGCCACAGAACATTCTTTTGATCGAGATCACAGTGGCTGATCACAATGCCGCCAGGAGAGGAAATGGGTCAAATGACCCATGCGCCGACGACGCATAGGGTATATGCTTGAAACATGATCCAGAGCCATCCATATGAGATAACCACCTATGCCCGGAAGGAAGGAATCTCTCTTGAAAAAGCAGCAGCCACCATCTATCATGATACTCATCATGTTCATACTACTATTGCTGGCATTGTCACCGCTCATCTTTCAGCAGGTCTACACAGCATTTGTACATCAGCAGCCCCTAAATTTATCCGCACCTACGCGCAGTCCACGCAACCCTGACCACAACCAGGTCCGATCCTGTTCGCCGACCTTCATGACTGCAGACAGCACAAAAATATTGTCTCTCCACATATCTGCACACGGACAAGACGCACAATGTATAATCGTCGTGGCAAGTGAAAAATCAGCGCCTATACTTTATATTTCGCCGCTAAGCCTTTGAGCCACTTGCTCTGCTTCTCGGTCGGAGCAAAGTTATTTTTTTGCAGTCGCTTCGCCATATCGCTGACAAATCTACGTTCCTGGTCGCTGACACGAGTACTATCAACGGCAATGGTCTCAAAAAGCGCCTTGAGGCTCTGTGCTTGCGTACGCATCTTTGCCAGCTCCACGGAAGAAACAGCAGTATGAGCCTCGGGCACCTGAGATGCCTGCCACTTCTCGTAAGAGGCACGATCATTATTAAACGCACCCAGGCCAGCGAGTTCATCGGCACGCTCATTATGAATGTGTCCTGCATGGCCGCGCACCCAGATAAATTTGGGGGGCTGCTTACGATAACCGAGCAACTGACGATAGATCTGCCATAAGTCAGGATTTGCCTTGGCGAAGTACTCGCTTTGTTACCTGGAACCAGATCGCCGGAGAATTGCGGTCGGTCCTGGCCATGCCGACCGCCAACGCTACATAGTGTACATAGGACGCCGTGATAGTGTACATATCACGCTATCACGGTGTCTCTATTTTTTGATAGTATTATTATCTTTCCATAGACGGCCCTTCCGCAAAACCAGGAACGTAGCGTTAATAGTGTACATAGTACCACTATCTCATCACCAACCGTATTCGTCTAAACCCTCTTGAGAGAACACTTTACGCTTACCTTCTCTTCCCTCCATTCATGCCCAGACAGCCAATTTGACAGCCAAGTACCGAAAAAACCCCGATTTGGAATGGTCTCTTCCCAAAGACCTCGATGAGTGCTGGCATTCGTGCCCCCATTGTGGTCTGGAAGCCGATCGCGACCTACAATGCTGCTATCAACATCAGGAAAAAAAGAACCCGTCTGGGTCAGGAAGTGGCCCACAGGGGGCGCGCCTCTGTCGAAGCCTTCGGCGAAAGCCGTAGAGTACTCTCACGGGACGCTCAACTGCACAGACGTCACGCTGAAGGTTGTATCTGGCCCCGATACCATCAAGGCAAGCTGCCCTCCTGTATAAGGCGTCCCACTCTGATCTAACGCTCCAGAGAACGGTACAGCAGCATCGTTGATCTTGAATGAGAACTGGCTTCCCTGTACTGTTACTTGCAGAGTGTTCACGTCATTTCTGTGAATGGCGGACACGTTCGATAAACTCTTCAACACAAGGGGTGCTGCATCGGCCTTGTGTTGATCATACTTGAGCAAGAGGCAGGTGCCGTTTCCATTGATGGCGAAGACGTAAGCGGATACATTACTGCTATCTGGCGCAGGTGTCAGGCGAAAGGCCAGGCCATAATAAGCTTCTGAACTGCCCTTCTGCTGTGCTATGCGCGCAGTCAGAGTAAAGTTAGCGGGGAGCGTTCCTACTTTGGCTGTATTGGGATAGAGAAAGTATGTCCTGTCACTGTTTGCAACGCTCAGCGTATAGGCGTTCCCTGCAATCTTCGGCGTTATCACATCAATGGGATCTTGTTGCCAGCCGCGCTGATTATCCTGGAATGTTTCAGTAAAGGGCTGAGCAGTCTTCGCTGTCGCAATAGTGGGAACAGGAGGGGCGGAAGCAGGAGCAATGTTGTGCCGCAGTATCTGAGAGAGCACCTTCCAGTTTATACCACCCGCCACAGCCTCTACTACGGCCAGTCCTATCAGACCGACCACAACTGGGCGACGAGAAATCTCTTGTCCTGGCGGCCGACGTACCAGCTGCTGTTCTGTGTCTTCTGCCATTATCATGACCTCCTTAGAGAGCACTAGCTTTATTCATTTATAATAACCAGAAATACGGAAGAATGCATCAAAGCTTTTTTCGCCAAACATTTCAGTGCTAGCTATTTCGTTCCGCCCACTCACAAAAGATCGGCGTTGCAATCTGGTATTTGCTCTTCTCATGCAGAACTAAATCCCGCTTGAGGAGGGTTTGCATGGTGGAACGGACAACCTTTTCGTCTAAGCCGCTCTGCTGTGCGACTTGTAGCGGGTCGCTCTCACTTCCGTCTCTGAGAGCGATGAGACACGCTTGCTGGTACTGATCAGAACGCTCCCAGAGATCACGAAAGTAGGTATCCCACCAGTTCTCTAACACCTGATTCAAGGCTACAGCAACATCTTCCAGCTCTGCACGTTCGCGGCTCTCGGCGTTCAGATTTTCAATCAACGCTGAACAAACGGCCTGTATTAAAAAAGGATGACTGCCTGTTATGTGGATAATTTGCTCTACCACCCCATCGCCAAAAACGTCCTGACTTGGAAAATGGGGGATGGGCTGTGTGATCAGATGATGGGCTTCTGAAGGTCGTAGATAACTGACCTTGAGCGTTTGAGCATTGACAAAGTAGCCCGCCCAGTTCGCTGCCATTTCGCCGAAGGTCCTTACTCCACTGAAGAGCAAGGCGACGCGGGACCGATTCTGGATAGTGCTACGGAACCAGTCTAGCAACAGGTTAAGATTGAGATATCCATCTTGTCCGGATTCCTCCAACTTCTCAAACTCATCA
>WNGD01000897.1_pt1 | contig 32588 bp, 37 predicted proteins | sample 5400671 | NCBI WGS metagenome assembly WNGD01 (sample SAMN13153369, study PRJNA577476) | soil metagenome | isolation source: 40 cm soil or saprolite under grassland replicate 2 | place: USA:California | collected 2016-06-15 | reverse complement strand
CGGTGGTATGGCGAGTTTCGTGACCAGGAGCAATCGTTCGCCTGTGAGACCCTTTGTGTCCTCTAATGAGGCAGGAGTGTTTTGCATCTGTTCTCCTACATTGTTGTCTGGAAATCTACGTTTTTCAAGCCCAGAGAGTCGTAGTTGGCCTTATTTCTGACTTCTTTGGGCACCCGATCCGTTACTCCTGAAATACCCCCTGCATCCGCTGCGTTATCGCGCACGCCTCGCCGACAATACGCTCGATCAGTTCCTGAGCAGTCGGCACATCGTTGATCAGGCCCACCACCTGGCCCGCCCAGACAAACCCGTCCTGCAGTGCGCCTTCCAGCGAAGCTCGTGTATTCACCTTGCCCAGGATGAAGGGCAGAATGCGGCGCAGACGTTCGCCAGCTTCGGCGTTCTCTCGCTCCAGTTCGGCCTCGATCTGCAGGATCTGCTCGGGCATGTTGCCTTTCAGCACACAGGCAGGACGTCCAATGGCGCGCTCGATGATCACCGTATCGGTCTCTTTCGCTTCGACCAGCGCCTGTTGATAGTTCATATGCGCGTTGCTCTCACGCACGGCGACGAAGCGCGTGCCTAGTTCGATGCCTTCAGCACCCAGCACCAGGGCCGCCGCGAGCCCGCGTCCATCGGCGATGCCACCGCTCGCCAGTACAGGGATCTGGACCGATTCTACGATGCGTGGGGTGAGCACCATTGTCCCAATATCGTCGCGTCCCAGGTGGCCGCCGCCCTCGAAGCCAACCGCGATCACCGCGTCAGCTCCCAGCGCCTCCGCTTTGCGCGCCGCTTGTACGCCAGCTACAAGTACCATCGTGCGTACAGGGACTCCGCTCTGCTGGATACGTCGCAGCAGCGGCTCCGGATTGCCGCCGGTAATGCTGATGACCGCCGGGGCCTCTTCTAGCGTGGCATCAATGAAGTCGTCCAGGGGCGTGTGTCCGATGGGGAAGTTGACGCCGAAGGGCTTAGCGGTCAGGCGCTTCGCCTTCTGGATGTCTGCATAGAGAGAGTATAGCAGAAAATGACGCTCGAGCCAACAGGCAAGGGCTACAGCCGAGACACGCCTCACCACGGTCGTTGAAACGACATGGCTTGCGTCGGGCTCAAGCCCCTTGCTGTCAAGTAATAGCATGATGATGAAGAGGTGATGTGGAGTTTATTAGAGGAGGGTCATCCCTGCGAACGAGCAACGTTGAGGGCGACGCCAACGTTGCTTGCAAGTGGTAATCAATCAAGTGCACAGGCAAAACCCCTTTTAGAACCGGGTTGCGCCCAGGACGAGCACAGCTAACACAACCAGCGAGACTATAAAGCCTAAGCCGTACAATAGCAGCTTGCGCGAATAAGCGCTCATGCTATTGGTATAACGCACTCCCGCACCTCCGTAGTACAGGTCTGCCGCCGACTCAAGGATGGGAACGGTCCCTGTCTGGCTGAAACTGGCTGCACCGAGGCGCCGTGCCCTGATGCGCCTGCCTGTGCCTCTATTGAATGCGCCATGCGCATACAGGTACAGATTTAAAAGAATACCACCTACGATAAGCATAATAAACAGTAGCGCAAAAACTAGAGCGAATACTATCATGGAACCTTCCTCCACTGTAGAGAATAACTATGCCTTATCTACGGACAACTCGATCTACAAACGTGCTGTAGACCGCTATGCTCTACATCTTATTGACGCTTCAGCTTGCTAAAAATCAAATGATCGGTATTTTCATGCACTAAATTGACGTTTTGCATTGGTGGAGATTAACATATGTTTCGCGTCACAGGGGTGAATTACACTCTTGTTGAGAGAAGAGACATCTCACATATTACGCTGCCTGGCAGGTACTTCATCGCGTAGCCTGTTCACTTAAATAGACGCTTTGCACTATCAATTATAAAAAACTATGTGCATTTCAATATATGCGCCACGCTGCATTCACAAAAAGGGGGCGATGACGTTTCGTATGCAGGAAAAATTCAGGCGAAATGCTGAGAAGGCATGTGGTAAAAAGGGAGGATCAAGAGCTATGTAGTAATAGCATGTGGTGAAAGGATGTCCTGGCATGAAACATCCCTTCACCAACAAGCTCTATAGCACGACTGTTACTTTGCGTAGTTTGCCGCCGCGCAGGAAGCTCACAGCGATCTTTTCGCCGCTCTTGTGACGATGCACAATGTGCTGCAGGTCCTGTGGCTCCGTCACGGGATCACCGTCGGCGTTAATGATCACGTCGAGGCGTCTGAGTTCGGCGTGGTAAGCCGGGCTGTCGGAGCGTATCTCGAGCACTTCCATACCATACTGCTGCTGCATGTTGAGGCTGCGTATGAGTGTAGGATCGAGTTTTGCGCGCATGCCACCCACGCCCATCGAGACTCCGCTGGTCGTTGCCCGCTTCTGGGCAAAGCGCGCCACCACGGCCTTCAAGGTATCGAGTGGAACGGAGAAGCCCAGTCCTTGCGCCATCGGCATCATTGCCGTGGTGATACCAACCACACGACCTGAACTATCAACGAGCGGACCGCCGGAGTTACCGGGGTTTATCGATGTGTCGGTCTGAATAAGATTAGTCATCTTGCGCGTGCCAGGCACGTCCAGCGTGCGATTGAGCGCGCTGACGACGCCGGCGGTCACGGTCCAATTGAGCCCATAGGGGTTTCCGACCGCGATCACCAGTTGTCCCACACGCAAAGGGGCGCGTCCCAGCTCCGCCACCGGCAGATGGTCCGCTCCGATGCGCAATACGGCGACATCGACATCACTATCGCTTCCAACGAGGCCAGCGTCGAACTTGCGCCCATCGGCCAGTGTGACCTGGATGCGTCGTGCGTGTTCGACAACGTGGGCATTGGTGAGGATCTGCCCATCTGAGCCAAAAATGAAACCTGATCCGAGGCCGCCACCAAATTCGGAGGGTGGTGCATAGCGCCCATAGCGTCCGCGACGCTCCTCTCCACGATCTATATCTATACGTACAACCGCCGGTCCAACCCGCTCCGCCGCCGAGGTTACGGCGTTGGAGTAAGCATCCATTGCCTGTGCATCCTTCTCATATATACTCATAACCGGTACCGTACTTTCTTGTGGAACCCATTGCATGTAGTTGTGCGAGGCTACAACTCAATAAGGTTGATACCTATTCTATCACACTCCTATAAAAACAACCACTGCCACGAGCTAATTCCCATCATCTCACGCTCAAAAGCAATACAATAGAGTCCATTAGAGTGCAGCCAGGAACATAAAAGTATGATCATAAGGTGTCAATTAAGGTGTCAAAAACCAGAGGTACAACCGACACCGTCAGGTGTACTAAATCTGACTCAGAAGCCATTTTAGAGGCATAATAAAAGAGCCAGCATCCAACACTCAGAATGCCGACTCTCACACAAAGACCACATTTCACTCACCACCCGGACCTCTAAACCGACGATCAAAATCATCCATAGCACCACCATGCATACCAGGAAACGCATGACCGTAAATGTTCATAGTCACACGAATATCACTATGACCCACTAACTCCTGGACCACCTTCAAATTGATCCCCATCGCCAGCCAGATCGATATAGCACTATGCCGCAAATCATGAAACCTGATATCTGGAAGACCTGCCTCTTTCAAGAGAACCTTAAAAGCGGCATAAACATTCTGAGGCTCCATATACCCACCATCACCCGTAGAAAAGACCACATCCTTGTCTTGCCACCGAGACGAACGAGCACGCAAAGCTCGCTGATACTCCCGATATTTTCGCAGAGCATCAACCACAAACCGAGGCAAGCTCACGACACGACGACCCGCCTCAGTTTTAGGATCAGTCACGAAGAACTCACAGTGACCAGTATCAGGGTTAGGAACATATGAAAGAGCGCGCTCCACACGAAGCTCTGATTTCTCAAGATCCACATCACACCAACGCAACGCCAGCAACTCCCCACGACGCAGACCAAGAAGCGCAACATGCAACAAGCATTCCATACGGACAGAACCAGCACACTCTATCAATTTTTTCGCCTGATCCAGATCGAGCACCGTCATAGCGCGCTTGCGATGTTTCGGCGGGTCAGCATCTTTCACCGGATTAAACACAATCTTCTTCCACCTCACCGCATCATTCAATGCCTTCTTAGCAATACTATGAACCAAACGAACTGTATTCGGCGAAAAGTCGTCTTCTTCTAACTCCGTGTAAAGCGACTGGAACATATCTCCCGAGAGCTTACGCAACTTCACATGACCAAGTATAGGAACAACATAAGACAGTAGGTAACGACGATACATCGAATAGGTCGTGAGTTTCAATGAAGACTGCCGAACACCTAACCAGTACACCAGATAGTCCTCAAGAGTCTGATCCTGAGTCGTAAGCATTTTACCCTGTTCCAGGTCATGCAGCATCTTACGTCTAGCACGTTCCGCCTGTGCCCTCGTATCATAATACTCCTGTTTTTTCTTTCCATTCCCCAAAGGGACACTAGCCACCCACCGTCCATCATTTTCCCGCTGGAAAACCGAACCCTCACCGCGAGGCTTACGAGACAGCTTATTTACATCACCATCAGGTTTCTTCCGTCGTACCATGATCTACACACCTCTCCTTATACAATACGATCCTGATGAGCCAGCACCCAGACATACAGGCTATTTGGATCAAAACGGACAATACGTTCCGTCAACCGGATAACAGGAATGTTTTCCTCACGCATCAGTGTAAAAAACGTTGAACGACTCACACCTAACCATTTAGCAGCACCAGACACATCAAGCAATTCAGAAGGCACTACATCAGAGACCACAGACTTCACCCGCCCATCCTGCCCTCGTTTCTTACGCGATCTTGTCATAGAGGGCCTCCTACTCAGTCTCATCTGAAAGTTTCACCTCTGGAAGAGGCATACCACGACGCTTTAACTCTCGACTACAGAGGTTCATCTTGAGTGTGTAAGGATACCCACACGGCCTCTTCTCCTGTCTGCCTTGTCTCTTCCATCGAACGATCATTTTGACCTTCAGCATCTCTTGAGAATATCGGTCCATCAACTCTTGATCAGACCATGCACCCATCACACGCTTCAATTCATCATGTTTCATAGAACACCTCCTTCTAATAAGCAACAACATAACGCTGGACACGCTGCCAGATTGCACACTCTTCCAGAAAACACTTGACTTCGTTTGCATCCGACGAAAAGTACCATGCTGCTACGCCTGAACATGGATCTTGTTTTGCATACCAGCCAAGCGTGTCGTACGCCACCCGAGCCGAAACCTGAAACACATTCCCTTCCGTGCCACTTGCCGCCAGCAGACGATACGCAAAGGCAATCACCGAGGCACGTACTTCTTTCCATTGTTCTCTTTGAGCCATACATACACCTTCTTTCTAACTAGCTTGTTGCTTATCCTGCCGTTGTCGCTGCGATCGCTGATAAGCCCAGACCGAAAGGACCCGGCCAGAGATCCACCAACGACCCGCCCGGACCTCCATGAGCGACTCCAGCAGCGCCGCACGCCTCCGCGCCCGGTACTCCCCGATATCACTGGTAAAGGACTCCTGCTCGTAGAGGGACCAGGAGGAACGTTTTCCCATGTTCTCTTGTTCCTGTTCCCTTTGCGTCTCATCTTCGTTCTTTCTATCAGAGCATGTTTCTTTTCCATCCACATCACCTACGTTTCTTGTTCCGTGAGACATGCTCTCTCTCTCGATCTGATCCGGGTCTTCCAGGCGAGAGAACAGCTTGAAACGCAGATCCTCAACCGCCTCCGGGAAGAAGTGACGCGAATAGCGGATACGCCGCGCATTGCTCATGACCTCTTCCTTGTAGCGCACCTTCTGCATCACCGGGTTGCCCGTTGCATCCAGACCGAGATCCACCGCCTCCCGATATTCCTCCTTGACCCCTTTCTCCTGCCGGGTGATTTCTTTCGTCAGGTATTTGGTCACATAGCCGACCGCTCGACCGTTTTTCACCCGATCGACATAGGCAAAGCGGTTGAGACCATGCGTTGCTGATGCCCAGGACGCGTCCAGGATCTCTTTCGGCAGATAATCCACTCCCTTAATGAGGATGTGCCAGTGAAAGCCCGTTTCCTCAAAGTTGGCATGTCGCTCCAGCACCGCGAAGTACTCAATGGGAAATGCAGGCCGAGCACCAACACGTCCCCGACCACGACCCTTTGAGCCACGCCGCAGGTATTGCACCCAGGTAGTGAGCGCACGCGCCGCTTCTTCAACCGTATGGCCTGCCCGTGAGAGCACGACATGCAGCACTGGCTCCGCTGCCGCGATCAGCTGCCGCCATTGATCCGTTTTGCGAGGACCACAATAGAGGCAATTCCAGCGATCGCAGCGCGCACGCACGGTTTCCCCACTCTCATTGTTGATGAAGCGATGCCGCAGCGCCCACGAGTCAGGACAGAAGTAGAGCGTCTCCGTTTTCGCCTGTTCCGCCAGATCCGCCTGCTCCGTGATAGGAGCAAGCCGAACTGAGCCAAGCATAGACGGTAACGGATCTACATAGTCATGAAGAAGGACATCATCAATTGCTAACATACGAATGTATTTCCTTCTATTTCTCCCTGTGAAAACACCCGATACCAGTTGAGTGAAATGATCCCTCCTCCATAGAAACCTGGCAGTGCCAGTAAGACCGATTGTGCTGCCCGATCAGGGGTCGGAACAATCACGCGGAGAAAAACACCTTCACGCCTCCACACAGGAACAATCTCCGCCCATGGATACAAGGTATACAAGTCACAGAGGACCGCATCCTTACAGGAAGCCGTGCAGACGATTTCTAACTCCACCATAGACACACCTCCTTTGCTTCTTTTCATCCGGTACAGGGACCAGTTCCCCGCACACGATTTTTAGTTGTGTGACTTATCCTTATTAGGGTCAAGTAAAGCCCCTACGGGGCGGCGCACGCGACGGGGACCCCTGCCCCGCGCCGCGCCGGTGGTCGCTACGCGACGAGGGGGAACCGACACGGGCAAGGGACGAGCCACCCACACCCCACCACCAGGAACGGGCGAGAGATCAGGGGTTGCCGCCGTGCGCCAGGGGACCGGGACCAGCCTCACTAGGGACCGAGAGACCCCGCCCCGGTAGGTGTGCAAGGCCCGGCCAGCTGCTCCGAAAGCCTCGCGATCACGTACCGACAATGGCACGCCTCATCATCGCCCCGGCAGGCACACAACAAGCACAGGCTCAGGCCCTTGCGCAACAGATCCACCGCCCCGGCAATACTCTGCTCCGGCGCGACCAACTCCACCGACAGACCCGGATGCTTGTAGTTCCTATTGGAGAGGCCCCGTTCATGAGTGTAGCGTGGACTCCAGCGCGCCAGCAACCGATGTTTGTTACACCAGGGGAACCAGCGCGACCGGGCCGCATAGCGAATATCAATGAGCAGCATCGAGGAGTCTTCCATCAGCTGCTCAATCATCGTTTCCGCAGAAGAGGCAGCCGTTCCTATCAGGTAGACCTGCCCTTGCGCCTCACTCACCACCCCCTCGATCCGGGTCCCACGAGCCAGTGCCTGCCAGCGCCACAAGGCAATCAGCGGCCAGTACCGACTCCCATCCTCCGCCAGCAAACACCAACCCGACTCCCGATACACCAGGCGCACCGCATAGCGCTGCCCGGCATCAAGCAGATCACACGCTGCCCCCTCGAAAAAGCCAAAGGGCACCCCAGGACGAGGCACCACCACCGGCACGTGGAAACTGTTCATCGTTCACTCCATAGATCCAGATTGATCGCCCGGAGGCCCACCGATTCCGGATAATTCATCAGCAGCACTTCCTGACCCGCATCACGCCGCACGTGTGTTCGTTGCGCATGTTTGACCGTCGCCCAGCTGAGACGACGCCAACGATCCGGAGGATACCATTCCTCCAGGTGCGGATGTGCATAGTACGAGAGTGCAACCTTTGCCTCTGTTTGATTGAGCAACACCGCTAACCGTTCATGATCCGCCCGGGTAAAACGCGCCGCCCCGGTTTCATCCCGGTAGTAGTCCTCACAGCCAATGTAGGGCGGATCGACATAGAAGAGCACACGAGGCCCCTGGTATTGTGTCATCACCTCCGCGAAGTCTCGACTATCCAATTGCACATAGCGAAATCGCTCCGAGACCGCTTCAAAGAGCGAGAGCGCATTCTGATACGAGCGCGCCTGATTCTTGCTTCCACTTGCGCTCCAGCCATAGGGACAAGGCCCAACACACGCCGAAAAGCTACTGCGCAAGACATAGAACCAGCGCACCGCACGCTCCAGGGAGTCTAGCTCCGTTCCATCATAGAGACTGGCATGATACTGGTAGTACAACACGCGGCTATAAGGCAGAGAACGCAGCCGTTCCTCCAGGACCTCGGGCAGATCCCGCACCCACATCCAGAAATTGACGAGATCCCGGTTCACATCATTGTAAATTTCAACATGCGACCCCTCCAGTTTGCTCGCCAGCACATGGGCCGCGCCCCCCATCGGTTCACAGTACACGTCATAGTCCTGTGCAGGAGGCAGCGCCGCCAGCACATGAGTCACACTGTAGTACTTCCCACCAATCCAGACCAGGGGAGAACGCGCACGCCCTCGACACACCGCAACGGCCATCTCTCCTCCTCACTTGTCAGTACAAGAAAACCACTTTGCCGATCTACAGGTTTCAACCAGACACGTTCACTCATCCATTACAAAATCCGACCAGCGCGCCATGTTGCCACTGCCGACTCCACCGCGTTGATATAGGCCGACTCATCATTATTATCTGAAGAAGGTGCATACACCGGAATAATCTGCGCGACCGAGGTGAGGCCCAGTTGATCCACATACATCGTGCGGATCAACTGGTACCAATCCCGAAAGCCCTCTTCCCAGGAGCCATACGCCCGGTAGCCACCCCCACAGGCATAGCCTGCCGTGCAGCGGATATTACCGAGCGACCGATTCACCGCACCCCAACCCGCCTCACCAAAGCTACTTTCATGTTGGAAGAAGGCCAGCGCGTAGGCATCATCAATGCCAAACTCTAAGCTATCCTCATAGAGCGCCTGTCCCGTGCCTTGTGCAGGAGACCCATAGAAGGTCAACACCCGATCGACAAACGCCGCCGAGAGCGAAGGCGACCCCATAATCTCGCCCGTCACCACAGGAAACGCGGGATGCACCGATGACCACAACGGAACAGAGAAGACGGGAAGAGACCAGCCCTCCTGCTGTGCCAACGAGAACAGGACGTTCAACAGAAATGGCAACACGACCAGAGGACAAACCCCGACAATGAACACGCGCCTGATCCATGCACCCAGGCCCATCTTGCGTTCATTCATCCGAGCCTCCCGGCCTGCAACCACTGCCACGCCTCCTGTTGGGGCAACTGATAGTACAGGCAAAAGAAATCAAAGAGATCCCCGGCCCGCTGCCACGTGTAGCAATACCAATGCGGGTTCTGACCTCCAAAGACCTGGAAGCTCGGACGCTGATCCCCACGCACATGATGCTCCTTGAAGGGACAGGACCCCATCCCACGCCCATCCAACTGCACATAGCGCCCAATCACCTGAACAATATCCTGCGACTGGCACCACGCCCGAATCGCCCCATGACCGCTCGATGGACCACTCACCAGGGGGGACGAGGCAGGAACCTGCATCCCCTGTACAGACACACCGACCCTCCCATCTCTCGCCTCCCGTCGCACCTCGATCCCAGAGGGAACCTGCACCCGCTGCACAGAGGCCGCAGCCCAGGCGAGGCACTCCGCAACGGTATTTCCCACCGGCACCAGTTGCCCATCAGCACCAGCAACCAGGAAAGGATACCACCCCCCCGTTTGTCGATGGATACCCAGGGGGAGACGAATGAGCGATCCAGGCCCACTGCGCAGAGCGTCCTGTTTCGGATACAGTTCCACCCGAAGCGACACCGCAAAGGGCAACAACCACGCCCGAACCAGGGCAGCAGGAACCGGCTCCACCAAGAAGATCCAGAGATGCGCACCCCGCCGACTGGCCTCCAGCAGCGTCCAGATCCCCAGGAGTGCCAGCTGCCCCGCCAGGGAAGCCAGCGCCTGCACACCATCGGCGCCATCGGCATCAAAGACCGCAAAGGTACACGTCCCCGCCGCATCCAGCACATAGGTTCCCAGCGTATAGCGCCACAACAGATGATCTACCAGACGGGCCGGAAACAACGATTCATGTGCACACCAGTACGAGCCATCCGCCTGCTGCACCGCATAGGCGTCCCAGGAGTGCACAAAGAGCATACTATACGCCTCTACCAGATCCGCCGTCAGTACCAGCATGACCTCACCTCCATTCCTTCACGTGGAGACTCCCCTCACATCATCGGGCGAAGAGTCCACCCATCGACATTAGCGTATCTGCCCAGGCATCGATGTCGGATAGCTTGCCATCGGCACATTCGTGGTATTCATCATCGGTGCACCTGCCGTTGTATAGGCAGGGGGTTGCGCTGCCTGATAGCCCGTCGCATACGGTGGAGTATACGCCGGTGCAGCACGTGGAACACCCGCACCCGAAAAGCCCGTCGCAGGGGACACAGGCATGTTCACCGGAGCCGGTTGCATGCGTACCGGGCCCGAAGGCGCTTCCTGTCCATATTTCTCCCGATCCAGACTCACCTCCAGCATCGACAATCCCACCGTAAAGAGCGGTGTCACCGGCAAGAGCACATAGCAGAAGAACGAGACCACTGCATGCAATCCCCCATGCAACGAGGACAACCAGGTAATATGCTGTATCCCAATCGACGCCTGGGTAAAGCAGCACCCAACCTCAACCAATTCATAGAGTAAGGCGATGAACAGAACCATCCCCACCTTTTGCTTATGAAGAATGCGATGGGCCAACGCACGACTAATCACAAAACCCAGGCCCACAAAGCCGGCAGCCAGCAGGATCGTCACCAGCCATTGCAGACTGTCAATCCAGTTGAGCCCCGAAAAGAACCACCAGACCGCATGCGCACTGGCTAAAGAACAGATGATCGAGACCAGCGTCACCATCGACCCCTCCACCCGTCGCGCCCAATGGCGATGCACTTTCATGTGTTGCATTGCTTTCCTTCTTTCCGCGCCCGGCTCCCCACAGCAGGAGAACCGGGCACCCATCGTCAGACGAGACTCTTCAGACACCCTTACATCGAAAGAATGGGAAAGGTCACAAACCCTTTCGCACGCGGTTTACCGACCATCAGATTGACCCGCTGCCCTTCCAGTGGCTTCGCTGCCGCTTCAATCTGGGCCGCCAGCGCATCACGGTCGGCCTCTGGTGCTTTCAGCTTGCGTGCCTCCCGCATATTCTCCAGACCAAAGCCCTGGTTGAAGGAGCACTGGTGCGTCTCACTGGTCTCCATATCTGTGACTGTGGCCTGAAGAATATAGCCAGGGTCAGGCGCCCCCGTTTTCGGATCAAAGGCAGGAAACTTTTTGATCTCAACTTTGTTGATTAATGCATCCATTCTCATGGAACTCACCTCTTTCTTCTCTCTGCAATTGCTGTTCCTGACAACTCACAACCTATTACAGACCTGACCATTCAAAAAGACATTAGCACTCTGGATCGTCTGCATAGAGATCTTCCCAGGCATCCAGAGCCATATCCTCTTCTGCCCCCCGGATCAGTTGCCCCAGGTCACTCCACTGTTGCACCTCTTCTGCCCCCTCGGGCAAGGCATCCAGCGACACCTGTTCGTAGGAGCGCGACCGCCTCCAGAGGTCCGCCCGAAAGACCGAGCGACCACGCCGCCGCGCTGCATACATGGCTAAAACCGAGAGACGGAGCAGATCCCGCCCGTAGAGACCGGGCATCCGTTCCAGAATGCGGAAGGCCGAGAGCATTCCCTCTTGAAAGAGATCCTGATACAGCGCTTCCACATCCCCCACTTGCCCTTGTGCCGACGACGCCAGACGTGACGCGTGATAGCGGAGCAAGGATTGAAACCGAACATTAGCTAAACGAGCCTCGATCGAAGACCCTTCGGTAAAGAAGTGCAAACTGTACATCGACATAGCCGCACCTCTTTACCGCCCATACGTTCCTGTATGAAGGGCAGACATCGCCGTGACACTCATCTGCCGCAAAGAGACCAGATCCCGCTGAAGATCCGCGTAAAGATCGTTTGCCAGCTGCTCTAAGGCCGCCTCGACGGTCAGCGCACGAACGCCTGTCGGCTCAGGGTGCCGCATTCCTGCTTGCGAGGTATACGGACCCACCCAGGCCACGATACACCCATCCTCTTCTTGCAGCACACCGGGCACCTGAGAGGACCACTCCCCGATCAGCGATTGATACCAGACCACACGGTCCGGATGCTCCACTTGCAACACCTCTTGTCGCTGAGTCATACTGTCACCGTTCCTTTCCTTGTTCACATCCCCCCTTTGACAGTCGTCCTCTGCTCTGTCATACGAGAGCAGAGGACCTCGCCACACAGCACAAACCTTGTCAAAGAGGACTCACCGCTGACTCGCCAGCGCCCCCTGGACGAGTCAGCACACCACGAACAACACACTCCGAGAAACGATCGTCTAGAAACCCTTACTCTGCATCTCTGCAAAGAGAGCCTGGGTAGACTCCGGAAGCGCGATCTGGTACGTATCACACCAGATAGCCACCTGACCGGCCACCGCCTGACGCAGATCAAGCGCCCTCTGGACCTGCTGCATCGCATCCTCGATCCACTGACCCGAAGAAAGACGGAGAGCCTGATACCCATCCATCAAGGACACCACATTCGCCCAAAACTCCATCGCATTGCGCAGCTCATTGACGATCATATCCAGGTAGAACACCACCGAAGACACATCGAACCCAAGCAGCCCTGATGCACTCTGATAGCAGTCATAGGCCGCCGCCTGCCACCAGAACGCATGAAAAACATTGGAAACCAGACTGAACCCCTCTTCCGTCGAGACTTGCCCGGCATAGGTAGCCCACAACTGCACCTGTTGAGAAGAGACCGGCTCCACCACGAAGGGAAGCCCTTGTTGTTGTGGCACAATCGCCATCGAGACACCTCTTTCTTTCGTAGGCGAGATCCAGAGAGGACCTCGCCACACAGCACAAACCCGTTGAAAACACTAGACAGACACACTCCACAGATCTTCAGGCACACTGGCATCAGACGCAGCGCTACCCACATCCCTGCGACCAGCGAACCAGATCAGACCACATGGCACTCCACTGATCCCATACGCCCGGTAGACAATGGACCCATCACCAGCAATAGCCGTTGCATGTGCCACCGACGAGAGACCATAGACATGCATCAGCTGCACCACTGCCGAAAACGCATTCTCTGCTATCAATCGCCCTGTCCACTCCGGCCACAAAGCCGGAAAACGACGCCAGAGCGCCACGTCAAACCATTGACCCGCAGCGGCCTGCTCACTGAACATCGACGACCTGCCGCCGCGCATCGATGGAGACAATACAGACCGTCTGAGGAATATTCTCATAGGACAACTGGACATATATACCAACCTGTTGTGTGGGAAGCGTTTGCGCACACAGTGGATCTCCCCCGCTATTGTCAAACACGATCTTCCAGGCCGTACACGTGCCTTTCGAGACCGTGAGAGGATAAGGAGACTCGACCGACCCATTAGGCATAGAGGTCGAACTACCCCCACCAGCCAACAACGAGCACGCACCCAGGAGCGTAGACATCCCAAACAGCGCAAGACAGAGACCACACACAAGCAACCATTTTCCAACCATCAACGATTTCATCGTTTCATCCTCCTTTACGAATGAAGAGCTACCGAGACGAGCACCACAATAACCAGAAACAAGACCACCCAGGCAAGCACCTGTAAGGCTTTTCCCACCAGCCCAAACGCTAGCAAGACCGTCACCACCAGCGCCAGGTACCAAAGCAGCAAGAGCATTCCTCCTTTCAAAAGAGCAATCTACAGGTGAAGCACACCAGCAGCATCAGACAGAAACACCGCAATTGCACCCACGATAACCAAGTACAACACCACGCGCACGCTCCCTTTTGCGACACCAAGCAGGAGTGCCGAGACAACCAGCACTACCAGCGCGAGAAGAGACACCGTATGCATCCAGAAACCTCCTGAAAAACAGCAGACACAAGCAAACAAGCTACGCACTACGAAGACCAAAGAACGCCCGACACGCCGCACACATCCAGCCCGAAAGCAGTTGACCACCGCCGCCAATTACCCGAACCACTGTCCACCAGCACAGGCAAGGAAGACCGCAGCGACAGCAATACGCTGGACAAGAAACCACTTGACTCAGAATGCACCTCCTTCAGAGAACAGCTTGAACTTCAAGCGAGATGAAAACAAAACAGCCAAAAGAAACGACAAAGGGTACCAAACGGCTTGATCCTCCGCAGTACGAGAAGCGCAACTACTTCGGCCTCGGCAGTGGAGAGCGTGCCATGATTGGCTGCGTAGGAGACTGGTACTGCTGAAAGTAGTGAAAATACCAGTACTCATATTGCTCAAGTGCCCGCACCCGCCGACGCAAGTACAGAGTGGTGAAACATTGCACGACGAACACAGCCGCAATAATCACCTGCAAACCACAATCCTTGATCACCGTCACCCAATTCATACACATCTCCCTTAAGCTATCCGCTCGCCATGAAGAACGGTCGTACTTACATACTCAACTTCAAACAAGGCAACGTCCAGTAGTTCCCCATCAAGAAGCATCTCATCAACACGCTCTGCATATGCGACTTCAGCACACTCAGAACAGACATACTCAAAATCACGAGAAACAGTGGGATTCCTGTTCTCAATAGCAGTAAGGAATGTGTGTTCTTCTAGACACCAATCGCATCGGTTCATTGCTCCACCTCTTTCGTTTCTGGTAGCTCTTTCTCAAATTCACAACACGCTTATGTTGTTCTGCTACCAATTTTACGTTTAAGGCAGGCGTGAACTACGGACAGATCAGACAGTTTAGTGGACAGTTTAGTGGACACTTTCTGAGTCCGTTACTGTCCGGTAAGCTGTCTGATCTGTCCGGTAAGCGGTACAAGAAGGTCATTAGGTGATGACCAGGGAGAGGAAACGTCGAAGTACGCACAGAAAAGCGCAAAAGAGAGGAATAGAGCCATACCATGTCTCCTTCTTGACAAGCCAGGCCCCATATAGCACAATCCATATGGGTAGCCTTGACGCCTAACACCTGAAAGGTTACTCATCGGGCTTGGTGTGTTCCAGCACATCAAGCCCAAACCATAGAATTTGCCGCAATTTAAATCGGCATCGCAGACGTATTCATTATTATTACCATTATCATAACATATATCATGCTAATTAGTCAAGGCTAAAGTGTGTTATAATTATGCTAGCAAAAATAATCATGGAGGACATGCTATGTCTAATAGCATTGATACCAATCGAGAATATATGACAATATCACAAGCGGCTGAAAAGTCAGGACTGAGCAATGTTTATCTTGCACAATTGCTCAGAAAAGGTACTCTAGAAGGCGTTCAAATCGTGCGAGATTGGATTATCTATACTGATTCGCTAGAAAAATTTCTTGCAACGCCGCGTAAATCTGGTCCTAAAGGCCCACGCAAGAAACCAATAAACACAACATCTACCGAGGAAATTAGTAATACTTAATCTCCTATCATCCTGCAATCTTACTGCTGTCATAGTAGTTTAACCTACATAGTTTAAATGAGGCTCGGAAACAACATCCGCAGGGAAAATAACTATGAGTGAGATTGAAGCATACCAATTTAGGAAAACACGCGAGGATTTCGATGTCACCCAAACTATGCTGGCAGAAGCAACAACTTTGAGCATTAAAACCATCAGTCGCGCAGACCGAGGCGAACCACTGAGCCCATTTGCAATTAAAGTAATATGTGAATACTTCTCCAAACTATACGATCGCCCAGTATCTTTAGAAGAATTGGGCTTAAAACTTCAAAAAAAGAAGCGAGCAAAATCCACAGGAAGCGATGATATTGACAATGGCAACGAGTATGAAATAACAACCTCCGAAACATCCACAGCGTTCAATCAAATATCACAAAACAGATTGAATTATATAAATAATACCGCCAATCCAATACAAAAAACAGGTTCTTCTATAGAATACTATCAAATCCTTGCTAACTATCTTCAACAACAATACACTCAAACGCTCAACTCCTTGGTACCAGGATCAACAAATTTATATGTGAGAGATATAATAAACAATAACAACCTCTTCATTCCACCACCCTGGGAAATGTTACAAGGCACAACCGTATCAACCGATCTCATCATCTATTTGGTCGATGCTTTGATTGAAGGTCAACGCATACTTCTATTGGGTGACGCTGGACAAGGAAAAACTACTATACTCAAGCAGATTTTCTATCTTCTCGCTACCCGATTCTTCAACAAACCAGAGGGTGTATACCTCTTTCCGCTTTATATTCCACTTCGAGAATTTTCATCCTTAGCGGGTAATCCCCTTGAACTACTCTGGAATTATCTCCATGATGAACTTCCTCTTTCGTTCGAGACTTTTGCATCTCTTGCACGAAATAAGCAAATTGTTTTTCTATTTGATGGCTTCGACGAAATAAAAGGAGAACTTACACAACAATTCCTTAACGAACAAACAGCGAGCAAAATTTTTACACAGCCATCAATCCTCTCTTGCAGAAAAAGTTTTTTTGAATTTCATCTTTCTATGTCACCTCTCCGAGAACACTATTCCCAATGGATTGAACTACAACCCTTAAAACTAACGCAATCTGTTAACACATACATTGTGGCGTTTTATCAATACAAGCAACAGAAAATGATGCAAAAAAACGTCACAACTCCCGAAAGCATTATTAAAACCATTCAGGAAAACCAGGAATTACAAGACTTAGCACGACGTCCTTTACTTTTAGTCATGATGCTCGATATTTTCACTGACCCTAAAGAAGCAAAGGAAGAGGAATGGAACATTACAAAGCTCTATGACAAATATACCGAAAAATGGTTGAAAAATGAGGCAGCAAAACCCGGCTCCATACTGAAGTGGAACAAAAAAGCACAACTTTTACAAGAGATAGCTTGGTTAACCTACACGACAAAATTTTCTACATCGTCCCCTTACAGGCTCAGCCAGAATGAGACTTTTACACAAAATGAACTTCTCTCTCTCCTAAAAAACGTCGCAGATCGTTACTATGCAGTCACAGAAAGCCAACTTCTCGACGAATTATGTTTTCGTACACTACTGGCCGTCTCAGAAGCAGACAGCTACTACTTTCTTCACAAAACTTTTCATGAGTACTACGTTGCGAAGTATATCTTCGAATATATGTGCACCAGAGCCCAACAATCAGATGTAGTTGCCATAATTAGCGAAATTCTCAAAGAAGTTCTGCCTTTTGAGGTAGTTACTTTCTTAAAAGATATGCTTAATGCAAAAGAAATAGCACAAAATGAAAAAGACGCAATTATTCAGAACCTTATCAAGGTATATCAAATACATCAAGGAGACGACATTCCGAGCGTTACAATCCGCCAACATGCTAGCCACTACCTGACAAATCTCAAAACACCACATGCCATACAATTTCTTGAACAAATCTACTACCAGGAGCAAAATAAATGGGTTCAACGTGGCATAATGGTCGGCTTGGCATTATACTGCAACAAAATGGATATTCTTGAAGAGTATATCAAATTGATCAGAAATGATCCTGAAGTAGCTTCTATTAATCTTGGCTATCACTTAGTATATTACGGTGACCAGGCGCAAGAATGCGGATACTACGACCAGAAAGGAGAACGATGTGATGGTACACTACGATCCCTCTTTCGCCACATACACAATGAACGCTACAAAAACAGTTGGCCTCTTGACGTACTTACCTTAGCCGATCTTCTAGAAACACGAGGTACAATAATTCTCGCCACACACAAACAAGAACTACCCTTTCTAAAAAAATTTCTCGCACAAGAGAACTGGAAGCAAAGCAACATATTCCAACAGGAAAAAGAACACTTAGAAAAAATCTTGCAAGGAGCTGATCTATGGAAATGAACAACGTAGCAAAATACGTCTACGAAATGGGACAAATGAAAAGAGTAAAACGGTCAGGTTGGTGGATGGCAGGAATCACAAATCCAGAAAGTATAGCCGAACACTCTTTCCGCACTGCCATTCTTGGCTATATCCTCGCCTCTCTTGAAGGAGCAGATCCACAAAAAACTGCCATGATGTGTCTTTTTCACGATACTGGCGAAGCTCGAATTAACGATCTTCATCGCGTCTCAAAAAGGTACATCAACATCGGCAGGGATGAGGAAAGAGCACTTACCGAACAAGTTGAAAGACTTCCACAAGATCTAGCCAAAAATATCATTGCATTTTTTGAAGATTATGAAGGAAGACTTTCGTTAGAAGGAAAACTTGCCCGTGATGCAGATCTGCTTGAGTGCATTTTTCAAGCCAGGGAGTATCAAAGCCAAGGATACGTTGATGTGGAAGACTGGATTACAAATTGCTACGCAGGACTACAAACCGATGCTGCGCGGGACCTGGCAGAAACATGTCTGCAAGTTGAGCCGAAAGAATGGTGGCAAGGATTGAAAATGAAATAATTCTGTGGAAGTGGTCAGAAAAAGATATCATACCGATTTTTGAAGGTGTGAAGTGAAAAGACGTGAAAGCTAGTCAAAACCTGGCTTTCGAGCTTTTCTATTCAAATAGTGGCATGTATCGTGTGAGGATTAGAGCATGGAAACGGCACCTCCAATGATGCTCCCACTCTCGGTCTTTCTCTCCTATGCAGCAAAGCCGAAAGATGGAGCGTTAGTAGAAGAGTTTGAAGCGCATTTGAGCCTCCTGAAACAGCAGGGGTTCATTGCTCCCTGGCATCAACGCAAAATACTCGCGGGCGAGGACTGGCAGCAAATACGCGATCATCATCTTGAAACCGCTTCCCTCATCCTCTTGCTCATCAGTGCCGATTTTCTTGCTTCGGACGAGTGTCGCCAGGAGATGCAGTGTGCCATCGAACGCAGCAAGGCCAAGTCTGCTCTGGTGATCCCCATTTTTTTACGTCCCTTTGATCGCAAGGGTGCTCCCTTCGAACACTTGCTCTGCCTTCCTCGCAACGGTCAACCTATCACCTCGTGGGGAGATACTGATGCTGCATTTACCCACATCGTCAGCGAAATACGCGAAACGATTGAAAAGTACTCATTCTCGCCTGGCAAACACATCAGCGAAAAAGAACGCAAGCTACGAACTCTTTTATTTACCACTCAGAGCGGTTTTCTTCGTAATCGCCTTGAAAGCTTTGTCGGAAGAAGACGCGAACTCGAAGAACTCCAGTACATAATCAATGCGCGTTTCCAGACCGGTGGGTATGTGACCATTACCGGTCAGGCAGGACAAGGAAAGAGCAGTATCATTGCAAAACTCGTGGAGACCTATGGCATCGAAGAGACAGCCTATCACTTTATCCCATTCAATCCTGGTCCTGATCACCAGGTCAATCTCTTGCGCAATCTCATGGCTCGCCTCATTCTCAAATATGACTTGTCTGATCTCTATGTCACCAGCGAGAACCGTGCGGCCTTGCGTGAGTATTTCCCTCATGTGCTTGAGGACGTGGTGAACAAAGGAGGAAAAGAGGTCATCTTTGTGGACGGGTTAGATCAACTCGAAGAAGATTTCGACGGCAAACGTGACCTCAGTTTCCTTCCGAATAATCCCCCTCCAAGCATTGTGTTTGTGGTAGGAACACGTCCCAATGACGCGATGAAGTCACTGGAATTGCTCAAACCGCTTGACCAATATCCTCTGCCAAATCTGAGCAGAGAGGATTTCACGCTCGTATTACAGCATCGGCAGGTCACATTGGAAGCATACCTAGCAGACCGGTTCTATAAGGTGATGGAAGAGAATGCGCTCTATCTTGACTTGGTTGCTAGAGAGTTGTTTGACAATAAGGATCTTTCTCCTGAGCAGGTGATTACCAAAGTCGCTTCCAACCCCTCCAATATCTTCTCGCTCTCGATCGCTCGCCTCAAGCGGCCTCCCATCGAATGGCGTGAGGTGATCAAACCCGTGCTGGGCCTGCTGCTGGCCGCCCCTGAACCACTGGCCTCCTGGCAGATCAAACACATCCTTCAGATTGAAGATGAACGACTCAAAGATGCCCTCACGCGACTGGGAGGACTCGTGGTCGATGCAGGACAACGACGCTATACGTTGTTTCATCTAAAGCTGCGCGACTATTTGCAACAAGATGAAGAGAACGCTCAAAAGGACTATATCTTTGCAACAGATGAACTAGAGGGCTGGCACGCACGCTTAGCCGAGTGGTGTGAACGAGACCTCTCAGCAATCTGGCAGGATGCGAACAATCCAAAGGAGCAGGGAAGGCGAATATATGCACGTCAGCATTATATTACCCATCTCTACTATGCTGGAAAATGGCAACACGTATTTGAGGTATTAGACGAGGGAAGCTATGGACGAGCCAAGGAGCGATATGACCTGAGTACACGCTCCTACGTTCAAGACTTAGATAGAGGACGTCAAGCCGCCGCTCATTATGGATCAACGCTGCAAGAAACGATTGCAATGCTTCCTCTGCTCTGGCGCTATACCCTGTTACGTGGGAGTTTAAGGAGTCGAGCCGACCAATACGGACTAGAAACCTTTCAATTGCTCCTTCTCCTGAAGAGAGAACCAGAGGTGTTAGGGCTAGCGGAACTCTTAACTGACGCTCTCTACAAGGTCAAGGTGCTGCTGTTGATGGCTCAATACCTGGCAAGGCAGCCAGAGCGACAAGCAGAACGTACACAGATCTTCTTTCGAGCCTCTGAAGTTGCTCGTAGCATAGAGGAGAGCGACCCGCGAGCAGAGGCGTTGAGGGCGCTGGCTAGTTCCTTAGCGGAAGCAGAGCAGTGGGAACAGGCCGAAGGAGTGGCTCGTGGCATAGAGGAGAGCCACCAGCGAGCAGAGGCGTTGAGGGCGCTAGCAGATACCCTTCTCGCTGCTCACGAATATAAACGGTTGGTTTCTCTTCTTCACGCTTCATGGCTACAAGTAGAGACAAGAAACGATGCCCTTCGTCTTTTTTCGTTAGCTCTCGTTCTTCTTTCCATACAACCTGAAATCGGTATGGCCTTTTATCATGGCTTCCAATGGGTCGATACGTTTTTGAGTGGAGAGTGAGTGGGAGCAGAAAGGCAGACCAGGAAAAGAGCGAAGACAAACAAAAAGTATAGCATCTGCAAGGGCCGCAACCAGCATAAACAAGCCTGTAGAGCCAGTTCATAAAGGTCTATACCTATCAAATTATAGCACCTAACAGCCTGTGGCATAATAGCCAGACAGAGAGCTATCTGCAATAATAGAATAGGAATGTCCTTGAACACCTGCACAAAACTCTTAGTCTTACTCCTGTAGAATACCAGAAACGCAGACAGGAATAGGATAACCCATAAAAAGAAGACCTTCTCCGACTCATAGGGTGTCAATTCAGGTGTCAATGGAAAGGCCGTAAGAGAACAAAGCCGCTCTCGTGGCTCTTTTACTACACTCAAGAGAGGATACCTATTCTATCACAATTTCTAACAGGCATGTCAATGGGATTATTCCGCTCTCATAACTTCCAGACTTGAGCATTACGGAAAAGGATCTCAGAATTGCTGGCATCGCTATCCGCAAAAACGCCGATCAGGCCGGACTTGTAGGAGCCATCACTGGTGTGGAATGCGTACTGCTGGTTGATATACATATACATGTCGCTGCCTCGTACGATGACGGTGATGGTATTAAACTGGTTGTTTCCTATATTGGCCGTCGCGCTACGGCCCGCGAACAGGGATGTAGAGCTCGTATTATTTTGTGCATTGATCACCAGCTTTTCTGCCAGCACGGTCCCATCGGTACTCAGGCGAAAATAATATCCCGAATCGTTTGCTGTGGCACGCAAAACAAGACCACCGGAATGCCCGCTCACGACATTCATTTCGACCTGATACGCGAGATTGCCAAAGTTCGTCGCCTCCGCCATACAGGGTCTGAAGAATCCAGACGTTGTTGTGCTGTCATACATGCCCTTCGCAAAGCCACAACTCGCCTGGCTCGACTGACTCTCATCCCAGTTATTCTTGCCTTGTGCGCGGAGCGAATCATTCAGGGCCGGTGTCCCTCCTGTTGCTTGATTGTAGACGTTCTCCAGCGCGATCTGAGTGCCAGCTATGCCTGAGGTCGCTTCCGCTAGCACGGTTGCGGTGGTGTTCGCGTTCGCCGACACGGTTGAACCGGCGTGAACGGCACGCGTTGTGGCGTTTGCTCCGGCAGTAGCGGTCGCCTGCGCGTGAATCTGCGTTGGTTCGTAGATGATCATCCAGTAGATGAGGATACTCCCTACGACAAGGACGACCGCCAGCAGGGCGAGCAGAACAAACATGGCGATGCGTGTATTCAAACTCATCCTCCAATGTTACTTATATGCCTCAATTCAACTGCCAGACCTGAGCGTTGCTAAACACGGCTTCGGTCCCACTCGTGCCCGAGCTATCTGTGAAGACGCCGATGACTCCGCCTTTGTAGTCACTATCGGTGGCCTTGTTCACGTACTGCTTATTCACATAAAAGTAAAGGGTGTCCCCACGGGCAACAACGGCAAGCTGGTTGGTCTGGTTCAGGCCGCTATGGATCGCAGCCGAGGAACCACTGACCAGCGTCGGGAAATTGTTTCCCTGCTTATCGACGGTCACTTTATACGCATGATAGGTGCCATCGGTCCCGATCTCAAAGTAGTATCCTGAGTTATCGTTGTTGATGTTAGGAGCGCGATACATAATTCCAGCAAGCACACCTGAAACGATCTTTACCTGCACCTGGAAGGCAAAGTCAGTGAAGTTTGTGGCACCCGCGTAACAGGGCTCAAAGTAGCCCACTGGCGCGCGCGAGTGATACGTACCGTCGATATAATTACACATACCGGTCGAGCTAGTAAAGTGACTCCACCCATAGTTATCCGGACTCTTCAATGGATCATTCAGGTTCGGCGTGCCATTCGTTGCCTGTGTATAGAGGTCTTGTAGCGCTGTCTGCGTCGCGGTTGCCCGCGATACCACCGTTCCCGTGGCGTTGGCTTGAGCGAGCGCCGTTCCGGTCGTCTGCGCGCTTACGGTTGCCGTCGCCTGCACGCTGTATATAAATGGTCGATAGACAGCGGCGTATACAATGGCGACGCTACCTACAATAAGCACTATTGCCGCTATTAGCGCGAGCAAGAGCAGAGTGGAAGGTCGTCGACCCTTTGTGGCCGCTGGCGGTGTTGGGGCAAAGCCTGATCCGCTCCCGGAAGAAACTCCTCCGACAGCGAAGCGAGCATTCGGCGGCGTGTATTGAGGCGTGTTGGGCGTCATCTGCGGCGTAAAATGCGGTGTGAAAGCTTCAGGGACCGCGGGAGGAGGTGTCTGTGGATTGTACGCGCCAGAGGGCGAACCGTATACAGGTGGTGGCGGCGGCGGATTCTGAAGATCCACTTCCTGCCTGTCCTGTGGAAATCCGTAAGCGGTCTGCGTCGGCGGGATGGGAACTGCTGGCTGTGGACCGGTGTAAGGGCCGCTATACGCTCCACTTATTGTCGGAATATTCGCTTGCGAATCTGTTAACGTCACGCGCTGACTCTCGCCATCTGCTTTGCTCGCCTGCGCGAAGGCGTTCGCAAATGCCTCCACACTCCTGAAACGCCGCTGCGGATCTTTCGACAGGGCCGTCAGCACGACCTGCTCAACATCGGCTGAGATCGTTGCTACGCGTTGACGTAGTGGGATGGGAGTTGCGTACGCGTGCTGGGCCGCGATCTCCGCGTACGAACCGGTGAAAAGAGGCGCCCCACATAACCACTCGTAGATCACAACGGCAAGCCCATATTGATCGCTTGCGGGGACCGCGTGTCCCTGAATCTGCTCAGGAGCCATATAGCTCACGGTTCCGGCGACGTTGGTCATGCTCTGTATACGCGAACTTTGCACCACCGCAATGCCAAAATCGCCCAACAGGATCTCCTGGTTCGCGGCGACCAGCATATTTTCGGGCTTGACATCACGATGAATGACCTTCTGCCCATGAGCGTATTGCAGGGCGGCTGCGATATTGCGCACATACTGCGTGACGCGCTCGATCGGCACGATCTCCCTCCGGGGATGGCGCTGGCGCAACGTCCCGTTCGGCGCGTACTCCATGATAAGGTATGGCGTATTACGCGAGTCGGAAACGCCGAAGTCGATCAGGCGCACAATGTTGGGATGGCTCAGGTGAGCGATCATACGCGCTTCATTGAAGAAGCTCTCTTGATCCCCCTGCCCAAACGACGTCTGCACAACCTTCACTGCCGCCTGGGTATGGACATAAATTTGTTCGCCAAGGTATGTGTCTGCAAAGCCGCCCTGCCCCAACAGTCGTAGCAGACGATAGTTTCCGACCTGGCGTCCCGAGAGGTCATCCATCTGCATATCCTTTCCGCTTTTTATCTCATCACTATAAAATAGTGTGCACGATTTTTTATTTACTGTCAATGATTTTATGATCGTATTACAGAGGTGCCTTTTGTAGCTGATCATTATGCATGTCATGAAGCATATGTTTACACACAGGCATCGGAGATGATAGGCTGATATAAGGTTTGCAATCCCTTACAAAAGAGAAGAGGGTGTCAACGAGCGTTTTTACGCCAAAGGAGATAGAGTACCTTAACGGTCAGCCTTCCAGGGCGCTGACCACGATCAACGCCGCTAGCAAGCGCGACTTAAGCGGGTTCTTTGAGTACATTCATAATAGTCGATGTTAAAATCTGGAAGGTGAATGGCTTCTCGATGAAGCTCGCGTGCGGCGCAATACGAAGCGCCTCAGCGATCTCAGAGGGAGGAGCAGCTGTGCAAAAAATAAGCGGCAGCGCTCTCGTGTGGGAATAGCCGCACAAGTAATGCAATACCTCAATGCCACCGATCTCCGGCAAGTGAAGGTCCAGGATCAGCACATCTATGGGCAATATGCCTGGTAGTATCCCTCTGTAAGCCTGTTGCCTACCCTCGTAAACCGATGACGGCGATATTAATGCGCGTAAACATTCGCGCGGATGTTCGTAGATAACGACGTGATGATTCACGTATTGCAACATCGTCGCGCATAGCCTCGCGATGCGCGCATTATCCTCAAGCAGACCGATTCGCGCCATAGCCTCCAACATTCCTTGCTTGCAGTAACGCTCCCCGTCAGATTGTAATGTTTAAACACAACGTCTGTCAAGCCACCGACGCAAAGTCCCATGCCTGGAAAACACGTTGGCACTCGACGCACGGACCGAGATGCGGTACAATCTGAAACAGAAAATGGCTCTCACACTTGCATGGGTGAGATAGTTTGGATCTGTTATGGATGAAAACGAAACAACAAAAAAACGTCCACTGAGCGTAGTACGTTTTGGCCTGGGAAAAGAGATACGCCTGTTTGACGACGAACTCGTGGTCACCGGGCAAGAGGAAGGCAAGGAACTTGCCGTGCCACTTAACGAGCTCAGGCGTCTCATTCTCACCCCAGGCGATCCCAATCCCGCTAAACTCATTCTGATGGCGGATATGGATGATGATACGACGATGATCCTGGCGGAAGGCATGAGTAATGCGCGTGGCTTCCGCGAGATGCTGCCGCACCTGCAAGAGGTTGCTCCCGACCTGCTGCTAGACCCGCCCGATATGGGCGAACAGTTGCGCCAGGCGTTGAATACGCGCCGTGCCTGGACGCTTACCTGCTACGGAGCTATTCTACTGGTCTGCATCTTGCTCTATGGCCTCTATCTGATCGTGGCGCTCGTGGGCTCGCACGTCCATCATTGATCACAGTGACGGAGGAGATCTAGCATGGCAGGAGCGCTTAGCGAGATTCCTGGACTGGGCGGTGATGAGCGGGTGCATGTTTTTCGTCGCGATTTTGCGGATATGGCAGAGTTTGCAGGGATGACGGTAGATATGTACGCGGTGATCAGCGATCGTTATGTCGTCATCTGTGATACGCTGCTCTCTCCGACGGATATGCAGGATGTGGTGGATTGGGCCAGCGATGCGCTGCAGGCCGGGCGAGAGCTCCTGGTCGTGAACAGTCACGCCGATTGGGATCACTGCTGGGGCAACGGCTATTTTTGGGAGTCCGCTCCGATTATCGCCCATCAGCTCTGCCGGGTTCGCATGCAGTCGGAGGAGGCGAGACGGGAACTGGCGGATTTCCAGAGCCGTTACGCCCTTTTTCACGATGTCGAACTGACGCCGCCGATGCTCACCTTTACCGACCGCCTCACGATCTCTGGCGGCGATCTGACGCTCGAACTGTTCCCGGCACCCGGCCACAGTCCCGATCATATCGCGGCATGGCTTCCCGAACTGCGCCTGTTGCTGGCCTTCGACGCCGTGGAGTTTCCGCTACCCGTCATTGCTAATGCTGAGAGCGTGGATGCGATGTTCGCAACACTTGAACGGTTTCGAGATCTGCGGCCCCGACGCGTGCTGTGTTCGCATGGCAATAGCCCGGATCTGGTCAACAGAAATCTGGCCTACCTGCGCGAGATCGAGGCGCGCTGTCGTACGCTGCTACATACCCACCAGCCGACGGACGCAGAAATAGAGCCAGATCTGATCGGATTTCCGTTCTCTGAAGTTATAGATGGCATCTCCGAGCCGCTGGATACTGCATTTTATAGCCAGGCGCATACAAACAATATTCGCGCTATTATGCGCTGGTTGCTGGCGGATCGTCGGCTTTAGCAACCGGCTCTGCCTGCGTAGTCGCCAGCTTGATCGCTGCGCGCCGCCTGTTTCGACCGCGCTGGCTCAGCCAGTATAGCAGGAAAAAGAAGGCCGCAACCAGTATCAATGGCAGGATACGCGTGGGCGCGATCCCTCCACCATTGCCGGGAAACAGGTAGATACCGTCCCCCGCCGCGTATAATTGCGCGTAGTTGTCTGTTCCAAGTGCCAGGGCGTAGATCGGCGCGTTTCTGGGCAGGTCGCTGGCAACAGACGACCAGGATTGGCCGTTGTCGGCACTGGTAAAGACTCCTACATCGGTTGCAACGTCCAGCGCAATGGGGTTTGTGCTACGGAAATCTAGCAGGATAGCACGAATGCTAGTGCCGGACAGCGCCTCCTGGGGCGCACTCCAATGCGCCCCGAAGTCCTGCGATAGATAGATGCCGTGATTGGTCCCCATATACAACAGCCCCGTTGTACCACCAACGGTCGATGCAGGAACGATCGTATTGATAGTGATGCCAGCCGGTATACCTCCATTGAAGGATTGCCACGAGGCTCCACGATCGCTGGAGAGATAGGCGCCCGCCGCTGTTGCTGCCCACACCTGGTGTTGCACGGGATCAAAGGAGAGATAGTTCACCGCTGCGCCGGCTGGTAGACCCTTACTAACCGCTGTCCAGGCACCGCCGCCGTTATCGCTTCTATAAACTCCCCGGCTCGCGGTTCCCACGTACATGACTGCCGTTGCCCCTGGATCGAACGTGAGCGAGGTAAAACTGGTGGGTGGCAGCGCGGAGAGAAGGCTCCAACGTGTAGCGCCAGCCGTCGTGGTGAACAGGCCCCTGTCAGTTGCCGCGTAGAGCTTCTGGCTGGAAATATCAAAAGAGAGCGCGTGAATGGGATCTGGCAGAGGCAGACCCGCGCTGTGCTCGCTCCAGCTCTGGCCTGCGTTGTCACTCATAAAGATATGTCCCTGCACGTTTCCGACATACAGATTTTGCAGATCCTTGCCATTGACCGCCAACACACGCAGCGACTGGTTTTGCAATCCACCTGCCTGCCAGCTTCCGCTGCTCAGTATCCCACTGGAACCACACGCCGCGAGACAAAACATAACTGGCACGCACACCACGCAGGTTAGCAGAGTTCGCCAGAGCGCGCGGGCGGGCAGATCGGCTACGCTATACATAATCATTCCTCAGACCATTAGAAAAGAGGCACCAGAAGCAAAAGATTGCTGAGTCTGTGGCACCCGGCTACAGGTCTGCATCCTTACAACGTCTTCCCTAACTAACGTTCGCGCCTGATCACCCGACGCCGTATCACAATCGTCTCATCGATAACATACCCCTTAGGGACCTTGAGCGACCGTTCTGACGGTGACGGCAAAATATCCTTGACCCCGCTCAGCACCGACGCACTGCCCACACGAGCGGCTGGCACCAGGCGCGCGACCAGGCCCCTACGCAATAGCTCGATGCCCACGCCCAGCGCCACGGCCCCGACGCTGGCGGCGACCTTGCGCGGCAACTGGGCCGGGTTCAACAGGGCAGGCAGGCGCGTCTGTGCCGTCGTAACCACGCTTGTCGGAGTGATCGTTAGATCCTCGCCGCAGTGGCGGCAGTAGATGTCCTCTTCTTCATAGTGATATTGACAGTTGGGGCAGAGCATATGTACTTCCTCCATATCATCCAGATCGTTCAATTTTTGCATTACTTTGACTATTGCGATAATTTCTTTCTACCGTCCAGTATCTCGGCAATCGCATCAACAACGATCGCGTTTTCTTCGACGGTATTGTAGAAGTACGGCGAGATGCGCAGCAGCTCCGGTCGCGAGTCGACGATAATATTGCGGGCGACCAGTTCACTGGCAATCTCTTCGGGCCGTTCGAGTTCAAGCATGACGATCGAGCTGCGCCGCTCCGGCTCCTGCGGTGCGCACACCGTCCAGCCGTGCTCACGGGCGCGCGCGATCAAGTCGTTGGTGAGGTAGCGCGTGCGCTCGCAGATGCTCTCGACGCTAACCTCTTGCACGATATCCAGTCCGCCGTTGGCGGCATAGACGGCGGCCATCGCCGGTGTACCCAGTTCGATGCGCCGCGCATCATCACGAAAGGCGAACTCGCGCGTCTTGAACTCGAACTGGTCGCGGTGGCCGAACCAGCCCGCGATAGTAGGCTGCAAGGTCGGGAGCAGCCCCTCGCGAATGTAGACGAACGCGAGGCCAGGGCCGCCCATTAACCACTTGAGCGCGCCGGTGACGAGAATATCTACGTCCTGCGCGACGACGTTCATGGGAATCTGCCCGGTGCCCTGATAGTCATCAACAAGCATGCAGGCTCCGTGCTTGTGGGCGATATCGGCGACGGCGCGAATGTCCTGGATATAGCCGCTGGTATAGCAGACACGGGAGGTGGCAACAATCGCGGTCCGGTCGTCGACCGCCGCCTCGAACAGCTCCGGGTCTACGTAGATGCGGTCCGGACTCTCTACGAAATGGCTCTCCACTCCCACACGTTCCTTCACTAACCATTGATAAGGGACCGTGGGAAAGTCCATATCCGCCATCACGACTTTGTTGCGTTCGTTGTAATCGATGGCACTGGCAATAGAACTGAGCGCTACCGAGACGCTGGGCGCGATGGCGACTTCATGCAATTGCGCGCCGATGATGGTAGCGAACTTCTGACGCACTTTCGCGATCTCCCCCAACCAGATCTCGTACCATGCGTGCGCGCCCCACTCATTCCACGTCTCCATAAATTGTGCCATGCCGCGTATAGATCTTTCAGAGAGAGCCCCCAGGGAACAACTATTTAGATATGTTTTTCGCTGCAGAATCTGAAACTCTGCCCGGTATGTGAGGAGTTCTGGGTGCTCAATGGCTGGTGGGACAGGATAGTGCATCCTGGGTTCACCTATCGTCATGCCGCTCGCTCCTTATTATATGATGACTTCATATGGCGTAATACGGAATACATCAGGTATGCCAGATATCGTGCTTCTATTGTAACAGAGGTTGAGAGAAATTCACATCCCCTTCATCTTCTTTATTGTGCGGCTAAGAGCCATTGCAGCCCTTTCTACCTCGTCTTCGGTAGACCAGCGACCCAGAGTGAGCCGCAGTGCTCCCAGTGCCCGTTCCCGCGTTAAACCCATAGCCAGCAGGACGGATGAAGGCTCGGTGGCTCCTTCGTGACAGGCGGACCCGGTTGAGGCGGCTATCTCCTGTGTGGTCGCCAGCACATCTTCGCCTATCACGCCATCTATACTTATATTTAACGTATTGGGGAGACGTTCAGTCGGATGCCCGTTGAGATGAACTATGCCGGGCAGTTCCGCCTCCAGTCTCTGCTGCAAGTGGTCCCGCAAACGCTGTAGATGCGGCTGGCTCAGGCCGATCTGCTCATAGGCGATCACGGCTGCCGCTCCCAGCGCAACCATAAAGGCGATATTCTCGGTTCCCGCCCTGCGTCCCGTCTCCTGGCCTCCACCGTAGATCGCTGGCTCCAGTTGGATGCCACGCCTGACGTAGAGCGCTCCGATCCCTTTGGGAGCGTACAGCTTGTGGCCTGCAACGGTCAGCAGATCGACGCCCAGCTCCGAGACGTTCGTGGGGATCTTGCCAACCGTCTGTGAGGCATCGGTGTGGAACAGTACTCCGTGCCGGTGTGCGATCTCCGCCAGTTCGGCGACGGGCTGCACCGTTCCGGTCTCGTTGTTGGCATGCATGATCGTTACCAGCGTCGTTCGCCCATCGATGGCCGCGGCAAGATCGGCGGGATTGATGCGACCGTGGGTGTCAACGGACAGATACGTGACGCGTATGCCATGCAGGCGGGTGAGCGCCGCGCAGAGCTTCAGTACAGCCGGATGCTCCGTCGCCTGGGTGATGATATGGTCGCCGCGCTCGCGCAGGGCCAGTGCGACGCCACGAATTGCCAGCGTGTCGCTTTCAGAGCCGCTGCCGGTAAAGACTACCTCGTCGGATGCGCAGCCCAGCATCAGCGCGACCTGCCCACGCGCTACCTCGATCGCTTTGCGCGTGCCCCGGCCATAATAGTGCGTGCTGGAAGGATTGCCAAAGTAGGTTGAGAGAAAGGGCGACATAGCGGTGAAGACAAGTGGATCAACGGGCGTAGTCGCATTATAGTCAAGATAGATCGGGCCGACTTGCAGCCCTGGATGTGTTGCCATTGTAGACACTTCTACCTTTCGAGCTTTGATCGGTGCATTTCAGACACGTGTTGACGGAATATTGCCATATATTACCGTGTCAAAGCAATACAGTCAAAGTCTACCTTAGCACGGCTCATGGGATCGGCTTTCTGCCAGTCGTTTTGCATGTCGCGGACTAACGCGACGACACGCTCACGGGGGGAAGAGCCCTGTATCTTTTCCTGATAGAAATGGGCTTTAGCCCTCCGCAAACCGCAAGGTTTTGAACCCTCGCGGTGAGGAGCATGGGGACTTTAGCCCGAAAAGACACGAACGCTGAGCGCACTATTCTGCGGCTCGGACGGAGCCATCAGGCGGCTCACGCTTCCTGAGAAGTCCCTGGGCTTTAGCCCAAGGGGAGTCGTCACCAAACCCGGAAGAGCGCTTCCCTACTAGAGCACTTCTACGGTACCCTGTTCGCCGTTGACGCGCACAAGGTCTCCGGTGTGCAGGCGCATCGTCGCATTGCCACAGCCAACGACAGCCGGGATGCCCAGTTCGCGGGCGACGATATTTCACTGTATTTCTTGACGAAACTGCTCCTGGGCCGCCTCCGTAGCGCGCTCCAGATAGCGCATAAAGGTGTGGGAGATGTTTTGCAATGCATCAGATGAGACCGGATTACCGACCTCAAGCGTGCGGTGAACCGTCTCGGCCATCAAATCCGCAAGCTCCTCGTCAGAAAACGTGAATTCTTGCGGCATGAGTGGCGCAAGGAAGAAGAAGCCCATAAAGATGGCACTGAACATATATACTTGCGCCCGTAAGCTGAGATCCGTACGCAACAGACCATGCTCTCGCAGCAATTCGAGATAGGTTGTAAAACCCACCATCCGCTCCATGTAGGCGTTCTGTCCGCTTCTTGCCATCTTCCCTAACACGTCCATATCCTGCATGAGGACCGCCTTCATCAATGGGCGTTTCATCAGGGCGAGTGCCGAGCATTTGAGGATGCCCCGCAACGTCGCATTCGCCGGATCGCGCTCGATGAGCTGCTTGATATCCTCTGCCAACGCCAGCCTTTCACGTCTTATGAGCGTCCCTAACAGCTCCTCGCGCGTCTTCCAATGCAGATAGACGGTGCCTTTGGCTACTCCCGCTTGCCTGGAGATGTCTTCGAGGGTCGTTTTCTGGAACCCCCAGCGCAGGATCAACACCTCGGCAGCATCCAGAATACGCTGCGCCCGAGCCTCGCGTTTGTTTACAATAGGCTCGTGAGTGCCTGTGCCCTGGCTCTGCTTCACCACCGTCCTTCTCCTTTGTTATCAATATAATGACTATTTAAGATGATTTAGTCATATCACTATTTTTATAAATATACTGTGAAGAGGTGGAAAAGTCAAGAGAAATTACGTCACTTCTCTCTTCAAAAACAATTCCGCAACAACCCTGCCTCAGTCGACGAGTCAATGCCAGATATAAAAAAAACCGTGGGGGCAAAGAATGCGTGGGAAAGAGTGTGATAGACTGAGAGAGCGCGTTCCGTCAAGTTGATCCAAGGAGAAAAGTGATGAACCACCCTCGAAGCTATCCACAGGTGATTCGGCGCTGGTATCGACC